>Ga0265327_10000659_pt1 | contig 55479 bp, 54 predicted proteins | sample 41621metaG_FD_202089 | JGI IMG/M metagenome (GOLD analysis project Ga0265327, IMG submission 202089) | Rhizosphere microbial communities from Carex aquatilis grown in University of Washington, Seatle, WA, United States - 4-16-21 metaG | ecosystem: Host-associated > Plants > Roots > Rhizosphere... | reverse complement strand
GGGTTCAATTGACAACACTGTTCTTTCTCTCTACTAACATGCCACCCCTACGGGGTTCAATTGACAACACTGTTCTTTCTCTCTACTAACATGCCAACCCTACAGGGTTCAATTGACAACACTGTTCTTTCTCTCTACTAACATGCCACCCCTACGGGATTCAATTGACAACACTGTTCTTTCTCTCTACTAACATGCCACCCCTACGGGGTTGAATTGATAACACTGTTCTTTCTCTCTACTAACATGCCACCCCTACGGGGTTGAATTGATAACACTGTTCTTTCTCTCTACTAACATGCCACCCCCTAAGGGGTTCAATTGACAACACTGTTCTTTCTCTCTACTAACATGCCACCCCTACGGGGTTCAATTGACAACACTGTTCTTTCTCTCTACTAACATGCCACCCCTACGGGGTTGAATTGATAACACTGTTCTTTCTCTCTACTAACATGCCACCCCTACGGGGTTGAATTGATAACACAGTTCTTTCTCTCTACCAACATGCCAACCCTACAGGGTTCAATTGATAACACTGTTCTTTCTCTCTCTACTAACATGCCGCGCCTACGGCGCTAATCATATTATTTGCTTTCTCCTTTTCTTTGTGTTTTACTCTAAACTCATGAATTTCTGCTACTATACCTTTTCTAAACCTACGTATAACCCCTCCTTTAGGTGATGGGGGTTACTAATACACATCCTTATGGTACCTGCCTGCTTCTTTTAAATTATGCAGGTAGTTACCGGCCTCTGTTTTATCAATATCTTTTTGCGTTGCTATTATGTTTATTAAAGTATCTTCTACGTCTGCACTCATAGGGTCCTTAGCGCCACATATATATACATTTGCGCCATCTTCAAGCCAGCTAAACAGTTCATTTGCCTGCTGCTGCATTTTGTGCTGAACATATACTTTGTGCTGCTGGTCGCGGCTAAAGGCAGTATTCAATTTGGTTAGTACGCGGGTTTCCAAGAATGTTTGCAGTTCTGTTTGATATAAAAAGTCGCTTACAAAATGCTGGTCGCCAAAAAACAGCCAGTTACGGCCTGAAGCGCCCTGGGCTTCACGCTCAAATAAAAATGAGCGGAAAGGCGCAACACCTGTGCCCGGCCCTATCATTATAACATCGGCCCCAGGTGCAGGCAACCTGAAAGCATTATTCTTCTGCACATAAAACTGCACCTTGTCGCCTTCGTTCAACAGCGACAGGTAATCTGAGCAAAGTCCATAACGTGTATTGCTGTCAACCTTAAAGGTGCTTCTGCAAACCGTTATATGCACTTCGTTCGCGCCGTGTGCGGTTATAGACGACGAGATAGAATAGAGGCGGGGCGCAATGGTTTCCAGTATGTTTATTACTTCCTGCGCCACTATGTTTTTTTCAGCAGGGTATATACGAAGCAGGTCAACCAGGTCCATTTTTATAGATGGAATTTCCTTTGCTACAAGCTTTGCATATTTTTGCACCACACGCTCGGGCAGGTACTGTATATTTACTTTTTTGGTAAGTAGCTCATGTGCAGTAAAAGGCTGCTCCTTATACTGCAAAGCATGGGTTGAATCTATTTGCAAAAGTTCCAGCACTTTAGCTACCACCGCAGGGTTGTTATCTGCAACAAAGCCGATGGAATCCCCGGGTTCATACACCAGTTCATCTTCTGTAGTTATTTCAATATGAAATGTTTCTTTTGCCGAGCCCTGGTCATTTAAATTAAGGCTGGCTGAAATAACGCCGTCATAAATTTTCTTGCCGGTTTTTGCGGGCGCTGCTTTTACTTCAACTTTGGTATTAGCAACGGCAGGTGAGGAAGAAGTGGCCTTTGCAATAAGTTCGTTTATCCATACCTGGGCATCTTCCTCAAAATCGGTATCACATTTTTTTATGTCTATCAGCTTTTGGGCGCCAAGTGTTGTAAAGCGGTTATCTATGTCCTCGCCGGCCTGGCAAAACAACGGGTAAGATGTATCGCCCAGGGCCAGTACGCCATATTTAAGGTTGTTTAGCTTAACATCACTCTGCAAAACATAATCATAAAATTTTTTTGCTGCGGCTGGGGGCTCTCCATCGCCCTGTGTGCTTATAACCACAAGCAAACAGCTTTCTTTGGCAAGGTCAGTAAGTTTATACTGGTCAAGGCTTTTAATTTTTGTTTGCACGCCCTGTTTTTTAAGGCGGTTGCTAAAATCAACAGCTACTTTTTTTGAATTACCCGTTTCTGTACCATACACAATAGTGCTGCCTGACAATACAGATGTTGTTGCCCCTTTGCCATTGGTTTCTACAGCGGGTAAGGCTATAAAATCCGCCGCAAGCGCACTTATAAAGCCATTCATCCAAATAAGCTCATCCTTGGTAGCATCTTTTACAAGGTCTCGAAAAGCTTTTAATTTAACGTCTGCTAACATCAGGCTGGTTTTGATAACTGTTTAATAATGCTGTTACTTCAGTATGGTTTTGCAATGGCGTAAAATAAGGTGTGCGGTTTGCACTGTTGGGCAACCAGGCAAACTGGCTGTGCAGGTTTGCAACTTTACCCATTATTACCAGCGCCGGGCTGGCAAACGTTGTTGAGTAGTTGCTTATTAAAAAATCTTCCAGCGTAAATAACTTTACGTACTGGTGAGGCGTTGTTGCCTGCTCAATAACCGCGAAAGGTATATTGGCATCCGCACCAGCTTCAATTAATTTGTATACAATATTGTGCAGCGCCGTGCCTGACATATAAAACACCAGCGTATCTTCAAAGCGCGCCATGTCTTTCCATGCCTCGTTACTGATTGCTGCCGTTTGGTAATATGTTAATATGCGCACACCTGTTGAATGTTCCCTTGCTGTAAGCGGTATGCCCGCATAAGCCGCTGCACCTGATGCTGCACTTATGCCAGGTATTATTTCGTAATATATGTTTGCAGCTTTAACTGTTTCAAGCTCATCAAGAATGTTAGAGAATATGGAAACGTCGCCGCCTTTTAAACGCACTACATTATTATAGCGTTTTGCAGCTTTTAGCAACAGCGTATTTGTTTCGTATTGCGGCTTTGATGCCATTGAACCGCCTTGCTTGCCTACCGCTACTATTACTGCTTTGGGGTTGGCATATTCATTTATAATATCCTGGTTAACCAACCTGTCAGTTAATATAATATCTGCAGTAGCTAATGTCTTTGCCGCTTTTATTGTTAGTAAACCCGGGTCGCCCGGGCCTGCACCAACAAAAAATACTTTACCTGCAAACTCACCCTTCATTAGTCTATTAATTTTGTGGATTAAATGGTAAAATAAAAATAGTTATTGGTGAACGTGCAAACCGCACTCTTTTGAATCTTTGTTTTCCCACCACCAGCGGCCGGCCCTAAAATCTTCACCGGCTTTAATTGCCCTGGTACAAGGTGCGCAGCCAATGCTTACAAAACCTTTGTTATGCAGGGTATTGTATGGAATGTGATTTGAGTAAATAAAGTTTGTTACATCTTCAGTGCTCCAAGGCAGTATGGGGTGAAATTTAATTATCTGGTTTGCTTCATCCCACTCAACCTGCGGAAGGTTTTGCCTTTCTGGAGAATGTTCTGCACGCAGGCCGGTTATCCAAAGCTCGTTGCCTGCAAGTGCGCGTTTAAGCGGCTCAACCTTGCGTATAAAGCAACAGCTTTTGCGCAGTTGTACTGATTCGTAAAATGCATTGGGGCCGTTCTCGCCAATGTATTCCTGCAACTCTTCAGCCAGCGGGTAATAGGCTTTTATGCGCGTGTTGTATTTTTCATTCGTTCTGCTCCACACATAATATGTTTCATCAAACAGGCGGCCTGTATCTAAAGTAAATATTTCAATAGGTATATTGTTGGTCAATATCATGTGAGCTATTGCCTGGTCTTCCCAGCTAAAGCTTGTAGAAAAAACTACTTTGCCCGGAAACTCGGCTGCTAACTTTTTTAAAGAGTCAACTATAGATAGTCCACTTATTTTGTCGGATAATCTTGTTGAGTAATATTTAAGCTCGCTGGACATATAAAATTTTGAGATAATTAATTAAAAGTTGGATGGAAATAAGTGCTGCAAATACTGCTTTAATTAACAACAACGCATGCAGCAACAAGAATGCTTACAACAACGGTTGGCAGTAAAAGAAGAAGAGGAGATAGTAACGTTGTTCATTAGTCCATCAAATTAGTGGTGTAAAATTACAGGTGAAAACCGAGTTAACCAAATATTTACATGAACGGTAATTAAAAAAATGTTATATGTAATTCCTACTAAAATTGTAGAGTAAATGCGGGGGAAATGTAATGAGGGGGATTGAGGTTGCAGTGGTAAGGTATTAATGTATTATAACCAATTATTAATTTGAAGACCAATAATACGATTGAAATGTGCTGTATTATTAGTTATAAGCTCAAGATTATGTGCCATTGCAATACCCGCTATAAGTGAATCTGTATGCCCAATGGGCTGGCCTTCTTTACGAAGCGTTGCAAAAATATTTGCAGCGTAATTGGCCGCTGCAAGAGTTAAGGGCACTATATTATTAATTGATGAGAAAGTGCTAAACCTTTGCAATTGATTCTTAGCATCTTTATACAAAAGCCCATTTAATATCTCATAATAGCTTATAATGCTAAAGTTTAATCTCTGGTATTGCTGTAGATATTCGTTGGCGTTTGCTACGACAGAAATATGATTACGTGAAAGCGCAGAAAGAATATCTGTATCTAACAAAGCCTCTTTAATAAAGAAAATTCGCGGTCAATAAGAGTTGAGCGGATGTTTTTAGTCTCGGCTACAAAATCTTCATAGTCCTTTTCATCCATATCATTAAATGTACCGGCAAAAGACATTATTTGATCTTTCAAAGAAGAAGGTTCATTCTTTACGGTAAGGGAATGAATATAAGAATAAGCTTCGTCCAGCCGGTCAGCCGGAACGTTTTTTAACTCTTTCAATATTTTATTCCACGTGGTCATCTCAACAAAAATACTAAAAAATCCTATAAATCCCCTCACTCCTAATTATCAGCGTTTCATTGTCCGCTACCCAAACCACTCAAACAAACTCGTTATTTGCAACGAAGCTTTATCAGTAGCATTTATATCGCGCAGCACATTGCCTTCCTGCATTTGAATTAAGCGGTTACCATATTGGTGGGCGTCTTTAAGGTTATGGGTAACAAATAGGGCGGTTAGGTTATACTCCTTTATTATTTTATCGGCAAGGGTTAAAACAACCTGTGCGCTTTTCGGGTCAAGGGCAGCGGTGGGTTCATCCAGTAATAAAATATCGGTGTGATCCATTGTGCTCATCAGCAAGGTTAATGCCTGCCTTTGCCCGCCGGAGAGGCTGCCCATCGGCTGGTTTATTTTATTTTCCAAACCCATGCCCAGCATGGCAATTTTATCCTGCACTGTTTTTTTGAAAGCAGGTGTTATGCCAACAGATAACTTTTTTGTTTGTGCGCGCAGGCTGGCTAAGCGAAAGTTATCCAGTATAGTTAAGTCAGGCGCGGTGCCGTTAAACGGGTTTTGAAAAACGCGGGCTATCCACTTACTGCGCTGGTGTTCGGCAAGGTTTGTTACATTATTGTTGTTGAGAGATATAGTTCCGCTGCTGCATTTTTCTGAACCTGCAACAATATTTAATAATGTTGATTTACCGCTGCCATTGCTGCCTATCATCACTACAAACTCACCCTTGTTTATTTGCAGGGTAACATCATGCAACGCGCTAACCTGGTTAACGCGGCCTTTGTTAAATGTTTTGCTTATGTTTTGTAATGTTATCATTATCCTCTTCTTAAACTACTTACCCGTGGTAGTGCCACAATTAATAAAACAAATAAAGCCGTTATCAGTTTTAGCATATTGGGGTCAACGCCCAACGATATTGTAAATGCTAATATTAATTGAAAAATGATGCTGCCTGCAATAACCAATAGTATTTGTATACCAATCGCTGTAACGTTGAACCAAAGACGCAGTGCGTCAGCTATTAACACGCTGCCTAACCCGGTTATAACTATACCTATGCCCATATTAATATCGCTATAGCCGGAATACTGCGATACCAAATAGCCGCTTAATGCTGTAAAAGAGTTAGCCATGGCAAGGCCGGTGATCTTCATACGGTCGTTGTTAACGCCCATAGCCCGCGTCATACTCGCGCTGTTGCCCGTAGCACGCATGGCGATACCAAAATCTGTTTTGAGCAACCATGTTAATAATAAAGCAAGCAGTGTTATTATTATAATGCCGCCAATAAGCTGGTTGTAAATATCATTATTAAAAAAAGAGACAGATGAAAATATGGAGTGCACGTTAATTAATGGTACGTTGCTGCGGCCAAGTATTATAAGGTTAATGCTGTAAAGGCCAGTCATAACCAATATACCGGCAAGCAGTGCGTCAATTTTTAACTTGGTATGTATAAGCCCTGTGCATATACCGGCTAATGCGCCTGCTGCCATGCTTATGGGCATTACAAAATACCACTGCATGTTATGCGTTAGCAAAACGGCAGTAACTGTAGCGCCAAGGGTGTAGCTGCCATCAGTAGTTATATCAGGTATGTTGAATATTTTCATGGTAATGAAAATACCCATTGCCATAGCCCCAAGACATAATGCTAACTGTACCGCGGTTAAATAGAACTCCATTAATTAATAGCTTGAAATGTTGCGGGAATGACAAGCGCGTATTTTTTTGCGGCAACCGGGTTATAAACCCTTTTGCGAACCTTCACCATTTCCCATTGCAGCTTAGGTGTGCCGCTGCTTTTTGCCTTAAGATAAGCAGCAGCCTGCTCACCGGCCTGGTAGCCCCACTGGTAAATATCTGCGCCATAAGCTGCAACAGCGCCACGGCTTACAAGGCCAGCCTCACTGGTAAAAATGGGCACTTTGGCGTTATCGCAATTTTTTACAATGGTTTCAAATGATGCAAATACAACATTATCAGGATTGGCAAAAAATGCATCAATGTTTTTGGAAAGGAGGGAGGCTGTTACCAATTGCACATCGGCAGATGAATTAACCGGCAATGGTACCAGGTTAATGTTGTTTGTTTCTGCAAGGTGTTTTATGCGGTTTAGCGCGTCAACAGATTGTGGCTCGCTCTGGTTAAACAGCATACCAATATTCAACTTGCCGGCTTTGGGTTTTACAATTTTTGGTATCAGTAAAAATGAGGTATCAATATAGTCAAGGTTCTCCCCAACCCCAAAAAGGTTTGCGGGTGAGGCGCCGTTGCTGTTTATTTTCATCAGCTCCGGCGTTGGTGCAACCATCATGCACACCGGTATTGTTTTGGTGTTTTGCAGGGCGGTTATGGTTGGGGTAGAAGGGCAGGTTGCAAGCACATCAACCTTCTCAGATACGAAATACTTTATTATTTGTGTAAGTGTTATATCGCTACCCTGCGCATTGCGGTAAACAATTTTAACCGTACCATTTTTTTCATCAAAGCCATTTTTCTGCAGCGCATCAACAAAGCCTGTTTTTGCCTGCCCAATGGTATTATCAACAAATGCATCGGCAAAACCAATTACGGGCACATTATTGCCCGAGGAAGAAGAACCTGGCTGTTTGCACGAAATAACAACAGCCAGCATAAATAATATAAGCAGACAGTTTTTCATTGTAAAAAGCATTATCAGTAAAAATACAATGTAAAGTGTAATGAGGGTCCTCAAATAATAAAATAATACACTATTTGCACCGCAAATATGGCCACATTAAAAATGCGTATCCATGCTTTTATGCCTATGGTTTTGCTTTTTACGCGCAAAACCAACAGTATGGTTTGTAAGACTACATTAACCAGCAGCGAGATAAAGCCAAGTATAACTATAGTACCCACTATGTTATGCCAGCCTGCAATAAGACCGCCTAAATAATGCGATGATAGTATAAACATGAAACAAATATTGCAAATAAAAGCAAGCCTTGACAAAAATGCGAGCCAATTATATTTCATAGCAGTTGTTCTATACCAGGGATTGAAAAGGTGCTAAGATAAAATAAAAAAGGCTCCTCCAGGAATGAAGAAGCCGTATTTACTAACCCATCCATGAACAAAAAGCCACATGGACTAATTTTAACTGCTTAACAATACTCGTTAAAAGCAGCAATAAGATTGTGTGCAATTACCTGCGCTGGCCTGCCTTCAATTTGGTGGCGCTCTATAATGTGTACTATCTCACCATTTTTAAACAGCGCAACCATTGGCGACGATGGCGGGTAGGGTAACAGGTGCTCGCGCACTTTGTTAACCGCTTCAATATCAAAACCTGCAAATACAGTGGTAAGGTGGTCTGGTTTTTTAGCGGCATTGTGTACTGCCATAACCACACCCGGCCTTGCGCTGCCCGCGGCACAACCACAAACTGAATTTATCATTACCAGCGTGGTACCGTCTTTTGCAAGTGTGCTGTCAACTTCATCCGGTGTAAGCATTTCATCAAAACCATTTTCGGTAAGTTCTGCTTTCATCGGTGTTACTATCTGTGCTGGATACATTATTTCTTTCCTCCGTTTTCTTTTATAGCACAAAAATAAATGAAAAAGCGGTACGAAAGAACGGCAATCTTTTGCCACTATGGCATTATTTCGTTAATCGAAAATGGCTAAAACGGACATTATGGCATATTATTTCCTTCCGCAAGGTCAAAATGGCTTTTAAAACAGCCGTTTTATGGCATGGAACGCAATTTGAAAATACTACTGCATAATCATTTAAAAACAACAAAAAGAATAAGTTATGACACTCGTAAAGCACAATTACCGCAACCTGGGCAATGCATTTGAAGACCTTTTTAGCCAGTTACCCGCAGCATGGGGCAGGGAGTTAAATTTAAACACACCTGCGGTTAATATTCACGAAACGGCTGATGCTTTCCATTTGGAAGTTTCTGCACCAGGCCTGAATAAAGACGATTTTAAAGTTAACCTTGACAAAGGCTTACTTACCATTAGCTACGAAAAAAAGAGCGAAGCTGAAAACAAAGATTACAAAACGCACCGCAGGGAGTTTACAACAACAAGCTTTAAACGCAGCTTTACTGTTGAAGACAAGATTAATGAAGAAGGCATACAGGCCAAATACGATAACGGCATTTTAAAACTGTTGTTACCTAAGAAAGAAGACGTTAAGGTAGCACCTAAAGAAATTTCAATACAGTAATTATAGGTTTTATAATTGAAAAGATTTTTTTTCATAAGCAGTTGGTTTTGGTTTACAACCCCCGCATTCTTACGGGGGTTTTTTATGTTAGGATGATTGCTTAGTTTCACTTTTTAAAGAATAACTATTTATAAGCTGCGCTTAAATAACAACCAATGAAGAATTTTTTGTTGCTTTTTGGTATCTTCTCCCTGGCCTGCCGTGGCACAGGCACTAATACTAAACCTGATAATAACACCCTTTTATGGCAAATAACCGGACCGGGTATAGCAAAGCCTTCCTATTTATATGGTACTATACATATTATGTGCCCCGATGATATTGTGGTTACGGATGTACTTAAAGATAAATTTAACTCTGCACAACAGTTGTACCTGGAACTTGACCTTGACGATCCTGCCACGATGGTTGATGCAATGAAAGGTATGGTGATGAAAAACGGTACCAGCCTTAAAGACCTGCTGCCCGCCGGTGAGTACGACACATTAGCAACCAACTTTCAAAAAATAACCGGCGTGCCGATGACGATGGTGAATACCATGAAGCCTATGATGAGCGAGGCGCTGATATACCCGGCTATACTTGGCTGCCAGGGCGAAGCCTGGGAACAAAAGTTTATGCAGATGGCCAAAGACAAAAAAATAGAACTTAAGGGCCTTGAAAGCACAAAAGACCAGCTGGATATTTTTGACAGCATACCCTATAAAACACAGGCGGAGAGCCTCGCTAAAAGTCTTGCTAACATTGACAGCCTTAAAATATCGTTCAAACAGATGCTTGACGTGTATAAACGCAAAAACCTTGACAGCCTGGATATTTTAATAAATGATGATGACGAGCTTGGCCAATACCAGGATGTTATGATCAATCGCCGCAATGCCAAATGGATACCTGAGATTATTGAAGAAAGTAAAAAGATGCCAACCTTTTTTGCCGTAGGCGCAGGCCATTTAGGTGGCCCAAAAGGGGTAATAGCCATGCTACGCAAGCAGGGGTATACCTTAACGCCGGTGAAGTATTGGTAGGTGGTTTGTTGATTGGTTGATTAGTAAAAGCCGGTTGATTGGTAAGAGAGCGTTAGATTGGTAGAGGGTGGTTTAAAGTTGAAGTGCTGTTACCAGGCTACGAATTTGCAATCTCCGATTTTTTTGACAAGTAGATTTTTCTTGCGGCAAAAAACAAAACGCTTGCTATGAACCCTGACATGGAGAGTGCAAAATCTCTCGCATGTTGAAATGTATATGAGCTGTTTTGGGAAAAGGTGTATCCGGAATGCTGCATGGCGTATAACTTGATGAGCCCAAAAAAGGGTAATTCCCAGGTGATTGTTAGAACGGCAAGTTCGGAAAGAATAAAAAATACCAAAGCCTTTATTAAAACATTTGGCGCATAACCTAAAAAATAAAAACAGGTATTTAGAAGAGAGTTATAAAAAATAACGAGGCAGGCTGTAACAAAACTAATCATTGCAAACATTAGGGACGTGTACCCTCCATCTGAAAAGTGTTTAATCGCAAACAAAAAAATTATGAGATAGAGGCAACTATATAAGATTGCTTCTTTTAAAGATGTTCTGAGATATTTGACCATTTCGCATACTTTAGGGTTGTTGTTTCATCATAATTCCTAATATTTTTTTGCCCCGGCTTTTAAAGGCAGCGGTCTCATTATCCATTCTTTCCTGTATTATTAATTTTAATTCGGACTTAATTTCAGGGTAGAACTTTGAAAGATTAAACAACGTTGTTAACGAAAATGCCTTTATGGCTGCCGGTGTGGTTGGGTTTTCAACAAACATAAAACAGGCGTTCATTACATCAGCGTGAAATTCTTCCGGTATTTCAATGTCTTCCAATATCCTTACACTATTTCTTATTACAGCATTGTGTACATCGGTACGCTGCAGTTGTGCAACAAGATCTTTAATATATGGGTTAACCAACCCGGGCTTGCTTCGCGCCGCCCAACTAACACTCCACGCTGCCCGTTGAGCAAGGCGGTACTCATTGCTTAAAAAGCAATTCATTAACTCTTTAAACCGTTTTGCAGAGGAACATGCATATTCAGTTATACGCATGGCATCTGCCTTGAAGTGTATTTTTTGTTTAAGCAGTTCTTCTTTTATATCCATCCGGGTAATATTTCTGAGTTCGGGACCTGGTGATTGAAATAGCATGTTGTTTTTTAAAAATCCAATACCTCCCAATCTCAAAATCAGCAATTGGGCTTACTGTGATATTCTTGAGTACTCATCCAGCACCTGTTTTTCTTTTGGGGTAAGGCTTTTTATACCGCTGCGGTTAATTTTATCTAATATCCGGTCAACTTCTTTTTGTTTGTCAATCCTCTGCATGTTATAGCGCTGGTCAACGGTATAGTTTTTATTGTGGGTATTAAAAAAGGCATTGTCAACCAATAAAAAAGCGGGCCTTGTTATTATAAGGTAAATAAAAACGATGCAGGGCACTGTTATGGCCAGTATGGTTATGTAATTATAAAAAAATACATCGGGGTGCAGCAAAGCAGCTACCAGCATACCTATTAATGCGCCGCCCAGGTGGGCATCGTGGCCAATGTTATCCCTGCGGGAGCGTATGCCATAAATAGATACCAAAACAAACAAAATACCATATAACCAGCCGGGTAAAAAGAAAATGCTGATGCCGGGAAACAAGGCGATTGACGCAAATATTACCCCGCATACCGCGCCAGATGCACCAACTGCACTGTAATCACCTTCGTTACGGTGTATAAAAAGAGACAGCAGGCCGCCGCCAATTAAGCTGCTGAAATAAATAATGGCATACTGTGCGCTGCCGGCAAAACCTTCAACCGCGCTGCTAACCATATACAGCGATACCATGTTGAAAATAAGGTGCTGCCAGTTTACGTGTAAAAAACCAGATGTAATAATGCGCTTGTAGTCTTTGTTTATCAGTACTTTATCAACTTCAAACTTGTAACGCTCAAAAAAAGCAAAGTCCTTAAAACCTTTTGCTGAAAATGCAATATTTGCAATAATGATGATTAAACCTATAATTCCTGTACCGCTCATGCTTCAAAATTTTAAAAGGGCGCAATACTAAAGTACAGAACTTTTTAAAGAGAGAAAAGCAAAAGTTGATGGCTGGGAAGTAGTCCATGGTTGAAAGGCAGTCCATGGTCGATGGTTGAAACGAAGTCCATAGCCGATGGGCCATTGTCCATGGGTGAACGCCTGCGAAAGTAGTTGGTGTTTTTAATGCAGGTGTTGCTTAAAGGTTCAAGTTTCAAGCCCTCGTCGATGTTTTTACCCACGAAGAACACACGCGATGCCTCCCGGGGTTTGCACCTTGTTGGTGAAAACACCAGCAACGGCGGAGAACTCGGGTATAGCATGCTTTGCAGGGATGCTTACCTGCGTCAGCAGGACGGCACGTTTGGTTTGGCTTAATTACAGATTCAATTCAGAGCATCGTTGTTCCCAGGTTACCTACTATGGTCTATCGACCATGGTCCATGGACTTTCTTCCACGAGCCATGAACCAACGTACCTACTGCTTCCCTTTTGCCTGCTCTTTCTCTCTTTTCTTAAAAAAGCCACGCAGTAAAAAGTTGTGCTGTAATGCCTCAAGATCGTCGTTCAACTTTTGGCTGCTGGCTGCAAGGTTGTCTATCATCAGCCGAAGGTCCTGTGCAACCTGCTGGTCATTCAATATCATACCAACGGGCTTTTTAGTATCGTTTAGTGATGAACTGGCCTGCTGCAAACTATCTGCAATGTTGTTTACCTTAAGCATAGCGTTTTGTAACGTAAGCGATGCATTGTTCAGGTTGGCTACAGATGATTTAACGCTGCTAAACACTGTGGTATCAGTTATCAGCTCATTAGCCAGTGTGCCCTGCTTCTGCAGTCCTGCGCTAAACTGCTGTACATTAGCAATAACCTGCTCGCTTTTTGTAGCAACGCCTTTAAATTTCGCAATGGCGCTCTTTATATCCATTGCCATGGTACTGTCGGTAAGCAGTTTGCCTATGCTGCCTTCACCACGGGCAATTTTAGCCGTAACTGTTTTTAGGTTGTCGGTGATGGCCAGCAGGTTACGATTATTTTGCTGCAGCATAATAAACATACTGTCTGTGCTGGGCGTAGTGGCAATATTTATAAAGTCGTTGTTTTGCACCAGGGGCAGTTGCTGTGTGCCGCCATTAATAACAATAATTTTATTACCTATAAAGCCATCGCTGCTTATTTTGGCGGTAGCGTCTTTGTGAATGCGCGTCATGGCGTCTTTATCAAGGTTCATTACAACCTGTACTTTGGTTTGGCCGTAAAAGTTTATTTTTTTTATTGAGCCAACTTTTACACCTGATAGCCAAACATTATTGCCTGCTACCAAACCATTAACATCATCAAACACAGCGTTAACAGTGGCGGCTTTGGCAAATGTTTTTTGCTGCCCGCCTAAAATAAAAACAGCCATGGCCAGTATTAACAAACCTACTGTTATAAATATGCCTACTATTACTGAATGGTTTAATTTTTTTGCCATAGGGGTTAGTTTATAAAATTGTAATCATAAAAATTTTTTATCCGTTCGTCGTCTGTATTAAATACATCCTCAAAACTTCCTTCGCGTAAAAACTTTCCGTCATACAGCATAGCAACCCTGTCGCCTGTTGCTTTTGCGCAGGTAAGGTCGTGCGTGATGATGATAGAGGTTGTTTTATATTCGTCTTTCACCTGGTTTATTAATTTGTTGATTTCTAAAGAAGTAATGGGGTCAAGGCCCGATGTTGGCTCGTCGTACAGCATTATCTCAGGCCGTAATATAATAGTTCGCGCGATGCCGATACGTTTTGTTTGGCCGCCCGACAGTTCAGATGGCATTTGGTTAATACTTTTAGCCAGGCCTACGTCGGCCAGTACTTTTTCTACTGAACTGTCAATGTCGGCTCTTGTCATTTTTGGTTTGTTGCGCACCAGCGCAAACTCAAGATTTTCGCGAACGGTCATGCTGTCGTACAATGCGCTGCTTTGAAAAGAGAAGCCTATTTTAAGCCTCAGTTGCTGAAGGTCTTTGCCGCTAATGGTGTTCATGTTGCAACCCAGCACATTAACATCACCCTTATCAGCCTTTAGCAAGCCCGCAATTATTTTTATAAGCACTGATTTGCCGGTACCCGACCTGCCCAGCACCACAACATTCTCGCCGCGTTTTACATTAAGTGTAACACCATTTAACACTGTTAAGTCGCCAAATGCTTTGTAAACATCTTTAACTGATATTACGCTATCATGCTGGTTAGCCTGTATGTTCTGTGGTTGCTGCATTGCTATCTTAAAAAAGAGTTTATAAACTGAACAATAACGGTTTCTTCTAAAAAAATGGCGAACATGGATATTACCACTGCCTGGTTGGCCGCTTTACCAACACCCACTGTGCCGTTTGTTGCATTATAACCCTTAAAGGCACTGATAGCGCCAACACTAAAACCATAAACGGCCGACTTTATAAAAGAAGAAAAAATATCGAGAAAGGAAATTTTGGCGAATGCTTCGGAAATAAAGCCTTTAAAACTGGTAAGCTCGTTGGTATGTACATTAAGATAAGCCCCGAAAATACTTACGCAACCGGAATACATTACCAGCATAGGCAGCATTAACGAGCAGGCCAATATGCGTGTAACCACCAAAAATTTAAATGGGTTGGTAGCTGTCATCTCCATTGCGTCTATTTGTTCAGACACCTTCATGCTACCCAATTCGGCGCCTATATTGCTGCCTACTTTACCTGCCATAATAAGCGATGTTACGAGCGGCGCCAGTGCGCGCACAATGGCAATAGTTACCAGCGATGGCAGCCACGATGTTGCGCCAAATTCAGCCAGCGAGGGGCGGCTTTGCTTGGTAAACACCAACCCTGTAATAAAACCGGTAAGTGTAATAAGGGGTAAAGTTTTGCAGCCAACCTCGTAACATTGGTTTATAACCTCCCTCCATTCGTAGGGCGGCACGAAAACCTGCTTAAAAAATTGCACAATAAATTTGTGCAGGCGGTACATTCCGGTAAAAAAATCGCGCAAACCGGCTAGCGTTCCCGCACGGGTTGTGGTTTCACCTGTTTCTGTGTTCATCAAGGTTAGTTGTTACGGTTAATACACGCTTATATTAAACAATATGAGTGCCAAAGTGAAGTGAAGTGATTAAAACGTAATAATTGGAGGTGGCGGAATTAAAATTTGATCTTGTCCCTGTCGCAGTAAAAACGGACTGTTCTCATCTTGCAAGTTCCTGCCTGGTACCTGCCATAAAAAGGCAAGTACGTTTTCTGGCCTTTTTTAGACAATCTTGTTCTGTTTTTTATGGCCTTCTCTTTACTTTGTTTTCTTTTGAAAGAAAAGAAAGTAACAAACCTGCCAGCCTGCAGGCTGGGAAAAGTTCAAGGGTGGGCCAAAAGCACAGCCCCGCCGACCCAGACACCCACGCGCCTGTTACTTAACTGCGCATGTTTTACTTTTTGTCCCTTCGCGTGATACTGCATCCCGTCATCGTTCTGTTTTTTGGCTTTGGCAGCAGGTTTTGTTTTTTGCCTAACCTTGGGGACACAGGTTGATCACCCAGGTTTTTCGGCAGAATTTGACAGGTGGTTCTTCTGGTAATTATGCACGGCGTTGATGCTAATCTTTCACCCTTTAAACATCTAATAACAGTTTGTTTTTTTGCCAATGACGCTTATTAAAGTATTTTAGTGCCAAATTGTTTGAATATTGAAAGCCATACTTACTGAACAACAGGTAGCATTATCAATAAAAAGGCTGGCGCACCAGGTAATTGAAAACCATCTGCAACTGCAGGACACGGTTATTATCGGCATGCAGCCAAGGGGCATTTATGTGAGTGACAGGATAGTGAATGAACTACAGCAATTAGTGGCGCCCGGCAATATACAATACGGAAAGCTGGATATTACTTTTTATCGTGACGATGTGAGGAAGGAACTAAAGATCGCTAACAAAACCGATATATCTTTTAGTATTGAAAACAAGCAGGTGGTAATAATTGACGATGTTTTATGGACTGGCAGAACCATTCGCGCTGCACTGGATGCCCTGCTCGATTTTGGCCGGCCCAAAAAGGTGGAGCTTTGTGTACTGGTTGACCGCCGCTTTAGCCGCGAACTGCCCATACAGGCAGACTATATTGGCCGTGCTATTGATACTTTTCCACAGCAAAAGGTTATTGTTAAGTGGAAAGAAAAAGATGGCATTGATGAAGTTGTTTTAGTTTGACAGGGAGTTGACCGTTGACAGATGACAGTTGACAGATATTGAGTTCGGAGCCCGCAATTTTGAGAAGTGTATATTCTGTTTTACAACGAGGGCTTGATTGATGTTAGTTCAACATTTTATAATAAACCCCTGTTGCAGCTGTTTTAGTAATTAGTTCACATGAGAATATATCTCGTTTTGCTGCTAGCTGTGTTCCAGCAGGTGGCTTTTGCGCAGGATGATGTTGCAGCACTTATTGATTCCAAACAAATTAACCCCAACACCGTTATTTGGTTTAACAAGCCTGCCACCAAGTGGGAGGAGGCTATACCTGTGGGCAACGGCAGGCTGGGCGCTATGGTGTTTGGCAAACCGGGACAGGAGCGCATACAGCTTAATGAAGATACTTACTGGAGCGGCGGCCCTTACAGCAGCGTGGTAAAGGGCGCTTACAAGGCCTTGCCCGAAGTACAAAAAGATGTGTTTGCCGGCAAGTTTATGGAGGCACACAACCTGTTTGGCCGCGAAATGATGGGTTACCCCGTTGAGCAACAGAAATACCAATGCCTTGGTAACCTGCTGTTATTTTTTAAAGGTGAAGATCATGTTACCAATTATAAGCGCTGGCTTGATCTTTCAACAGGTATAACCGCTACTGTTTATACTATAAATGGTATTACTTACAAGCGTGAAGTATTTGCATCAAACCCCGACCATGTTATTGCCATACGCATAACGACAGATAAACCAGGCAGTATAAACTTTACCGCTAACCTGCGGGGTGTACGTAATGATGCAATGAGCAACTATACCACCGATTACTTCAGGATGAACAGCGATGGCAATAACTGCCTGGTATTGACTGGAAAATCGGGGGATTACATGGGTATAAAAGGCATGCTGAAGTATGAGGCGCGTGTTAAGGCAGTTGCCGATGGGGGAACAGTTTCCGTAAACAATAATATTGATCTTACCGTAACCAGCGCTAATGCTGTTACCTTATATTTTGTTGCCGCTACCAATTTTGTAAACTATAAAGATGTTTCCGGCGATCAGCATAAAAGAGTGATGGATGCGCTTGCCGCCATCCATCCTAAAAGTTATCAGTCCATACAATCAGGCGCTCTTTCTGACTATCAAAAACTATTTAAACGCGTAACATTTAATCTTCAAAATACAGATAGCTCTTATTTGCCAACGAACGAAAGGGTGAAGGCAATACAACCGGCGCCGGACCCTTCTCTTGCAGGGCTGTGTTTTCAATTTGGAAGATATTTAATGATATCGTGTTCGCGACCGGGCAACGAGCCCGCCAATCTGCAGGGCCTGTGGAACCAGGATGCCAACCCCATGTGGGATGCAAAATATACCACCAACATAAACACCCAGATGAACTACTGGCCGGTTGAAGTTAGCAACCTGGCGGAATGTGAGCAGCCGCTTACTAAAATGATGCACGAAATAATGGACGAAGGAGGCAAAGTTGCTAAAGAACATTATAACGCGCGTGGCTGGGTACTGCACCAAAATACTGACCTGTGGCGTGTTGCCGCACCAATGGATGGCCCAACATGGGGCACATTTACTACAGGTGGGGCGTGGCTTACCAATATGTTATGGGAGCATTACAAGTTTACGATGGATACCGCTTACCTGCGCAGCATTTATCCCATAATAAAAGGTTCGGTGCAGTTTTTTATGGATTTTTTGGTTATGCACCCCAACGGCAAATGGCTGGTAACAAACCCATCCACCTCGCCGGAAAATTTTCCTCTGCGCCCTGGTAACGGAGAGTATTATGATGAGGTAACGGGTATAACATTGCCGGGAACTACCATTTGCGCCGGCTCATCAATAGACATGCAAATACTGCACGACCTGTTTGGCTATTACGCCAGCACTTGCGCCGTATTAAAAACAGATACTGCTTTTGCTGCAAAGGTTTTACAGGCAAGGGCTAAGCTTGTGCCGCCGCAAATTGGCAAAAGCGGCATGCTGCAGGAATGGGCAGATGATTGGGGCCAGTTGGAGGATAAGCACCGGCACTCATCGCCGCTGTATGGCTTGTACCCCGGCAATGTTATGTCGCCCGTTAAAACGCCTGAACTGGTGGATGCCTGCAAAAAACTATTGGAAGAAAGGGGAGATGCTACCAGCGGCTGGAGCCGCGCCTGGAAGTTGTGCCTGTGGGCAAGGTTATACGATGGTGAAAGGTGTAATAAAATATTTAAGGGTTATTTGAAGGAACAATGCTTTCCGCAGTTTTTGGCCAAGGGCGGAAGTGTAATGCAGGTTGATGCAACATTCGGCTCGGCAGCGGGTATTGCCGAAATGGTATTGCAAAGCAACGAAGACGCCATAGACCTTTTGCCTGCCACGCCGGCAGAATGGGCCAGCGGCAGCATTAAAGGCCTGTGTGCCCGTAATGGGTTTGAGATAAGTATGGAGTGGCAGGATGGAAAAGTACATCATGCAGAAGTGTTGTCAAAATCGGGTGTGCCATGCCGTATAAAATTTCATAACGGGCAACAATTTACAGTAACAGCAAATGGTAAGGCTGTTGCCGTTCAACCGGGTGCAGATGGCAGCAACAGTTTTAGTACTGTTGCGGGTGGGGTGTATGTGTTGGCGGTAAAGGGATAGGTGTTGTAAAGACAAATAATTGGGCGAAGCCCATAAGATAGATGCGTTGCTTTTCTCATCTAAAGCGCGGGCAGTTTACGGAAGGGGCAGTGGTTTTATTTAATCTACCTTAATCTAAACATTCCCCCTATAAATATTCTATCGTATCACAGCCGCTTCGCGGCATTCGCTGCAAGGCACATGGGTAAGATCATCACCCAACTGCGCACGGTATTCATCCACCACGGCCATCAGTGAAAAAGAGGTATTGTTTTTGAGATATAACAAAGTATGAGCAGAGCGGTTAACTTAAAAAAGGGCAGGCGGATATTTAAGCCGGAGATACTTATATTGTATTATGCCCTGCAACATAAGCAAACACCATTTTATGCAAAGCTGCCCGCTATATTTTCGCTGTTGTATTTACTAAGCCCTGTTGACCTTATTCCCGATGTTATCCCTTTTTTTGGGTATGTGGACGACCTGTTTATTGTACCATTATTGCTGCAACTGTCAGTTAGCCTGCTGCCGGCACAGGTAAAGCAAGACAGTATTGCGAAAGCAACGTTGCATGCCCGTAAGTTAAAAATAATTGCGGTGCTTTGCATTGTTGTTGCCATTGCGCTGGTAGTATGGATATTTTTTATAGTGAAGAGGCTGATTTGGGGATGAATGTGCAACATAAAAGCAATTAAACACTTTGCGCGAGACTTCGGGCAAAGGGTTCCCAATCATAATCTAAATAACAGCTAAAGCCGGCTGCATATTGTTAGCGCTTATTTATACTTACTGAAAAAATAATTTTCCGTTACTGTAACAACAGGCAGTTAATGTACGTTTTATGGCTATTAATAATTTATCAATATAAGCCACAATACAGAAACTGTTATGAAGAAAGCTATTGCACTAGTATGTTCAACCCTGTTTTTTTATGTAATACTGCCTGCACAAACAATTGCCGCAACTTCAAAATTTTCGGCCACTGCACTAAAAGAAGACCTTGCTTTTATAAAAAAGCAGCTTTTTGACGCTCACGCTAACCCGTTTACTGAGCTTACAGAAAAACAGTATAATAAAGTATTTGATGGAATTGATGCAAAGCTGAAGGACAGCCTGACCATTGTTGATTTTTATAAACTGGTTAAGCCGGTGTTTTCGTGGCTTAGCGACGAGCATGCTGATATAGCATTGCCCAAAACAATAACGGCTATAAATGATAACAGCCTGCTTTTGCCAATTAGTTTAAAGCAACAGGGTAATACATATACCATTGATACTATACTAACAAGTGCCGGCGGTTTGGCTGCAGGCGCCATTATACAAAAAGTAAACAATGTTAGTGTTGATAAACTTGTGCAGCAATGTGCTGAATACAACACTGGCTTCCCCGCCGGGCGTAAGGAAGAAGCCTTGCAGCGTTTTGGTTACCTGTATGCTATGGCTGCCACACCATCGGCAACGTATACAATTACATTAAAGGGAGGCAAAGAAGTTACGTTGCAGGGTACCCCAAAGGCTGCATGGGTAAACTTTATAAATAATGGCCACACATGGGCAAATTGCAGTGATATGATAACCTATACAAAATACGGCAACACGGGTTATATTAATGCATGGTCGTTCAGCACACACAGCGATAGTGAGTTTAACGCAGTTAAGCATACTATTGACAGTATTTTTATAATAATGCAACAAGACAATATACAGACGGTTGTTATTGACGTTAGCAAAAACGGCGGAGGGAACTCAGCAGTAGGAGATGTTATTATAAACAATTTTTACGACAAGCCTTACCGCACTTACCAATGCAATTGGAGAAGAAGCGACGAGTATTTGCAGGCGCTTAAAAAGTGGGGCTTTAATGATGAACACTACGCCGCAATGAAACCGGGAGAGATACTGCACTTTGACGCAGACTCAGTTTATAGCGGCGATAACGACCATCGTTTTAAAGGTAAGGTATACGTATTGGTGGGCAATGGCACTTTTAGCAGCGCCATGATGTTTGCTACGATAATAAAGGACAATAAAATTGCAACCCTGGCCGGGCAAATGCCAAAAGATGGCCACCCTACACATTTTGGTGAATTATATGCAACCCAAACGCAAAATACGCATTTGGCTTTTCGTTTCGGTGTTAAGGAGTGGATAAGGCCGGCAGGTAAAACAGGCGATAATGTGCTGATGCCTGATGTGCTGGTAAAATTAGATTACCCTGTTAATGTGGAGGTGCTGATGAAGGCGTTGGCTAGGTAAGGTGTTTTGCAGGGATGCGGACATAAACTTAGCAGGACGATGCGGGTTTAAAATTGTTCCTTTTATTATATCTTTTGAATGATTATTATGGCCAGCAATAAACGGATGATATTTTGAAAAAGACCTTAGTACTTGCGTTATAATTGATTACGCCCTTACAGGGCTGTAAGAATAAAATTTTATCATTCGATGGGCGTTGCCCATCGCTATTAGATGCCGCCCTTTCAGGGTTTAAAGGGAAACAAAATTAAAAGATGGACGATGTTTTTTAAGACAGCCCCTCAGCACTTGTATTTTAGTTGATTACGCCCTTACAGGGCTGTAAGAATAAAATTTACCATTCGATGGGCGTTGCCCGCCCGGCTTTGCCTTTCGGACGGGCCCATCGCTATCAGGTGCTGCCCTTTCAGGGCTTACGGGAAAACAAATTAAGACGCTTAATAAACTTCTACCTCGCTCACGGCAACCTGTTTTGATTCATGCCAGAAAATGATGCGAATACGGGTGGCGGTTACTTTATTAAAAGCAATGGTATTTACCGTGTTGCCGATAAACTTGCCGGGCGGTTGTGTTGTTTTTACCGGCAGCCACTGGCCATTGCTTTGGTACTCAATATTAACTGCATCAGGTACGCTATAAGTTGCTGAGTCTGCAAACAGGTAAAGTTTTACGGATGATATATCGCGCGATTGGCCAAAATCAACAGCGTACCAATCACTTGCGGCTGTTGAGCCTATGGTTGACCAACGGTTGGTAATTTCAGGAAAGTACCATACCCGCCCATCAACTGCTTTATATAGTGAAGAATCAGGCACGGCATTAATGGATGCAGAAGGGGTGGGGTAACCTTTACGTGTAATATTCAATGCATAATTTACCGGTTGTTTTGGCGTGTGTAATACAACAGGTTCGCCAACTATAACGGCCGTCTTACTATCTTTTTGTACCAGGGCTACTTTTTTGCCATCAACAAATACATTAAGCCCTTTGCCTAATTTGTATTTGCTGCCGTCTTCATCATACACAACACTAAGCTTGTGGCCGTGGTACTGCACATCATCAAGGCAAAAATATTTTATGGTACTGTCAACAAGCGGGTTAACTACCAGCGTATCGCCTGCAGAAGGGCGTATCCCGCAAAGGCCTGTTATAACAAGGTTGTTGTAGCTTGAATGGTTGTAATGGTTGCTCCAGTAGTACCAAACAATAGGGCCGCCAAGGTTTGGGTCATAATCTTCAACAAGGTTTACGCTACCATCGGGCAGGTAATGCTGTTGAGTGAACTTGCGCAGCAACTTTACATAATCTGTTGTTGTAACAACATCCTGCTTATAATTATTTAAAAAGTTAGCCATGCCTGTAATAGCCTGGCTTGACTGGTACGGCCAGCTTGGGCCATTCCACTGGCTGCCGCGCTGCCCAAAGTTGTATATTATTTGTTTAAAGTAGTATTGGTAAGACGGCTCGTTGGTGCGCAGCCCATATTTGCCCATTAGCCCAGCTGTATCAATAAGGTGCTTCCAGGCCGCGTTGTATGTTTGGTTATCATCAGGCAGGCTAAAGTACCAGGGTATAATGCCTGCCAGCTCGCGCCCGCGAATAAAGTCCCAATAATGCACGTATTGGTTGTTTTGCTTAAACCTGTCAGTAAAATAGCCCAGTTTATCATTCCACAAGTCCTGCTGAATGGTTGCTTTTAATTGTGCAGCTTTTTTGTTGTAGGCATCAGCAGTTGCGGCATCACCCTTCATGGCAGCAATGCGCGCAATAGCCAGCGCGTTGGCATACATGTAACTGTTTATGGTAGGCCGGTAAGCATCGCCGCTGTCGAATCCGCCTTTGCCGTTTGATGCATCCATTGACGCGATAGTGTACTCTGTTGCATCGGGCATGGCCTGTATCCAATAAAGGTTTTTTGATGAATCCCAATGGTCGTTCCAGTCGTTGTACATCTGCTTCATGCTGTCAAGCTGGTTAAACAAAAAAGCAGAGTCTTTATTAACCAAATACCGCGCAAAGGCAGCATCTGCAATGCTTTCGCTGTAATGCCTGTTATTGCCGCCCTGGTAAAGGTTATTTATATAACCATCCATAAAGCGGCTGTCTTTCAGCCAACGGCCTTCGTATATATGGTGCATGCTGGCAGCATCAATAGTGCAGTAAGGCTCCCTGTCCCACGGCATGTGGTTAATAAACTCAGTAATAACAAACTGGTTATCGCCCACGCTGCGCACGTGTGCCTTATACATTTGCCAGCGGTAATAATATACCTGCTCTATCTGCTTATCCGAGCATTCAAAAAAAGGAATATTGTTTATATACCAGCCAGTATCCTGCCCAAAGTATTGCGTAGCAAGGGCAGCGTGGTTTAGCAGGGGATAGGCAATGTTTTCAGTAGTGGCGCTTTTGCAGCCGGCCAGCAGTATGGCTGCTACAACCGCGGTAGTTATTGTTAAACGCATGCAATGTTAGTTTGTGTTTGGGGGACGATGTTATGTATAAATGTAGGGAAATTTTTGCAAGGATGGAGATATGAGGATTAGTGGCCGTAATATCTGCGAAAACATTTGGCAATGAGCAATTGCATCAAATTGAACAAACCTGTTTAATATTTATCTTTTTCTGTCTTTTCTCTTGAAAGAAAAGAAAGAAACAAAGAAAAGTTCGAGGCCGACCCGTCCCGACGAAAGTCGGGGCGGCCGTGCCCACGCGCCTGTTACACCACATCGCACGTATTTACTTTTTATCTTGTTGAGTGATATTTCATATAGCCGACGTTTCGGTTTTTTAACTGGTGTACTTCGTATGTTTTATTAAAGGGTTGTTGCTGAGAGTTCAAGTCAACAAGCAATTTAACAGATTGTTGACGTTTATTATTTTTAGCTGGTGTACTTCGTGTGTATTAGTCAAGGCTTACTGCTGAGAGCTAAAATCAACAAATAATTTAGCCGTGACTTGTTATACAACTTGTTTGTTTTTTGAAATAATTTGAACATAGCATAAGGATGTATTATTTTTGAAAGTGTATGATTAAATTCAGATAATGATCACTTTGAAAAGTATTACGAAAACCGTTCTGTTGATTGTGTGTTTCAGCATTTATGAAAGCACCCATGCGCAAACAACACAAAATAGTGATGACATAATTTTTTGGACGGAAACCTACCGCCTGCAGTTTGCTGATTTTAAGGGAGCGCCTGCGCAACAGGATACTGCCATGCAAAAGGTAAATGCCGCAAAGCTTACCCATAAGCTTGGCAGCATAAAGGAGAGCGTTGACGTACGCGTTGATAAGCAAAACGGCAAAACAGTTTTTATAGTAAATGGCGGTATGAAAAGAAATGAATCGTGGATAAAGAATAATGGCGATACCATAACATTACGGCATGAGCAGGGCCACTTTGATATTTGTGAAATTTACGCGAGGATGTTGAGGAGAGACCTGCTAAAAGCTAAATCTTTAGCAGAAGCAAGGGAGATGTTTGAAAAAGCATCGAACGACGAGGCAAGTGAGCAGGATAAATATGATGCTGAAAACACATTTCAAACAGGGGGCATAACTGTTGAATGGCAGGCAAATATTAGCACACGCCTGCATGAGCTTGACGAATATGACAACAACATGGTTACGCTGCCTTTTAATAGCTAGTTGTATTATCTTCCCGCCGCCATAAAAATATGCAGATGAAGTGATTGCGTCGCAACTACTGCCGCTATGAAAAAATTAGCCGGTATTTAAATAAATAAGCAGGCTACATTTATATCTTGTTGATAAATTGAGTGTCTATTCGCTTGATTCTTGCACGGCCCTTCATTTTTTGGATAAGGTACAAGGCTCACAAAAAAGCCGCCAGAGCCACTACGTGGCCCGGCGGCAGCAATAAAAGCGTTTCCCCGTTGCTTTTATTTGCTAAATTCTTCTTTTAATTCTGTGCGAACATTAGCATGTGCATTATGCCATTGGCAATTTGCCCGGCAGCTATCATTACCTGTCTTGCAGCAGTTTGCATAAGCTGTGTTTGTACTTTGGTGCTAAACCTGTTTGCAGACAATGCAAGGGACACGTGGCACCCATGTTACGTTGTTTGTTATAATGTTTGGCATAGCAAAATTTTACGGCCCCTCCCAAGGCCTTTATGTAAAAAAGAAATGGTTTCAAGTTTTTGGGTTGTGGGTTTTGTGGTTTTTGGTTTTATGTTTTATGTTTTATGTTTTTCGTTTGGCCTTCGTGTTACAGGTTGCAAGTTATACCTGGTGTTAGCGGCAGGGCAAGTGATTAATCACAATTGTGTATGTGATTTATAGCAGGGGAGAGGCATGATGAAATTGAGGTTGATGTTGGTATGATGGATTGTATTTGCATTTGATATATGAGTGTTAAGTGCGCTACGCGCTTTCTCCTGCGGAGAAAGATAGTTTCTCGCAAAGTCGCTGAGGCGCAAAGGGAGGAAGGAATAAGGGTTTGTTGGAAATTTAAGGGCGCTACGTGTTTCTCCTGCGGAGAAAGTTGGTTGCCCGTAAAGACGCGGAGGAAGAGAATACATAAGTTAGATTGACTAACACGAATGTTTTTTGGACACATGGAATGTAGGAGTAATGAACACGTGAGTTAAACGGTGTTTAAATACAAACAGCGCTGCCGCAAGCGGGGGTACGCCATGGCGTGGCCTTACAACGATGCGTTTTGCTGATGCAACGTGCGTTGTAAGCGTAACCATCAGTATTTCTTTGCGCCTTTGCGGCTTTGCGTGAAAATAATTTTGTCCGCAGAAGAAAACGGCGTCATAAAAGTAGCAGCGTTAGCTAATTTATTTTTCCACTCTTTGTAAATCCAGGTCCTGGAAGTCGAAGCTAAAATCAATACTTGGCGAAATACCTTTCATTTTTATGCTTAATGCCTTGCCTTCTTCATCAAGGCCAAACATTACAAAAGCATCGCAGTTCATATCCTGGTACTGCCATTTAACGGCAAATGTGTTGGCCTTATAAAATTGCATGGCTCCATTTAGCCTGGGTGAACGAAAGCTTTTAAACCATAGCGTACCATCTTTTAAAAATACCTCTACTTTTCCAAACCATTTATCCTGGTATATGCCTGTATAATTTGCAGGGTTTATTGCGGCGTTTTTGTTAACGGCTACTGTTTGCCATACTTTAGTGGTAACAGAATCTGCGCCTGATTGCCGGGCCTTCAGGTTCTCACTAAATTTTTCCATCCACTTATAGTCATCAAGGCCTAAATAGCTGTCGATAATTATTTGGTTAATGGCGCTAAATGCTGCTGCACCGCCCTCTTCGGTATTGGTAAGTACCACAATACCCAGCTTCAGGTCTGGTATCATTGTTACACTGGTAAGCATGCCCGGCAAGCCACCGGTATGGCCTACCCGCAAATAGCCTTTTACATCATTTAATCCCCATCCAAAACCATAACCGTTAAAGTGCGTATTATAGCGCGGGTTGGGGTTTGATGGTATTACTGTATGTATGGTCCACATATCATTTTGCCTTGCCGGTGAAAAAAGTTGTTTGTCAAGGTTGCTACCATATTTGCCTTTGTTCAACTGCGTTAGCACCCATTTGCTTAAATCATCTACGTTTGATAAAATGCCGCCTGCAGCGCCATTTATCTTGTCGGGAAACAGGTAGGTATTAATGGTTCTTATAGTACCGGTTTCTGTTGAATGCGGTGTTGCCGCGTTGATCTCGCCCTTTATGTAGGCGGGGGATGCGAAAGAGTTATTCATTTGCAAAGGCTCAAGTATTCTTGTTTGTATAAACTGTTCCCAACTTATGCCGCTAACTCTTTTTATTAACTCGCCGGCAATAAAGTAAAGCTGGTTATCATAGTCGTACTTTGTTCTAAAATCAGAGGCCGGTTTAAAGTATTGAAAGTTGGTTAAAATATCCTGTATGGTAAAGTCCGTACTGTCGGGAAACTCCATCAAATCACCTGCGCCTAAGCCCAAACCACTGCGATGGCACAACAGGTCTTCAATCAAAAAATTTTCGGTAACGTAGTCGTTATACATTTTAAATTCAGGCAGGTATTTGCGCACTTTATCTTTCCAGGTTATTTTTCCTTCATCTACCAACATTGACAAAGCGGCTGTTGTAAAAGCTTTACTGTTGGAAGCTATTTGAAAATTGGTATGCACATCAACAGGTACTTTGGTGGCGATAGAGCGCACGCCATAACCTTTTTCATGAATAACTTTTCCGTCTTTTATAACTGCTACTGCTATGCCGGCAACATTAAATTCATGCAATGCTTTGTTAACAAGTGAATCTATTTGCATTGAAGATAGCTGTGCATTGGCGCTGGTATTTAGCAATAATGATGTAAAAAGCAGGATGATGGCAGTTAGTTTTTTCATAGCATTAAAGTAATGAATTTATTGCAATAAAAATTATATGCGCCCATTGGAATGCGTTTTGCGATAGAAAAGTCGCCTAAGTGTTTTAGTATGAACTGACGGACGCTATATGCTTTCTCCTGCGGAGAAGGTTGGTTTCCCGCAAAGCTGCGAAGGTGCAAATGGAAGAAGAATGTTTAAGTGTTTGTTGAAATTTAAGGGCGCTATGTGCTTTCTCCTGCGGAGAAGGTTGGTTTCTCGAAAAGCCGCAGAGGTGCAATGGGAAGAAGAATGCATAAGCGTTTGTTGAAATTTAAGGGCGCTACGTGCTTTCTCTGTGGAGAGAGTTGGTTTCTCGCAAAGGCGCTGAGGCGCAAAGGGAAGAAGAAGCAAAGGGAGGAAGAATAAGTTATTAAATGCGCACCATATATAGCTCACGCTTATGCTTCCAGTTTTTTCTTTTGACTTCTGTAATCAATAATACTGCCCAGTACAACGCCAAAAAAGAAAATAACAACCGGTATAGATGTAACAGGAATAACCTGGGGTTTTAAAAAAGCTTCCATAACAATAACTGCGGTAAAAAGCATGCCGGTAATAAGTGTTACAACCCGGCCACGGTGTGTAGTAAAATAACTGGTGTGTATTTGTATTTTGCTATCCGGGTTTTTGGCATTGTATATCTTTATTTGGGCAAAAAGTAATTCGTTTATGCTGTTTTTATAATCAGTTTTTTGACCATAAAAGTGATAACTGGCAATACTGCCATCACGCAAAAAAAACTTGAATGAAGTAAAATCATTTTTTGCTGCTTTTGCTGTTGTAAACCATTCAATGTCGCTATAATTATACTGGGTATTGCTTTCAGGATCGCCTGTTTTAATGTTGTAAAGGTTTATTTCAACCGCCTGTTCGCTAACCGTTACTTCAGCCCTTTTTGAAAATGGCCGCCTGGCTTGTTTTTCAAAAACAGAAATAGCCACCAACAATACAGCTAACAACGACAGACCAAAGGTGGATGAAGAACTATGCAACGCTAACAGCATAGGGCCAACGGTTGCAACAATCATATATGAAATAATAAAAGCACTAAACCTGCTGTGGTTAATCACAAAGGCGTCTATCGGTTGGGTTGCCTGCATACGGATGTTTTACCGAATGTAATATTTATTGGTTAAGTAAAAAGCCGGTGGTTAGTTGATTGGTAAGAAAAAAGTACAATCCGTGTGGGAAATGGCCCAACATTTTTATTGTTAAGCCCCTGTCCGTTGCCTGTAGCTTTGATCTTAAAATAAAACATCTTCCTAAATTTAAAAGGGGATTTTTTTGCTTCCACAGGTAAAGACATACAGAGAGTGTGGCCTTACAACGATGCGTTTGTTCTTGCTGCGTGTTGCAAATAGCTCTGCCATCGATATCTCTTTTTTATTTCGGAAATACCTTTTTCTACGGGAAACCTACGCTATATAACTTAACGGCGCCAGTCGGAGACTGGCCTTTATAAAAAATCCGTAGAGCGCTGCGCTAACTCATAGCAAGAAGGCTTTTATTTTACCGGACACTACGGAGAGGAGGGTTAGCCGCTGGCCTGTCCGTAGTTGGCGGACCCCATAGATTTTACTGATGCACACAAAGGGCCTATTACTCCTGAAGATTTTGAAGGATGGAGTATGGCGGTTTCTGAGCCCTATTTATGGCTCTCCGGCATGTATTTACGAGCGTATACTGATGGACAAATTCATGTACCTTTCATTCCTACAAATCCACCCCTTCTCTATTAGGGATATTTGGTCGGGCTTGGCGCTGGCCCCACGCCGGTAGGACTAATGGGTACTGCCAGTTATGCCCATTTAATTAGAAGTTGGTCAATAACATTTTAGATATGAATAAAAAAAACATTATAGCGTTAACAGGATGTGCTATTTTAATAGTCGTTATTTTCTTCGGTTTTATTAGTAACTATTTTAATACTAAAAAAACAATAAGCATTTTGCAAGGTAAAGGAAGCATCACAAAAGCAATAATGAATATTGAAACATCATCAAATTTGATGAAAATAACAATAACGGATGCTGACACTCTTAATTACATTAACGATGCTCTGAAAAACGCTCAATTAATAGACGTTCCTAGAGGCGGGGCATTTGATATTTCCGTAAGAGTTTATATTGAGAAAAACGGAAAAAATGCTAATTTCGAAATATTGAAATCCCAGTATTATGGCTGGAGACTAGAAATTGGCGATAAATATTTTCGAAGCGATGATTTGTTTAAACTCATTCAAGGGCTAATTAAAAATTAATTTTTAACACAATTATTTTATGAACCTATTATTGTTTCTTTTTATGCTGCCTATTAAAAATCATGTTATAGGGGTTAAAGGCGATAGAATATATGATGTTAAGAGTGGCATATTGAAATATATTAGCAATGTTCCAATTGTAAATGCAAATATTACTGTATATTTTGATGATTATGGAAGGAAGAAGTTTACAGAAATAACATATTCACTTACTGGCGACACAGTACATGCAGAAATTTTGATAGTTGACACTTTTCGATATACTAAACTTCCATATACTAACCAGTGGGTCAAAACTTATCAAGATAACATTTTTTCGTTGCAAAATTTGATTTTTAATAGCATATCTGATAGCGTTAGGAATTTGTATGGGATTTCGAAAACGGTATTGCTATACAATGGCTTGAATGGCAATAAGTATATTTTTGAAAATAATTCAATGAATATTAATGGAGCAGTAATTGAAGCTTTTGGCATTCCATTAGAAATCGATATCCAAAAAGGAAATATGCTAATTGAACAAGCGCGAGCAATTGATATGAAGTTCAATGTAGAAGTGCCAACTCAAACTTTTAATTTGCCAAACGCTAATGAAATTGTAAATATGTACGCATTGAAAAATTAGCCACTTTTTCATAGTTTAATAATCAGTAAAGAAGACTCAGCATCTTTGGCGACCATGAGCCAAGCCAATTGTGCAATATAGCCGCCAATCTTATGATTGGTTTGTAAGCCTCCGTCCAAGTACACCTTGTTGTTAATTTTTGTTGGTGTTAGCTTTGTTGTTAAGCGATGAAATGAGCATTGAAGAGATACAACCACGGCGTCGTCGTGCAGCGCGAAGTGTTGATGAGATAAAGCAATTGTTGGCGGCCTATGAGCAAAAAGAGATGGGAGGCAAAGAATTTTGCCGGTTGCATAACATTGGCGCATCCACATTGCAGAAGTGGAAAAGCCGTTATGGCGGCCTGCCGGACGGGCAGGGCAAAAAAGAAGAAGCGCCTGCACAGGATGGGTTTATCCCGGTTCAAATAGTACCCCCTGTTTTAAATAATGCAGAAGGGCTGTTTGCAGAAGTAAAAGGGATAAAGCTGTACCAACCTGTAGCAGCATCGTACCTAAAAGAGTTATTACAATGAGCAGTGTCCTTGCTTTATCTGATACCCGCAAGCATTACCTGTACTGCAAAGAAACTGATATGGGTAAAAGCTTGAACAGCCGTTTTATCTTCAAGTAATGGTATATATATTTGGCAGCGACATCAACAGCCAAATTGCGCGACTTTGTCGCTAATCTTATGACTGGTTTCTCCATTTCATTCTGAAACCAAACGGTAATAGGACTCTCTCCGGCAACTGAGGCAAAGCGTACGCCAAACAAGGGTGGTACAAAGCCGGTATTTAATGTTTCTTTCATGGACGGCTTTCAACCGCCCTGCCCTTGGCCAGCTATCGGTAGCGGGCTGCCGCTGCCCGATTGCATGTGGCCATGCACCTAATATGAAACCTTTCCGGAAATTTAAAAAGATTTTTTTTGGTTTGAAGGCAAATACATACCGAGAGTGGCAGCAATATATTTCTGTAATACTACCAATTAAATTAATCCTTCTCCTTTTATTTTTTTCTTCCCCAAAAAATCGTTAGTTTAGCTAAAACAGTTATAACTTAATGGACTGTTACCCGCTTATTTGCGGATAAATAAAACCCCTGCTTCCGTAAAATAGGAGCAGCTTATTTACACAACCCAGCTATTCTAAAAGTATTTTTTTATTCAACCTTAAATCAAATCAAAATGCCGTATGCATTAAAGCCATGCCAGCTATTGGAGAGATGGCAAGACTACAAGAAGAAGTGTGATGAACACACCGCAGAACAACGTTACCGTAACGAAGTGATTACTATTAAAAAGCCGAAAATTTATTTGATGGAAGTTTTTTGCTGTTTGGTTGGCTTTGATGAAGACGATCTTGAAAAGCTGCGCAAAAATCGTAACTACAAAAAAGTGATAAAACAAATTGAGTACGCTGTACTGGCGCGTAAGCTGGATGCGCTGGTTAACGGTGAGGGCAGCGCCAGCGGCCTGATATTCGATCTGAAAGCAAACCACGGCCTGCATGTTAAAAGGGCGAATAAAGCGCTGGAGGACCAGCATTGGGATATTACCATGAACCTGGGGAATGAGAGCATAGGAGGAAGTCCGGAAGACGGGAAGACGGGAAGTCCGGAAGATTTTGAGTCAATGGGGGAGGAAAAGTCATTTGATCATGGTATCAGCGGGTCATTGGGGGAGGAACGGGAGTCATTTGGGCATGGGGGCGACAGGTCATTGGGGACAGAAGCGGAGGAGCAAAGGAACCCGGAAATGGTGGCAGAAACGAAGCATGTGGACCCGTCAGTTCTTGGTGAGCCGATACTGTTAACGAAACAATACCCCAGCGTAAACCCGGAAGACGAGCGCATGGTGGAAGTTAAACAGGTGTTGCATGGCCTTATTACAAGGGTAATGAAGCCAGCCAGCAGCCTTACACCGGAAGAGCGTGCAAAGTTTGATTATCCCAAAGGGTGGATACCGCCGGGAAAGTATGTTATTTATTAGGATATTGTCTGAACGTGGATCCGCCACGGCGGACAAGTTTTGGCAAGATTTGTTGGATGGCGAGGATTAAGCGTGTTTGCGAATTGCAGTGATTTTGAAATTGGATTTGCTTTAAATTGTTTACAGTCAAGTAACTAGGTTTAGTTTGAGGGTGCCAGGCGGAAACCAAAAAGCGGGCAAAAGGGAATAGCGAAGTTTGTTGTTGGTGAAAACACCAACAACGGCGGTAAGAATGTGTTTTGTTGGGATACTAACCTGCGTCAGCGGACGATGCGGTGCAGGTTGTGACTAAACACATTCAAGTTACAGTTGTGAATTTCTACCGGATACCTGTAGTGAAAACACCAGCAACGGTGGTGAAAGTGGCCTCAACGTTATTGCGGTTGAAATGATTTTGAAGCCTGGTTTTAATTTAAATGGTTAATAACCAATTAAATAGACTGAATTTAAGGTTGTAAAACTTTCCTCCTTTTTCCTCCCCCAAAGGGGGCCGTTGGATCTTTGAGAAGGTGTAGGGTGTGAGGCGGAAACCAAAAAGCGGGTAAAAGAGAATGGCGAAGTTGGTTGTTGGTGAAAACATCAACAACGGCGGTGAGAATGAGTTTTGTTGGGATGCTAACCTGCGTCAGCGGGACGATGTGATGCAATTTTGTTGACTAAACAGATACAGATTACGATTGTGGGTTTCTCCCGAAAACATGTAGTGAAAACACCAACAACGGCGGTGTAGCCATACTGGCTGTTAAGAAATTGAACACAGATTGGGTGGGTTGAGTGGATTTGCGCAAAACTTCTACAGCAATCATAAAATACGGAATGTCATGGCAAAGTTTTTTAATAATTCCTGGCTTCCTAATTTAGTTATTTCGGGATTTGTTGCATCATTCCGAAAATCACAAAATCCCTACATCACAAAATCAGCAATCTTACCATGACCGGATGCTATGCAGTTACACCTGCCTGTCTTGATATAATAAACGCAATTAAATCATCCAGCGCTATACCGGCGCGGCTGCATGCATCGTTAATATCATCGCGGGATACGTTAGCCGCAAAGCTTTTTTCTTTCAGCCTTTTCTTTACACCTTTTACATCCATACCCTCGTAGCCGCCGGGCCTCATTAACGAGTATGCATGTACAAGCCCGCTTAGCTCATCAAAAGCAAACAGCATCTTATCCATATTGGTAACGGGTTCTACGCCAAAATGCAAAGGGCCATGGCTTGCAATGGCGCGAATTATCTCAGGGTCAACATGGCTTCGTTCCAGCTCTTCAATAATTTTTTTGCAATGCTGGTCTGGCCACTGGTCCCAGTCTGCATCGTGCAGCAAGCCTGCCATTTCCCACCGCCACTGGCCGGCTTCATCAAGGCCTTCCTTCTCAGCAGCCCAACTTTTCATTAATTGGGCAACCTGCTTCATGTGCAGTTGCAGGCGGCTGTTAAGCACCCATGTATTAAAAAGCTCTTCGGCCTGCTGCCTGGTTAGTGTATTGCCTTTGTCGGCTTCGTTACCAAATGTATCGCGGTTTAATAGTAGTGACATGCGTTGAGTATTTTACCTGTTCATCAAAAATAATTCATCTTCCTGTTCAATAAAATATTATCTCATTACTTTTGATGGTATCACCATAACTACCGTCATCATGAAATCAATATGTACCGCCGCACTTGTTTTTTTCGCCTGCCTTACTACGTTTGCACAACACAAGTTTATAACAGTAAAAGGGCCTGATGTTATTGGTGCGGATGGCATGCCTTTTATTATGCGCGGCACAAACCTTGGTAACTGGCTGGTGCCTGAAGGATACATGTTTAAGTTTGGGGATATAAGCTCGCCACGCCTTATTAATGAGGCTATAACAGAGCTTATTGGCCCTGCCGAAACAAAGGCTTTTTGGCAGCAATACCTTGATGCATACATAACGAAGGATGATATACATTATTTAAAAGTGATAGGCGTAAACTCCATACGCATACCGTTTAACTACAGGATGTTTAGTGATGAGACCTACCTGGGCGACCATGGCATTAAACGCGGTTTTATGCTGATGGACCGGGTGATAGGCTGGTGTAAAAAAGAAGGCCTGTATGTTATACTTGATATGCATTGCGCACCCGGCGGGCAAACAGGCGATAATATTGATGATGGATATGGCTACCCGTTTTTGTTTGAAAACGAAGCAGACCAGCAACAAACCGCCGATATATGGAAAAGCATTGCGGCGCATTACAAAAATGAAAACGCGGTATTGGGCTATGATATGCTTAACGAGCCAATAGCCACTTATTTTGACAAAGATCATTTTAACCCGCACCTTGAGCCTTTATTTAAAAAAATTACAAATGCTATTCGTTCGGTTGATACCAACCATATTGTCATTATTGGCGGTGCACAGTGGGACAGTAATTTTAAAATTTTTGGTGAGCCGTTTGATAAAAAATCCATCTACACTTTTCATAAATACTGGACACCGCCTATCAAAGCTGTGATACAGGACTATATTGATTTTAGGGACAAATACAAAGTGCCTATTTATTGCGGTGAAACAGGCGAGAACACGGATGGCTGGATAGATAGCTTTAGGGTTACCTTAGAACAGAATAATATTGGCTGGCATTTTTGGCCCTATAAAAAAATAGATAACACCCGTGGCTTTGTAACTTTTGCTGTGCCTGAGCATTTTGATGAAGTAATAGCCTACGCTGACTCAACCCGAACAACTTTTGCCGATGTACGCAAAGCGCGGCCTAAAAATATAGATGATATTAAAAAGGCGTTACAAGGCTTTTTAAACAATTGTCGGTTTAAAAACTGCACTGTTAATAAGGGTTATGTAAATGCGCTGGGCTTTAAAGTAGCCGACTAGAAGGGGACAGTTGATTGGCTGATTGGTAAGAGCCGGTTGATAAGTTGATTATTAGGTAAGCAGTTAACTGGTATGCATAGTTTACTGATTAACTAATCAACCAGTCAACTAACCAACTAACAACTAATATCTCCTGAAAACTGTTTGAAAATCGGTTGATATTCTTGCACTCATCCTGCCGGTGGTGTCAATAATCCTGTCAGGCCTGTTCTCGTGCATTTTTACAGTAAACTCGCATACCCAGCCATTAGGGATGGCTGAATATATTACATCGGTAATATGGTATTTTACTTTTGTTGAATCATTGTTTATGCTCTTGTATAAATAGGTAGTCATGGTTTCATTAAGCTTTGCTTTTAGTTCTTCAGGGGTATATTCTGCTTTATGTACGCAGGCGAACACAAAACATAATAACAGGACAGAAAACATTTTTTTCATAAAAGGCTGCGTTAGTTTATCGCTGTAAATTTATAAGAGTTTTAAATAAGAAGCACAAATTTTAAATCGTTTTTGTGCAGGCTGCAGCCGGGGTTTGCTAAAATACGGGTTAAGACTAAACAAAGCTGACAGAGTTTTGTTAGTGGTTTAAAACTTAGATAAATGACACTTGGTACACAGGTTTTGTGGCTATTTATGCTGGCTTTACCAATTGCCTGTATTGCATGGACAGTAACACACGAAGAGGTGTTTCGGGAGCCGAGGGAATTTTGCAAGAAACGCAGTGAACAAAGCCGTACGCTGTTACAGCGCAAGTTTTTTTACCTGTTTACCTGCGAGTATTGTTTTAGCCATTATGTTACTGCAGCTATATTAATTATTACAAAATTTACTTTGCTTTATACCGGCTGGCGGGGTTATATTATTTCAGGCTTTTCGCTGGTTTGGGTAGCTAATATTTACATGAGCCTGTTTGCACTTATACGTGTTGACCTAAAAAAAGAACGGGCAGAAGCAGAGCGCGAAGAAAAGCTGAACAAACAAAATACAACGATGCCCTGATAATATTAAGCCTTCCGTTAAAAAACGGAAGGCTTCCATTTTCAACCCAAACTTTAAGAAGCATAAAACTAAATATCACCCGAAAAAGGGTAATTGTATTCTCGACGAAACGCCGGTGCATAACGGTTATTGGCTTGCTTGTTATTGGGTAATGGATTTACCTGTAATTAATCGCTGGCATTTACACCATCACTCACACCAACCAAAACTTTTATTTTTAAACAACATCTTGGTACATTTACCTATCGCGCCAAACTAACAACATGAAACATTTGCAACGCCGAAATTTTATTAAAAAGGCCATTATGGCCGGTGCGGGCACTACGCTTGCCGCCGGCGCTTTGCAGGCCGCGCCAGCGCAGCCCAATGAGGTATTTAACGATGCTTTTGTTATGCCGCCCACCGGTAAAAAAGTTATTGTGGCCGGGGCGGGTATTACAGGCCTGTGCTGTGCTTATGAACTTATAAAAGCAGGTCATGATGTAACGGTACTGGAAGCCACAGGCCGTTATGGCGGGCATGTATATACGGGGCGAGACGGGCTTAGCGATGGCTTGTATGCCGACTTTGGAGCAGACCATATTACCAAGCCCGGTTACGAGCGTTTTTTTGAATATGCTGAAGCGTTTAACCTGCCTGTTATACCTTACCCTTTTGCTGAGGGATCCGACGCGGCGCCGGGTAAACATGCGCTGCGCATGATGAATGGCAAGTTTTATACAGACGATGACCTGAAGAATCCCGCTGTGTTAAAACAGTTTGGCTTTAATGAGAAGGAGATAGGTTTTCTTTCAAAAAACCCGTGGTATGGGTTGCAGCAATTTTATTTAAAGCCGTACTTAGGTAAAATAAAAGATGAGTTTCAGCCTTACGGCGTGGGTTATGATGAATATGATAAAATACCCATTGCCGACCTGTATAAAAAGGAAGGGGCATCAGACGCTGCGTTAAATATATTGGGCGGCAGGCACACCAACGCATTATATGTTTTATGGCGGCTGGGTGTAATGCAACTGCGCGGTATACCCGCCAGCGAGGGCGATACTTTTCACCTTAAAGATGGTAATGAGCAATTGCCCATAGCATTTGCAAAAAGAATTGGGGCAAGGTTAAAGCTTAACCACCCTATAACAGCTATAATGCAAAGCAGCACCGGGGTAGCCGTTACTTACAGGCCCTACGGCAAAGAAGATGAAGCTGAAATGAGTGCAGACTACCTTGTTAATTGTATTACGCTGCCAGTGTTTAAAAATATTCCGGTAACGCCCGCGTTGTCTGCAGAAAAGCAATACGTAGTTGATAACCTTGCTTATTCATCTCACCCATTTTTTGTGTTTGAATGCAGCACCAGGTTTTGGCTTGATGATGGTTTTAAGAGTATTAATATGGAGTTTGAGCACCCTGACATATCATCAATATGGGAAGAGACGAACCATGTAGATTCAAAACGCATTATTTTAAAAGCATTTGGCCCGGGCGGTATTTCTGCGCAACGCGTGCTGGCTGCTTTTAGAGAAGTATACCCCGGTAAACATGATACCATTGAACAGGCGCTTACCAAAGACTGGACGGTTGACAAATATTCGCCGGCCTGCGAAATGGAATCGTTCCCGGTAGGGGAGATGCATAAGTTTTGGCCACAAATATTACAACCTGAAGGGCGCATTTATTTTGCCGGCACTTATGCAGACAGCATGAGCCGTGGTATGGAGTCGTGCCTGCGGTCTGCGCAGCGCGTAGCTAAAGAAATAGGTAAAGCATAACATTATACAGGGCAATGAAAAAAACAACAGCCTTTATTGTAACAGCCACGGTGTTAGCGTTTATTTGTATGGTGTTGATCAACGCAAATATTGCATCACCGCGCATGCATTTTTTTCAGCAGGGTAATACTGTACCCGTTGTAAAAATACTTAAGCCGAAAACAGACAGCGTGTTTGCATTTAATGCTCCCATAGCATACAACATTGTTGTAACTGATAAAGAAGATGGCGACAGCAGGTATGATGAATTAAATGCAAAAGAAATTTTGTTGAAGGTTGCGTACAGCGCTGCGCCGGTGAATGTAAACATAACAAACAATGGTGCTATAACTGATGCGCCGGGCCTTGCCATTATGCGTACCAACAACTGCTTTAACTGCCATGCTTTTAACAGCAAGCTTATAGGCCCGTCGTTTTATGATATTGTACAAAAATATACTGCTACTGCTGCCAATATAGCACAGGTTGGTAAACGCGTTAAAGATGGCAGCACGGGTATATGGGGTAAAGTGCTTATGCCTACACACCCTGAGCTAACAACAGCACAGGCACAAACTATTGTAGACTGGATATTGCATTACGCTGCTGAAGCTGGTACAGATTATTATGTGGGCACGCTGGGCACGTTTAAGTTAAAGCCGCAAGGTAGCGGCAATGGTGTGTATGTGTTGACTGCAAGCTATATTGACCATGGTGTTAAAGCTGATTCAACCAAGCCGCGTTTGGAAGGCAGTGGGGTAATGGTGGTGAGGGGAAGATGAGCTAAAATGTCTTCATTATATTTTCAACTTCCCTCCTATACTTTATTATAACAAAACCTTTGATATTTAATAAGCACTTCTGCACATTTTTATATCGCTAATTTTTTCGCAACAACAAACTCATTACGCTGCAAGCCAGTATACCAGCACACTTCAGGATGGTTGTTAAAAATGCAATCAATATTTTTGATTTAACGATTTGCTAAACTATAAATTAAATTACCTGGATTTTAAAAATGAGATTGCTTTGTTTTTCTGCACATGTTTTACTTAATAGTTATTGCTAATCTGCCTACCCGAAGCGGCATGTAATATGCTGCAAAAAAAACGTTTTGTTAGTCTGCTGCCGGTGCAAGCATGTAATGTGCTTTAGCTACTGTCTTGCAGGTATGTGTTTCAATATAGCATGTATGGTGCTATAGGGAGCGTTATGTAAATATGGTAACCAAATAAAGCATGTAATATGCCAGGGGAGAAGTTATGTTAATAAATGAACTAAATGCAGCACGTAGTATGCTGCAGTAAAATTTGTGTCTGCCTGCTTGTATATAGCAGCTTTAAATACGCTTTAAGAAATATTGATTTTTAATTGAACAGTAAACCAAAATTTCTGTATGAACTCTTTTTATCCAAAACGATTGCTTCATTGCGTCACCTATGTTATTATTTTAATTGCTGCAATGGTGAGCACACCAGGTTATGCGCAGCAAAAAACAGTTAAGGGACAGATAACGGATGGCGCCACAGGGCAGCCGGTTGCTAATGCTTCCATAACTATAAAAGTAAGCGGCCGCGGCACTGTGAGTGACGCTGCGGGCAACTTTATTTTAAATGCTAACGCTGATGATTCGCTTATTATCAACTCGTTAAATTATTTGTCTCAATCTATTTACGTAGGCAGCCAGCAACAGTTGCTGGTTAAGTTAGTTGCAAACAATAACCAGCTTGACCAGGTTATTGTTATTGGCTATGGCACACAACGAAAGAAAGATGTAACAGGCGCTGTGCAAACAGTTGATATGGGGAAATTGCAGGATATTCCCGTATCGCAGGTTACACAAAAATTGCAGGGGCAATTAGCAGGTGTACAAATAAACGAAACTACAGGGCAACCGGGCAGGGGCATGTCTGTTAGAATAAGAGGGCAGTTGTCTGTATCTGCGGGCAGTGACCCTTTGTATGTTGTTGACGGCTTCCCCATAGTAGGTAATATTGGTTCTATCAATCCCGATGAAATTCAAACTATCTCTATATTAAAAGATGCTGCGTCAACATCATTGTATGGCTCACGCGCGGCCAATGGTGTTGTATTAATTACTACCAGGGGCAGCAAGGCAGGCCAAACAACTATAAGCGTTAACAGCTATGTAGGCATGCAGGAAGTGCCGCAGCACGGACGTTTAAAAATGATGAATGCAGAAGACTTTGCAGAATTTAAAAAAGAATATTACGAAGATGAGGGCCAGCCTGTACCTGTGGAGTTTCAGAACCCATCAATGTATGCCGGTAAAAATAATGACTGGTATGGAGCCCTGCTTAGAAAGTCGCCTGTGCAAAGTTATAACCTTACTGTTGCCAGCAGAACTGATAAAATGAGCGCTGCTGTTGTAGCTGGCGTATACAACCAGCAGGGTGTTGTGCTTAATACAAAATACCAACGCTATTCAGTAAGGATGAACCTTGATTATAATGTATCTAAAAAAATTAAGTTTGGTTTTAACTTCGCACCGTCGTACATATACGATAATCAGCCTCAATCAGACGGTGACCGCGGTACGGGCCTTCTGTTTGATGCATTGCACACATGGCCCATTATGCCGATATATGACAGCACCGGCCAGCTAACAAAATACAACCAGTTGCCGGCAAGCACCGGTAATATATTTGCTTACCCCAACTGGGTGCGTGCCGCCAGTGAAATTACTGATGAAACTAAGTATATTAACCTTATTGGTAATGCCTTTGTTCAATATGAGCCTGTACCGGGGCTTGTAATAAAGTCCAGCATGAACGTGCAGTATATTAATACAAAATACTTCTATTTCAACCCGTCCACTGCAACGTATAGCATTAACACGCCTATACCTACAACAGCTTCTTCAAGAAGAAGCAATATGGATGAAGTTACCTGGCTTAATGAAAATTTGATAACCTACACAAAAAATGTAGGCGACCATCATTTTGAATTGCTTGCAGGTTTAACAAACCAAAAATATAGGGAAGATCTTACAGCTATACAAACCGATACTTATACTGATGACCGGCTACCAACCATACAGGGCGCTTTAAATATAAACAGGGGCGGTACATATAACGATGTAAATGAATGGTCGCTAACATCAGTGCTGTCAAGGCTAACTTATGATTACAAAGGCCGGTACCTGTTTACTGCGGCAATACGCACCGATGGGTCCTCCCGTTTTGGAACCAATAACCGCTGGGGTACGTTTCCATCTGTATCGGCCGGGTGGGTTTTGTCTGACGAAAAATTCTTTAGCAAATTCAGGGCTATCTCTTTTGCTAAAATACGCGCCAGCTATGGTGTAATTGGTAACAACAATATTGGTAACTATACACAATATGCGCTGGTAAACAATACGGTTAACGCGGTGTTTAATAACAACGTAGCTACCGGCGCTGCGGTTACATCACTATCTAACAGCAACCTTGGCTGGGAAACTACCAAAGCCTATGACGCAGGTATTGACCTTAGCTTTTTGCACGACAGGATACAGTTTACGTACGACTTTTATTTAAAGCATACTACCAACCTGTTGTATAGCGTGCAGGTGCCGCAGGAATCTGGCTTCGGCAACTTTAATGATAACATAGGCGAGATAAAATTTTGGGGACATGAGTTTTCTGTTACCACACGAAATATAGTTGGCAAAAACTTTCAATGGACTACCAACGCCAACATTTCATTCAACAGGAACAAGGTGCTTGCTTTGGCAAACGGTATAGACCGTGTATATGGCAGCTTTAACATAACAGAAGTAGGCCAACCTTTTGGTGTATTTTACGGCCTGCAGAAATTAGGGCATTACATGGACCAAAAAGATCTTGACAATTCACCCATCATCCCAGGCCGCTCTGCAATAGGAAGCATTAAACTGAAAGATGTGAACGGCGACGGTGTTATTACTTACGGAGGCGATAATGATGACCGTACAATAATTGGCTCACCATTTCCCAAATTTACCTATGGCATAACTAATACGTTCAGGTTTGGCAATTTTGATGCATCTATTGTTACATCAGGTTCTTACGGCAACCAACTGTATATGTACCACCTGTATAGCACGGCTAACCTTGACGGTGTGTTTAACATGGTAGAAGAAGCAAAATACCGTTTTCGTTCCCCAACAAACCCGGGTGATGGCTTTTTTGGCACTACAGTGGGTGGTGGCAATGTTACAGGTGTAGAAAGGGATTGGCCAAACAGCCAGTTTGTAGCAGACGCTTCCTTCTTCACTATTAAAAATATAACAATTGGTTATACAGTGCCGCTTAAAAGCAAAACTATAAGGGCCGCAAGGGTTTATGCTTCGGTACAACAGGTGTATACGTTTACAAATTATTGGGGTGGGCCTAACCCGGAAACAAGTTACTCCGGCGACAACCTGAGCCAGGGTATAGACCTGTCTAACTATCCTGTTCCACGTACCTATACCTTCGGTGTTAACATGACCTTTTAACAGCCTGGATAAAAAAGATCTTTTCAACTTATAACGATGATCAAAATGAAAAATAAATTCAGTTTAATAGTATTATCAGGGTGCATCATAATATTTGGCAGTTGTAAAAAATTCCTGGATGTTGTACCTGAAACGTCTTTAAGCTCGGCTACCTTTTTTAAAACGGAGTCAGATTTTCAACAGGCTGTTAATGCAACATATGTACCGTTGCGCGCCATTGTAAACAACAATGCATGGGTGCTGGAAGAGGAACATTCAGATAACACGTATTATGCCCGCAACCCTTTATTTGGCGCTGTTGATAATACTGAGAATGTGGCTGATTTCGCAGTACCTACAGCCAATGGGATAACCACCAATGGTAACGTGCGCGACCTGTATCGTAACGAATACCAAATTATAGCCCGCGCCAACCAGGTGCTTACTACCATAGATGCTATTGATTTTGACGCGGACTCAAAAAGTAACCTTAAAGGCCAGGCTTGTTTTTTAAGGGCATACGCTTATTTTGAGCTGGTACGTTTATTTGGTAAGGTACCGCTGCATTTAACGCCAGTTGTAAACAGGCAGCAGGCTGCGTTACCGCTATCGTCAACAGACTCAATTTATGCGCAAATAAAAAAAGATGCAACTGATGCTATATCATTTTTGCCCTTAAAATCGAAGCAGGAGCCAGGCAGGGCTACATCAGGCGCTGCCGCTACTTTGCTGGCAAATGTTTATATTGAATTAAAAGATTGGGCCAATGCAGAGAGCTTGCTGAAAACAGTTGTACAAAGTGGCGAATACTCACTTATGCCTGATTATAACGACGCATTCTCAACCTCTACAGGGAACAAGAATAATAAAGAATCAATATTTGAAGTGCAGTTTAAAGAAGGTTCAGATGGGTACAACGGGGGCTTTCTTTATTCATTCCTTCCCCTGCCAATGATGGCAGATGAGGTGGAAACTATTACGGGTGTATCTAACCCGCAGCCACTTTCAGGTGAAGGCAACAACATACCTACACCCGATATTATTAACGCATATGAAAGCGGCGATAAAAGAAAAGATGCTTCCATTGCTTATATAACGCTCAGCACCTCTTTGCGCGATAATAAAGTGTTTCCCTACATAAAAAAATATGCAAAGCAGCATGCTTTGCAGGGCAATACCGGTACAGACTGGCCTTGTTACCGCTACTCAGAAGCGCTGTTATTTTTGGCTGAGGCATTGAACGAGGATGGGAAGCCAGCTGAAGCTGCAACCTACATTAATATGGTTCGCGCGCGCGCAGGCTTGGGTGCAACTACAGCAGCCGGACAGGCTGATATGCGTACGGCCATTTTTAACGAAAGAAGGGTAGAACTGGCATTTGAAAACAAGCGCTGGTTTGACCTTGTAAGAACCGGTATGGTAAGAGCGGTTATAATACCGTACGGGCAAAGAATATTAGCTAACCCGCCGGCGTATTATTATCCCGCAGGTTCAATACCGCCCAGCAATGCTTTTACCATACTGGATACTGTTTATCCATTGCCTGCTGATGAGGCAGCATTAACACAATATTTTTAGTTTGAGATTTTAACAAGCGGGTTTAATGAATGATCATAGGGACGCCGCCTGAACATTTGTTCGGGCGGTTTTTTTGTTGGTGTGTGTTGGTGGTTTTGTGTTTTGAGTTTTTTGTTCGTTGTTTTGAACCGGCTTTATTACCCTCTGACAAGTTAGAGGCTTACTGCATAATCCCCCTTGGCCTGGATTGCCGAGAAGCAATGCTGATGTTTAAATAAATTTTGAGTGTTCAAATAAAATTAAAACTTTAACTGCTATCCGTTATTCATTTAGCTTACCGACCTTTAAGTATGAAATGGATTACGCGCGAAAAACCCAAGATTGATCGTGTTGCATGCCCCTGGCTTATAAAACGTTTTATTGATAAAGATGCAGAAATTATTTACGTGCCTTTTGAAGAGGTGGCGGCAAAAGCATTAGAATTGGATGCAACGCCCTTTGATGTACCCAACGTGGAGTTTACTCACTATAAAGACCGTTGTACGTTTGATTATTTTATAGAAAAATATCGGTTAACTGATGCCGCTTTACAAACTATAGCAGTGATTGTACGTGGTGCTGATACCGACAGGCACGATATTGCCAGCCAGGCATCAGGGTTGTGGGCTATATCAGCAGGGCTGGCTTATAATTTTAAAGATGACCAGGAGTTACTTGAAAAGGGTATGATAATTTATGATGCCCTGTATAGCTGGGCAAAGCATTTACAAAAAGAAAAGCACACGCAAAACCCGGTTGAACATTTACTTATTGAGGTATTTAATAAGTTTTTAAAACAGAAGACAGACAAGAAAATACCGGTGTGGGCGCTGGAATTAAAAGAAATTATTCAAGACCAAATTGATACCAATCTTACTTTAAAGGAAATTTCAAAAGAGCTTGATATACACCCATCTTACCTGTCGCGCGAGTTTTCAAAACATTTTGATAACCTGTCTTTTGGGGAGTACCTGCGTAAACAACGTATAGAAAAGGCGATAGAATATATGCGGTCATCAAGCTACTCACTAACTGAAATTGCTTACCTAACCGGCTTTTCAGATCAAAGCCATTTTACCCGTATTTTCAAACTTCACACCGGCGAAAGCCCATCTGCTTACAAAAGAAAAACTACAAAAAAGTAATTCTTGTTCCAAAGGGTAATTTTTATCCTATTTCCTGTTACTATAAGCACATAGCATTGCATTAAAATGTAATGCCAGTTATGGGTACGGTTAAAACCGTCCAATTCTAATTATCATGCTTTATTATTTGGTGCTGAATGCGCGTTTCAATTTGGCGTTAGATTTTGACGAAGTAAATGAGAATACAATAACTAAAAGCTATGCAACCAAGCTATACATTAAAACAGCTATCGCTATATTTTCTTAAATTGGGAACCACAGGCTTTGGCGGCCCCGTGGCTTTGGTTGGGTATATGCGGCGTGACCTTGTTGAAAAGCGTAACTGGATAAGTGAAGAAGATTATAAAGACGGGCTTGCACTGGCACAACTGGCGCCAGGCCCGCTGGCTGCACAATTAGCTATTTACCTGGGGTATGTACACTATAGCATTGTTGGCGCTACGCTTGCCGGGCTTGCGTTTGTAATACCGTCGTTTCTTATGGTATTGGCTATAGGGTGGGCATATGTTCATTTTGGCGGCCTGCCGTGGATGCAGGCAGTATTTTATGGCATAGGCGCCGCCGTTATTGGCATTATAAGTATTAGCAGTTATAAACTTACAAGAAAAAGCCTTGGTAAAGAATGGTTGTTGTGGGGCATTTTTATTGCCCTTACTATTGTTACCTTTCTTACTGAAAGTGAAAACCTATGGATGATATTACTGCCCGGTATAACCTTTTGGGTATATAAAATGAGGCCAAAAATTCCGCAGGCAAACAGCATTTTATTTTTGCCTGCGTTGCTGCAGGTTGCGGTTAGTGCAACAACAAACTCAAAGCTGGCACAAATAGGCTGGTTCTTTTTTAAAGCAGGTGCATTTGTGTTTGGCAGCGGTTTGGCGATAGTGCCTTTTTTATATGGCGGTGTTGTAAAAGAATACCAATGGCTGAATGAGCAGCAGTTTTTAGATGCAGTGGCAGTGGCAATGATAACACCGGGACCGGTAGTAATAACAGTTGGTTTTATAGGCTACCTTGTAGCAGGTGTGCCGGGCGCCTGCATTGCGGCATTGGCAACCTTTCTGCCGTGCTACCTGTTTACTGTATTGCCGGCGCCCTACTTTAAAAAATATGGCAGGCACCCATCCATTAAGGCGTTTGTTGATGGTGTTACTGCGGCGGCAATTGGTGCTATAGCAGGGGCTGTATTGGTGTTGGCAAAAAGGCAATTAACAGACCGGATAACGATTGCAATGGCAGCCATAACAATACTATGTTTAATGCGCTTTAAAAAACTACAGGAACCTTATATAATATTAGCGGCAGCAATTGCCGGGTTGGTTATTAAACAATTACTCAAATAAATCTTCATTATGAAACACATTAAATGTTTACCCGCCATTGCGTTAATGATGGTATTAAATTGCTTTACAAATAAAGCAATAAGCCAAACGAAAGACACGCTGGATACCAGGCTAATTGAATCTATCATTGGGTTAAAGGGAAAAGCAAACAAAGGCGAATTTAAGATCACCATTCCGCAAAACGACTTAAGCGTATGGGTTGACAGCTTTAAAATTATTCCACCAATGGGCACCAGCACATGGGTGGCGTTTACGCCAACGGCCAATGGTACCATGCTGATGGGCGACCTTGTATTAACAGAAACAGATATAAAACCTGTGCAGCAGGAATTGATAAAGCAAGGCTTAACCACTTCTGCCATTCATAACCATTTTATACGCAACCACCCCAATATTGTATTTATGCATGCAGGTGGTATGGGCAGTACTGCGGATATGGCTAAGAAAATAAGAGCCGTACTGGATAAGATAAATGAAAGCCGCGGCCATAACCCGGCTGCTTCTGCGGCTGATAGCGTAATTAATACCCTTGATACAAAAGTGCTTGACGGCATTTTAGGTTATACCGGGGAGATGACCAAAGGTGTTTATAAATATACCATTGGCCGCCCCGATGTTATGCTAAAAGAGCATGGCGCCACTATTACCACCTTTATGGGTTTTAATACCTGGGCTGCATGGCAAGGCACACCCGAACATGCGGCGGTAGCCGGTGATTTTACTATGCTTGAAGATGAGGTTGAGCCGGTGCTTAAAGCGCTTATAAGTAATGGTATTGAAGTGGTTGCGCTACATACCCACATGGTGCACGAAAACCCGCGCATTTTCTTTTTACATTACTGGGGCGTAGGCAATGCAGCGCAACTGGCGAAAGGGCTAAAAGCTGCATTAAATGAAACAGGTAAAAAGCAGGGAGAAATGAAGATGTAAGAATTGAAGATGAAGATGAATTTTTTGGATTTCAGTTTTTTTTCTTCTCCAAAGAGCCCTTACCCGGCTGCTGAGCGTTGGGAATTAGCCTGCGGAGACGAAGCGTTGACTGATTTATGGCTTAATTGGTGTCGTATTTTGCCGCTGCCGCTTTTTATGACATTGTATTATTTAGCTATACTTAGGGCTGCAAAAACTTCAAGGCCAGCGCAGGAGAAAAGAAAAAGCCCCACAGGGTGAGGTAAACCCGAAATACAGAATATTTTGCTCAATAGCTTTATACCTGTTGGTTTTTTGTGCCAGATCTAATACAAGAGATTTTGTACATTTATGTACTAACAATAACCCCTGGAGCAACTAATAAAATGCAGTACTTACAGGTAACACCACATGCAGCGCTATCAAATTATGTTGACGCTTACTGGACGGCCAGCGGCAGTTCTGCACAGCACAGCATTGAAAAGATATTGCCGGATGGTTGTGTAGATATAATTTTTAACCTTGGTAATGACTGCTGCACAGATAATGGCGCTGTTTTAATGAAGCCTGAAAAAACCTATTTGGTAGGCACTATGACGAGGTATAAAGAAACAGGCATGGATAACAATACCAAACTATTGGGGGTTAGGTTTAAGCCGGGTGCTGTATCAGCTTTTTTTAAATTAATGCCGCTAAGCGAAATTGCGAACGAAACTGTTGAAGTGGGAAACCTGTTAAGTATTGATATAAGAAAGTCGGGAGCATTTCCCTTTGAATTGTTGAACCGGGAATTAATAAGGAATTTGAATAAACCTGCCACCGGCATATTAATGCAAATAGAGACCGTAAAGAGATTAAAAGGGCAGATTAAAATACCTGCTTTGGCCGCTGTACATTGCACTACCGTACGGCAGTTGGAGCGAGACTTTAAAGAACATGTGGGTATAACACCAAAAGAGTTTGTAAACCTGGTTAGGTATCAACATGCCATGAAGGCGATAGAACATCGTAAACCCGATGAATCCCTGCTGTCTGTTGCTTTTGATTTTGGTTATTACGACCATGCACATTTAACTAACGACTTAAAGCGATACATTGGCAGCGCGCCCACATTCTTTTAAAATTGTCGCATTTTTCCAAAGCCGGAGGGATACCCGGACTTTAGCTTTGTAAATAAAAAATGAAACGCATAACCGTATTTGCAATGTTACTTTTATTGGTATTAACAGCATTCATTCAAACAAAAAATGCTCACATGAAAATGGAACCAAGATTCACCATAGTAACCCTTGGCGTTGATGACCTGGAAAAGTCGTTTAAGTTTTACCACGAGGGCATGGGGCTGGCTTCAAAAGGAATAATTGGTAAAGAATTTGAACATGGGGACGTGGCTTTTTTTGACTTAAAAAATGGCATGGTGCTTGGCCTGTACTCCCGCGATAATTTGGCATGGGATTCGCATGTAAAAAAAGGCAACCCCTCATCAACTGAATTTTCAATCGGCTACACTACAAGAAATGAAGCAGAGGTTGACAGCATTATGGAACAGGCAAAAAAAGCCGGGGCTACCATTGCCAGGCCAGCGCAAAAAACATTTTGGGGAGGCTATAGTGGCTATTTTGAAGACCCGGACGGGCATTTGTGGGAGATAGCTTACAACCCCAACCTTATTCCTGAAAATTAATTCCCCAATGGGGAAGAGGGATTGTGGAGATTGAAAGCATGAAGTTATTTAAGGACGCTGTGCGCTTTCACCTTTGGAGAAAGTTGATGGCTCGCAAAGGCGCTGAAGAAGAAAGAATGAGTTATTAAGTATAAATGTGGTGTTTCCGTAGGGACATGCCATGGCATGTCCACCGCAAATGGCGAAGTCATCTGTAAATGGAGCGCAGTACAGACGGCTTTGCCGTAAAATGGGCCACGTCGTGCCGTGGCCCTACAGCGATGCGTTTTGTTCATGCTGTGTGGTTGCTAATGGGCTTGCTAAGCCATATATCGGGCCGGCAGCAGGTTAATCTTCTTCTTCCATTTCACACTTAAAGTCGTACCACGTTTCCATGGTCCATTCGGGGCCGGCATATTTTCTTTCTATGTTATTCAAAAAAACAGTTCTTGCTGCGTCGGAGGCTAACAACAGCGTATCGCCGGCATACAAACACTTTACAAAATATTGGTTACCATTGTGCATTGTTTTTCTCGTGCAGCTAAAGCTGCCTGCTTCTTCAATATTTTTTACTGCCGTAAACATTGCATAAATTTCTTCATGATCGTCAGTGTCTACAGCCATTATCCATGCTAAGACATTGGTAATTGTTGGCATTGTAAAATATTTGATTACATAACATGGTTCAAATACCGTGCGGTATATTTACCAGCCAAACTGTCCGGCCAATTTGCATGTGTAATCCACGGCCATAAGCCGCCCCGAATTGCCGCAGTACGCACACAAAAAAAATGGCGGCAGCTTTTGCTTTGTTATTCCATTGATAGAAATAGGTAGTGTGTATTTTATAATGGTTGGCGTTACCAGCTTTATATTAGCTACCGGGCTTTTGTGATAAGCTAACGCTATGCTCTTCATAACGCGCAAGGTTATAGAGGAAGATACGGCGATGGTATATGCAGAACGCTACCATTATGCCATTCATCACAAAATTTGCGGGCACAAATCTATTTTACATACATTTAGTGAATTAATCATTTTTTCATGAAAGGAACTCACCTGGGCGAGTTTGAAGAACTGGTGCTGCTCACCATCGCCAGCCTGCTGGATAGCGCCTACAGCGTGGCTATTTGCGATGAGCTTGGTAAACATGCGGAACGCAACGTAAAGCTTGGCGTTGTACATGCCGTACTTAACCGTCTTGAAGAAAAAGGCCTGGTTAAAAGTGTGCTTGGCGAAGCTACAGCTGCCCGTGGTGGAAAACGCAAACGCTTTTACATGGTAACCGGTGCAGGCAAAGCATCGTTGATACGTTCGAAAGAGATACGCGACGAGTTGTGGCAGAAAATACCAAACCTTACCTTAAACCGCATTTAATGAAAAGCAAAACGCCACAGCCACCACGATGGGCAACCAGCCTGCTGAGAACTTATTGCCGCCGGGAACTGCTTGAAGACCTGGAAGGTGACCTGCAGGAATTTTTTGACCGTAACCTGCAATTACGCGGAGCCTTCATGGCAAGGTTGATCTATATTATTGACGTGTTGAAATTCTTCCGCTCCTATACTGTTCGTAAACCATCATTAAGTAATCCATTAAATAAGAGATATATGTTAGCTAGTTATATTAAAACATCGCGCCGAAGCATACTGCGCAGCAAACTTTTTTCCGCCATCAACATCGTTGGGCTGGCATTCAGCATGTCCGTTGGCCTGCTGGTAATTGCCCTTATAACAGATCTGCGCTCGTACGACAGCACATTGCAAAATAACGACAGGATATACCGGGTAATTTCCACCCTTCATCAAGTACAGCGGGATGAGGTGCAACTGGCGTCTACTTCCTGGAGGGCTGGTGAATTAGTGCAAAGCAACGTACCGGGCGCAGAAGCTGTAACCATTTTGAAAAACAATTTTGGCGGTGATGCTAAAATTGGCGGAAAAACCATACCGGTAGGCGGCACGTATGCTGACAATAACTTTTTCAACGTATTTAATTTGCCATTTGTAAGCGGGGTTGCCGCTACCGCTTTAAAACAACCCAATAGCCTGGTGTTAACGCAGGAAACAGCCAAAAAATTATTTGGCGATGCTGATGCCATGGGCAAAACCATCACCTTCGATTCAACCATTTATACAGTTACGGGTATACTGCAAAATATACCCAAACTATCGCACATGCATTTTGAATTGCTTGCGTCTCTCTCATCCATCGACGTCAGCAAAACCACTGCCGATGGCAACTACATTGATTGGGCAAATTGCTACAGTAACTATGTATATGTTTTATTAAAGAACAACAGCAAACCATCTTCTTTTGCAAAGGCGCTGGATAAGATAAGCAACGATGAAAACGCGCTAAGTAAAAACACCAAAATATCATTATCGCCACAGGCGCTTAAAAATATTACGATGGGCGCTGCTTTTTTGGGTAACGAGGATGGCGCTGTTTTTCCTGCCGCAATACTATATGTTTTGGCAGGCCTTGCATTGGTTATATTGCTGTCGGCCTGTTTTAATTATACCAATCTTTCCATTGCACGTTCATTAAAGCGCAGCCGCGAGGTGGGTATACGTAAAGTAATGGGTGCAGGGCGATGGCAGGTAATCGCCCAATTTATTGTGGAGTCAGTTATCATCTCGCTGGTGTCGCTTGTCGCGTCTTTTTTTATTTTTCTTGTCCTGCGCGGGCAGTTCCTGTCTTTTGATGAATACCTGCAAAGGGTATTTGCACTTAACCTGTCAGGTAACATTTTCCTTTATTTTATTTGTCTTGCTGTAGCAGTAGGTGTTATAGCAGGTTTATTGCCGGCTTTTTTCTACGCAAAGGTCAATACAATACATGCGTTAAAAGATGCGGCCTCCCTAAAAGTTTTTAAACATATTTCTTTTAGAAAAGCGCTGGTTGTAATTCAATATACATTATCGCTCATCTTTATTACATCAACCGTTATCGGCTATAACCAATACAAAGGGTTTATTAAGTTTGACCTTGGTTTTAAAACCGCGAATGTTTTGAACATTAACATGCAGGGCAATAAAGAAGATGTATTTGCTGACGAATTAGCAACGCTGCCGGCAGTAAAAAGCGTTTCACGTTCTGCTATCGTAAGCAGTATTGGTTCTATGTACGGTACAGGCATGAAATATAATAACCCGGCTGATTCAGCAAGTGTAATGCAAAACTTTGTTGATGCAAATTACCTGCCGCTGCACGAATACAGTTTTCTCGCCGGGCATAATTTTACAAAAAGGCCAAAAGACGCGCCCGAGACGGAGGTAATAGTAAACGAACAGCTGATTAAACGGTTTAATATTGGCCTTGGCAACCCGCAAAAAGCCATCGGCGAAACGGTACATATTAAAGGAAAGGACCTGGCCATTATTGGCGTGCTAAAGGATTTTCATTACGGTACTGCAGACAGGAAAATAGACCCTACCGTATTGCGCTATTCCACCAACCCCGGCGGCTATCTTAATGTAAAAATAAATGTAACCAACCTGCCCGCCACCATGTCCGGCATTAACGCCATGTGGAAGCAAATAGATAAAGTACACCCTGTTGATGCAAAATTTTACGATGTGCAAATTGAAGAGGCTTACAACCAATATGCCGTTCTGTTAAAGATCGTTGGCTTTATCGCCACGATGGCCATTTGTATCTCATCGCTTGGGTTATTCGGTATGGTGATATACACCATGGAGAAACGTGTTAAAGAAGTTAGCATACGCAAAGTGCTTGGCGCTGGTGAAGGCCTGCTTGCTTATTTACTGAGCAAGAGTTTTCTTGTACTGCTGCTGATAGCCGCAGCCATCGCCCTGCCACTTACATGGCTGTTCTTTGATAAGGTAGTGCTAAGCAACTTTGCCTATCACCAGCCCATCGGGTTTACTGATATGTTTATAGGGTTAGGCTTTGTGGCAGGTATAGCATTAATAATGATAGGCTTACAAACGTTGAAAATAGTGCGTGCAAACCCGGCGAATGTGTTGAAGAATGAGTAGCCTTTGTTGAATGTGCGGCCGTCGAAGGGTGGGGCAGCACTTGCTTTATATTCTTTGCTTGTGTTAGCGCATTACTTAGAACGTGAAGGGGTTAAATGTTTTACTGTTGGCAGCTTTATACTGCTGCCGGGGGTTTGCGCTAAGCGTGCCGCAGCCGCCCGTTGGTAACACACAGGCGGCGCCAAGGGGACTGCGGAGAAGGGAGGAAATTACATCAGTAAACAAAATTAACAATAAGGATGTGCGGCTAATTTAAACCGGTAGCAACAAATAACTGATAAACATTACGTAAAACCATGAGTAAAGTCATTGTGGCTAAACAATAATATTAGCACTTTTGGAGGCTAATATTTACAGTACATGATAATTAATAAACAACTTTACAAAGATGCGCTGGGGTGGGGGATTCTTTTATAGCTATTTGGCTATTTACTTGGTATACTGCTTTTTTTAGCAATACCAAAATCAATAATTGGCTGGGTTATTAACCCCATAGCAGTTATTGTTACGCTTTGGGTTTTGATAAAAGAAATAAAAGTTGTTTCTTTTTCATATTATGTAATGATAGCTATTGTATGGGCTTTAATAGCAACTGTTTTTGACTATTTTTTTATTGTGAAAGCATTTAATCCTGAAGACGGTTATTACAAGCCTGATGTTTATCTTTACTACTTACTAACATTTATGATGCCGCTGATTGTGGGGTTGTGGAAAAAGAACAAAGCTTAATAAAATGTGGCCGGAGGTTTTTAAATACAACCCGATAGTTCCGCTATCGCACCTTTCGTATATACTTGACTTTGGAGCCAGGCAAATTGAGCAGCCTGCATTTTAAACCATGACATGTAACGTAATTTTTTCAACACAGACATTATTTTCCACGGCAAGCTTTTTTGGACAGGCCCATTCAATAACAGGAAAGGTTATTGACAATAATTATACCCTGTTTTTGGTGCAGGAATTTACAATGCAGGCACTTTGTTTTGGCAGAAGCTGACACAAGCGGCTATTTTAAAATAGAGATTCCTGCTGGCACGAAATCACTATTAATGGGGTTCAATTGGTATGGAATGGAAAAATATTGGCCTAACCAACGATTGCAACAATGTGTGGTTTTATACAAGTTGGGTTTGACGAACAAACATTAATTAATTGCAACGCCGGTCTTTAGTTCGGGCGGGATATTAATTCGCAGCTTGTTTAAAGCCCGATAGTTGAGCGCAAGCATTGAGGGACACTTAAACTAAAACAATCATCATGCTAAAATTCACTCTACTCTATTCTCTTATCCTCTGTTTGGCTATTTATGCAAGTCAGGCTCAAATTAGATTAGATAAAGCTGACACTTTGCTGATTGGCACCTGGAAAGGCAATTCTATGTGCCAAATAAAAAATTCTTCTTGCCACGACGAGACTGTCGTATATCACATTTCAAAAAACAAAGGAATTGACACTTTCTATATCAATGCAAGCAAAATTGTTAATGGTGCAGAAGTAGAAATGGGCACTTTGCCTTTTGTTTATAATAAAACCACAAACCAACTTACCTCAACAGCTTATGGAATATGGACCTTTAATATAGCGGGGCACAAACTTGAAGGAACACTATTGGTTGATGGTGATTTGTATAGAAAAATCATAGTAAATAAATGTCGCTAACACTTATGCCATGCCTGCGCCCAACATTCGTTCTACTGCGGCAACAGCAACGCCTGTTATGTTGTATTACCGGCTAACCGCCTTGTGCAGATGAAAGCTGTTTGGTATTTGCCAGCTTTATATGTTGTTGGTCCTTTTTACCAAGCGTGCCGCTGGGTTTCCTGGCGAAGGGGTGCGGCAGGTTGACACCGGGTGCATGGGTAAACAGAGTGAAAGTGGGAACAGCTTTTGTTTCGTAAGGAAGATTCCTTCCGCTACGGCGGACGGGCTGTACCTCGGAATGACAGCACATTTTATTTTTTTCTTCCCCCAAAAATCGTTAGTTTAGTAACAACGTTTATAAGTTAGGCTGCCGTTAACCGCTTATTAGCGGATAAATAGAAACCTTGCTTCCGTAAAAAGAGGCAGCCTATTTACACAACCCAACTATTACTAACAGTATTTTATTATTCAACCTTAAATCAAATCAAAATGCCGTATGCATTAAAGCCATGCCAGCTATTGGAGAGATGGCAAGACTACAAGAAGAAGTGTGATGAACACACCGCAGAACAACGTTACCGTAACGAAGTG
>Ga0265327_10000658_pt1 | contig 55499 bp, 32 predicted proteins | sample 41621metaG_FD_202089 | JGI IMG/M metagenome (GOLD analysis project Ga0265327, IMG submission 202089) | Rhizosphere microbial communities from Carex aquatilis grown in University of Washington, Seatle, WA, United States - 4-16-21 metaG | ecosystem: Host-associated > Plants > Roots > Rhizosphere... | reverse complement strand
GAACGAACCGCACCGTTCGCGTTCTTCGACTGATGCGGTTAGCAAGCCAACTTAATGCGCATGGGACTTGTGGAATGCTGGGACGGGTTAAAAAGAAACGAATTCGTCCCCATCCTTCGGCGGCTCGCCTCCCTGCCGAGTCAGGATGGCCCGGAAAGCCTCGAAGTCGGCCCGCTCTTTGCGCTCGGCGAAGAACGCCGCCGTATTCATCGCCGTCAGTTTTTCGGCGACGGCGGTCGCGACGAACTGGTTTAGGCTGACGCCTTCTTCCTTGGCGAGTTTCTCGGCGGCGGCCTTGACCGAAACCGGCAGGCGTAGCGGGTAGGTGCTGGTGTTGCTCATTGTGACAACCTCTTCAATGCGTCACGGGGTAGTAATACTTCAATGCCGAAGTCTTTGGGTGTCGCGCCGTAATCGCGCAGGTTGAAGGTGACGATGGCATTGGCCTGGCCGTTCACCGCCGCCTCCAAGACCATTTCATCCGCCGGGTCGCGCAAGCGCGGACGCCAGAGGAAATGGGTTTCGACGGGTTCGACCAGTGCCGCCAGGCCATCGAGAAACTGGCGAACTTCGGCCTCGCAGAGGCCAGCCGCCAGGCGATGTTCAGCCCGGCTACAGGTGGCTTCATATTCGACGACCAAGGGAACGTTCGCCACCAAGACGACACGCCGGTCTAGCGCGGCCAGCAACAGCGCCGCCGAAGCCCCTGACGGGCTGCGCAGGGCGGCGACGATGACATCGGTATCCAGGACATATCTCATAACGACAGAATTATCATATCACAGGCGATGTTGCAATTTTTTCTGGTTCCCACGCGCCGCGTCAAAGCCATTAACTTAAGAACTCCTCGGAGCGCCAAGCCCCAGCTTGGCGTCGGCCAACCCAAGGCCAAGCTGGGGCTTGGCGCTCCGTATAGCATTCAAGGCAAAGCTCGGCTTTCTTATCTTAATGGCTTTGACGCAGCGCGTGGGAACGAGGAAAACGAGGAAAGCACATGCGGCGCGTATTGGTGATTGGCTGCGGCGGCGCGGGCAAGTCCACGTTCTCGGCCCGGCTGGGCGCGAAGCTCGGCTTGCCGGTGGCGCATCTGGACGCTCATTTCTGGCGCGCGGGCTGGGTCGAGCCGGACAAGGACGAATGGCGGCAAACCGTGGAGCGCTTGGTCGCCGATGAAGAATGGATCATGGACGGCAATTATGGCGGGACGCTGGATATTCGCCTCGCCGCCTGCGACACCGTGATTTTTTTAGACACACCCCGGTTCTTGTGCCTGGGGCGCATCGTGCTGAGGCGGCTGCGTTTCCACGGGCAAACGCGCCCGGACATGCGGGCAGGCTGCGATGAACAACTGACCTGGGAATTCATCCGCTATGTGTGGCGCTATTCCAGCACTCGCCGCCCCAGCGTGCTTGAACGCTTGGCCGCGCTCCAAGACGGCAAAACCGCCGTCGTGCTGCGATCCAAGGCCCAGGCCGAGGCTTTCCTGGCCGGGTTGCCCGGCCTTTGACCCCCACTGTTTTTCCAACCCCACGCAAGGCGATTCACATGACTGACAAATCCAAACCCGACGCCCTCTGGTACACCCGTTGCAGCATCCCCACGCCGTTGGGGCTGGGCGCGCAACTGGGCTGGTACCAGGAGGAGTTTGCCGCCGACGGCATCACCATCAAGTCTTTGCAGGAGTCCAACGACCCGGCCGAGCAAGCCTCGCATTTTGAACACAGCCTGCCGCACTCTTTCCGCCTGGGCGGCTCGGTGCCGGCTATTTGGACTAAGGCCAAGGGCCGCGAAACCCGCGTCATCGGCATTTCCTGGATCGACGAATACCAGGCGATCATCGCGCTGCCCGAATCGGGCATCCGCGGCCCGGCGGACTTGCGCGGGCGCAAGCTGGGCCTGCCGGCCAGCAGCGCACGCAAAGACAGCGTGGACGTGGCGCGGGCGACGGCGCTGCGCGGTTTGTTGCTGGGCTTGGAATTGGCCGGGCTGGAACACAAGGATGCGGAATGGGTCGACGTGGCCAGCCGCCGCGACGCGGAACAGAACGTCCAAGCCCCGGACACTTCAGTCCGCCGCCGCCGGGCACACAGCTACACCGACACCGCGCTGGCCTTGGCGCGCGGCGAGGTCGACGCGATCTATGTCAAAGACGTGCGCGGCGCGGAGACCGCCCATTTGCTGGGCGCGCGTGTGGTGGCGGACTTAGGCTTCCATCCCGACCCGCATTTCCATATCAACAATTCCACGCCGCGCCCGTTGACGGTGAACCAGGACACTTTGACCCGCTATCCCGAACTGGTCCGGCGCTTCCTGGCCCGCGTCCGCGGCGTGGACGGCTGGGCGCGGCAAAACCCCGCCGAGGCCGTCCGGGAAATCGCCTTGGAAACCAACTGGACCGAAAGCTGGGTGCGTTTCGCCTATGGCGAGAAAGTGCATCAAAGCCTAGGCGTGGACTTGTCCGAGCGCGCCATCGCCGGTTTGAGCGAATACAAGGATTTCTTATTGCAATGGGGATTCATCGACAAGGACTTTTCCGTCCGCGATTGGATAGACCCCGCGCCGCTGGAGTCGCTGGCGCAAAATGTGCAGTCCCAGGCGGCATAACCGCTGGAAAAACAGCCCGCCCGGATGACCCCAGCGCCATCCGGGCCACGGCGTGGCCATGTTGTTATCAACTTTTAACTGATGTTACGCAGACGATGGTTCACTCACGCTAGGATCAAGGATTTTTCCGTTCGCCCTGAGCTTGTCGAAGGGCGGACGGAAAAATCCAACTCATTGCAGAGAGTCAAGCCGTTCATGGTTCGACAAGCTCACCACGAACGGCTTGACTCAAAGGCCGTGCATAACATCAACCCTTAAGAAACTGGAGAAACCTATGAACGCAGTCGTCGCAGAAAAAGTCGTGGAATTGCCGCGCAAACAATTGTCCCCCACCGCCCGTTTATTGCAGCAGGAAATTCAAGAAGCCGGCCAGGTGTTGCTGGATTGGGGCACCCTGTCGACCCGTGGCAAAGGCGCTTATAACGCCGGCATCCGCCTTCCCGGCGAGGACAAGTTCGTGCTGGGCGCGTTCGGCGGCGCGGCCGTCGTCGGCTTTGACGGCACCCATTACGAAGGCGAGTTGAACCGGGGGCTCAAGGAGGTCATCGGGGTGTATTCGGCGGTGTTCACCGAGCGGCCCGATATCCACGCGGTGCTGCACACCCACTCGCCCTATCTGACCGCCCACGCCATCGCCCATCAGCCGTTCCGCATTCAATATTGGTCTTTGGCGAAAAAAGCCGGGGTGGACGAGATACCGCTGGGCGAGTGGGCGCCGCGCTACGCGCCGGAGCCTATCATCAAATCCCTGCGCGCCAACCCGGCGGCCCCGGCGGTGCTGCTGCGCAACCGCGGCTTGTTCGCCTGGGGCAAGGACAGCCTGCTGGAGGTGGCGAACTTGCTCAACAGCCTGGAGGAAGGCGCGGAAATCGCCGTGTATTCCAAATTGCTGGGCGGCGGCGTGGATCTGCCGGCCGGCGCGCTGGACACGTTCCTGAAGCAGCGCCAGGGCTGAGGCCTGGCAGGGAACCCCCTCTCCCCAACCCCTCCCCCTGCGGGGGCAATGCTGTTGAATTAAGGATTTTTCCGTTCGCCCTGAGCTTGTCGAAGGGTGGACGGAAAAATCTAACAATCTAATAATTAAGCCGTTTATGCTTCGACAAGCTCAGCACGAACGGCTTAATTCAACGGCATTGCCCTGCGGGGAGGGGCTTTTTCTCCATGGCGAGGGGGCAGCGAGGAACCACCGCACCCCGCCCGCGCGCTTCAGATAATACGCGGCAGCACGTCGGCGCGGTCGACATAGCGGTGCTTGACGACGGCGGCGACATGCACGGCGACCAGGCCGAGCAGCGTGTAAGCCAACACCGTGTGGACATAGCCGGCCGGGCCGCCGAGATTTTCAACGGTGGGAAACAGCTTGGGCAGTTCCAGCCCGAACAGCTTCACCGGACGGCCGTGCAGGTTGGAATGGGCATAGCCGACCAGGGGCGTGGCGGCCATCAGCGCGTAAAGTCCGCGATGGCCCCAATGCGCCAATCGTGTCTCCCATTCCCGCAGGCTGGCCGGCAGCGCCGGCGGCGTCGAGCGCAGGCGCACCGCCAGGCGGGCTAACAGCAGGATGATCGCAACCACCCCCGCCGACTTGTGCCAGTTGAACAAGTCGCGGCGCAGCGGGTCGGCCTTGTCCAAGTCCACCATGACGGGGCCGGTGATGAACAGGAAGATGAAGGCGGCGAAGGTGGCCCAGTGCAGCGCGCGCAGCGCGGCGGGGTGTTTTTCTACGGTTTCGGAACGGGTATGGCTCATGGTCTTTTGCCTAAGGTGGATGATGCGACAGGCTGGACTATCAGTTTTGGGGCCAACGGCAACCGGCCTCAAATCAAAGGTTTCGACGATGGCAGGCCGGCCAGGTGCTGCGCTGCCAACACCGGTGACGACATCCTGTTGCCAGGCAAGCAATGGGGTGAAGAGTCCAGCCGGTATGGGCGGAGGCGGCGCATCCCCCGCCGCGTTAAAGAGTCGGCGCGCCGACGCACCCGTCATGGCGCATTGTTTGCTAATGGCTTCCGTTGATAATCCTCCATAGGCTAGCCATGCAAATCATCAAAACCCGTTTCCGGCACACAGTGCCTTGGTTCGTCATGCTCGCCGGGCTGGGGGGCGGCTGGGCGCTGTGGCCTTTGAAAAATCCGGGCGTGGCCGGGGAGAAACCGGCGCCGGCCGCCACGGCCTCAGCGCCGGAAGGCAAGGGCTTCAAAGGCAAGGGCGGCCCGGACACCGGCGGCGGACGCCGGGGCGGCGGCGGCAACGGGCCGGTGGCGGCGGCGGCGGTGGCGGCGTCCACGGCCAATGTCCGCATCGTGCAGACCGGCCTCGGCAGCGTCGTGTCCCGCAACACGGTGACGGTCAGAAGCCGGGTCAGCGGGCAATTGACCCGCGTGCTGTTCAAAGAAGGCCAGCTCGTCCAAGCCGGCGAGACGCTGGCCGAAATCGACCCGCGCCCGTTTCAAGTCCAACTGACCCAGGTGCAAGGCCAGATGGCCCGCGACCAGGCGCTATTGGCCAACGCCCGCCGCGATGTGGAGCGCTTCAAGGCCTTGGTGGCCAAGGGCTCGGTGTCCAGCCAGCAGGTGGACACCCAGGAATCCTTGGTCAGCCAATATGAAGGCGTGGTGTTGGCCGACCAGGGACTGGTGGACAACGCCCAGTTGCAACTCAGCTTCACCAAGATCACCGCGCCCTTGACGGGCCGCATCGGCCTGCGCCTGATCGACGCCGGCAACAACATCAGCGCCACCGACCCGCAGGGCTTGGCGGTCATCAATGAATTGCAGCCGGCCACGGTGGTGTTTTCGCTGCCGGAGGACAACGCCCCGGAGGTCGTCAAGCGCTTGCGCGAAGTGGAGGCGGGCGGCGGCGGCCTGCCGGTGGAAGCCTGGGACCGCAGCAACAAAAAACTGCTTGCCAAAGGCAGCTTGTTGACCATCGACAACCAGATCGACCCGGCCAGCGGGACGATCAAGCTGAAAGCGCTGTTTCCCAACCAAGACCATGCCCTGATCCAAAACCAGTTCGTCAACGCCAGGCTGCTGCTGGACACCCGGCAGAATGCCACGGTCATCCCCGCCGCCGCCGTCCAGCGCGGCAGTTCCGGGCCGTTCGTCTATCTGGTGAAAGACGACAAGACGGTGTCGGTGCGCCGGGTCGGCCTGGGGCCGGTGGACGGGGAGAATGTGGCCGTCGACACCGGCCTCGCGCCCGGCGAGGTGGTGGTGGTGAACGGGGCCGACAAATTGCGCGAAGGGGCGAAGGTCGAGGTGGCTTTGCAGCCAGCGGCCTCCCCCCCAAGCCCTCTGCCACCGGGAGAAGGAAGCGAAAAAAAGATCCGGCCGGGATTCGCAGGCCGCAAAGAAGATTCAGCCAACGCGAGTGACGGACTTGCCAACCCCGCCACGCCAGGGCTGAAGAATCTGGCCCATGCCCGGCCTGGCGGCGGCGGCGGATGATGGCTAGCGTATTTCCGTTTAGTGTTTACGGTGGCAAGTGTTCCGGAAAGACTGCTTTGAATTCCGTTCGGGCTGAGCCTGTCGAAGCCCGCCCTTCGACAAGCTCCCTTCGACAAGCTCAGCGCGAACGGCGGTTAAACTCGATACGAATAGGCCAGGACGGTAAGCCTTAATGAACCCCTCCCGTCCGTTCATCCTGCGCCCGGTGGCGACTTCGCTGCTGATGGCCGCGATTTTATTGTCCGGCCTGCTGGCTTACCGGCTGTTGCCGCAGGCGGCGCTGCCGCAAGTCGACTACCCCACCATCCAAGTGCGCTCGGTGTATCCGGGGGCCAGCCCCGAGGTCATGGCCTCGGCGGTCACCGCGCCGCTGGAGCGCCAGTTCGGCATGATGGCCGGGCTCGCGCAGATGTCCTCCACCAGTTCCAGCGGCGTCGCGGTCATCACGCTGCAATTCGCGCTGGAGGTGAGCCTGGACATCGCCGAGCAGACCGTGCAGGCGGCGATCAACGCCGCCGCCAACTTGCTGCCGCCAGACCTGCCCGCCCCGCCGGTCTATAGCAAAGTCAACCCCTCCGACGCGCCGGTGCTGACGCTGGCGGTCAGCGCCGACGCCATGCCTTTGGCCGTGGCGCAGGATTTGGTGGAAACCCGGCTGGCGCAGAAAATCGCCCAGGTCACCGGCGTCGGCCTGGTCACGGTCACCGGCGGGCAGCGCCCGGCGATGCGCATCCAAGTGAACCCGGCGGCGATGGCCTCCTATGGCCTGGGCTTCGACCAAATCCGCGCCGCCGTCGCCGCCGCCAATTCCAACCAGGCCAAAGGCAGCTTCGAGGGGCCGCAGGTGTCCTCCACGGTCAACGCCAACAGCCAGTTGACCTCGGCGGAGGAGTACCGCCAGTTGATCGTGTCCACCCACGACGGCGGGCCGCTGCGCCTGCAAGACGTGGCGACGGTCATCGACGGCGTCGAGGACGCCCGGCTGGCGGCCTGGGCCAACCAGCGCCCGGCGCTGCTGGTGAACATCCAGCGCCAGCCGGGGGCCAATGTCATCGCCGTCGTCGACCGCATCCGTAAATTGTTGCCGGCGCTGCAAGCGGGGCTGCCGGCCGCGCTCGATGTCACGGTTTTGACCGACCGCACCGACACCATCCGCGCCTCGGTGCGGGATGTGCAGTTCGAGTTGCTGCTGGCCATCGTGCTGGTGGTGATGGTGATTTTCTTGTTTTTGCGCACCTTCTCCGCGACCTTGATCCCCAGCTTCGCGGTACCGCTGTCGCTGGTCGGCACGTTTGGCGTGATGTGGCTGGCCGGCTTCAGCATCAACAACCTGACCCTGATGGCCTTGACCATCGCCACCGGCTTCGTCGTCGACGACGCGATTGTGATGATCGAGAACATCGCCCGCCATATCGAGGAAGGGGAAGGCCCGCTGGAGGCCGCGTTGAAAGGCTCCAAGCAAATCGGCTTCACGATCATCTCGCTGACGTTTTCCTTAATCGCCGTGCTGATTCCGCTGCTGTTCATGGGCGACGTGGTCGGGCGGCTGTTCCGCGAGTTCGCCATCACGCTGGCCGTCGCGATCCTGATTTCGGCGGCGGTGTCGCTGAGCCTGACGCCGATGCTGTGCGCGCGCTTGTTGAAAAACACCCCGCTGGCGCAGCAAGGCCGGTTTTACCGCGCCAGCGAGGCCGTGCTGGTCGGTGTCATCAAGGGCTATGGCCGCTTGTTGCGCGGGGTGTTGAACCATCAAGTCCCGGCCTTGCTGGTGACGCTGGCGACCTTCCTGGTGACGGCGCTGCTGGCCTGGTCGATTCCCAAAGGCTTTTTTCCCAGCCAGGACACCGGGGTTTTGCTAGGCATCACCGAAGCCCCGCAGTCGGTCTCGTTCGCGGCGATGGCGGATTTGCAACAGCAGGCGGCGGCGGAGATCCTGCGCGACCCGGCGGTGGCGAGCCTGGCCTCGTTCATCGGCGTGGACGGCGTCAACCCAACGCTGAACAGCGGGCGCTTGCAGATCAACTTGAAACCCCACGGGCAACGCGACAACGCCGCCGCCGTGATCCGCCGCCTGCAAACCGCCTTGAAAACCGTGCCGGGCATCGAGGTGTATTTGCAGCCAGTGCAGGATCTCAGCGTCGAAGACCGCGTCAGCCGCACCCAGTACCAGTTTTTGGTGGAGTCCGCCGACGCGGCGCTGCTTGAGCGCTGGGTGCCGGTGCTGCTGGAGCGGCTGCGCGGCCTGAAGGCTTTGGCCGATGTCAACAGCAACCAGCAAAATAGCGGGCTGCAAGCCTATGTGGAGGTGGACCGCGACACCGCCGGCCGGCTGGGCATCAGCATGGCGGCGGTGGACGACGCGCTGTACAGCGCCTTCGGCCAGCGCTTCATCTCCACCATTTACACCCAGTCCAACCAATACCGGGTGGTGCTGGAAACGCAGCCGGATTTTCAACAAGGCTTGCAGGCGCTGGAAACCGTGCATATCAGCGCCGCCGGCGGCCGCCAGGTGCCGCTGCGCAGCATCGCCCATATCAGCGAAAAACCGGTGGCGCTGGTGGTCAACCGGGAGAAGCAATTCCCGGCGGTGACCTTGTCGTTCAACCTGGCCGAAGGCTATTCGCTGGGCCAGGCGGTGGACGCCATCGAGGCGGAAAAGCAGGCGCTGGGCCTGCCTTTGAGCGTGCAAACCCGCTTCCAAGGCTCGGCCCTGGCCTTCCGCGCCGCGCTGGAGAACGAGCTGTGGCTGGTGCTGGCGGCGCTGGTGACGATGTACATTGTGCTGGGCGTGCTGTACGAGAGCTACATTATCCCGCTGACGATTTTATCCACCCTGCCCTCGGCCGGCGTCGGCGCGTTGCTGGCGTTGCGCCTGAGCGGCACGGATTTGAGCGTGATCGCCATCATCGGCATTATCCTGCTGATCGGCATCGTGCAGAAGAACGCCATCATGATCGTCGATTTCGCGCTGGAGGCGCAGCGCGGGCAAGGCCGGCCGCCGCGCGAGGCGGTCTACCAAGCCTGCCTGCTGCGCTTCCGCCCGATCTTGATGACGACCTTGGCCGCGCTGTTCAGCGCCCTGCCCTTGATGTTGAGCGAGGGCAGCGGGGCGGAATTGCGCCAGCCCTTAGGCGTCGCGATGGTCGGCGGCCTGCTGTTCAGCCAAGTGCTGACCCTGTTCACGACGCCGGTCATTTACCTGGCGTTTGACCGCCTTGCCCGCCGCTCCGCCGTTTGGCGGCACAACCATCACATTGGCTTGGAAGGCGAAAGCCTGCCGTCATGAACCCCTCCGCCGTTTTCATCCGCCGCCCGGTCGCCACGACCTTGCTGACCTTGGCGCTGGCCTTGGGCGGCGTCGTGGCCTACCGGCTGTTGCCCATCGCCGCGCTGCCGATGGTCGATTTTCCGGCCATCAGCGTCAGCGCCAGCCTGCCCGGCGTAGACCCGGAAACCATGGCCGCGACGGTGGCGACGCCGCTGGAGCGGGCCTTGGGCCAGATCGCCGGGGTCAGCGAAATGACCTCGACCAGCACCCAAGGCCAGACCCGCGTCAGCCTGCAATTCGACCTCGACCGCGACATCAACGGCGCGGCGCGGGATGTGCAATCGGCCATCAACGCGGCGCGCAGCATGCTCCCGGCCAACCTGCCGGCCAATCCCACCTACCGCAAAGCCAACGCCGCCAGCATGCCGATGATCGCCATCGCGCTGACCTCCGACACCCACACGCAAGAACAACTTTACGACGTGGCGTTCACGCTGCTGGGCCAGAAAATCGCCCAGGTGCAAGGCGTGGGCCAGGTGAATGTCAACGGCAGCGCCTTGCCGGCGGTGCGGGTCGAGGTGAACCCGATGGCGCTGAACCGCTTGGGGGTAGGCTTCGAGGCGGTGCGGCAGGCGCTGGCTTCGGCCAACGCCAACCTGCCCAAAGGCGCGGTCGAGGAAGGTGGCCGGCAATGGCAGATCCACGCCAACGACCAGGCGAAGAAAGCCGCCGAATACCGCGATTTGATCGTCGCCTGGCGCGGCGGCGCGCCGGTGCGGCTGAAGGATGTGGCCGAGGTCAGCGACTCGGTGCAGGAGTTGCGCAACGCCGGCTCCTCCGGCGGCAAGCCCGCCGTGTCCATCGCGGTCGTCAACCAGCCGGGGGCCAACACCGTGGCGGCGGTGGACGCCATCAAAGCCTTGCTGCCGGCGCTTCAAGCCAGCATCCCGGCAGGCATCGACCTGCAAGTGGTGATGGACCGCACGACGACGATCCGCGCCTCATTGCGCGAAGTCGAGCATACCTTGCTCGTGTCCATCGGCTTGGTGGTCCTGGTCGTGTTCCTGTTTTTGCGCAGCGTGCGGGCGACCTTGATTCCCAGCGTGGCGATCCCGGTGTCTTTGCTCGGCACTTTGATCGTGATGCGGCTGCTGGGCTACAGCCTGAACAACCTGTCGTTGATGGCTTTGATCGTCGCCACCGGCTTCGTCGTGGACGACGCCATTGTCGTCGTCGAAAACGTCAGCCAGCACATCGAACGGGGCTTAAGCCCCTTGCAAGCGGCTTTACGCGGGGCCCAGGAAGTCGGCTTCACGGTGCTGTCCATGAGCTTGTCGCTGGTGGCGGTGTTCATCCCCGTGTTGTTGATGGGCGGCATCGTCGGCCGGCTGTTCCGCGAATTCGCGCTGACCTTGGCCGTCGCGGTGGCGATCTCGCTGGTGGTCTCGCTGACCACGACGCCGATGCTGTGCGCCCATCTGCTGCGGCGCGAATCTGGACAAACCCATGGCTGGTTTTTGCGCGGCTTGGAACGCGGCATGGCGGCGTTGAGCCGGGGCTATGGCCGCTCCTTGAAGCTGGCCTTGCGCCATGGCTGGCTGATGATGCTGTTATTGCTGGGGACGGTGGCTTTGAACGTCCATTTGTTTGCGACCATCCCCAAAGGCTTTTTCCCGCAGCAAGACACCGGGCGCTTGCAGGGCAACTTCCAGGCCGACCAAAGCATTTCGTTCCAGGCGATGCGGCAGAAGATCGCCCAGTTGCTGAAGATCGTCGGCGCGGACCCGGACATCGCCACCTTCTACGAATACACCGGCGGTTTCGGCGGCGGCCAGAACAACACCGGCTCCTTCTTCGCGCTGCTGAAAACCCGGCCCGAGCGCAAGACGTCGGCGGCGGACATCGTCGCCCGGCTGCGGCCCCAATTGGCGAAAGTGCCGGGCGCGGGCCTGTTTTTGAACCCGCAGCAAGACATCATGATGGGCGCGCGGCCCGGTTCGGCGCAATTCCAATACAGCCTGCTGGCCTCCGACCTGGCCGAATTACGCGCGCTGACACCCAGGCTGCGCGAGGCGCTGGCCAAGCTGCCCGAACTGGCCGACGTCAACGCCGACTTCCAGGACAAGGGCCTGCAAACCACGCTGGTGATCGACCGCGCCACCGCCTCGAAACTCGGCGTCTCGGCCAAACTCATCGACGCCACGCTGAACAACGCCTTCGGCCAACGGCTGGTGTCCACGCTGTATGAGCCGCTGAACCAATACTATGTCGTGCTGAACGTCGCCCCGGAATTCGCGCGCAGCCCGCAGGCGCTGGACAATATTTATCTGAGCACCAACGAGAACACCAAGATTCCGCTGTCGGCGATCAGCCATTACGAGCCGACCAACACGCCGCTATCGATCAACCACCAAGGCCAGTTCGCCGCCGCGACGATTTCGTTCAACCTCGCCCCCGGCGTGTCCTTGAGCCAGGCGACCGCCGCCATCGAAGCGGCCTTCGCCAATCTGAATGCCGGGGCTTCGGTGCGCGGGGCGTTCTCCGGGACGGCGCAAGCCTTCAAAGATTCGCTGGACAGCCAGCCCTGGCTGATCCTGGCGGCGCTGTTGGCGGTGTACATCGTGCTGGGGATGCTGTACGAGAGCTTCATCCACCCCGTCACGATCCTGTCCACGCTGCCGTCGGCGGGCGTCGGCGCGCTGCTGGCGCTGATGGCGTGCGACACCGAATTCACCATCATCGCGCTGATCGGCGTGATTTTGCTGATCGGCATCGTCAAGAAAAACGCCATCATGATGATCGACTGCGCCGTCGAAGCCGAGCGCCTGGGCCACAAGAGCCCGGAAGAAGCGATTTACGAAGCCTGCCTGTCGCGCTTCAGGCCGATTTTGATGACCACGCTGGCCGCGATGTTCGGCGCGTTGCCGTTGGCGATAGGCGGGGCGGATGGCGCGGAATTGCGCCGGCCTTTGGGGATTTCCATCGTCGGCGGCTTGTTGTTCAGCCAAGTATTGACCTTGTACACGACGCCGCTGGTGTATCTGTACCTGGATCGGCTGCGGTGGTGGTGCAAGGGGAAATGGGAGCGGGTTTATCCGAGTTTGGGAAGCGTTGAAGAGATGTAAGGCCGTAAGGCGGGTTGCAACCCGCCCTACGCGGGCTACGCTGGCTAGTTGCCAATTTTGTAGGATGTGCCGACGAAGGAGGCGCATCAATCGAAAGACGCGAACGATGCGCTTCGTTTCTCAGCGCATCCTATGGCCCTAGTTAAAGCTCAGTGTTTTACCCATCACATTGCCATTAGGCTCGTCATAGCCTTCCCACTCTATCCTGTCATTAACCACCGGCGCTTTGGCGTTGCCGCCGTAGTTCATTTTCGTGCAGTTTGCATAGTCAATGCGCAAGTTTACAACTATGACGTAGTTGGTGCCTACCTCAGTGACGGTGCCCTTGCCAGCGGCGGACTTGGCACCCTTGGGCTTGGCGCAGGCGGTCGTCGGGGGCGGGGTTACAGTACCGGTTATGGCGGTTGTCACGAAGCCGTGATAGGTACCAAAAGCGTCGGCGTAGAAACCTGCCACCTGTCCACTCGTGTTGATGCTATTGGGCCAGGTGATCGTGGCACCGGGAACGTCTATCGTGGTTACTGTGGCACCCGTCTTCACATAGCCATGGATCACACCCGAAGCGTCAGTGTAATCCCCGGTCACCTGGCCACTGTCGTTGATATCCAGAGCCTCGGTGGCAGTGGCACCCGCGACGTCGAAGGGCGTCAATGCGCCATTGCTGTAGACGAAGCCATGCTCAACATTGTTGATGTCCCAGTAATAGCCAGCCACCTGCCCGCTGTTGTTGATGCTCCAGGGCCACGTCTGGGAGGCATTCGGGGCGTCAAAGGTGGTGAATGCGCCAGCACTGTACAAGAATCCATGGGTCATATCGGAAAGACCGATCACTTGGCCACTGTCATTGATGCCCACGGGTATGGTTGAAACTGCGTTCGGAGCGTTGAAGGTGGTGGACGTGTTGGTGGTTGAATCATAGATAAAACCACGGAAGACCCCGTGCGTTGGATCAATGACGTCCTGGTATTCCCCGGTCACCTTCCCGCCGGCGTTGATGCTGCGGGGTACGATGTAGTTGGTCGGGCTGTTGTTGATAGTCTGGACGCTGAACAGGGTCACCGCGCCATTGGTGTAGACGAAGCCGGTGTCGTTGCCATTGCTAATGGTATACCCGGCTACCTGCCCGCTGGCATTGATGCTCATACCATTGTTGAAGGTGCTGGGAGTGCTGGCAGCGAAGGTGGTTACCGTGGCGCCGTTTTTCACGAAGCTTTGGACGCCTGCGGGAGTATTGCAGTACCCGGTCACCTGTCCGGCATCATTGATGCTATTGGCCACAGTGCCGCCCGCCATGGGGCAATCGAATGTGGTGATGCTAAAAGTAGCGGCTTGCGCGGCAGGTGCCAGCGCGAGCAGGCCGCAGAGTATTACTGGATTCAAGCAGTAATTTTTTGTCACGGGTAGTTCCTCATTTAAAAGCTAAAATAGAGCCGATTTTCTACGGAAACATGCCCGGTAAACGACAGGGCATCGAGATTGTTGAGCAAGAAGCGCAGGCGTCGGATCGACGCGGGACACATGGGGCCATCGAAGGCGAAGCAGTGCTTTCTAGGTACTGCCTGACTGCGACCGCATTTTTGAATCATCAGCCCATAGCGCAACAAAATTCTTACAAATTTTGCAGAACCCTACATTTTATGCAGTATTTTGGGCGGACTCGTTCTTGCCTGCGCAAGGCGAAGCCGCGTTTTTCCTTGCCTGTCTGCAAGAAAGAAAGCCGCAGCCATCCCCGATTCACTCAGCAGGGTAATTTAAGAAATAATCATGCCAAAAAATTCGTGTCATCATTTTTTGTTGGGGGCTTGGCCGACCTAGCTCCTGGCCAGCGTAGCCCGGATGGAACGAAGCGAAATCCGTGATCGTCGGACGCACGGGAAACCCCTGATTTCGTTTCGCTTCATCCAGGCTACTTGCTGCCTGGCGCGCTTCCGGCCGACTTTGATGACGCGATGTTCGGCGCGTTGCCGCTGGCGATAGGCGGGGCCGACGGCGCGGAATTGCGCCGACCCTTGGGGATTTCGATAGTCGGCGGGCTGTTGTTCAGCCAGGTATTGACCTTGTACACGACCCCGCTGGTGTACCTGTACCTGGATAAGCTGCGGTGGTGGTGCAAGGGGAAATGGGAGAGGGTTTATCCGAGTTTGAAGCAATGTTGATGTGCGAGAGTGCTTGACAAGCTCGATATTCAGCCTAATTCTTTAAAGGTTTCTTAGGACTCTATCACGAACATCCTTTAAAACAGTCTCACAGGCTTGTTTGCCGTTTTCGTCGTTCGGAAACGGATACTTTTCATTGAGTGTCGCCGCAATGTCATAGATCATCGAACGCGCAAAACAGGCATGGTTTGGATTTATGAATAATTTATCCCAGCTCAGACACTTCAAAGCTTCGGCACCGCAGCCTGTCTCCGAATAGCTGCTGCATTTCTTGCCATCAGAAACGAAACACAACCATGAAAGATACGCTTTTGGATGGAGCTTGCGCTGATCGCCTGTCTTTAGCCACTCGGGCTTATGTGTTTTCTTCTTTTTCTTTTTTTCTTGCTCAGATAATGAATGCCAAAGCTGACAATTCTGGCCGTCGTCTGCGTCATACTCGGGGTCGTTGGTGTGAAAACACTCAGGATCAATATCGGGCATCAATTGTGCGATCCGCGAAGGATTGCAGGCTTGCTTCAATCCTTCCAAGTCTGCAAAAAGCCAGCTTTCAATCATTGGTTTTGCCAAATGAAACGATACACGACTTTTCAATGCATCAACATACCTTGCCTGTCTTTTAGTTTCATATGACATGCTGTTTAAATACCGTTGAGCGGATTCTCTGACAACTGCGACGACGGATTCAGGCTGATGAAGATTGGCAATTTCAAGGTCATCAATGATCACGACAAGGTCGGCTACTTCACGCCTTCCCCTGGCATCCCCAATGGCCTCTGCCGCCGCACGCTCGATTAGCTTATCCGCAGCGTTTGGCGTTTCCCGCCCTAGCAAACCTACCACATCGCATGATGTGAAAGAATGTGCGGGATAATCCTCTGTATTGGAACAAACCTCCTCTTTTGTGGGCAGGCTGTAAAACTCATGATTGGGGAATAGTGATTGCAAGGCCTGGGGCAACGCCTCCCATTCCAGCCGTCCAGTCGGAAGGATTGCGACACGCACGATCAATTTTCCAGTCGATTCAAGTCAGGGGCGGCGAAGTCGAGCCGGTCATATAGATCGCCAAGCGAAAATGCCGCAAGCCAGTCCTCGTCGTGCAAGTCAGTCAGAGGCACCGGCATAATGTCTGCTCCTCGTTGCAGCACGAAAAACTGTTCAGGATCACGGCGGAAAGTGTTCATCACAACTGGCGAATGTGCCGTTACAATAATGGTTAAATCGCGCTCACTTGCCTGTTTTCGCATTGCAGCTAGAAGAGATCGGATTGCATGAGGATGGAGTTGATTTTCCATTTCGTCGAAGGCGATGATCGACCCAGGACGAGCGCCCGCGACGGCGGTAAGTTGCAGCAAGCCAGTCAACAAACCATCTGCCGCAAGGCTAGGCGGCAGGCAATCCTCTGGATCTGCCGTTCCCGGCAGAAATAGGTAAGGAAATCCCCGATCAAACTCGATATTACCTACGATGTCGGGGAAAGCATGACGCGCTTCTGCCATGACCCATTCAAACTGGCCACGGTAACGAAGCGGTGCGCTTTTCCATGTGGCTAACACTGACCAAAGGTTATTTCCGGTGCGGTGGAGATAGCTGACGGAAGTGCTTACTGGCTCTGATTTTTGTACTTGATTGAGATAAAACGACTTGTAGATGAGCAAGCCTATCAAAGCTGTTGCCAAAGGCTTCATCCAATTGGATTCTCCTCTATCCCATAGTACTTTGGCGCAACAACGTTTTTCATCGAGCGGCAACCGTCGAGACCCAAGAAGCCAAGTTTCATCAAACAAGCCCGCACGCAGAACCACTTCGCCATCACGTGTCAATTCTTCGCCATAAGTACCTTTTATCCCACTATTCGACATAGGAAAGCGTAGCTTCCATACGATGTTATCTATTTCCACCTCAAAATTGACTGTCTCCTCTTCCATGATTCCTAAGCGCCTAAAATAACTCCCGCCTCCTACTGTTTGGAATGCACTTTCGTGCCCCCATTCAAAAAGATTACGGAGAAATAGAAGCACATTTAGGCACGTGGTCTTGCCTGCGCCATTGGCACCGGCAAGCAGACAAAGGCCGTCAGGCTGCCATTCCAGATGTTTAATTACGCGGAAGTTTGTGGCGCGGATAGTAATATTGGCCATGTCTTCAAAATGCTGGTCTAAGAAGCTTTAATTAATTATCTCACGGAATGAAATCATCCAACCTCGCGCCAGCGCGCAAGCCGTCGATTGCTTGGAAATGCGCGTCTAGACTTAACAGGGCTGCGCCATGTTCCAGGCTGCTGGCGGCGATCCATAGGTCATTGGTGGGGATGGGGCGGCCTTTGCGGCGCAAGGCGGCATAGACCAGCGCGTACAAATCGGCGGTGGCCGACGTGACGGGAACCACTTGCACCCGCGGGGTGTTGATGAATTGGGCCAGTTCGGCGCGGTTGGCGCTTTCCCGCTGGCCTGCGGCAAAGCCGCCAAGGAGTTCGCCTAGCACCGTGGCGCACAGCAGGATGCGCGGGGCGTGTTGCAACACGGCTACCACGGGCGGGTCGCCGCGCTTGAAAGCGGAGTAGGCGTTGGTGTCGAGAACGATGGGCCGCATGGTTTATTGCCACAGCGCCGGGTCAAGCTCGGCAAACGCTGCCGTTTGCCGCTCGAAGGCTTGCGCCTCCTCCTCGCTCCAAGTGCCTGCCAAGGCGTCAAGGTCGTCAAACTTGCGCAACGCGCCGCCCGGCGGGGTGGCAGTGTCCGCGTCTTGCAACAAACGCAGCACCAAGCTGTTCAGGCTGCTGCCTTCTTGTTCCGCTTGGCTTTTCAACCGGGCGAGCGCTGCCTCATCCAGCCCTCGAATACTCATGCTTGCCATGCTGCCACCTATTGAATGCGGTTTGAATGCACTCATGGTAGCAGTTTTGGCGGGCAGGAAACAGCCTGTCGCCCCGGTTGCCAATCGTCAAACAGCCCATGGCCGCTGGCATGGAGCCGGGCAAGGGCCGTAGGGCGGGTTGCAACCCGAACTAGTGGGTCATTTGCTTTGTTCATATGCATTTTGCTGAGCGGTTGAGCTAAATTGAAAGATGGAATCGTGAAAGAGGAGGATTGCCATGTCTCGCCGGTCGCCTTGTCCTGCCAAGTGGACGGCTTCAAGCCGCCGACCACGCTGAGGGCGTCGCCCTTCTTGAGCCTGCCGATTTTTTCCGCCGCCTCGGCGAAGGCGATGCCGCGACACCATCGCGGCGGGCTCGTCGCCGCCGACCGGGGCGGACAGCAGGAAGTTGCAAAACGGCTTGCCGCTCGCGCCCGTGCGGCTGACGGGTCGCGGATCATTCAAGGCGCCATCACCCCCGGCTTTGGAGACCACCAAGGTTTCCCCGCGCCGAATCTTCGACAGCAGGTCTTGGAAGGCCGGGCGCTGCGGGGCGGGGCATTTGCCGTTGCCCCCTCGTCCTGGAACCAGTAGCGGATGTCATAGCCCGCCTGCTCAAGCTCCAGCCGCTGGTTCCCGACCGTCTGTCCCAAGGTGGACACCCGGCAATAGCCGAAGGCGGCGGAGGGCTTGGCGGGGGCATGGTTTTTTTCCGCAAACTGTTAGAAGACGATGTTAGCTTATAAAGTCGGTCATAATTTGCAATGACGAAATAAAGATTCACCAACCCCACACTCATTCCATGCAGAACCAACGCCCATCCAAGATCCGCGCATTCGCGGCGGCCTTGCTACTCCAATCCCTGCTGGCATCGGCCACCCGCCACGCGGCAGCGGACGACCGGCAAGACAAAAAACAGGAATACCAGGCTGCCAAGATAAAGCTACAAAACACCCTGCTGAAAAACCCCGGCGACAAAGACGCCCTGCAACAGCTCGGCATGCTGAGCCTGGAATGGGGGAACGGCCAGATGGCCGAAAAAGAATTCCGGCGGGCCATCGAACTGGGCGTGCCGCAGGAAAAGCTGCAATTCGCGCTGGCCGAAGCGCTGCTAATCCAAGGCAAAAACCAGGAGATTCTGGACTACCTCGCGCCGATGGCGCTGATGTCGGCGCAAGACCAGGCCAAACTGCTGTCCTACCGGGGCGATGCCTGGCTGGGTCTCAAGCAGCCGGAAAAAGCCAAGACCGAATACGGCATCGCCTTGCAGATGGACCCGGACACGCCGCTGGCCAAGCTGGGGCTGGCGCGGATCGACCTGTCAAGCAACCGCCTCGAGGATGCCCAAAAACGCGTGTCGGAAGTCCTTCAGAGCGCTCCCGGCGAACCCAAGGCATGGAGCCTGCAGGGCGCGCTGTTCGAGGCCTCCAAGCAGCCTGAAAAGGCCGAGGAAAGCTACGGCAAAGCCATCGCGCTGAAACGGTTCAGTCCCGTCGAACGCGCCAGCCGCGCGATCATTCGCGTCAACACCGACAAGCTCAGCGAAGCCCAGGCGGATTTCGACGCGCTCAAGCAAGAATCGCCCGAGTTCTTCCTGACGTATTACACGGCAGGCTTGTTGAACCTAAAGCAGGGCAAATACGCCGACGCGCAGAACGCGCTGGAACACGCCTTGAAAATGAACGACCGGTTCGAGTCGGTCTACTATTACCTCGGCATTGCCCATCTTTATCAAAATCACGACTACGAGGCGGAAAAGCATTTTGTCGATTTCATGAACCGCCAGCCGCAGGCGCTGGAGCCGCGCCTGTTCATGGCCTTGCTCAAATTCCGCGGCAAAGACAAGGAGGCGGCCAGGGCGCTGCTGGCCCCCGTCCTGGAAAAGCAGCCGGACAACGCGTTCGCCCTCAGGCTGATGAGCAACATCGAGTTTGCGGATGGCAACCATGCCAAGGGCTTTGAATACCTCGGCAGAATACCGGCGGCCCCCGAGCCGGCCAGCCAGGCGGTCGGCAGGGCGGACGTTGACTTAATGAAAGCGGGCGACGAAAACCAACTGGTGGGCATGCTGAACAAGGCCCATGAGATCGATCAAAAGCTGGCCCAACAGTTGACGGCCCTGGTGCTTGGAAAAATCGCCGACAAGGATTTCCGCAACGCCGAAGATCTGATCGACAGGATCAAGCTGAAAGCCAGGGACAATCCGCTGGCGGACAACTTGCTGGGATTGACGCGCCTGGCGCAGGGGGCCACGGAAAAGGCCAAAGAGGCCTTCGAGTCGGCATTGGACAAAAGCCCGGGCGATCCTGTCATCACCCATGAGCTGGCGCAGTTGGCGGTCAAGGAAAACAACACGGCGCAGGCGAGAAGGCTCTATGACAAAGCGCTGGTCGTCCACCCCAAAAGCATCCCCACACGGATCCACTTGGCCGAACTCGATGGTTTCGAGGGCAATACCCAGGCCATGAAAGAACGCCTGGTCGGGATCATCCATGACTATCCCACGGCATTGCCGGCCAGGATGATACTGGCCTCTTATTTTCTCACGGCCGGCGACCCCGGCCACGCCGAGTCCCTGTTGGAGGCGGTTCAACAAGGCTATTCGAGCAACGTGGCTTTCATGACTTTGCTGATCCATGCCCAGCTTGAAAGCCACCAATTTGACAAGGCGGCGGCCTCGGCCAAAAGGCTCGTCCAAAACGACCCGCAGTATGCCATGGGCCATTACCTGTTAGCCCGCGCCTATGCCGAACTGAAAGACACCGCCAACCTGCGGCCGGCATTGGATCGGGCCATCGCCGCGGACCCGGGATTCCTGCCCGCGCGCTACACCCGGGTCAGGCTGCTGGCCGAGGAGGGCAAGATGCCGGAGGCCAGCGCCGAACTTGAGAGGCTGGCAAAGCAATATCCGGACAGCGCCGAGGCCATGACCTTGCGCGGCTGGCTGGCCGCGGCGCAGGACAAGCCTGCCGAAGCCGTCTCCGCCTACCGGGCGGCCTTTGAAAAATTCCCCGGCGCGAAAACGGCTACCGATCTGGCCGAGGCCGAATGGAAGGCGGGCGGCGGCCAAGCGGCCATCCAGACCTTGGAAGCCTGGATCGGCGCGCATCCAGACGACGCCCCGCCGCGCTTGATGGTCGCCGAGTTTTATGTGGCACGGAAAAACAACGGCGCGGCCATCCGGCATTTGGAGGCGATTTTTAAAAGCCATCCGGACAACATCCTGGTCATGAACAACCTGGCCTGGCTATACCGCGAGTCGGCGCCGGAAAAAGCCTTGGAGATTGCCAAGGAAGCGGCGGCCATCGCGCCAAAATCCCCCGTTGTCCTGGACACGCTGGCCATGGTCGAGCTGGGCCAGGGGCGGGCCGACAAGGCGCTGAAATGGTTGAAACGCGCGGCGGAACTCGCGCCGCAGCACAAGCCGATCCAGTACCATTTGGCCTTGGCGATGGACAAAACCGGCCATGGCGCGGACGCTGTGCGGATATTGCAAGAATTGCAGGCCGACCCCCGCCCGTTTCCCGGGCAGAAGGACGCCAAAGCCCTGCTCGACAAGCTGTCGGCCCATTAAGCCTGTCTCCACGATCCTGCCGAAAGCCATTGCCATGACAAACAACGACGAGCCCGCCAGCACCCCCGCCTCTTTGCCCGGGGACGGCCAGCCCAACCTTTCAGCCGACGGCCGGCAAGCCCCGGCCGGCCCTGCCAATCTAAGCGAAAAGGAGCTTTTGCGGTGGTATCAGACCGATTATGTCATCGACCAGAACGGCCGGGGGCGTTTCCAGGAGCGCATTGTCCTGGACGAGGCGGCGGAGCCGGCCGCCCCCCCGAGGCGGCTGGCCAGGCTCTGGAAGCCCCTCGCCGCCGCCTTGGCGGCCGTCGCCCTGGCGGCCATCGCGGCGGTCTGGATTGGACTCCACCCGGCGAAGCCGCCCGACGAAAGCGGCCAGCGCAATCGCGGCGAGCCGATATCCCCAAAGGACATGGCATTGATCGAAGCCCAGTTGCGCGAAATCCTGCCGCCCCGGCAAATCGGCGAAGACCCCAGCCAACGGCAACTGCCCGTCGAATCGCTGGGCAAAACCAAACTGCTGCTGGCACAAGGCAACGAGGAGCAAAACGTGCTCGCCAAAATCGCCCTGAGGAACGACAAAGGGGCGGATTTCACCATCAACGCGCTCAAGCAGGAGCCTGTCAACCAGGTGTTCCGCCTGCTCATCCTGGAAGGCCACAACTGGTACAACGCCGGCGAGTTCGACAGCGCCGTGAAATCCTACGAGCAGGCGCTGGCGCTGCAACCGAAAAACGCCGACGCGCTCCGCGACGCGGCCATTGCGCACACCCAGGCCAGGCAAGGCGACGCCGCCGCCCACTGGGCGCGGGCGGTCGAACTGCTGAGGCAGGGGCTGGAGCAAGTCGACGCCGATTCGGCCGCGTGGTGCGAGTTGCAAAACAACCTGGGGCTGGCATGGATGGAATCGCCCGCCGGCGACCGCGGCGACAATTTGAAGCAGGCGATGGCCGCGTTCCGTTCCGCGCCGAGCAAGCTGGCCTGCGACGGCCGGCAGGCGCTGTGGGCCAGGCTGCAAAACAACCAGGGCGCGGCCTGGCTCAAGACGGACGGCGGCGACCGGGTGGGCAGCCTGCGCAACGCCGTCGCGGCATTCCATGCGACGCTCGACGTCTACACCCGCAACGAGCATCCGCTGGAATGGGCCATGGCCCAGAACAACCTCGGCGAGGCCTGGGCGGCCTTGGCCGGCCAGCCGGGCGGCGACGCCGGGGAAAACCTCGCGCAGGCGGTCGCGGCCTTCCGCGCGGCGCTGGAGGCGCTCAGCCGCGACGAGCATCCGCTGGAATGGGCCAAAGCCCAGAACAATCTCGGCCTGGCCCTGGACCGGCTGCCGGCCGGCGCGCCCGCCGAGAACCGCCGGCAAGCCATCGCGGCCTTCCAGGCGGCGGAGAAGGCCTACAGCCGGACGCTGCACCCGATGGAGTGGGCGTCGACCCGGTTCAACCAGGCCATGGCGCTGAAACACCTGGCCGACGCCGAGTCAAAGGGCTGCGACCACCTGTGGCAGTCCATGGCTTACTTGAAGGCGGCGGCCGGCGTGTGGACGCCCAAAGACTTTCCCCTGCCCCACAAAAGCAAAGTCGAACCCCTGGCAAGGGACGTGCGCGAAACCTGGCGCGCCCAAGGGTGCGGCGCGGACAAGGCGCTGGAGGACATCCCGGCGGCGAAATGAGCGCGCCGGCCAGCGGGTCCATTTTATAAGCACTTTTTTTGGAAAACGTCGCCGGTTTCGCGTTTTGCAAGCACGCCATAGCGCTTTGCAAAAAAACCGAGCCGAACTGTGGCGAATTGCAAATCCTGCCTGATTGAAAAAAGCGCCGGTGTCGTGCCATCAAGACAGAATCCAAAAGCCTGAGGAAAACAAGAAGCCTGAAATTATTTCCAAACAATTGAAATAAAAAAAAAACCAAGAATTCCCGCATCCATCAAAAGCCAGTTTAGGCAACTGTCGTCCTTGCCCATCAAAATGTCGTCGGCTCACAACGAAGGCGGCATTAAGCCAACACCGCGCATCAAAAATCAGGCATGTATTTTGCTTTAATGATCGTCTGTTATTTTTCCCAGTAACAGCCACGCTATTCACCCGCTACAGCCAGGACTGAAGCGCCTCTGTCTCCAGAGGCGGGCTTTAGGTTCGGGACAGGACGCAAAGCGCTGATTTGGCCCCTAAAACAGGCATAAGCAAGACGTTGACGATGCGCCATCCTGACCTGAATCTTCCACCGGAAGACGCCTTGCCGCGTCCATCAGTAGCCATGCCCTTGTTTTTTACCCGATGCCCAAGGCAGCCCTTGCGCGCAGCCCTCCCTCTCTTCGGAAATCCGCTATGAACACACCGCGCCCAGACCCCGCAAAGACGGCCCACGGAATGGAATCACATGCCCAGGCCTCCCCGGTGGTTCCGGATTTACGACGAATCGAGCGCCAGCCCCGGCAGGGCGGCGCGGCGCGGAGGCTTCCTGTCTTGCTCGGCCTGTCCATGGCCTTGTTTGGCGCGCTGCCGGTGGCCCAGGCCCACCCTCTCGGCGCCGCTATGGTTGACATGTTCTTCGACCCGGCGGCCCAGTTGTTCATCAACAGCCTCGCGGCGTTGCTGGGCTTGGCGGCATTGCTGGGCCTGGCGGGCATCGGCAAAGGCAGGCGCGGAGCGCAGGCGGCGGCGTTGGCGCTGCTGCTGGCCGGCGGGTTTGGCTGGAGCGCCGAGGCCTTGGCGACGACCTCGATCAACAAGCAATTCACTGCCGCCACCATCGACCCCGGCAACATCAGCAAATTCCGCATCACCCTCGCCAACACCGCCCTCGTCGCGTTGACGGCGGCGGCAGTGACCGACAACCTGCCTGCGCAAATCACCATTTCCAACCCGGCGAATATCGTCAACACCTGCGGTTTCAGCGGCGTGACCGCGACCCCGGGCACAGCGGTGGTCAAGCTGACCGGTGGCTCCGTTCCAGCCAGCACCGGCGTGGACGGCCAGTGTTATTTCGAGGTGGACGTGAGCGCCACGGCGGCCGGCAACTGGATCAACACCATCCCCGCCAACGGCCCCAGCAACGGCTTCACCCCCGGCGGGGCGACCTCGGGCTACCAGGCCGCCGAGAACGCGGCCATTGTCACCAACACCACCCCGGCCAGCGCGACGCTGTCGGTGCGCGGCTTAAGCCCGCCGACCGGCACCAAATCCTTCAGCCCGGCGACGATCAACGCCGGGGAGACCAGCACCTTGACCGTCGTGCTGACCAACCCGGCCTCGAACAACACCACGATGCCGCTGACCACCTTCACCGACACGCTGCCGATCGGCCTGAAAGTCGCCTCGCCGCCGACGCCGACCGTCGCCTGCACCGGCACCGGCGCGGTCAACGGCACGTTTGCGCCTTCGGCCAACGACACCACCCTGACCATGACCGGCGGCGTCATCGGCGGCGCCAGCGGCTCGGGCGGCAGTTGCACGCTGACGGTCAAAGTCGTCGGCACGACCCAGGGCACGCTGACCAACACCGTGGTCGCGGGCGGCATCGGCAACAGCCGCGGCTTGACCAACACGGCGTTCAGCGGGTCGCTGACCGTCAACAGCCCGATCACCACCGCGAAGAGCTTCAGCCCCACGACGGTCGGCCAGAACCAAGATTCCGTGCTGACGATCACCCTCACCAACGCCAGCACCACCGTCCCGCTGACCATCACCAGCGTGACCGACACCTTGCCGACCTCGCCGTTTGCGATGACGGTCGGCAATGTCACGGCAACCCCGCCGACCATCACCTGCGCCGGCACCGGCGCGGTGAACGGCACGTTCAGCCCGGCGCTGGTGCAAGGCGCGACGTCGATCACGATGGTCAACGCGGTGGCGGGCACCACGTCAACCAGGAACTGCGTCATCACCGTCCCGGTGCGCGTGGTGTCCATCGGCGCCTCCACGTCCAACCAAACGATCACCAACACCCTGGCGGTCAACGCCGTCACCAATCCCCTTGGTTCGACCAGCCCGGCCGCCAGCGCCAACTTGACGGTCGCCCCGAATCTGGTCGTCACCAAGACCCGGTCGCCGAACAGCGCGGCCCCCGGCGTGCCGACCACCTACACCGTGACCATCAACAACTGGTCCGGCGCGGATTTGACCAGCGTCAATTTCAACGATGCCTTGCCGGTGTCGAACACCGGCGGCTTCCAGATGGTGCTGTCCTCCGCGCCGACCTTCACCCACACCGGCGCCTGCGCGGCCGCCACCGGCACCGTGGCGGCCGTTGCCGGGGCATCTTCTGTGGCCTGGACGGGCTTCACGATCACCAAAGGCAGCGCCGGCGCGGCCGGGGTGTGCACGATCACGTTCAACGCCGTCGCGCCGCAAAATACGCCCAGTGGTAGAACCTTTGCCAACGTGATACCGGTAGGCTCGGGGACGTCCACCGGGATCTGCAACCAAGTCGCCCCGGCCATCTGCAACCCGGTGGCCGTCACCGCAAGCACCTTCACCATCAACGCCCCGGCCACCGTCAGCAAGTCCTTCGCCCCGACCACGGTTGTCACCGGCCAGCCCACGTTGCTGACCGTCACCGTCACCAACAACACAGGCGCGCCCGTCACCGGCGCCGCGCTGACCGACACCTTCCCGGCCGGCCTGCAAGTCGCGGCGACGCCGGGCACCTCCACGACCTGCACCGGCGGCTCGGTGGCGGCGACCCCCGGCGGCACCAGCGCGGCCCTGTCCGGCGCCAGCATCCCCAGCCTTGGCAGTTGCACCTTCCAGGTCAACGTCGTCAGCACCGGCGTCGGCGCGCGCGCCAACACCATCCCGGCCAGCGCACTGAGCACCAACGAAGGCGTGACCAACTCGGCCGCGTCCAACACGGCGACGCTGACCGTCACCAGCGGCATGACCGTCGCCAAGGCGTTCAGCCCGACCTCCGTCGCGCAAACCCAGTCGTCGACGCTGACCGTCACCGTCACCAACACCTCGGCGGCCACGGTCGGCAGCATCGCGCTGACCGACACCTTGCCGAGCACGCCGGGCGCCATCGTCGTCGCCGCCGCCCCGGCTGCGGCGACCACCTGCGCCGGCGGCACAGTCACGGCCAACCCAGGGGCGGGCAGCATCAGCCTCAGCGGGGCCACCCTCGCCGCCGGCGCCTTTTGCACGTTCTCGGCCAAAGTCACCGGCAGCACCATCGGCCTCCACAACAACACCATTCCGATTGGCGCGATCAGCAGCGACGGCCCGTCCAACGGCACCGCGTCCAACACGGCGGGCCTGACCATCACCGCCGCCGCCAGCATCAGCAAGAGCTTCAGCCCGACGACGATCACCCAGCCCGGCAGCTCGCTGCTGACCGTGACGATCGCCAACGGCGCGGCCGTGGCGCTGACCAACGCCAGCCTGAGCGACCCGTTGACCGGCGGCGTCGTCATCGCCCCCGTCCCGGCCGCCAGCACCACCTGCGGCGGCAGCCCGGTGCTGACGGCGAACCCTGGCGGCACCACGCTGGCCATCAGCGGCGCGGCCGTGCCGGCCGGCGGCAGTTGCGCGTTCTCCGCCTATGTGGTCAAAAACACCGCCACCGGCAGCAGCACCAACACCATCCCGGCCAGCGCGCTGACCAATACCCAGGGCCTGACCAACACCACCACGGCCACCGCGAATCTGACCGCCAACGCCGGCATCAGCGGCACGAAGACGTTCACGCCGACCTCGGTCGCCAACGGCGGCACCGCGCGGGTTGCCGTCACTGTCACCAACGGCGCCACCGTGCCGGTTTCCGGCCTGGCCGTCACCGACCCGCTGGGCAGCGGCCTGACCGTCGCCAACCCGGCCAACGCCACCACCACCTGCGCCGGCTCGCCAGCCATCACCGCCACGCCCGGCGCGACCACGGCCAGCCTGTCCGGCGCGACGCTGGCGGCCGGCGCGAGCTGCCAGTTCCTGTTTGACGTGAAGGCCGTCGGCACCGCCAACTGGACTAATACCATCCCGGTCGGCAACATCACCACCGCCGAAGGCGCGAAGAACACCGCCGCCATCACGGCCACGCTGACCTACAACAGCAGCAACAGCATCGGCATCAACAAATCGTTCACCCCGGTGGTCGTGACCGGCGGGCAGCCCTCGGTGCTGCAGATTGACGTCACCAACCCGGTCGGCTCGCCGTCCGCCGCCGACAACGTGACCTTCACCGACACCTTCCCGGTCGGCGTCCAGATCTACGCCGTGCCGAACGCGCACACCACCTGCGCCAACGGCGTGATCACCGCTGTGCCCGGCGGCGGCTCGGTCACGTTGTCCGGCGCGACGCTGGCGGCCAACTCGACTTGTTCGGTGTTCGTGACCACGACCTCGGTCAAGTTCCTGAACCTGACCAATACCATCCCGGCCTCGGCGATCAGCACCACCCAGGGCTACACCAACGCGCTGTCGACGCAGGCCAGCCTGACGACCTTGCAAGGGCTGGGCGCGTCGAAGAGCTTCACCCCCACCAGCATCTCGTCCGGACAGACAGCGCGGCTGAAAATCAAGCTGGTCAGCACCCGCGACAGCACCCAGCCCAACACCCAACTGACCGGGGTCAGCTTCACCGACACCTTGCCGGCCGGGCTGACCGTCGCCACCACGCCGAACGCCACCACCGACTGCGCCAGCGGGGCCGTGACGGCCACGGCCGGCAGCGGTTTGGTCACGCTGACCGGCGCGACCATCAATCCGGAAACCAGTTGCCTCGTGCAAGTGGATGTGGTCGCCACGACGCTGGGCGCGTACACCAACACCATCCCGATTAACACGGTCAACTCCAACGAGGGCTTCAAAAACACCTTCGACGCCGTCGCCACGCTGAATGTGGTCAACCCGCCGGTCATCACCAAGGCGTTTAGCCCGACCTCGGTCAAGGCCGGCGTCGTCTCCACGCTGACCGTCACCATCGCCAACAGCAACGCGCAGACCTTAACCGGCGCGACGCTGGCCGACGCCCTGCCGGCCGGCCTGGTCGTCGCCAGCACGCCCAACGCCTCGACCACCTGCGCCGGCGGCGCGGTGACGGCGGCCGCGGCGGCCACCAGCATCGCGTTGACCAACGCGACCATCCCGGCTAGCGGCAATTGTAAATTCCAGGCCGACGTGGTCTCCAACACGCCGGCGGACTACGCCAACACCATCCCGGCCGGCGCGCTGGCCACCATCGAAGGCGCCAGCAACACCGCCGCCGCCAACGCGACGTTGAGCGTGCTGCATCCGCCGACCGTGGCCAAGTCGTTCAGCCCCGCCACGATCAACGTGGGCGGCACGTCGCAGCTGACGATCACGCTGGGCAACAGCAACGCCAGCGCCGCCACGCTGACCTCGGCGCTGACCGACACCCTGCCGCCGGCCCTGACCGTCGCCACCCCGAACGGGCTGGCCAAAACCTGCCCCGGCACTGTCACCGCGACGGCGGGCAGCGGCACGATCAGCTATGCCAACGGCGCCAGCATCCCGGCCGGCGGCTGCACGATCCAGGTCAACGTCACCGGCACGGCGGCCGGCCTCAACCAGAACCTGATCCTGGCCGGCGCGCTGACGACCAGCGCAGGCAACAGCCCGTCCGACGCGTCGGCAAGCTTGACGCTGCAAGCCGTCGCCTTCGGCAACCACGTTTGGCGGGACGACGGCGCGGGCGGCGGCGTCGCCAACAACGGCGTCCAGGACGGCGCCGAGGCCGGCATCGGCGGTGTTTCCATCGACCTGTATACCGGCGCGGGCGTCCTCGTCACCAGCACGGCGACCGACAGCGGCGGCTACTACTATTTCGACAACCTCGCCCCCGGCGCGTACTACGTCAAAGCCCCGGCCGCCGAGTTCGGGGCCGGCCAGCAACTGTTCGGCCTGCTCAGCTCGGCAGGCGCGGACAGCTCGGAAACAACCGACCTCAACGACAACGGCATCGACGACGCCAACCCGGCGGCGAACGGCATCCGCAGCAACACCTTCACGTTGGCTGTAGGCAGTATGCCGACTGGCGAGAATCAGACTGGCTACCCCGGCTCATTGCTCGACAACAGCATCAACGCCACCGCCGACCTGGGTTTTGTCAACAGCGCCTACATCACTAGCACCGCCGTCGGCAACCGCGTTTGGCTGGACAATGGCGCGGGCGGCGGCACGGCCAACAACGGCGTCCAGGACGGCGGCGAGTCTGGCGTCAGCGGCGTCGCGGTCAGCCTATACACCGGCACGGGTACCCTGGCCGCCAGCACGACGACCAACGCCTCGGGCTACTACTATTTTGACAATCTGAATCCGGGCCAGTACTACGCCAAGATCCCGGCCACCGAGTTCGCCAGCGGCAAGCCGTTGGCCGGCCTGGTCAGCTCCGCCGGCGCGGATTCCACGCAGACCGCCGACCTCAACGACAACGGCATCGACAGCGCCGCCCCGGCCAGCACCGGCATCCGCTCCAACACCTTCACGCTGGCCGTCGGCAACCAGCCCACGGGCGAGAACCAGACCGGCTATCCGGGGATATTGCCCGACGCCAGCGTCAACGCCACCGCCGACTTCGGCTTCTGGCAGCAGTCCGGCCCGATTGGCGACTACGTCTGGTTCGACACCAACAAGAACGGCATCCAAGAACCCGAAGAGAAAGGGGTCGCCGGCGTCGCCGTCACGCTGTACGCGGCCGACGGCACGACGGTCATCAAGACCACGCAGACCGACGGCGCCGGCTTCTACCAGTTTACCGGGCTGGGCGCGGGCAGTTACCAAGTCGGGTTCACAGCACCTTCGGGCTACCAGTTCACCGCCCAGAACCAAGGCACTGGCGCGCTGGCCGACAGCTTCGACAGCGACGCCAATCCGGCCACCGGCAAGGCCAGCGTGGCCTTGGCGGCCGGCGGCAGCGACGTCACCGTCGACGCCGGCCTGTACCTCGCCAACGGCGACAAACCGGCCCGGATCGGCGACTTCGTCTGGTATGACACCAACCACAACGGCGTGCAGAACGCCGGCGAGCCCGGCCTGGCCGGGGTCACCGTCAAGCTGTACGCCGACGCCAACGGCGACGGCGTGCCGGACGGCGCGGCGCTGGCCACCACGGTCAGCGACGGCGCCGGCTTCTATGACTTCGCCGGCCTGCCGGCGGGCAAGTACGTGGCCGGCTTCACCACGCCGGCCGGTTACAGCCTCAGCCCGCAAAACGCGGGCGGCGATGCCGCCAAAGACAGCGACGCCAATGCCGGCACCGGCCTGGGCGCGTCCGTCACGCTGGCGGCGGGGCAAACCCTGTCCACCGTCGACGCCGGCCTGTATCTGACCGGCACCACGGCCGGCACGGCGGCGGCGGGCATCGGCGACCTCGTCTGGTACGACAGCGACAACAACGGCGTCCAGGATAACGGCGAAGCCGGCATTCCGGGCGTGGTCGTCAACCTGTACGACGCGACCGGCGCCACGCTGATCGCCAAGACCAAGACCAGCGCCCTCGGCGCCTATGCCTTCGCCGGCCTGGCGGCGGGCGACTACATTGTCGAATTCGTCAAACCGGTGGGCGCTTATGCCTTCAGCCCGCAAAGCCAGGGCGGCAACGGCGCGCTCGACAGCGACGCCGACGCCACCGGCCGGGTCTCCGTGACAGTGGCCGCGAGCCAGAACCGGACTGACATCGACGCCGGCCTGTACATCGCGAACCAGGCGGCGATTAGCATCGGCGACTCGGTCTGGCTGGACGCCGACGGCAACCTGGCATTCAACGCCGGGGAAGGCCTGCCCAACGCCCAGGTCGTGCTTTATGACAGCCTCGGCAACGAGCTGGCCCGCCTGCCCACCACGGTGAATGATGCCAACTACACCTTCACCGGCGTGGGCCAGGGCAGTTACCGCGTCGAGGTCGACACGGCCACCTTGCCGGCCAACGCGGCGCAGATCGCCGATCCGGACGCCACCCTGGACAACCGGACGGATCTGGTCAACCAGGCCGCCAGCACGACGGCGGCCGATTTCGGCTACTCCGCCCACATCGACTTCGGCGACCTGCCAGACACCTATAAGACCTTGCTGGCAAGCGATGGCGCGCGCCATGCCATCGGCGGCGTTTATCTGGGCGCGGGCGTCACCGACGCCGAGTCCGACGGCCAGCCGACGGCCGACGCCACGGGCGACAACGTCAACGGTTCCACGCCGAACGACGAGGACGGCGTCCATTTCGCCACGTCCCTGGTCAAGGGCCAGAATGCCACGCTCCAGGTGACGGCCTCGGCCACCGGCGTGCTGAACGCCTGGGCCGACTGGAACAACAACGGCGTGTTCGACAGCGGCGAGCGGATCTTCACCGACCAGGCGCTGGCGGCGGGCCTCAACAGCCTCGTCGTGCCGGTGCCTGCCAACGCGGCCGCAGGCGCCACGGCCTTCCGCTTCCGCGCCACCGACGCGGCCGGCCAGGGCGCTGGCAGCCCGACCGGGATTGCCAGCAGCGGCGAGGTCGAAGACTACCGGCCGACGGTCTACGCGGCGAGCGGCGTGGGCACCTTGCACGGCCATCTGTACATCGACACCAACAGCAGCAACAGCCAAGATCCGGGCGAGCCCAACCTGCCCAATGTCACCGTCAACGTGACGGATGCCAACGGCGCGGTCTGGCCGGCGGCGACCGACGCCAACGGCGACTGGAGTGTGCAGGCGCCGGCCGGCAACGCCTCGGCCAAGGTGGACACCACCGATCCGGACTTCCCGGCGGGCTATCTGCAGACCCAAGGCGACGACCCGACGGTGACCAACGTGGCCGGCGGCCAGTCCAACAATGGCGGCACGGACGGCTATGCGCCGCTGGTGGGCGACTTCACCACGGTGACGGGCCATTTGTACATCGACACCAACGGCAACAACACCCAAGATCCGGGCGAGCCGAACCTGGCCAATATCGCCAACGCGGTCAAAATCACCGACCACAACGGCGGCTTCCAGACAGTCGCGACCGACGCCAACGGCGACTACACGGCCAGCGTCCTCAAAGGCACGGTCACCAAGGACGTGCAGGAGGCCGCGCCCGGCTTCCCGGTCGCCTATGCCCACACCGAAGGCACCGACCCGAACACCTTGCTGAATGTGCAAACGCCGGCCTCTTTCGGCAACGACGGCTATAAGCCGCCGTCCGGCGCGTTTGGCACGGTGGAGGGCCATGTCTACATCGACACCAACGGCAATCACAGCCAGCAGGGCGGCGAGCCGAACCTGCCCAATGTCCACATCGTCGTGACCGACACCAACGGCGGCACGCAGACGGTGCAGACCGACGTCAACGGCAATTGGACCGCGTCCGTTCCGGGGGGCCCGAACACCTCGGCCAAGGTCACCGTCGCCGACCTACCGGCGGGCTACACCCAGACCGAAGGCACCGATCCGACCCTCGTCACGGCGCTGGCCGGGCAGACCGTCTCGGCCGGCAACGACGGCTACAAGCCGCCGCTGGCGACTTTGACCGGCACGGTGTTTGACGACCTCGACAAGAGCCAGGTGCAAAATGGCGTCGAGCCGGGCCTCAACGCGAACGGCCAGTTGTACGTGACCGCCGTGGACGGCGGCGGCGTCAAAGTGCAAACGGTCGCGGTATTGTCCGGCGGCGGCTACAGCCTGGCAGTCACGGCCGGCGCGAGCTACACCCTGGTGCTGTCCGCCAACCCGGCCGGCAGCACGGCGGCAAGCCTGCCGAACGGCTGGTCGACCACCGGCGAGAACCAGTCCGGCACGCCCGACGGCACTGCGGACGGCAAGCTGAGTGTCACCGTCGGCACCAGCAATATCACCGGCCTCAACTATGGCATCGTCGGCACCGGGCCTGCGGCCAGCAACGACAGCGCGACCACGACTTTGGATGTCAACGTCACGCTGCCGATCTTGGCCAACGACACCCTCGGGGCCGGCGCGAGCAATTTCGCGCCGGCCACCATCGACCTCGACCCGACCACGCCGGGCGTGGTCGACACCAGCCGCACGGTGCCTGGCGAAGGCACGTTCACGGTCAATCCGGACGGCACGGTCACGTTCGACCCGCTGCCGACCTTCACCGGCGTCAGCACGGTGCCGTACTGGGTCAAGGACAACCTCGGCCAGCCGACCAACGTGGCGAACATCACCGTCACGGTGACCGGCCCCGGCAACCCGGGCGGCGACACCACGACGAACCACCCGGCCGCCAACCCGGACTACGCCACCACGCCGGTGATCACGCCGGTGACGCTTGACGCGAAGATCAACGACGTGGCCAGCCCGGGCAAGACGTTGACCCTGTCTTCGGTCGACCTCGACACCGACACGCCGGGCGTGCAGACCACGAAGACCACGCCGGAAGGCGCGTGGACGTCCAACGGGGACGGCACGGTCACCTTCCTGCCGACCGGCGACTACCACGGCAGCGGCCTGCCGTTCACCGGCGCCGCCACGCTGCCGTACGCGATCAGCGACACGACGCCGCTTTCGGCCTCGTCCACCCTCACCGTCGTGGTGACGGGCGGCGGCGCGCCGGTCGCGGTCAACGACAGCGCCTCGACGCGGCCGGTGACCCCGGTCACGCTGGCGGCGCTGGACAATGACGCGCCGAGCGCGGGCTTCGTCCTCGTGCCGGGCTCGGTCGACCTCGACACGGCCACGCCGGGCGTGCAGTCCTCCCAGACCACGCCGGAAGGCGCCTGGGTCGCCCATGCGGACGGCACGGTCACGTTCACGCCGACCGGCGACTACCACGGCAGCGGCCAGCCGTTCACCGGCACCGCGACGCTGCCCTACGCGGTCACCGACAGCGACGGCCTGACGGCGAGCGCCACCTTGACCGTGGTCGTGAACCCGACGCAGACGGTGGGCGCGCCGACGGCGGCGAACGACAGCGCGACCACGCCGTTCAACACCCCGGTCAGCCTGGCCCCGGCCAGCAACGACGCGGCCAGCCCCGGCGCGACGCTAGACCCCAACACCATCGACCTCAACCCGGCCACGGCGGGGCTGGACCGCACGCTGACCACCTCGGAAGGCGGCTGGGCGGTCAACCCGGATGGCACGGTCACCTTCACGCCGAACGCCGACTATGTCGGAACGACCGGGCCGGTGCCGTACCGGATCAGGGACAGCCTCGGCAACTACGCCGACGCCAGCTTGACCGTCACGGTCTTGCCGCCGGGCAACCTGACGTTGACCGGCACGGTGTTCCACGACGTCAACAGCGACAAGGTGCAGGACAACGGCGAGCCGGGCACCAACGCCGGCGGGCTGTTCGTCACCCTGGTGGACGGTGGCAACAACGCCGTGGCCACGGCGCCGGTCAATGCGGCCGGCAGTTACACATTGCCAGTCACCGCCAACACCCGCTACACCCTGGTATTGTCGACGACCAGCAACGGCACCACGGCGAGCCTCCCGGCCGGCTGGAGCAACACCGGCGAAAACGCCGGCGGCACGCCGGACGGCGCGGTGGATGGCAAGCTGGCGGTCAGCGTCGGCGTCAGCAGCGTCACCGGTGAAAACTTCGGCATCCGCGGCGCGAACCCGGTGGCGAACCCTGACGCGGGCCAAACGCCGCACGACACCAACGTCACGCTGGTGATCCTGGGCAACGACACCCAGGGGCCGGGCGGCACCAGCTTCAACCCGGCGACGATCGACCTGGATCCGGCCACGCCGGGCGTGCAAACGGGCTTCACGGTGACGGGCGAAGGCAGCTACACGGCCAACCCGGACGGCACGGTCACGTTCGACCCGCTGCCGACCTTTGTTGGCCCTGCCACGCCGATCCACTACACGGTGCAGGACAACCTGGGCCGGCCGGCCGGCAGCGCCACGATCAGCGTGGTGGTGGGGCCGCTGGCGGTTGCCGACACCGGCACGACGCCGTTCAACACCCCGTTGAGCAGCAGCGTGACGCCGAACGACCGCTACACGCCCGGCTCGACCTTTAGCAAGACGAGCGATCCTAGCCATGGCACGGTCACGGTGAACCCGGACGGCGGCTACACCTACACGCCGAACACCGGCTACAGCGGCCCCGACAGCTTCACCTACACGGTGTGCCTGCCGTCGCCCAACAACGCGCTGTGTTCGACGGCCACGGTGAACCTCACGGTCGGCTTCCCGCCGGCCGAACTGCGGATACAAAAGACGGCGAACATCAGCCAACCGCCGGTGGGAAGCCCGTTCAGTTACACGCTGACGGTCACCAACAGCGGCGGGCCGACGACGGTGTCGCCGCGCGTAATCGACTCGCCGCCCGTCGGCGTCAAGATCACCGCCGTGAATGCCGGCCTGGCCTGGACTTGCGTGCCGTCTTCGCCACTGCCCTTGCAAGGCGGCAACGGCGCGACCGTCACCTGCGACTATGCGGGCGCGATGGTGGGCGGCGGCAGTGAAACCATCACGCTCAAGGCGCTGGTGACCGTCGTGGGCGGCACGCTGGTCAACCAGGCCACCGTGACCGGCGACGGCCAGACGCCGAACACCGGCGCTTGCACAGGCTTGGCGGCGGCGAACTGCGACAAGGCCGGGGTGACGCCGACCAGTCCGCGAATCGAGCTGATCAAGAAGGTCAGCCTCGCGGCGGCGGATGAGACGGCTACGGCGGACGGGCAGGCGCAGGCGGGCGAGAAACTCAGCTACGCCTTCACCGTCACCAACCGCGCCAATGCGCTATTGTCGCCGGTGAGCCTGACCGACGCGCAACTGGACGCCAACACGGTGAGCTGCGACGCCAACGCCCAGCCGTCGAACAACCCGTTCAGCCTGTCCGGCGGCAACAACGCGCTGGCGGTCGGCGACCGCGTGGTCTGCCGCGGCAAGCACACGGTGACGGCGGCGGAGGCTACGGCGGGGCATGTCGCGAACACCGCGGCGGCCACCGGCTACTCGCCGGATGCCACGCCCTGGCAATCGACCTCGACCGGCGTCTGGGACAACACGCCGCCGGCCAACCAGGCGCTCAAAGGCCAGATCGAACTGACCAAGACGGCGGCGCATAACGACAGCAACGGCAATAACGCCTTCGACAGCGGCGAAACAGTGACCTACGGCTTCGTCGTCCGCAACGTCGGGCCCGTCGCGCTGAGCAACATCACCGTCACCGACCCGTTGCTGCCGAGCCCGGGCTACACCATCACCTGTTTGGCGGACAGCCTGGCCGTCAACCAGCAGACGACTTGCTCGGCCAGCGCGGCTTACCCGCTGACAACTGACCAGGTGGCGGCGGGCAAAGTGGTCAACACCGCCACCGTGGCGGCCCAGGACACGGCCAACAACCCGGTCGCCGACACCGACACCAAGGTGCTGGCCAGCGGGCAGCCGGCGGCGCTGGAGCTGGAAAAGACGGCGGTGCCGACGGCGGGCCTCTCGGTGGGCGACACCCTCGGCTACACCCTGGTGGCGACCAACACCGGCGCGGTGGCGCTGACCAATGTCACGGTGGCCGACAACAAGCTCGGCACGGCCTTGAACACGGCCGGGGCATGCCTGCCGGCCCAAGGCTCCACGCTCAACCCCGGTCAGCAGATGGTGTGCAAGGGAAGCTACAGCGTGCAGAACGGCGACGCCGACCCGGTCGACAACCAGGCCAACGCCACCGGCACGCCGGTCGGCCGCGGCGCGCCGGTGGACGCCTCCAGCAACCACACCGTGCCTTACCTGGCCCCGGCCCCGGCGACCCTCTACACGGTGGGCAACCAGATCTGGAAGGATGTCAACAACAACGGCTTCCTGGACGCCGGCGAGTCGGGCATCGACGGCGTGGTGGTCCGCCTGCTGCGCTGCGACGCCGGCGGGGCGAACTGCGCGCAGGCGGTCAAGCAGGACGGCACGACGCTCATCACCGACGCGGTGACGGCGGGCGGCGGGCTTTACCAGTTCACCAACGTGCCGGCCAGCAGCCCGGGGTATCCGGTGTACCGCGTCCAAGTGTTGCCGGTGAACTTCACCACCGACAGCAGCGGCTCCAAGCCCCTGTACAGCGCCGACAGCAGTTACGCCGACGCGGCGAACTTTATGACCGACGGGTGGGACCAGGGGATAGGCACGGCGGCGACCAACACGACCGGCATCTGGAGCCAGCCGATCACCTTGTCCAGCGTGGGCTCGGCGGCGGCGGCCAACATCGACTTCGGCTTTGTCTTCAAGGTCGTCTCCGTCGCCTTCGACGTGGTCATCACCCAAACGGCCAGCACATCGACGGTGGCCCGCGGCAGCCAGATGACCTACACCCTGCAAGCCAGCATCGCGGTGGGCACGGGCGCGCTGGGCAAACCGGTGACGATCCTCGACACGCTGCCGGTCGGCATGACGGCGGTCTTGCCGATCAGCGCCAGCGGCTGGAACTGCGCGGCGTCCACCGCGGCCAAGGTGAGCTGCGCCTACAACGGCGGCCTGCCTGTGGCGGGCGGCAGCAACGTCGGCGCGCCGGTCGCCGTCCTGGTGAACGTGGGCGGCTCGACGGCGCTGGGCGCGGTGACCAACACCGCGACGATCACCAAACTGGTCGGCGAACCCAGCTTCACCAACAACACCGCGACGGCGGTGGTGACAGTGCAGTAGGAAACTGCGTAACATCTGCCGCGCGAACCCACAGGGTTCCACGCGGCAGACGGCTTTAATCAATTCTGAATCGGACAGGGTGCTTTTTTAAATGAACAGTTCAACGCTCAAGGCGCTGGCGTTGTCGGCAGCGCTGCTATGCGCCCAACCGGCTTGGGCCGACTATAACAACGTTTTCAACGATCCTTGCACCGGCGACGTCGGCTGCGACGGCCTGTGGACGCCGCCGGGGCCTGCGCTCTATCACGGCGGCAACGGGACTTCGGCCGACGGGGACATCGTCGGGAACAACACGGATTTCGACGTTCTGAGCATGGCCACCGCCTTGTCCGGAACCAATTTGGTGGTCACCGTCCTGACGCGCTTTGTCGAATTCGGGCCGGTGAACCCGGATGGTTCGCTGGTTTATCCGAATACGCTATATGGCGATTTGATGCTGACGACGACGGGCTGGCACCCTTACGGCGCCGCACCCTATGACTATGACACCGCGTCCAATAGCGGCACAAGCTGGAATTACGTGGTCAAGACCGAAGGCGCCGACGCGGGCACCGTCTACCACAACGCCGCCTTGGCGCAAGCGACCGCCTTGACCAGCGACGGCGATTTCAGGCAAGACCAGTACATCGGCTATGGCAGCGGCGGCACATCGACCGGCAGCGCAGGCGTGGCCGTCAACCAGACCGACACTTTGCCCAGCCCCATTGACGGCAGCTTCGACGGCTCGACAGGCACCGAATTGACCTACACCATCCCGCTCGCCGCCTTGGGCTTGTCCTTGGGCAATCTTGGGGAAATCGGCCTGCGCTGGACGATGAGCTGCGCCAACGACATCGTCGAAGCCGCGATTGTCCCCGAACCCGCCTCGCTGTCGCTGTTCCTCGCAGGCCTGGCGGGCCTACGCCTGCGCCGCGCGCAGCGCGCCGCCGCAGGGCCGGTTTGATGGGGGTGGACGCGGGGTGTTGGCTTATCTGACGATGACCGCGCCTCGCCGTGGCGGCACGACCACCGCGCCGCGCGGCGCCACAGCCACAGGCGGCCTCCTCACGGCCGCCGCCGAGCCGTATGGCTGCCGCACGGCGGCCGCGCCATTCGGCCCGGCGCAGGCGGTTCCGCGCGCGCCGTGCGCGCAGGCGGCGGCTTGCGCGCCAGAAACCATCGACAGCAGCAGGAATGCCGCGCCCAACATGGACAGAATTGTTTTCATTGCAGTTCTCGGTTGGATTGGAAAGGGCCGCGTCTTGCGGATTATGAGCGTCCTCGCCCAAGTATGGCACAGGACGGACGACTTGGCAGCGCTCCCATCCCCTAAACCGCCTGGGATGTTGGCGCCCCTTATTCCGGCTTGCCAAATATCGGCAGGGCTGGAGGCCACGGCCTTCTGCGCACCAGCAAAGCGCTCACATCATCCTGGCTCCCCCCCGCCAGCGCCGCGTCGACCAGCCGCCCGCAGAGCTCGCGCAAGTCCAGCCCTTGCCGCAGCCCCTCGCCGACAAGCTCGGCCAGGGCGGTGTCATCGACAAATTTGTGCAGCCCGTCCGAACACAGCAGCAGCAAATCCCCCGGCCACAGCCACACGCGCCGGACGGGCGGCTCGCCCGCCGCGCCGACGCCGGCCATGCGGGCGGGGTCGTCGGGGCTGCCGCCTGGGGGCGGTGTGCGGCCCAGGTTGGCGTAGGTCTGGTCGACGGTTAAGCGCTCGATATGCCAGCCTTGGCCCCGCCAGCGGCGGCGCAGGCGGTAGGCGCGGCAGTCGCCGATGTGGCTGAGCCAGACCCGCCCCCAGGGAAACAGCCACGCCGCCGCCAGCGTGGACGCGCCGGGGCGGTCGCCGCGCCTTGCGATGGCCTCGCGCACCACGGCGTCGCCCTGCTTGACCCAGGCGGCGAGGCGGGCGGGGTCGCGGCGGATTTCCGGCGGGGCGGCGGCGCAATGCCGGGCCAGGGCGTGGCTGGCGACTTCGCCGAACGCGCCGCCGCCGACGCCGTCGGCCACGGCGCAAAACGCCGGCGCGTCGGCGCTGGGGGCGTGCAGGCAGCAGTCTTCATTGGCCGCGTGGCGCAGCCCCCGCGCCGTGGCGTAGGCGCTGCGCCAGCCGCCCGCCCAGGGGCGGCGGGCCGGGGCGGCCGATTCAGTGGGGGTCGGGGTGGCTTGCATGGCGGTCATTGGGGGCGTTTGAGGGTGATCGAGACCGGTTCGGCGTTTTTGAACTTGGGCGCGAGGCTGAGGGTCTGGCCGAACGGCCAGAAGAACCTTTCGCCTTGCAGCGCGCCGTCCAGCGCGGTGCCGTTCTTGGCCTGCGCGTGGTTGACGACCTCCGCGCCGTCTTCGGTCATGGCCTCAATGGTGAGGTGCAGGCCGGAGACGCCGGCGTTCGCCGCCGGGGTGGCGTAGTCGTTGCCCGAGGCGCGGCCAATCCGAAACGGCAGGCCCAGCACGTCGCGCAATCCGCCGCCGCTGGCGTCTTCGCTGGCCAAGACGGCCAGCAGCGCCGCAGGCTCCAGAACCACCGGGGTGGCCGGGCAGGCGGCGACCGGGGTGGGCGTGGCGACCGGGGTGTGGACGGCGGGCAGCAGTTCCAATTCGATCTCCGGGCATTCTTCCGGGCCTCCCTTGACCCCGCCAAGTTTGAGGCGGTGGAGGCCCAAGGCCAGCGGCTGGGATTGCTGGTGCAGTTTCGCGCCGTCCACCCAGGTGCCGTTTCTGGAGTGGTCTTCCAGCACGGCTTGCCCGTTTTCATAGCGCAAGGTGCAGTGCGAGCCGGACGCCAGCCGGCCGTCGGCCACCACCGCCCCGCTACGGCCCAGCAGCAAGGGGTAAGTTTCGCGGCGGATTTCCGGCTGCGGCCCGCGGCGGTCGTGGACGCGCAGAAGCGCCGGGCTGCCGTGTACCGCGGCCTGAGGCTGAGGCGTAGGGTCGGGCTGCGCCGCGGCCCGCGTCCAGCGCCCCAGCAGGCGCACGCTGTAAGGGGCCGGGGCGTCCTGGTTGAGGCGCTGCAAATAGGGGTCCAGGTAGTCGGCGGCGGGCAGGTCGGCCTTGCGGTAGATGTCGGCGAAGCAGTCCAGCTTCACCGCCGCGTTGCCGCCCAGCAGCGAGCGCACCAGCTCCTGACGGGCGGCGGTGTCGAACTCGTCGAAAAATTCGTCGAGCAGCGCCCGGCCCTCGGGGGCGGCTGGTTCGATTTCCAGGCAGTGAGGTTCCAGCACGTCGTTTTTGGCCAGCCGCCGGTGCTCGGGGATTTTCTCTTTGGCCCAGCGTTGCAACTCGTTTTGCACGGCCGCGTAAAGCGGGGCGTAGTGGCCGTTGGCCGCCGCCGGCGGCGGCTGGGTGGCGTCCGCTTCGGGCGGCTTGGGCAGGGTGAAAAACTCGATGAGTTTGGCGAAAAAAGACATAGGTTTAGTTCTCGATGTCAATGTCGATGCGGTGGACGGGCCGGTCGTGGCGGGCGAAGAAGCCTTGCGGCGGCGGCTGGCAGCGCGGCAGGGCTTGCAGCCATTGCTTGAACGCCAGCGCCGGCGCGGAGGCCAGCGCCTGGCCCGGCAGCCGGGCGTCCAGCCGCACCGCGACGCGGAGCTGGCGGTAGTCGCCGCCGGCCGAGAGCCGGGCGAGTTCGACGAAGTCCTGCATTTCCGCCAGCACGGCGGGCCAGGGGGCGTTAAATTCGCGGTGGCGATTCATGGCTTGGGTTTTCCGGAAGGGGGCGGCGGGCGCAGCGCCTGGATGATGCGCAAGGCCAGCTCGGCGCTAAGGTTGACCTCGCTGTCCTTGGGCGCTTGCACTTTCTGGTTCGTGCGCCGCCAGTTGCGCTCGGTCAGCACGGCGACGGCCTTGTCGTAGGGGGCGTCCGGCCCGACGCCGGTCTTGAAGGCCGCGACATACCATTTGTACGGCAGCAGGTTGCAGCCGGTCTTGGGCTGGCCGTCTTTGGCGTGGCAGGCCTTTTTGATGTCCGCCAGCACGGCGTTGTCGAAGCCGAACGGCGGGGTGCCGGTCTTGCCGGCGATCCAGTCGATGGCATCGCAGGCCTTGGCGCCAAACACGTTTTTGCAGGCTTCGTGGGCCGTCCCATTTTTGGCCCCGCCGGTTGCCAGGCTTTGGTGGCTGGCCATGCCTTGCAGGATCAGTTTGGCCAGCGCCGGGTCGACGGCCAGCGGCTCGGGCCGGGCCGCGCGCTGCACCGCCAACGCCAAGGGTTTGCCGCCGGCGTCGGTCATCGCCTCCAGCAGATGCGGGAACGCCTGCGCCTGCGCGCCGTTGGCGGCGGCGGCGAGGCGGGAGAGCATGCCCGCCACCGCCAGCGGCGTGGCCCGCGCATTGCCCTGGCCCCAGCCCTCGCTGACCAGCTTGCCGTCCGCGCCCTGGCATTTTTCCCAGTCTTTCTGGCTGCATTTTTTAACGAAATCTTCGTGGAAGCGGAATTGCTGGATCAGCCGGAAGCCGGTTTCGGCCTCTTGCCCGTCTTCCCGCGCCCACTCGTCCGGCGCGGGCCCGGGCTTGGCCCTCTCGGGCGGCTCGGTGAACAAGCGCCCGTAGAGAAAATCCAAGCCCACCGGATCGACGCCTGTGACCGGCCAGCGCGCCGAGGGCCGTCCGAACAGCACGTCCAGCCGCCCGCAGTCCGCCGAGCCGTCCGCGCCGCAACCCAAGTTCCAGCCCAGGGCCGCCGCCGCGTCCTGGGCCAGCTTGGGCCGGGCGCAAGTGTCGGTTTGCCAGGGCGGCTTGCCGTCGCCGCAAAACAGCCGATTGAGAAATTCTTCCGAGTTGGAGGTTTTCAAGTCTTCGGCCAGTTTTTTATAGCCTTGGCCGCGGTAGGCCGGGTTGTCGTTCAAAAAGGCCAAGGCCATGACCGGCTTGACCGTCGAGGCCGGCATCGCGTCCAAAAACAAGGCGTGGTTGCGCAGCCGGTCGGGGTCGACGTGGGGGACGAACGGGGCGTCCGGGCAGTCGCCGGCGTGGCTTAGCCCGCTGTGGTCTTGCCGGTAGCAGTCGGTGTCGGCGCTGCCCAAAGCCTCGATGCGCCCGCCCGCCACGTCCAGCACCGCCACCGCCACCATGCGCACGGCGGCGTTTTCGTACATTTCGGCGGCCAGCTTGCGCAGCGGGTCTTTGGCCGCCAGCCCCAGCCCTTCGCAAACCGCCTGCCCGCCGGTGTAGCAGACCGCCCAGCGCTGGGCCAGGGACTGGGTGGCGGGGTTGAGCGTCAGCACCGCGTTGAAGCCGACCTCGCGCTCGCGGCCATGCAGGGTTTTCGTGTTCGGGCCGTGGCGCGGGATGGTGTCGGCGTCGGGCCGGTTGTCCGGCGGGCCGTCTTGCCGCGGCCGGGTATATTCCGCATACGCCGCCCCGGCGGGCGAGCGGAGGCGGCCCACGCCGCTGAGGATGTAGCCCAGGTCTTCAGGCAGCGCCCAGGCTGGATCGTCCTTGCCCTTGGGCGGGGCGGCGCGGCTGACCGGCAGGGCCGGCTGGCCGTTCGGCCCTGGCGGCAGCATCGCCGGGCAATAGTCGCCGCTGTCGCGGCGCTCCTCCAGATACAGCCAGCCGCCGCCCGCGCCGCGCAGATAAACGCAGCCAGCCAGGCCGTGCCAGGGGTTGTCCTGGCGGAACACGCCGTCCGGCACATTCATCAACTGGGCTGAACCGGCCTGCCTAAGGCCCGGCCAGTCCAGCTTGTCCAGCCGCTGGCCCTGCGCCAGCCAGTGCGCGGCCTCCAGTGCCGCCACCGCGCCCCGGCCGGCGGCGGGCGCTGGCCACTGGTTGAGATCGAAGCGCAGCGGCCGCCCGGCGGGGCTTTTCGCCCGCAGCTTGTCGCTTATGGCTTGCAGATCCTCGGCCAATTGCCTCAAGGCCTCCGCGCCGGCGCTGGGAAACTTGGCCCGCAAGGCGTCCTGTGCCGGGTCGGGATAGGTCTTGCCGGGGACGGCCAACACGATGGCCGGCTCGAAGCTTTTCAAGGCGGCGAGCAGCGTGGGATTTTCGTAAAAATCCTCCACCTGCTTGCCGAATTCATTGCCGAAGCGTTGATGGAACGCCGCCTTGACGGCCCAAAACCCCAGGCCCAAGGCGAACGCCAAGGCCAGCAGCATCCAATGCGCCGAGCGGAACGGGGACGGTGCGCGCATCAGTCTCTCCTCGCCACGTTCAGCGCCAGCCCCAGAAACAGCGCGTTGGCCAACAATGACCACGCGCCGAAGCTCAGGAACGGGAAGGTGATGCCGGTCAAGGGCAGCCAGCTTAAATTGCCCGCCACCGTCACCGCCATTTGCGCCAGGTTCAACCCGGCCCAGCACAGGCACAGCCAGCCCAGCCAGGCTTGCGCCAGCCCCTCGCCGGCCAGCCGGCCGGAAGTCGCCGCCGCCTGGGCGCGGGCCAGCCGCCACAGCCACAGCACGAACAGCAGCGCCAGCGCCCAGGCCCCGGGGCCGAACACGCCGACCAGCGCGGTGAACACATAATCGCTTTGAATTTGCGCCGGCACGCCCCGGCAGGCCCCGGCCAAGTCGCCGCACCAGGGCGACAGCCCCAGGCCGAAGCCGCCGTTTTCCAGCGCCGCCTGCTGGAACCAGAGGATCTGGGCGATTTGGTCGTTGCTGGCGGCAAACGGCGTGTCGGCGCTTTCCAGCCGCAAGGCGATGTAATCGCCGAACAGCCCGCCGAAGCGGAACAGCGCCCAGGACAGCGCGAACACGTACAGGGGGACGGACAGCATGCCCAAGGGCAGCCCCATGCCCTGGCCCAGCCGGGCGGCGGCCAGGCGCGCCACCCCCATGCCGAAGAACACCGCCCCGGCGTACAAAGCCACCAGCAGCGGCCCCTTGTCCTCGGTCACAAAAAAACCGCCGCCGACAAAGCCCAGCAAGGCCAGCAGCGGCAGGGCAAACTTCAGCCGCAGCACAAGCAAGGCCGGCGGCAGCGAGACCGGGCGGTGCCGCCACCAGGGCCGGTTCTGCGCAAACGCCAGCCACGGCGAACCCAGCGCCTCCACCCGCGCCAACAGAAACCAAGCCAGCCCGGACAGCAGGACGAAGCGGAACAGTTCCGACGTTTGCTGGCGGTGTCCACGCAGCAGCAAGCCGATCAGACCCAAGCCGCCCGCCGCCAAGCCCAGCCCCAGCAGCCAAACCAACAGGCCGCGGAGCGGCCGGCCCGCCGCCAGCAGCGGCAGCCAAGTCCACGCCCGCAGGCCAAGCCGGGCCAACGGCAGGCTCATGGCCGGTGTCAGCGAGGCCAGCATGAACGCGGCCAAGACGGAAGCCTGCTGGTAAGTGGCCGAAAAGCGGTTGTCGGGGTCGGCGTAAGTGGACACGTCGGCCAGCAGCAACCAGCCCAGGCCGGTGAACAAAACCAAGCCCGGATAAGCCAAGCGCGAGGCGGGCGCGGCGGCAGGCCGGGCCGGCCCGCGCAGCGGCCAAGCCAGCACCGCCAAGCCCGCCAGCCCCAGCGCCAGCCAGCCGCCGGGCAAGGCGCCTAAGCCCGGCCATTCCAGGGCGGGCCGGGTGGCGGCGCAAGCGCCGGCCCATATCCCAAGGCCCAAAGCCAGCCCCCGGCCCGGCCTGCGCCCCGCCGCCAGCGCCAGCCAGCCGGCCAAGCCCCACACCGCCAGCCGGAACACCAGCCGGGGCAGCATGTCCAAGGTCGCCTCGGCCTTGCGGGCGTTGGCCGCGCTGGCGCGGGCGGTTTGCAAAACCGCGGCGGCTTTGCGCGCCGCCTGCAAAGGCGTCGTCTGGCCCGCCGGATAAACCGCGTCGGCGCAGCCGTCGGCGGTTTCCTCCCGGCTCCAGCCCTCCGGCCCGTCGCCGGGGACGGGCGCGACAGCCGCCGCCAAAAGCTTGTCGCGCCGACCGTCCAACACCGCCGCCAAGGCCAGCGCCGCCTCGGGCCGGAACGCCCGCCGCGCCAGATAGGCGAAGGCGCATTGCACCGGCCGCGAGTAGGCTTTCCGCTGCCCGTGGCGGGGGTTCAGGCGGTAGGCCTCGCGGTAAGCCTTAAGCCGCTCTTCTTGCTGCGCGGAGAGGGCGTCCGCCTCTTCCGCGTCAAACCCCTCTTGCGCGCCGGCCTGGGCGCGCCGGCGGATGTCCTCGGCCTCGGCAAACGGACGGTAAAAGCCCGCCATCCAGTCTTCGCGGGCGGCTTGCGCGGCGGCGGCAAACGCGGCCAGCTTGGCCGTGGACCCGGCGTCCAGGGGCTGGAAGCCCGGCGCGGGCGGGGCATGGCCCAGCCGCGCGAGCAAGCGCGCCCGCGGATCCGGCTTTTGGAATTCCGCGCAGGGTCTGCGGTCGGGCAGGTTCGCCGCGAGTTCCCCGCAAAACCGCGCCAGCCAGCCCGGCGCCTGGGCCGGCGCTTCCACGCGCAGCTCGCCGTCGCGCTTAAAGCGCCCGTCGGCGCGCGCCTGCCACTCCGCCCCGCCCAGCCCGCGCCCCAGCCAAACCAACCACGCCAAAGCCAGCAGCGTCAACAACAACTCCGCCCCGCCGCGCCCGACCTCTGCCATCCTCATGTGCCACCCCTCGCCGCCGATTGATCCAGTCCGCCCAAAAACACAGAGCATACGCCCATCCACTGCCTTGACCAAGGCAGTCTAGGCGTCAATTCGGGATAAGCGCCACGCTCGCCAGGCCAAGGCGGTCATTCTGCTATAATACTGCGGAGAGATGGCGCTTGGGCAATAGGGTAGCGTTTTACCGAGTGGGGCCAAGCCTAAATTAGGCAATACGATTAAAAACCTGCGATTACGCTTGGCGAGATCGAGTATGGTTTGAGGATTCTGCCTAGTGGCAAGCGTCGATACGAACTTAAGGAGCGATTTGAGCAGTTCATGCTTAAGGCTTTCGCAGGCCCGGCGCAGGCCACCGGGATGCTCTTCGCCGGGTTCGCCGACAGCTCGTCCGCCAGCCGCTTCGTCAACCGCGCATCCCCCAGCGCCAATTTCATGGAAGTCGTGTCATCCATGCATCAATGCGCATCCTGATCTTGCCGGCCGGGTCGCGTCGAACCAGATCCCATTCAATTCTGTCGTCAGACACAAAACGATCATGGATGACTAATTCGCAACCCAGCTCATTTGCCTTCCAGGTGAGCGTATGATGCGCCTCGTCCCACGTTCCCGTCCGCTCGAATCGGTTGCCTTCGGAGTCGAATAACCAGTGGCGGTAGACCTTGTTGGCCGCGTCCCATGTGCTGACTTGTAAATCCTCATCGACTGGGTGTCCAGGCACAGCATCCGTTTTCGCCCGATATTCGAGATACTGCCCGCCTAGGGTCACGAGTCCGACACCTACTCCCGTGGCTTCAATGACATGAGGGGCCGTCTTCACTGACTTGATAGTGACGTGAGTCCGCCACCGGCCTTCGAACCGCCGCAAGACGGCGTCAGCCCCCAGTACAGTTTGCGCGGGTGCGCAAGATACAAAGCCTCCGAACAGCAGTAGAGCAAGCATCATAGAACGGGCTTGAATCATTCGGCCAGTACCCTCTAAGTTTGTGACTGAACGAAAAATAACATATTAGACTCTAGCGCGGCGGCGAGCCGCTTCCGGCTTGGCGCATCGGCCTAGGGCTCCAACGCAGCTTTATAGAGTGACGTGGCGGGTTTGGCAAAAAACCGCCGCAGCAAAGGCTCAAATTCGCCGAGGGGCAAGGTTTCGGCGTCGGCGTCAAAAGCCGGGCTGTCGTACAACTCGCAAAACTCGGCGGTGCGCTCGAAGTGGGCATGGCCGCGGAATTGCTCGCGCATATCGCGATCCATGCCGATATGGTGGAAGAAATAGTAGCCCTGGAAAATATTGTGGTGCTGGATCATCCACAAGTTGGCTTCGCTGGCAAACGGCTTGAGGATGGCCGCCGCGATGTCGGGGTGGTTGTAGCTGCCCAGCGTGTCGCCAATGTCGTGCAGCAGGGCGCAGACGACATAGTCATCGTCCCGGCCATCGCGCAGCGCGCGGGTGGCGGTTTGCAGCGAGTGGGCGTAGCGGTCTATCGGAAAACCGCCAAAATCGCCCTCCAGAAGCTTCAGATGGGCCATCACGCGGTCGGGCAGCCCTTTGGCAAACCGGCTGAATTCGCTGAAGATCACCGGCCAGTCTTCCTTTGCGCTCGCCTCCAAGGATTTGAAAGTCGCATGCGTGTTCATGGTTTCGGTCTCCTCTATAAAGTATCGCAGGGTGGGCTATCCCATAGGATGCGATTCGTTCCCCGTCACATCCCACAAGATTGCCGAATTACCACACCTTACCGAATTGGTTTGGCTGGATAAGGAATTCCACACTTCTCATATATTGAGCCAAAAAAAGAATGCAAGGCTTCATCCGGCGACTGCTCACCATCATAAACTCCTTCGCTAATGATATTATCACTAACGCAAATATGCTCATTGTTCCAAAAATTATTATCATATTGAATATGCCGATTTTTTACACCAGTCAATCCTGCGATCCATCGATAAGGCGGTGAAATACCTATGCATTTAAGGAATCGAGAGTATCTTTTGAGAGCCTTCTTATATTCTTCCTCAATTTTTATAGCATATATTTTTTTTGGGTCGGCAGATAAAAGGAATGTATCTATACTCCAAATTTCGCCTGTTTCAAAAGCGAATGCGATAGAAATAGCCTTGTCCGTGCCTGGCATAAAAAATGAGTAGACCCCAGATCCATCTTCGCCCCTTAAATAGCCCTCAAAGTTGCCGTATAGTGGCTCAAGGTTGCATCGGCCTTCACGCAAAATACATTTTTTCAAAGCGGTCGAATCCCATTTTTTATCTGGAACTAATGAGGGGATAAGTCGAAACCACATGGCTGAACCCTCAGATAGAAAGACATCTTTATTAGCTTGTGGAGTTAATCCGGTGATTGGTGTTTGTGACCAACAAATTCCAATTGGCTCGCCTTTCGGTCTGAATCGGGCAGACCCATCTTTGGCTTCGGCTTCCAGGAATTTTTGTGATGATATAATTGCTGGCGGCATAGCTGACAAGCTTGCAAGTATTTCTTTGGCAAGAGTCTGCGTCAGCTTCTTTTTCTGTTCTGCTATCAATGTAAGAGTAGCATTTTCGGGAAGGTTAAAGGCAATTGGCCTGCGTAGATGCCGGAGATCAAACGGAAGTTCGCTATCCCGGCTATCGGGGTCGCCGTAAGCTATATTCATCACACAAATAATACGTTCATAGCTCAGACTTTTAAGTGCCCACCCATATTCAATTAGCACATTTGGATTTGGGTTTTTCTTTCCGTTAGCCGTTTGGCCTGTAAAACTCAAGTCGGCAACGAAAACAGCAGAGGCATCAATTTTCTTGAATATGGTTTCAACAATTGGCGGATGACCGGCAACCCCTTGGGTATCACTATCGATTCCAATAGGGCGTTGCGCTTCATCGAAAGCCACATCAGAAGCTATTTTAATAACAACATCGTTAAGGACTTCTTCTAAAAAACTTCGGCCAACTTGGCTAGGAATGTCAGATTGCCAGGAAAAAATATTGTTTGTGTCATGTAAAAATAAACCTTTATCTTAGCATTGATTGTATCAATTACAAACTACAGAGGGCGGGTTGGCCAAGCGTGCCCCGCCCTGCGCAAGCTACACGGACTCTCCGCCCCCCGCCCTTTCCCGCCGCGAAACCCCCGTCCGGTTGGCCGCCTCCTCCACCGCTTTGGCGACCGCCGGGACGACCCGTTTGTCAAACACGGACGGGACGATATACTCGGGATGCAACTCGGACTCGGAGATAATATCGGCGATGGCATAGGCCGCCGCCATTTTCATTTCTTTGTTGATGCGCGAGGCGCGGCAGGCGAGCGCGCCTTTGAACATGCCGGGGAAACACAAAACGTTGTTAATCTGGTTGGGATAGTCCGAACGGCCGGTCGCCATGACGGCGGCATAAGGCGCGGCGTCTTCAGGCATGATTTCCGGGGTGGGGTTGGCCATGGCGAATACGATGGGGTTTTTCGCCATTTTCTGAATATCCTCGCCAGTGAGGATGTTGCCGACGGACACCCCTATGAACACATCGGCCCCGACGATCACCTCATGGACGCCGCCGCGCTCGCCGCCGGGGTTGGTATGGGCGGCGTACCAGACCCGCATGTCGCAAGTGGCGGGGGTGTCGGCGTGGATCGCGCCTTCGATGTCGCAGCCGATGACGTTGCGGACGCCCGCCGCGAGGATCATCCGCGTGCAGGCGGTGCCCGCCGCGCCGACGCCGTTGACGACGACTTTCAAATCGGCCAGCTCTTTGCCGACGACTTTCGCGGCGTTGATCAGCGCGGCCAATACGACTATCGCCGTGCCGTGCTGGTCGTCGTGGAAGACCGGGATGTCCAACTCGTTTTTCAGCCGCTCTTCGATCTCGAAGCAGCGCGGCGAGGCGATATCCTCCAGGTTGATGCCGCCAAAACCGGGCGCGATGGCTTTGACGATGCGGACGATTTCGTCGCTGTCTTTGGTGTCCAGGCAGATCGGGAACGCGTCCACGCCGGCGAATTCTTTGAACAACATGGCCTTGCCCTCCATGACCGGCAAAGCCGCCGCCGGGCCGATGTCGCCTAAGCCCAGCACCGCCGTGCCGTCGGTGACGATGGCGACCATGTTTTTCTTGATGGTCAGCGTGTAGGCCTTGTCGGGGGACTCGTGGATGGCCTGGCAGACGCGGGCGACGCCGGGGGTGTAGGCCATGGACAGGTCGTCGCGGGTGCGCAGCGGCGTTTTCGAGACGACTTCAATCTTGCCGCCCAGGTGCATCAGGAAGGTGCGGTCGGAGATGTTGACGACTTCGACGCCTTCGACGAGCCGCAGCGCCTCGGCGATGGCGTTGCCGTGGTCGCTGGAGGCGGCGTTGACGGTGAAGTCACGGATGACATGCCCGGCGACGACGTTGACGATGTCCACGCCGCCGATGTCGCCGCCGGCCTGGCCGATGGCGGTGGTGACGGCGCCTAGCATGCCGATGCGGTTGGAGAGCTTGAGGCGGAGGGTGAAGCTATAGCTGGCGCTGGGGGTGCTGGTCATGGGTTTGAGTCGATGAAGTTGGAGCGCCGGCGTCTGGCCGGCGCGAAAGGATTGGTTTTGTTATGCGATTGATTTTAAAAAACTGACAAACCGCCTATAATTTTCTGAAGGATCGTCGTCAGATATTTTGTTGAAACTTAGAAAATCAACATTTTCATTTTTTTCGTCGGCCTTCAGTTCTTTTAATACGGATTCTGGAATTAAATACAAAATCTTAATTTTGCTTTGCCAGTTTGCTTCAAGCGATTTTGCAAAACTGATAATTTTTGTACTCCTTTGGCTTTTACCCCGTCTTTCTGTGGAGGTAATTAGGTCGCTTATCTGTTCTGCTAGTTGTTTATCAGCTCCTAATTTATATTTGACCAGACCTTTGTCAAGCAATGTCTTTAGTAGGTAGAAATATTTTACTCGATAATCAGAAATTGATGCCTCAACCACAATACTAAGCCCTTGTATTATTTGCTCCCAATAGTTGGCAGTATTTTCAACGTATCTTTGTAACTGATCATCTTTAAACGATTTGGCGTCTGTCTTAATCTCGACAATTATGGGCTGTTTTGTTTCTGAAAACGCGCACAATAAATCAGCTTTGTCAGCTTGATTGTTGCGCTTATGCTTGATTGGAAATTCCGGCGCGACATAGATTACATCTTTGCCATAAAAGCGATTCAAAATCCTGTCTATATACAATGAAATAAACAGATCAATGCGTCGCTCTGCCGCGTAATATGGAAACTCTTTATTGTGTTTAATCAAGTCAATAAGGCGGTTGAAATCATCAGTATTGTTCATTGTCATGGGTAAGCTGGGAATGATTTTTCGCAGGCCGGAATAAGCCCGCCCTAGCGCAGCGGCAGGCGAGTGTTTGCGGCAATCCCGGCGTGTGCCGGAAACGCCAGTTTTCGCTGTCGCTCGAACTGGCTTATTCCGGCCTAGTTAGATAGGCGCAGTTAAAAAACGTTTCCTCGGCGGCGGGTTTTTAAGCGGCCCGCCTGGCCGGGCGGATGTCCGGCGCGGCGGTCGCGTCCGGGCGGGCCGCGACCGAGGGGTCGGTGCCCAAGGTGCCGACCAGCGAGTCCAGATACTCGGCGCTGCCGGCCTGCGCGACCATCCGCCGGGCCTGCTCCAGCCGCGCCTCCAAGCCCAGCTCGGCCCGCCAATACGAGCTGCCGCGCTGGCGCAGGAAAGTTTCCAGATACTCGCAATGCCTGCGCCACAGCGCCACGTCCTGGGCCTGCCGGGTGGCGAGGCGTTCTTTATACCAGTCCGAGGCCAGCAGCGCGTCGCGGTCGAACAGGGCGCGGATCGCCGGGCTATGCACATCCTGGCCCTGGTAATGCCCCTCGGCCATGCAGTATAGCAGCGCGCGGATCGGCGGGCAGGCATCGTCTATGCTGCCGTCGTCCAGGTAGCGCTGGGCGACTTTTTGCTGGGTTTCGACGATGTTACTGATGCCGTCGACATAAGCCTCGAAGTCCTGGGTCTCCGGCTTCAGGATGGCCTCGTTCAGCGCCGCCGCCGGGCTGTCGAAAATCTTGCCCATGAAGCTGTGGACGAAATGGCTGGTGATGCGGTAGCCGAGGCGGCTGGCCAATACGTTCTGGCCGGCATGCTCGAAGTCGTCCAACTTTTCGAGATGGCCTTCGTCAATCAAGTATCGCGGGTCGCGGGCGCGCGGCGACAGGCGCGACCAGATTTCCGGGATCAGCAGGCTGATGTCGTGGTCGACGCGCATGTGCGAGCCGATGTGGCCGGCGGCGGTGCTGAAGCCGCCGTAGCCGGACAGGATGAAGCCGACCAGCGTGTTGTTCAAATCGACCACCGGGCGCAGCGCGTTGAACGGCCCCTTGGTCAGCGCCCCTTCGCTGCCCGCGCCGGTGGTCGACGGCGACTTGCCGGTCAGGCTGCAAATATAGTCCATGAACAGTTCCGGCAGCTCCTGGTAATGGATCGGGTTGTAGACCGCCAGCGAGCGGATGCCGGCCTCGGGCTCCGGCGGGTTGTTGCGGCGGCCGGCCAGGATCGCGTCCACCGGGTAGCACAAGGGCTTGTCGAGCGGAATGCGCCGGTACAAGCGCAGGCCAATGTCGGCCAGGTGGTTTTTAAAGCCGTCCTCCAAATCCTCGCGCAATTGCAGATAGCGCGGGTTTTTACTGGGCTTGCCGTTGACCAGCCGCATGTGCGCGGAGGAGACCGTGTAGCCTTTAGTCCTTTCCGCCGCTGTTTTCAAAAAATCCTTCATCGGCGGGGTGTAGAGGTCGAAACCGATGACGTCCTGGACGACGCCTTGGACATCCTCAGGGCTTAGAGGCTCGAAATTGGAGATGAAATTGCCGGGCCGGGACAGGTCGTATTCCGCCTGCGGGTCCAGGCCGCGGTGGATGGCGTCGTCGGGCCGCTGGAAAAAGCGGTATTCGCAGTTCTGGGTGATCTTCACCACCGGCCGGATGGCCGGCTTGCCGAGATAGTCCAGCCATTTCGACGGCACCAGGATGGACGCAGTGATGTCGTCCTCCATCTGGATTTTTTCGGCGGGGATGAAATCCTGGCGCAGCTTGAACACCCGCCACGCGCCGTTGGCCTCGAAGCCGACCCGCAGATTGGACGCGGCCAGCTTGCGGTTGTCGATCTTCAGCTCGTGGCCGGGGTGGCCGTTGATGTAATCCACGCTGAAATCCCCGCGCCAGCCGTCTTTGACCCACTCGGCGCGGTCGAAGCGCTTGATGAAAAACACCAGGGATTTGATGCGGTTGGGAATCGACTCCAGCCAGGCGTTGTATTCCGGCGTGTTGTCGCGCGAGGGGGTGAGCAGCTTGATCACCGAGCCCAGGCTGCGCTGCGGCCCCAGGATCGGGCGGCTGGCGTGGCCGGGCTGGCGCAGCGCCGGCAACACCCGGTCGTTGTAGTTGTGGTTGAAAATCGCCTCGACCTGGTCGAGATCCTTCTCCAGGTCGGCCACGAACACCGGCCCGAACAAGATGGCCGAGTCGATGGCCTTGGAGATTTCCGACTTGCCGCCGCCGGAAACCGTGCAAGGCTTGTGGCAGAACGTGCCCTCGGCGTCGGTGCCGATCAGCCGCCAGGACGGCCCGGCGGGGAATTTCTGCATGAACACCTTGTAGCCGGTCGGGTGCATGTAAACCCGGTCCGGCCTTAACGGGATCGTCTGGCGCAGGCCGTCCTGCTCCCAGGCGACAGTCTGCGTCGGCACGTCCATGCGCGCGTTTTCCGGGATGTAGACCAGCTTCGGGAAGCGCTTGTCCACGCCGTAGCCTTCAGGCCGCCAGTCGACCGTGCCGCCGAGCAAGTCGCGGGCCTGCGCCAGGCTGTGGCCGGTGTTGTGGAGGCGGCCGTCGGCCCCGAACTCCTCGCCGTGGTTGTGGCGCGGGAAGGTCAGCGCGCCGCCGGCATGTTCCTCCTCGACCAGGCCGTACAGATTGGCCGCGAAGCTGATCTGGGTCTTGACCTCTTTTTTGCAATAGCCGAAATAATTGTCTGCCAGCAAAGTCACGATGACCCCGGAGGCGTCGCGCGCCGTGAGCTTGAACGGCAGGCCATTGTTGTAGCGCTCGTTTTCATCGGCCCAGCACATGCCGTCCGACTGTTGCCGCGCGCTGGCCTCGGAGACGTGGGGCAGGCCCAGTTCTTTCTTGGTCAGCTCGATCAAATGCGGCGCGAGGATCACGCAACCGGTGTGGCCGGTCCAGTGTTCGATGTCCAGCCCGGCGTCGTTGGCCGGAAAATACGGGTTGCCGGCGTTGCCGAAGATGCTCTCGACAAAATCCAGGTTGGAGACCAGGCTGCCGGGGGCGAACAGGCGGATTTCCATGGACTTCTCGCTGATGAAGCCGGGCGCGGCGGGACAGACCACCGGGCGGATCAGCAGCGACGCGAACACCTTGGCCTCCTCGGCCTGGCCGTGGGTGAACGGCAGGCTCAGCAGTTCCTCGGGCGGGTTCAAGGCCGATTGCAACATCCGCGCGAAAGTCGGTTTCGGCACCGCCTTCTTGTCGCCGGGAATCGGGAAGCCGCCCTCGGCGATGTGGAAGCTGCCTTCCGTGGTGCGCCGGTCGTTCAGCGGATTGTGCAGCACGCCCTGGGCGACCCGGTAGCTTTTCAAATATTTCGAGTCGTGGAAATCGGCCTTGGGCGGCAGCGACAGCTCGCGGGCCAGGCCGTGGCGGTACAGGTGCAGCACCTGGTTGGACAGCGGCAGCCGCGCCGCCGCCCCGTCCAGATAGCGGTCGAGGAACGCCTGGATGCGCACATCCGCCGGGCTCAAATAATCGGCCAGCAAATGCGACTTTTCCCGGTACGACTCCAGCAAGTCGCCGGCGGTGCCGAGGAAGTCGGCCGTGTCCACCGCCTCGCACACCGGCTGCCCGGTGGCCGCCAGCAGCAAATTGATGTGCAGATGGCGCTGGCGCAAGCCGTCGGCCGTCAGATTCCCCGCGACGGGGAGGCCCAAGGTGGTTTCTAAATCCATAGCGTTCTTACCCGCGCTAATGATGGGGCCTTTGACCGGCCCGCGATTGGATGAACCCAGCCCCTGAATGGCAAGGGCCGGGGGTTAAATTTATAGGACTGGAGCATAAACCGGGCCAGCGGCGGCATGGAAGGAAAAACCACCCAAACAGCCGATTAAGCTTGCCGGCGGATCTGGCGCTTGAGCGGCACCTGCCCAAAATTGGGCAATATTTTGGCAATTGTATCAATAAAGGGCGGCGTTTTTGGGGGCCGAACGGCCAGATCTTGCCTATCGTTTAGGATGCAGTTGGCCCCATTCCCAAACGCTCAATACACCTTCATGATGCCGCTGGATATCTGGTAGTCGTAAGGCTGCGGATTGGTTACCGCAAAATCGGCCTGGCCTAGCAAATACCAGTTGTCGCCTAGGTGCGTCCGGAAACCTGGGCCTAGGGTAAAGGTCGTGACGCTGCCTA
>Ga0265327_10000657_pt1 | contig 55516 bp, 56 predicted proteins | sample 41621metaG_FD_202089 | JGI IMG/M metagenome (GOLD analysis project Ga0265327, IMG submission 202089) | Rhizosphere microbial communities from Carex aquatilis grown in University of Washington, Seatle, WA, United States - 4-16-21 metaG | ecosystem: Host-associated > Plants > Roots > Rhizosphere... | reverse complement strand
ATTCGGCGACCTCGGCCACCAGCGGGAATTTCACCCGCAGATGCCGCCCCGAGGCAGCCTGGATCAGGGCACGGAGCTGCTGGCGCAACATCGCCGGGCGGTCGAGCGCGATCCGGATCGCGCGCCAGCCCATCGCTGGATTCTCTTCCTCTTCCTCGGCCATGTAAGGCAGCACCTTGTCGCCGCCGATATCGAGGGTACGGAAGGATACCGGGCGGTCACCGGCGTAATCGAGGACGCGCCGATAAAGCTCGGTCTGCTCGGCTACGCTGGGAAAGCGCTCCCGCACCATGAACGGGATCTCGGTGCGGTAGAGCCCGATGCCGGCGGCCCCGGTGCCTTCGAGATGCGGCAAATCGATCAGGAGCCCGGCATTGAGGTTGAGATCGATCCGCACGCCGTCCAGAGTCTCGGTCGGGAGATGGCGGATCTGGGCATAGCGCTCCTGGCGCTCCCCCAGCAGCTTCAGATTCGCATCGACCGCCTGAAGGATGTCCTCGCTCGGACGGATGAAGACTTGCTCATGGTCGCCATCGGCGACGACGATGTCGCCGGGCTCGATCTTGGAGAGAACCTCCTTGACCCGGCCGATCACCGGAATGTCGAGCGCCTTGGCCACGATCGCCACATGCGAGGTGGGCGAACCTTCCTCCAGCACCACGCCCTTCAGGCGCTTGCGGTCGTAATCGAGAAGCTCCGCCGGCCCCATCGAGCGGGCGACCAGGATGAACTCTTCCGGCAAATCCGCCGCCGACGCCGTCGGATTCTGCCCGGTCAAATGTTGAAGCAGGCGGTTGGCCAGATCCTCAAGATCGATCAGCCGTTCGCGCAGATAGGGGTCGGTGACCTGCGCCATGCGGACGCGGTTGTCGTCCTGGACCTTCTGCACCGCCGCCTCGGCGGTAAGGCCGCTGCGCACCGTCTCCCGCATCCGGGCGAGCCAGCCGCGATCCGCCGCGAACATCTGGTAGGTTTCGAGGATCTCACGATACTCGCCGCCGCCCGGCAGGTCGCTGGCCGAAAGCAGATCCTCGATCGCCGACTGCATCGAGATGACCGCGGCATGGAGGCGCTCCAGCTCGGCTTCGGGATCCTCGGCGACGACCTGATGGATCTCGATCCGGGGCTGATGCAGCACCGCGGCCCCGACCGCAAGGCCGGCATTGAGCCTGGTCCCTTCCAGGCGCATCGGCAGCAGGGCGATGCCGTCGCTGATCGCCAGTTCCGAAGGGGCGACGAGATGGCCGCTGGCGACGAGTTCCGAGACGACCATGGCGACCGTCTGCAGAACCTCGATTTCGTCCTCGGTATAGAGCCGCTGAGTGCGATTCTGAACGACCAGCACACCCAGCACCCGCCCACCGCGCAAAAGCGGCGAGCCCATCAGCGAATGATAAATCTCCTCGCCCGTTTCCGGACGGTAGGCGAAGGCCGGATGACTCTGGGCGTCGGCCAGCGCCAGCGGCCGGCCCGTGGCCGCGATCGTGCCGACGATGCCCTCGCCGACGCGCAGCCGCGTCTGGTGAACGGCTTCAAGACGCAGACCCTCGGTGGCGAAGAGTTCCAGCACCTCGCCGGCACGCATCACATAGGCGGAACAGACCTCCGCCACCATATCGGCGGCGATGATCCGGACGATCTTGTCGAGTTGCTCCTGCGCCGTGCCGGGCGCCGCCATGACGTCGCGCAGGCGCCGCAGCAGACGCCTCGAACCGGAGGCGGCCGGGCTCCCCGGCGGGGCGTTGACCTGTTCCATTCAGGTGCCCGTTTCCCGAGGGCCACCGAATCCGGGCGGGAAAGTCATGTCGAGCGCCCCGCCGAACCGGGGCTCCGGATCAGCGGCGGCTTCGGCCTCCACGGCGCGGCGGCGTTCGATCCCGGCGATCGCCTGATCGGCCAGTTCGGCGATGATCTCGGCGACCGTTTGTTGACCCGTGACCATGCCGACGCTCTGCCCCGCCATCAGCGAGCCATTGTCGATATCGCCCTCGAATACCGCCGTCCTCAGCGCCCCGGACCAGAAATGCTCGATTTCGAGCTGCGCTTCCTTCTGGCTCAGGGAGCCGGCGTTGAACCGCTCGACCACTTCCCGCTGGGTTTCGACGAAGCGCTGAGTCGCCTGATTGACCAGCGCCCGCACCGGTGCCACCGGGAAACGCTGATCGACCTGAACCGAAGCCATCGCATCGCGGGAGCCGGCGCGGATGAAAGCCTGCTTGAAGCGGGGATGGGCGACCGATTCCGTGGCACAGGCGAAGCGGGTGCCGAGCTGCACGCCCGCCGCCCCCATGTCGAGATAGCCCAGAACCGCCTCCCCCCGGCCGATGCCACCGGCGACGAACAGCGGCACCTCGGTCAGATGCGGCAGGATTTCCTGCGCCAGCACGCTGGTCGAAACCGGCCCGATATGGCCGCCCGCCTCCATGCCTTCGAGGATGAGGGCGTCGGCACCGCTCCGGATCAGCTTGCGGGCAATGATGAGACTCGGCGCGAAACAGACGACCTTGGCCCCGGTCGCCTTGATCCGGGCAATCTGGGCCGAACCCGGTATGCCCCCGGCCAAGACCACATGGCTGACCCGATGGGCGGCGCAGACATCGATAAGCGCGTCGAGCTGCTGATGCAGGATGATGAGGTTGACGCCGAAAGGGGCGCCGGTGAGCGCCGCCGTGCCGGCGATCTCCGCATCGAGCTGATCCGGCTCCATCGAGCCGGTGGCAAGAACGCCGAAGCCGCCGGCATTGCTGATCGCCGAGACCAGATGACGCTCGGAAACCCACGACATGGCCCCGCCCAGGATCGCGTATTCGCAGCCGAGAAAGCTCCGGCCCCGCCGCCAGAGAAGGTCGAGGACACGGCGTGCGGAGGCGCCTCCGGCACCGGGTGCGGAGACGCCTTCGCGCGCTTCCGCCGCGAAACCACTGTCCCTGCCCGTCCGGGCAGAGGGGATGGCCGGATGATCCGTGATGACGGGCGGCATCAGCCTCAGGCGGCGTCCAAGCCGTATGCCGTATGCAGAGCACGGAGAGCAAGCTCCGCATACTCCTCCGCGATCAGCACGCTCACCTTGATTTCGGAGGTCGAGATCACCTGAATGTTGATCCCCTTCTCGGCCAAGGTCTGAAACATCTGCCGGGCGACGCCGGCATGGCTGCGCATGCCGACACCGATCACCGAGACCTTCACGACATTCGAGTCGGAAAGCAGCGTTTGAAAGCCAAGCTCGGCCCGCTTGTCCTCAAGCACCTTTACCGCCCGCGCCAAATCCGCCTTGGCCATGGTGAAGGTCAAATCCGTCGCGCGGCCGTCCTCCGAGACGTTCTGCACGATCATGTCGACATTGATCGCATGATCGGTCAGCGGCCCGAAGATCGCCGCCGCGACGCCGGGACGGTCGGCCACGCGCACCAGCGTTATCTTGGCTTCGTCGCGGCTATAGGCTATGCCGCTAACTACTTGCTTTTCCACGATCTCTTCCTCGTCAACGACCATTGTCCCGGGCAGATCCTCGAAGCTCGACAGAACCTGAACCCGGACCCGGTGGTTCATGGCCATTTCGACCGATCTGGTCTGCAGAACCTTGGCGCCCTGCGACGCCATTTCCAGCATTTCCTCATAGGTAATCTTGTCGAGCTTGCGCGCCTTCGTCACGATGCGCGGGTCCGTCGTATAGACGCCATCCACATCGGTAAAGATGTCGCAACGTTCGGCCTTGAGCGCCGCCGCCAGCGCCACCGCCGAGGTATCCGAGCCGCCCCGGCCCAGCGTGGTGATCCGCTTATCCGGGCCGATCCCCTGGAACCCCGCCACCACCGCGACCTGCCCGGCCTCGAAGCCCCTCTCCAGTTCAGCCGTGTCGATCGCGCGGATACGGGCCTTGCCGTGAACCTCGTCGGTCTCGATCGGGATCTGCCAGCCGAGCCAGGACCGCGCATTGACGCCCAGCTTCTGGAGCGACAAGGCGAGAAGCCCGGCCGTCACCTGCTCACCCGAAGCGACGACGGCATCGTATTCGCACGCATCGTATAGCGGGTTGGTCTCGCCGACCCAGCCCACAAGCTGATTGGTCACCCCCGACATCGCGGAAACGACGACGGCCACCTGATGGCCCGCATCGACTTCGCGCTTGACCCTGCGGGCGGCATTATTGATCCGCGAAATATCGGCAACCGACGTTCCGCCGAATTTTTGAACGATGCGCCCCATGTCTGACTGCCGGCTCCAAAACTCTCGTCCGGTCTTGCAATTGCCGGTCGGATAGGGACTATCCATACTATCTAGGGCGCCCCCGGTGCAAGCCGGGTGGCAAAAAAAGCGGAATTTCGAGGACCGGACATGGCCGAAGCGAGACAGGAAGCCGAATCAGCAACGAGCGTCGATCCCGCCGAGATCGCGCGTTTTCAGGCGCAAGCCGATTCCTGGTGGGATTTAGAGGGCAAGTTCAAGCCGTTACACCGGCTGAACCCGTTGCGCCTCGATTTCCTCCGGCGCGAATTCGGGCGGCATTTCCATCGGGACTTGGATGCGATGCGGCCCTTCACCGGGCTCCGGCTGCTCGATGTCGGCTGCGGCGGCGGCCTGCTTTCGGAGCCGCTGTCCCGACTCGGCTTCGAGGTGGTGGGGGTGGATGCCGGCGAGCGCAACATCGCGGCGGCCCGAGCCCATGCCGAGGAGACCGGCCTTGCCATCGACTACCGCGCGGTCACGGCGGAGAGCCTCGCCGAAGCGGGAGAACGCTTCGACGTCGTCCTCGCCATGGAGGTCGTGGAGCATGTCGCCGATCTCGACGGTTTCATCGATACGATTTCATCCCTGGTGAAGCCGGGGGGAGCCCTCGCCCTCGCCACCCTCAACCGCACGCCCAAGGCCTTCCTCCTGGCCGTGGTCGGAGCGGAATACGTGCTGCGCTGGCTGCCGCGCGGCACCCATCAGTGGAAGAAATTCGTCCGCCCGTCGGAACTCGCGGCCGGGCTGCGGCGGAACGGGCTGGCGGTCCGGGAACTCACCGGCATCAGCTACGTCCCCTACGGCGACAGCTGGAAGCTTTCAAGCGATCTCGACGTGAATTATATGGCACTGGCGACGAAGCCGGGGTGAGCCATTTTAGCTTGCGTGCAAGGTGGTTTACGCGGCCCTTGAGGCGTGACTCGGTATCTGCTCCAGTTCCGCCTCAAGTGTCCGTTCCGCGTTCCAAAGATCGTGAGCTTGCTGCATTCGCAGCCAGAGGCCCGGCCCATTGCCGCAAAACTTCCCCAGGCGCACGGCCATGTGGGGCGTGATGGAAACCTCACCGGCAAGGATTCGGTGAAGTGTTTGGCGGGAGATACGAAGCTCCGCCGCGGCCCCCTTCACGGTGAGCCGGAGCGACGGGAGCACGCGATCACGTAGCACCGTGCCCGGGTGAACCGGGCAGCGACTGGGCCGCTCGGCAATCAGTTCCTCAGTGTCGTCCATGGCGTCCGTCCTCAATGGTACTGTTCTAAATTCACCCGGAGCGCGTCTCCATCCTCAAACTCGAAGGTAATGCACCACGGGCCGTTGACGTGGGTGGTGTATCGCTTCGGTTTGCCTTGAAGGCCGTGGAAGTTCCAGCCTGGAACGTTCATATCCTCGGGGACCGTCGCCACGTCCAGGGCATCCAGGATTTGAAGCGCTCCATCTTGAAGGTTGGCGGTCATTTTGGCACTCGTGCCATCCCGGAAAAGCTCCTTCAAGCCTTTGTGTCTGAAGCTCCGTATCATGCGGACCGTGTAACATACAATGCGACATGCTGTAAACTCATACGCGACACAAGCGGCGGCAGATCTCACTTAATTGCTGGCGCAAATCAGGCCGGGCAGAAACCAGCCCGTCAGGCGTCTTCCCGGGGGAGCCAGGGGATGCGGCCGAAACCGATTCCTTCCTCGGAGAGGCTTGCGGCTTCGTCCGAGGTGGCTTCGCCGTAGATGTTGTGGGGATCGGTTTCGCCGTAATGGATGCGGCGAGCCTCCTCGGCGAAGCGGTCGCCGACATAGTCGCAATTCCGCTCCACCTCGCGGCGCAGTTCGCGCAGGGTCTGGCCGGCCTCGGCCGCCATCTGCTCGCTCTTGCCCATCCGCTGCAGCCGGGGCGCCATCAGCGCCTTGGCGACCCCCCGGTCGCCGCAATCCGGGCACGCGATCTCGCCGGCGGCGCTCTGCGCGTCGAAAGCGGCGCCATCCCGGAACCATCCTTCGAATTCGTGCCCGGCCCGACAGCGGAGAGAGAACAGAATCATTCCGTAACATTAGCGATCGCGCCACCGGCCCGGCAACGAATTTCACGTGGCGAATTTCAGTACTTGCCGAGGAATGCGCCCGAAGACATATTTCCCGCGGCTGGACGCTGCGGTCAGCGTAAGTCCCAAAAGGATTAGGAAACCATGCGCAAATACCTGTTCGGCGGTGCCGCCATGATCGTTGCCGGCCTTGTCTTCGGGCAGTTCTATGTCGCCCACAAGATGAAGGTCCATGCCGAGGCTCAGTGCCGGGAAAGGGGCGGCGAACTCGTCATGAAACGCGATAATAAGGCGCTCGAATGCATCCATCCGGGAGACGCCGGCGCCGCCACCGAGGCAAAGGCTCCCGAAGCCAAGCCTGCCGAAGAAAAACCCGCCGAAGCCAAGGCGGCGGAGGCCCCAGCTGATACCAAGGCTGCAGATACCAAGAGCGCCGACACCAAAGCCGCCGACACCAAGCCGGCCAAGCCCAAAGCCACCGCTGGAAAATAGCCGGATCGATTAAGCCCGGATCGACAAGCCCGGATCAACCAAGGCGGGAACGAAAACCCGTTTGCGCCGTTGGCCCCTGCGTCGCATTCAAGCCTCGGAAAAGCGCTTCGGGATCAATGTCCCGCCGCTTTCTCCGTGGCATGACGCTCCAGGGAGAATGGCATGAAGATCATGGTTACCGGCGCCGATGGCTATATTGGCTCCGTCTTGGCGCCCTTCCTTCTCGAACATGGCCACGATGTCACCGGCGTCGATTGCGGCTATTACCAGCGAGGCTGGCTCTATCATGACGGCAAGGACCGGCCGGCAATCCTGAGCCGCGATATCCGCGCCCTGACCGCGAAGGATCTGGCCGGATTCGACGCCGTCGTGCATTTGGCCGAACTTTCCAACGATCCCCTGGGTGAGCACGACCCGCACACGACCTATGCCATCAATCATGAGGGCTCGGTACGGCTCGCGGGCCTCTGCAAGGAGGCCGGGGTGCGGCGTTTCGTCTATACTTCGTCCTGCAGCGTCTACGGCGCCGGCTCCGACGACGAGATCAAGACCGAGACCTCAGAGCCCGCCCCGCAGACGGCCTATGCCAAATGCAAGGTTCTGGTGGAGCGGGATTTGCGCGAGATGGCGGACCGCTCCTTCACCCCGGTCTTCCTGCGCAACGCCACCGCCTTCGGCGCCAGCCCGCGCATGCGCTTCGACATCGTCCTCAACAACCTCGCCGGCCTTGCCTGGACCGAGCACGAGATCAAGATGGTGAGCGACGGCACGCCGTGGCGGCCGTTGGTTCATGTGCTCGACATCTGCGAGGCGATCCGCCTTTGCCTCGCGGCGCCGGCCGATGCCATTTCCGGCGAGGCATTCAATGTCGGCGGCGACCATTTGAACTACCGCGTGCGCGAGATCGCCGACATCGTCGCCTCGGTCTTCTCCGGTTGCCGCACCAGCTTCGGCCTGCCCTCGGGCGACAACCGCTCCTATCACGTTTCCTTCGCCAAGATCCGCCGGCATCTGCCGGAATTCGAGTGCCGCTGGACCGCCGAGCGCGGCGCCCGGCAATTGCATGACGTCTTCTCACGCATAGCCCTCACCCCGGAATTCTTCGCCTATCCCGCCTATACGCGACTTCAGGAACTCAAACGCCTGCTCGCCACCCAACAGATCGACGCGGATTTCCGCTGGCAGCCCTACCGCGAGATCTAGAATTCTGCGGATTACGGTTCCGCCGGAGTTTCCGGCGGAACGTCTCCGGCCCCGGTATCCCCGGTTTCAATGCCCTCGGTCTCGACGCCCCCGGCCCGGTCGTCGTAACCGTGGCGGCTGCTGTAGAAGACCAGCGCCATCAATCCGCCGCCGAGGCCGAGCGTCGCCACCGTCCCGATCGCCATGCCGATATAGGCCGTGGTGCTCAACTCGACGTCGCGCAATCCGTTCCAGACCTGAACCGCCATGAAGACCGACGCCCCCAACAGGGCGATCCAAACGGCCAGAATCAGGATTTGAGACAGGTTCGGTTTCATGATGCGGGGCCTTGTCGGTGCAGGGAAGCCGGAGCATCACCGAGGGAGCGCCGCCCGTCAATGCCGGGTGCGGCGCCCCCTTGAAGCCGGGCAATCGTTCAAGATGCCCCGCCATTCCCCGCCACCCCACTTGCGCGTCAGCCTGGGGGCGGGCATTAATCGAATTGCCGTTTCGAAACGCCCGCCTCTTGCAGGCGATCGGTCGTTTCCAGTGGAAAAGTTCTTTCCTTCCTTGCAGAAAGACATGAGATGGACGCGATCTGGACTTTCCTGAAGGCGCGCGCGCTTTTTGTCTCCGTCGCGCATGATGCCTTCACCTTCGAGCTTTCCTGGTTCGGCCTTGTTCTGCTGGTCTGCTTTGCCTTCCTGCTCCGCTTCCTGCGGCGATAAAAATAATAGGGATTCATCGATGAAAATTGTTTCGAAGCTGTTCGGTCTTGGCATGGTCCTGTCGATCGCCGGATGTTCGTGGATTCCCTTTACCGGCGGAGCGCCGTCGGCGACCAATCCGGCGGCGCAGGCCTGCGTTCAGGCGGCCTTGAGCGAAGGCGCCGACTGGGCCGCCGAGCGTCAGGCGACTCCGGGCGAGAACGGCCAATACACGATCGAACTCGGCGTTTCCGACGAGAACGGCAGCCGCAACCTCACCTGCGACTGGGATCCCAATACCGGCGCCCAGCTCCGGAAGGGGCGGACTTCCCCGCCGAAAGGCTGATCCCGGCACATAGAGCCGTTCGACGATCTCCTTGCATTGGTGAACGCGGCCAGATACCAAGGGGCCGAATTTGGCCATGCCGGCCCCCGGTCCCGGTGCATTCCGGGCTTGATGACGGGCCTGTGTGCGAATACGCGCGAGAAGACTGCAGGAGGAAGGAACACAATGAGCAAGTTCGCCACCCAGGTTGCAACGATCAAGAATACCAAGCTCCGGGCTTGGATCGAAGAGATGGTCAGCCTGTGCAAGCCTGAGCGCATCCACATCTGCGATGGCTCCCAGAAGGAATACGATACGCTCTGCGAGCAGCTGATCGCCTCCGGCGCGATGGTTCGCCTGAATGAGGCGAAGCGGCCGAACAGCTATCTGGTCCGCTCCGATCCGCGCGACGTCGCCCGGGTGGAGGACCGCACCTTTATCTGTACCGCGACCGCCGATGAAGCCGGCCCGACCAACAATTGGGTCGATCCGAGCGAAATGCGCGCGCGGCTGACCAAGCAGTTCGACGGCAGCATGCGCGGCCGCACCATGTATGTGGTGCCCTTCTCGATGGGCCCGCTCGGCTCGCACATCGCCCAGATCGGCGTCGAGATCAGCGACAGCGCCTATGTCGCCGTCAACATGCGCATCATGACCCGCATGGGTCAGGCGGTGCTGGATGTTCTCGGCGAGAACGGCCCGTTCGTGCCCTGCCTGCATTCGGTCGGCAAGCCGCTGGCTCCGGGTGAGGCCGATGTGGCCTGGCCCTGCAATCCCGACGACATCACCATCGCCCATTTCCCGGTCGAGCGCGAGATCTGGTCCTTCGGCTCCGGCTATGGCGGCAATGCCCTGCTTGGCAAGAAGTGCCTCGCTCTCCGCATCGCCTCCTTCATGGGCCGCGACGAGGGCTGGCTCGCCGAGCATATGCTGATCGTCGGCGTGGAAAACCCCGCCGGTGAGAAAGCCTATGTCGCCGCCGCCTTCCCCTCCGCCTGCGGCAAGACCAATTTCGCCATGCTGGTGCCGCCCGCCGGCTTCGAGGGCTGGAAGATCTGGACCGTCGGCGACGACATCGCCTGGATCAAGCCCGGCGCCGACGGCCGCTTCTATGCCATCAATCCGGAAGCCGGCTTCTTCGGCGTGGCCCCCGGCACCGGGATGAGCACCAATCCCAGCGCCATGGCCGCCTGCGCCGCCAACACCATCTTCACCAATGTGGCATTGACCGATGACGGCGATGTCTGGTGGGAAGGCATGACCGACACCACGCCCGATCACGTGATCGATTGGCGCGGCAACGACTGGACCCCCACCACGGCGACCACGCCGGCCGCTCACCCCAATTCCCGCTTTACCGCTCCGGCCAGCCAGTGCCCCTCGATCGATCCGAGCTGGGACGATCCCGCCGGGGTGCCGATTTCCGCCTTCATCGTCGGCGGAAGGCTGTCGAAGAACGCACCGCTGGTCGTCCAGGCGTTCAACTGGGCGCATGGCGTGTTCCTCGGCTCCACCATGGGCTCGGAAGCCACCGCCGCCGCTGTCGGCCAAGCGGCGATCCGGCGCGATCCCTTCGCCATGCTGCCTTTCTGCGGCTACAACATGGCGGATTACTTCAATCATTGGCTCAGCATGGGCCGGCGCGTCGCCAATCCGCCGCCGATCTTCCGCGTCAACTGGTTCCGCAAGGACAAGGACGGCAAGTTCATGTGGCCGGGCTTCGGCCAGAACATGCGCGTGCTGAAATGGATCGTCGATCGCGTCCATGGCCGCGCCGCCGGCGTCGAAAGCCCGCTCGGTTTTGTTCCCGACTATACGTCGCTGGAATGGAAGGGCCTCGATTACAAGATCGAACGCTATCAGGAGCTGATGAGCATCGACCGCGACGCCGGCATCGCCGACGCCCGCGCGCAGGAGGAATTGTTCGATTCCTTCCTCGACCGCGTGCCGAAGGAACTGCTGTATGAACGTGAACTGCTGAAGTCGCGGCTGTGGCGGATCAAGCCCCTGTGGCAGCTTCCGTCCAACAACGCCTGACGCCTGAAGATACCCTAAAAAAGCAGCCCTCCCCCGACCAGGGGAGGGCTTCTTAATTTCAGCGGAGGCCCCCGGTTCCCGTTACAGCCTGTTGACAGTTCGGACCGCAGATCCCTACCTAGAGCGCTGGCTTCGGCCTCTGAAGGAAGAAAAATTTGAGCGGCTCCATTCTGGACACTCTTCAACACATGCTGGGGAAAACCGCCGAAGAAGTGGGACGGTCGCTGGCGACGCACACGCTTCGGCTGGCGATCACCGGGTTGAGCCGCAGCGGCAAGACCGTATTCACGACGGCCCTTGTTCACGCTTTGACGCGGTCGCCCGAACATCCGAATTTACTGCCTTTCCTGGACATCGTCGGCGGCGGGCGGCTGGTCGATGTCACGATCGAGCCGCTGGAAGGCTTCGACTTCTTCCCCTATGCGGAGGAACTCAAGAAGCTGACCGCCTGGCCGCCGCGCTGGCCTGAAAAAACCACCGAGATGAGCGGGCTCCGGGCCAAGCTCCGCTATCGCCCAAAAAGCGCGATGCTGGCGAAGACGGTGGGGCTGGCCACGCTCAATCTGGAGATCATCGACTATCCGGGCGAATGGCTTCTCGATCTCTCCATGCTCGGCAAGACCTTTGACGCTTGGTCGCGGGAGACGCTGGCGCTCTGCAATTCCGGCGCCCGCGCGCGCCTCTCCGAGTCCTGGCTGCGCCAACTAGCCCTGGTCGAATCGGACGGTGCGGGTGTGGATTTCAGCAAGGCCGAGGCGACCGCCCAACGGCTTGGTGAAGCCTACCGGGCGTTCCTCAAGGCCTGTGCCGCCCCGATCCCCGATTTGAAGCTGCTCCAGCCGGGGCGCTTCGTCTGCGGCTATGTGCCCGAGGATTTGCTGTTCTGCCCGCTGCCGCCCGAAAGCAGTGGTGCCGGGCGGGGCTGGCGGGGCTGGACGACCCCGAAGACCGAAAGGCAGGCGCTCTACCGGGTGATGGAACGGCGCTTCGAGCGCTATAAGGCGGAAATGATCGAGCCGTTCTATCGCAAGCATTTCGCCCGTTTCGACCGGCAGATCGTGCTCGTGGATGTGCTGACGGCGCTCAATGCCGGTCATGAGACCTTCTATGACGTGCGCCGCGCCATGACCGGGCTCGTCGAGAACTACCAGTTCGGCAGCGGCCTCCTCGGCAAGCTCGCCTCGAAGCTCGGCCTTGCCAAGATCAAGATCGACCGCGTGCTGTTCGCGGCGACCAAGGCCGATCATATCACCCCGGCCTTCTATGGCGGGCTGCGGCAGCTTCTGGAGCAAATGGCGACGGAAAAGATCGGACAGATCCGTTCCGACGGCGCCGCCGTCGGCTTTGAAGTGATCGCCAGCATCAAGAGCACCCGCAACGTCACCCGTGATTACCTGGGAAAGCCGCTCCAGGTGCTGCAAGGATCGTTGACGGAGAGCCCCGACATAGAGGACATTTTCAATCCCGGCATCATCCCCGCCTATCTGCCGGGGCCCGAGGATTGGGATAACGGCTACATCACCTTCTTCGAGTTCGCGCCGCCCCGGCTGATGGATGCGGACACCTTGGGAATACCGCATATCAATGTCGATAAAGCTCTGCAATTCCTGATCGGGTCCTGAAAGCCATGACCGACCCTGACAGCCCCAATCACCCAAAACCGGGCCGCGTCACCCTGCCCCTCTGGTCCGATTCGACGGAAGGACCGAAAGAGGGGCCGAGACTGGATCCGGCCAAACTAGACCCCGCGAGACTAGACCCCGCGAGCCGGGTGGCACCCAGGGCCGAAGACGCGGCGACCATGCCCCCGCCGCTGTCGGACCGGCCTTCCATCCCGCTCACCGCCGTCACGGCGGAGGAGCGCATGGCGGTCGGCTCAAAGCCGGCACCGCCGGGCCACGCTTCCCAGAATCGTCCGAAAACCGGCCAGCATCTCCCGAAACCGGGAAGCATCACCCGTCACGGCCATGGGCCGGACGCCGCGCCGGAAGCCGCACCGAAACCTGCCACGCAGAAACCCACCCAGAGGCCGTTCACCCCGGCACCGGCCGCGCAGGCGCAGCAAGCCGCTCAGGGCGACGCACCGGGGCGCCCGCGGCCTGGACGTGTGGCCCTGCCGCGCTGGCAGGCGGATGCGGAGGAGGAGCCGCGGAAATCGGCGGCGGGAGCCGCCAGCGACGATGCCGCCGCCATCCCCCGCTCAAGACGGGGAAGACGCTTCTGGCGGGCGCTGTTCGCCTTCATCCTGGCGCTGCTGGTCTATGACGTCGTCGACCGCGTCACGATGATCTGGGAGCATTCGCCCTATTTCGGCGCGCTGTTCGGATTCCTTCTGGCCATGGTCTTCGTAACCGCGATCGCCGCCGTCATGGGGGAGATCCGGCAATTGCGGAAGCTTCGTCTGGCGGAGGTCCATCACGCCCGATTTGCCGAACTCCTCATCGGCGGCGGCCAGGGCAAGGCGCTGCCGCTGACCGTGCGGATTCTGCCGGGCCTCCCGACCTCGGAGGCGGCGAAGGAGCGCTTTGCCGTCACCGTCCACGACACCCACAGCGACCGCGACGTCATCGAGCTTTTCAATCGCACGGTGATGCACCCGCTCGACCGTCAGGCCTATTCGATCATCTCCAGGGCGGCTCGCGATTCGGCGATCGGCGTGGCGGTGTCGCCGGTGGCGGCGCTCGATACCGTGATCGCCTTGTGGCGCAGCCTCAAGATGGTGCGCGAAATCGCCCAGGTCTACGGCTTCCGCCCCGGCCTGCCCGGCACGCTGCTCATCGCCCGGCGCATCCTTGTCGGCGCGGCGCTGACGGCGACCACCGACATCATCGGCAATCTCTGGGCGGAGCATCTTGGCGGCAGAGTCGCCGGTTTTCTCTCGGCCAAACTCGGGGAGGGCGTGTTCACCGCGATCCGGGTGGCAAGGCTCGGCCTCACCACCATGGAGATGTGCCGCCCTCTGCCCTTCCTGAAGGAGGACGAACCGAGTCTCAACCGGCTGCGCAAGGAAATCATCTCGGGGCTGCTTTGAGGAAGTCATCCCCAATCGGCACTTGGAACCAAGCGCCGGTACGGTTACTCTGTGTCGCCATTCGAGTGCCGGATGCTACCCTGAGGTGGAGAGGCTGTATTGTTGTTCCGGCGTGACCTGCAGCTCGATCTACCGGATTTGGCCCGCGAAACCGTCCTCCGGCAATGGAGTGCGGTTTTCGCCGCCGGCCTCGGCGGCGACCTCAAACGTACCTTCAAGCTTTCGACGGAGGCGTGCTTCCTTCAAGGCTTCATAACCGAATACGTGCGGAAGAACCCCCGCCGCATCGACGATACGCTCCGCGTGAAACAGCAATTGCTCAGCTATCTGATCGCCGAGCACGGGCTCAACCCCGACATCGTCCGCAATGTCGTCGAAACCGCCGAGGAGAAGCTCGGCACCGAACTTGCGGCCCGGATCTATAATTTCGGCAGGGATGCCTATCACGTCGCCGATGATGGATATTTCCTGGCGGTGGTGCGGTCGCTCGACGAACGCCTGACGGATCACCACCCCTTCCCTTCCGTCCCGGCGCTGATCGACACGCTGGCCGCGTTCCTGGCGCGGCGCGTGCAGCGGATGATGCGTGGCGAGCTTTACCGGATGGAGGGCCAAGCCTCGGCCACGTTCCGCGGCGTGCTCGTCGCCGAGACCGGGATGATCCTGATCGGGCTTCGCGAAGTTCTCGCCAGCACGGAACTGGCGGACAGGACGCTCGGCATGATCATCCTGAAAAGCGACCGCCTGCTGCCCCAGCCCGATGGCAATGCCTCGCCGCCCCAACCCCCGGCCCAGAACGTCCGGATCGAGGAACAGCGGACCTTCGCCGCCTTCAAAAAGGCCAAGGAGGAGGATCCATGGCTTCGTCACCTCTCGCTGCTGGCCGGTGCCATCACACATCCGGAACTGCATCAATCGGCGCAGAAGGATCCGCGCGGCTGGGTCGTCAGCTGCCGCCATCTGGTCGACGATCTGTTCGAGCCCTATGCCGAGACCAGACGCCGGTTCGGCCTCCCGGTCCCGGACCGGGCCCGCCTGCTCGAATAGGGCTGCGCGCCGGAACTGATTGGGCAACCCAGTAGAATACTGGCCCATGATAATTTTTGTTTTACAAGATAATATATTATACATAAGCTGCGATCGTAATCAGGACTGGGACGTGCGTCCTGCCTTTGACCTGCTGATCCGGCGAGAAAATCCCGATGCCTTCTGAAATGCCCAGGGAAACCAGCTCCGAAGCCGATCGGCAAATTTGCCGATTGGTCATCGATGCGGCTGGCGACGCCGTGATCTGCATCGACCTCCAGTTCCGGATCAAGCTCTTCAACCACGAGGCCGAGCGCATTTTCGGCTATTCGGCGGAAGAGGTCATGGGCAGGAGCCTCGATTTGCTGCTGCCCGTCGATGCGCGGGCGGGGCATGAGACCCAGATGACGGGATTCGCGCGCTCGGCGAGCACCGCTCAGAAACTGATGGGCTCCCGCTCCGAGATTCGTGGCCAGCGCCGGGATGGCTCGATATTCCCGGCCGAGGCCTCGATCTCGAAATGCGAAATCGACGGGGAGCTCGTCTTTACCGCCGTCCTGCGCGATGTTTCCGCGCGCAAGCAGGCGGAATTGCAGCTCAAGGCCGTGAATGAGGAACTCATCCGCTCGAATCAGCGCTTCGACATCGCCCTCAAAAGCACGCCGCACGGCCTCGCCTTCTATGATACGGCGCTGAAGCTACAGATCTGGAACCGCCGTTACGAAGAGATCTATGACCTGCCGCCCGGAACTTTTCATACGGGAATGAGCTTTACCGAAGCCATCGCGGCGATCGCCGCCCATGGCAAATACCGCCCCACCACGAGCGCCACCGCGATGAAGGAGCATCTGGAATTGCTCCGCCGCCCGGTGAAGCGGGTGACCCGCGAGTTGCTGACCGACGGACGCCTTGTCGAGATCGTCCATGAGCCGTCTCCAGGCGGCGGCTGCGTCATGACCGTCACCGACATTACCGAGCAGAACGCCCGCGAGGCCGAACTCCGCGAGGCGAAGAAATCCGCCGAGCAAGCCAACCGCGCCAAGAGCCAGTTTCTGGCCAATATGAGTCACGAGCTGCGGACCCCCCTGAACGCGGTCATCGGCTTCTCCGACATCATCGCCAAGGAGCTTTATGGCCCGCTGGGCGATCAGCGCTATGCCCAATATGCCGCCGATATCGGTGAAAGCGGCTCCCATCTTCTGGCGCTCCTCAACGACATCCTCGATTTGAGCAAGATCGAGGCGGGACGGCTTTCCCTGGTCGAGCAGCCGGCCAATATCGTCGGCGTGATCGAAGCCTGCCTGCGCCTCGTCCGTTTAGCTGCGCAGACCCGGAACATCACTTTCGAGATCAAAGCCGGAACCTCGCTACCGATGGTGGTCTGCGACGAGCAGCGGGTCCGGCAGACGCTGCTCAACCTGCTGACCAACGCGATAAAATTCTCCGAACCCGGCGACCGCATCGAGATCGAAGCCGTCATCACCGGCGACGGCAGCCTGTCGGTTACCGTCGCCGATACCGGGATCGGCATCGACGCCGAGGATCTGGAGCGCGTGCTTCTGCCCTTCGTCCAATCCGACGGCTCGCTTCAGCGCCGCCATGAAGGTGCCGGACTCGGTCTTCCCATCGCCAAGGCACTGATCGAACTCCATGGCGGCCGTCTATTCCTGCAAAGCGTGCCCGGTCAGGGAACGATCGCCTGGTTCACGCTGCCCGCCGAAAGGCTGATCTGAACGCCGGGCTACTCTTGCGCGGGAATCCGGGGTAAACGAAGCGGAATCTAGAACCCGCCGGAACCAGGAACCGTCATGACCGAGAAGTCCCGCAATCAGGCCGATCTGGAAGCGGCCGAGATCACCGCCCGCATCCTGCTTGAAACCAAGGCGGTGCTGTTCAGCCCCGAACAGCCCTTCACCTTCACCTCGGGCCGCAAGAGCCCGGTCTATATCGATTGCCGCAAGCTCATTTCCTTTCCGCGCGCACGGGCGCGGCTTATGGATCTCGGCACCGACCTCATTTACCGCCATGCCGGATTCGAGGCCTTCGACGCCATAGCGGGCGGCGAAACCGCCGGCATCCCGTTCGCCGCCTGGATCGCCGAGCGGATGGCGCTGCCGATGCTCTATATCCGCAAGAAACCGAAGGGCTTTGGCCGCAATGCCCAGATCGAAGGCGATCTGCACGACAACCAGCGCGTATTGCTGGTCGAGGATCTCGCCAGCGAGGGCACATCGAAGCTCAATTTCATCGAGGCGATTCGCCAAGCCGGCGGCCAGATCAGCCACAGCTTCGTCGTCTTCCATTACGGCATCTTCAAGCAGAGCACCTCATCCATGGCCGCCGCCGGGGTGGAACTGCATGCGCTGGCAACCTGGTGGGACGTGCTCCGCGTCGCCGAAAGCCTCGGCTACTTCACCCCGGCGCAATTCGAGGCGGTGAAATCGTTCCTCGACGACCCGGACGGCTGGCCGGCCCCATAAAACAGACGGCTGGCCGGCCCCATAAAAAGGGCCATCCCAAAAAAACGCCAAAAAAAAGGGCCGCGCTGGTGCACGGCCCAAGTTTAGGGAGGAAACGCCTAGAAGACGTTTACGAGATGGACAATCAAACGATAATCCATGTCGCACCGCAAAATCTGAGCGCATCAGGTAAAGAAATCAATACCGCCGAACAAAAGAAAACCCGTAGGGCTGGCATTTTTGGCGGGTGTCGTGTTTTTGCCACACTAACCGCTAGTGTTTTGCAAGCATTTCACCGCAACCTTTGGTGCGGTGCACAAGCAACTTGTAATTGTGTTATGTGATCATTTTTCGGCAAAATGTCGTTTGACGGAGGCTCACGGGAACATTGCGGCCTGCCCTGCGTTGGTCCAACACCGGTCCCGGTAATCGGATCACGAACAAGAATGGCACCAATCATGGCCGACATCACTTCGCCACGATCGGCGGCTCTTCGGGAAGCGATTGATTTGGGAGAGCCCCCGCCGGTTATGGCGTCATCCGGGGTAAAGGGGACAGTTACCCCCGGAAGGCGGCTCGTCGTCGTTTCCAACCGGCTACCTTCGGTGGCCGGGACGGTCGGCACGGCAGGCGGACTCTCCTCCTCGGTCCAGGCGGCGCTGAAGGAGAATGGCGGCACTTGGTTCGGCTGGAGCGGCCTTGTCGTGGACGAGCCGGATTCCGTCCCGAACATCACGCGAGCAGGTTCGGTCGTCTATGCGGCGCTCGGCCTGACGCGGGAGGAGTTAGAGCGCTATTACAACGGCTATGCGAATCGGGTTCTGTGGCCGCTTTTCCATTTCCGGCTGGATCTCCTGGAATTCAGCCGCGAGGATCTGGATGGCTATCTGCGGGTGAACCGGAAATTCGCCGACGCCGTGGCGCCGTCGCTCGGCGCCACGGATCTGGTCTGGGTTCAGGACTATCATCTGATCCCGCTCGGCCAGGAATTGCGCAACGCCGGGGTTTCCCATCCGATCGGCTTTTTCCTGCACACGCCCTTCCCGCCTCCCGAATTGCTGCGGGTGCTGCCCAACCATCAGGAATTGATGCGGGCGATGTGCGCCTATGATCTGGTGGGCTTCCAGACCGCCGCCGATCTCCAGAATTTCACCGATTACGTCCTGCGCGAATTGCATGGCGAGGAGAGCACCGACGGGCGCATCCACATCTTCGACCGCACCATCGAGGCCCGGGTTTTCCCGATCGGCATCGATGTCGACGGCATCGCCAAGGTCGCCGCCGCCTCGGAAAGATCGGTCTCGACCCGAAGGCTGCTGGAGAGCCTCGACCCGAGACGGCTCATCATCGGCGTCGACCGGCTCGATTATTCCAAGGGGCTCCTCGCCCGCTTCGAAGCCTTCGAGAAGCTGATCGAGACCTATCCCGAGACCCGCGGCAAGGTCACGTTTCTCCAGATAGCACCGCCGAGCCGGACCGATGTGCCGGAATATATGGCGATCCGGCGCAGCCTCGAAGCCGCCGCCGGGCACATCAACGGACGCTTTTCCGAATTCGACTGGACGCCTTTGCGCTACCTCAACAAGAGCTTCAACCTGCGGACGCTGGCGGGTTTCTATCGCCAGAGCCGGATCGGGCTGGTGACGCCGCTCCGGGACGGGATGAATCTGGTGGCCAAGGAATACGTTGCCAGTCAAGATGGCGAGAATCCGGGCGTGCTGGTGCTTTCCTGTCTGGCGGGAGCGGCGAGCGAGCTTGATCTGGCGCTGAAGGTCAACCCTTTCGACACCACCGGGATCGCCGAGGCCATGCATCGGGCGCTGGACATGCCGCTCGGCGAGCGGCAAGAAAGATGGCGAGAGATGATGACGGCGCTGCGCCGCAATGATTTGACGGCTTGGCGCCGAAATTTCCTCGAACGCCTTTCCGCCGTTCCGGAGTAAGGGCAAATTTTCCGGCCGTTGGGATGGGGACAGAAAAATCTTGCCGCAAAACTCCAGCTTTCTCGTTGGCGATATCGGGGCCACGAATGCGCGGTTCGCGCTATTGGACGAGGGCGGGCTACGCCGGCACCGCGTGCTCGCCTGTGAGGATTGGGCGTCGTTCGAGGATGCGCTCGCCCATTATCTCGCCGAGGAACCGGCGGAACACGTGTCGGCGGCGGCGCTCGCCGTGGCCTCGCCCATCAAGGGGGATCTCGTGGCCTTCACCAATAGCCCTTGGACCTTCTCTACCGATAAGCTTCGCCGCCGCTTCGGCTTCGAGCGGCTGATCGTCGTCAACGACTTCACCGCCAACGCCTTTTCCATCCCCGAACTCAAGCCCGCCGATCTCATGCAGGTCGGTGGCGGGACGGTCGAGGCGCAAGCACCGATTGCGGTGCTGGGGCCGGGCTCGGGCCTCGGCGTCAGCGGGCTGTTTCCGGGGGATGGGGGCTGGATCGCTTTATCGAGCGAAGGCGGCCACGCCACCATGGCGGCGGCCAATGACCGGGAAAGCACCGTGCTTGCCCATATGCGGCGGCGCTTCGATCACGTCTCCGCCGAGCGGGTGCTGTCCGGTCCGGGCCTCGTCAATCTCTACAACACCCTGGCCGAGATCGAGCGGAAGCCCGCCGCCCCCTATACGCCCGCCCAGATTACCGATCCGAAATTGCGCGAAACCGATCCGCTCTGCCGCGAGGCGGTGGCCATGTTCTGCGCGATGCTGGGCACGGTCGCCGGCGACCTCGCCTTGACCTTGGGCGCGCGCGGCGGCGTCTATATCGCGGGCGGCATCGTGCCGAAGCTCGGCACTGCCTTCCAGACCAGCCCCTTCCGCCGCCGCTTCGAGGATAAGGGCCGCTTCGGCTCCTACCTCGCCACCATCCCGGTTTTCGTCATTACCCACCACACCCCGGCCTTCCTCGGCCTCGGCCATCTGCTGCGCAAAGCTATGAAGACGCCGAAAGATTGAGCCCGATCACCCCGGCAATGACCAGCGCCAGGGAGACGAGCTTCAGCGGCGACAGGGCCTCGCCGAAATAGAAGACGCCGATCACGGCGATCACCGCCGTTCCGACCGCCGACCAGATCGCATAGGCGGTGCCGAGTTCTACGGATTTGAGGGCGAAGGCGAGCCCGGTGAAGCTCAGGCCATAAAGCGGGAACACCAGGAGGCTCGGAACCAGCCGGGTCATCCCCGCCGACAGCTTCAGCATCGAGGTGGCGATGATTTCCAGCCCGATCGCCAAGCCCAGATAAAGCCAGCCCATCAGGAAAATTCCCGCCGGATGGCGGCATTATCGGCGCCGATCGCCGGCACTTTTCCGGCATTCTCGACGCCCTTCGGCCAAGCCGCCGGTGCCGGCACCGCGACCGGCCCCGCCGGGGTTTCGACCGTGATCCGGCGCAGTTGCGGATGCCTTGAAAAATCCTCGACCGTATTCAGCCGGCCGAAGGCGATATCGGCGGCAAGCAGGCGGGCGGATAGCGTCTCGCGGTCGAAGCGGGCGAAGATTTCGGCGACGAGCCCATCGAGAACCGCCCGGTTGGCGACCCGGCGATTGTTGTCGGAAAAGCGGGGATCGGTGGCGAGATCCGGGTTTTCCAGGATCTCGGCGCAGAAGCGGACCCATTCGCGCTCGTTCTGGATGGAGATGACGATCGATTTGCCGTCGTTGAGGCGGAAGGCGCCATAGGGGGCGATCGAGGGATGGGCGAGCCCGACCCGCTCCGGCGCCTTGCCGCCGTAATCGAGATGCAGAAGCGGCACCGCCATCCATTCCGCCGTCGCGTCGAAAAGCGAGAGCGAGAGATTCGTCCCCAACCCCGTCTTCTCCCGCGCCAGCAGGGCTTCGAGGATCGCCGTATAGGCGTTGAGCCCGGCGGCGATATCCGACACCGAGACTCCGACACGCCCCGGCTGCTCCGGCACGCCGGTGGTCCAGGCGAGACCGGTTTCGGCCTGGATCAGAAGATCATAAGCCTTCATCCGCCCGTAATCGCCCGCCTCGCCATAACCGGTGATGGAGCAGGTGATGAGGCGCGGATGGCGCCGCAACAATTCCTCCGGATCGAAGCCGGCGCGGGCGGCGGCACCGGGAAAGAGGTTCTGAACGAACACATCGGCCTTGGCGAGGATGCGATGCAGCAGCGCCTTATCGGCCTCGTCCTTGATATCGAGGGTGAGGGATTCCTTGCCGCGGTTCAGCCAGACGAAATAGCTGCTCTGCCCCAAGGCCGCCCGGTCATAGCCCCGGGCGAAATCGCCCTCCGCCCGCTCGATCTTGATGACCCTGGCGCCGGCATCAGCAAGCCGGCAGGTGCAAAGCGGCGCCGCCACCGCTTGCTCCAGCGCCACGACCAGCATGCCTTCGAGAATTCCGGCCAATCAGATACTCCTTAGGTTTTTTCCACAGATTTCGCAGATGGGCGCAGATTTTCGTTTCTGGCGATGCCCGCGCCCATCCTCGCTGCAAAAGCATATTGCGTCCTTCGAGACGCGGCCAAGAGGGCCGCTCCTCAGGATGAGGTTTGTGTAATGGCATTAAGAAAGCTCCTCATCCTGAGGAGGCCCCCTTGAGGGCCGTCTCGAAGGACGCACCACCAATGTCCAGCCCGGTGCCAAATGACGGGCCAAAATGAGGATTGCTGAAGTCCCTCAAGACCGTTTCGTGCGGGTCCAGGAGCGGGTTTGGGAGAAGTTCCTGGCCGCGAAGCCATAGGTGTGGCGGATCAGCGCTTCGGCCTCGGGCGAGCGGTGCGGCGTTACTCCGTCCCATTCCGCGATGATGTCGTCCCAGTCCCGGAGCCTTGTGTGGAGATCGTCGCGGGTGTCGCGGACGAAATTCACCTTCTCCTCGAACCTCTTGAGAAGATCGAGGACATTGCTGCTCTGTGCGTCGACCGCGGCGAAGCTCGCCTCGAATTGCGCCGCCGGATTGCTGAGCAGGGTCTGAACGCGTGCGATCTCCTCGCGGAAGGTCTTGTCGTTGCTCCCGGAATAGAGATGGCCGAACTCCCCGAGCTTCGCCACGATCTGCTTCACCAGGAGGAAGCGATCGCGCAGTGCCTCGATATAGGCGGTCTCGCGGCCATATTCCTCGATCCAGTCGAGCACCTCGCGGCGGCGGGCGAAGCCGATGCCGAGCATATCGGCGATCTCCGCCGTCGCCTCCTCGATCCGCTGCTGCGTTTCCGGCAATTGGGTGAGCGCCTTGAGCCGCTGCCAATCGCCGGCATTCTTCGCGTCGCCGCCCTTCAGCCAGAAGCTGACCTTCAACAGCAGCCGGCAGAGCGCCAGAACCCGGTGCTTCTCCTCCACCGACCAGGAAGCCGATCCGTCGAGGAGTTCGCTCGGGATGGAATCCTTGTGCCGGATTTCCTTGGCGAAGCGCAGCCCGCTCTCGACGATGCCAAGGAGTTCGTCGTCGTGGGATTCGGGAAGAATATCGAAATCGTCGCGCAGCCGGCGCAGCGGTAATGCCGTCAGGAGCTCGCCGAGCAAAACCCGGAAAACCGGCTCCTTCGTATCTTCGGCCAGACCGAAATACGCGTTCCTGATGGCAAAGACCTTATGGTCGAAGTCGAAATGCGTGCTTTCGCAGCGTTTCCCACGGGACTCGTCCTTCAAGCTTCTCATTTTATGAAGCGAACCCATGGCTGTCCGAAATCACTGCGTTAATCTACACACAAAAGTGAGAAACGCAAACGCGCTCAACGAAGAAGCCCTCAACGCAGAAGGCTGCGCGTCGCCTGATCGAGGCCGTCGAGGGTGAGCGGGAACATCCGCCCTTCCATGAGGCTACGGACGATGCCGATCGATTGCGTGCCACCCCAATAGCGCTCCGGCAGGGGATTTAGCCACACCGCCTTCGGATAGGCGCCGAGCAGCCGCTTCAGCCAGACCTGCCCCGCCTCCTCGTTCCAATGCTCGACGCTGCCGCCCGGTTGCAGGAGTTCATAGGGGCTCATGCTGGCGTCGCCGACGAAAATGAGCTTGTAGCTCGGATCATAGGTGCGCATCACCTGATCGGTCGGGAGGTATTCGACATGACGCCGCCCCGCATCCGGCCACAGCGCCTCGTAAGGGCAGTTGTGGAAGTAGAAATGTTCGAGATGCTTGAACTCGCCGCGCGCCGCCGTGAACAGCTCGGCGCAGGTCTCGACATGCGCGTCCATCGACCCGCCGACATCGAGACAAAGCAGAACCTTCACCGCGTTGTGCCGCTCCGGCACCATTTTGAGATCGAGCCAGCCGGCATTGCGGGCGGTCGCCCGGATGGTCTCGTCGAGCGCAAGCTCGCTTGAGGCGCCGGTACGGGCAAAGCGGCGCAGGCGGCGCAGCGCCACCTGGATATTGCGGGTGCCGATCACGGCGTCATCGTCGAGATTGCGGAATTCCCGCTTGTCCCAGACCTTCACCGCGCGGAAATTCCGGTTGCCGTCCTGGCCGATGCGGATGCCTTCGGGATTGTAGCCATAGGCGCCGAAAGGCGAGGTGCCGCCCGTCCCGATCCATTTGTTGCCGCCCTGATGGCGTTCCTTCTGTTCGGCGAGGCGCTGGCGGAGCGTCTCCATCAGCTTCTCGAATCCGCCCAGCGCCTGGATTTCCTTCTTCTCCTCCTCGGTCAGGAGTTTTTCGGCGAGCTTGCGCAGCCATTCTTCCGGGATCGCCGGGTTTTCTTCTCCAGTCTTGGCTTCAGGGGTTTCGGTTTCGAGTCCCTCGAAGCAGCGGGCGAAGACGCGGTCGAATTTATCGATCAGGCGCTCGTCCTTAACCAGGGCGCTGCGGGCGAGGTAATAGAAATCCTCGACGCTGTGCCCCGCGAGCCGCGCCTTCATCGCTTCCATCAATGTCAGATATTCGCGCAGGCTGACCGGCACCCGCGCCTGCCGCAATTCCAGGAAGAAGCCGATGAACATGCGGAAAATCCCCGAATCATCTCCGGTTCAGGAGATCAGGCCGGCGCTTGAAATCAGGCGGGCTTGCCCTGCGCCGTCCGGGAGTGATGGCGTTCGATCGTGCTCAAGATGGCTTCGGCGGTGGCGTCCAGCGTGGCCCCGCCTCGCTCCCACTCCAGCACCATGGTGAGCGGAATGCCGTAGCGCGCGGCAAATTCTTCCAGGGTCAGGCCGAGCGCCCAACGCAGCATCCGGACTCTGGGAACTTGCTGAAGCTGCATTCTCCGGGGGGGCGGCAGGACCGGGTTGACCCGCGCATGCGGCTCTCCTTGAATCCCGGACGCCTGCAAGCCCGCTGCCTGGGCCTGGTAATTTGGAGTATCGGATCGAGATGCCATACCGCCTCCATGACTGCGTGCCGATGGGTTCCAGGAACCTGGTAGCTGTCACGCCGTACAACATAAGGATACGACTCTTTCCAACCGCCAAGCACGAGAAATTTTGTTTCTCCCGCATGTTTTTCGTCAGGAAAATTAATCTATGGTTATCGTTCGTAGACAGTTGTTGCCATCGGTAGGCCGTTGTTACCGTACACGCAGCAATTCTCATTTTGGCCCGTCATTTGGCAATGGGCTGGAAATCCGTGGTGCGTCCTTCGAGACGGCCCTCAAGGGGGCCTCCTCAGGATGAGGATTTTTCTCAATGCCCTCATACACATTCCTCATCCTGAGGAGCGGCCCTCTTGGCCGCGTCTCGAAGGACGCTGGATGCTTTTGCAGCGAGGACGGGCGCAGGCGTTGGCCAAAATGAGAATTACTACCGCGTGTGCTTACGCCTTTGTCAAATGAATCAGAGACGGCCATTGACGGAATCCTCGCAGCTCCTGCCGAGCGTCGCCAGCCCCTCCTCCAGATAATCGCCGAGCGCCGGCATGCCGACAAGATACGGCGTGGAGCGGCGCCGATGCCGCTGCCGGGCCATGATCCTTGCCTCGCCAAGTTCGGTGAAATCCCCGCGCCCGATCCAGGCGAGCGCGATCAGATCGACGATTTCGTCTTCATTGAGGATATCGATCGCCGCGTTCAGCTCCGCCGATGTCGGATCGTCGGCGTAATCTTCCAGGATCTCGCACTCGCCGTCATCGCTCGGATTCGATCCGGGATCGGGCTCCGCAGGCTCGACCTTGGCGTCGAACACCCGCGCCTTGACGATGATATAGCAGATCTTTTCCAGGCTGATCCTCAATGGGAACGCCGGAGCTTCCTCGTCTTCCACCGCCATTGCCGTTCTCCTCGCCCCCGCTCTCCTCGCCAGGGGAACATTGCTGTTCCCTGAGAGGAGAACGGTTGAGACGGCAAAAAGTTAGCTTAGCCTGCGGTGGCCAGGGCGAGATCGCCCAAATGCTTCCAGTTCGACATCGACAGGAAATGGGCATAGACGAGACCGATCCAGCCACGGCGGCGCCACTCCAGGAAAACCTCGTCGGGCAGCGCGTTGAACTTCGCCTCGTCGACAACCTTGAAGCCGCCGAGCAGCGCCTGTCCGCCATCCCGGTTGGCAAGCCGCGCCTCCCTTTCGATCAGGAGGCCCTTGGCATCGAGTTCCCGGACGAATTCGGAGGTCGCCAGATATTGCTGATGGGTCTCCTGGCAGAATTGCAGGATCTCCTGGGCGAAGGGCGTCGCGGCACCGTCCTTGAACAGAATCCGGTCGCCCTCGTCCTTCAGCAGACCCGCCTCTTCATCGATGCAGAGCACCAGCTGGTCGGTCCCGCGATTCTGCAACAGGATGAAGGGATAGCGGCGGACATAGGCCGGAACATAGACATCTTCCCGCCATTTCCCATCCGCGCTCACGAACAGGTTTTCGCTGTCCTTGAAGCCCAATATGGCGACCGCGGCCGGTTCGGCGCCGGTCGCGAAGACGATGGGGTAGCTGCGCATCGCCGCCGCGAACTCGCCACCGCCGAGAATCATCGAATTGGTGGTGCGCGCAAACCCGAAATCAGGCAGGAGCGCCACCGATTTTCCTTCATCGGTCTGGGCATTCAGGGGCCGCGGACGCCGAAAGAAGAGTGGAAACACATCTTCCGGTTTCTTTTCCACGTTACCGTTGTTCGCCGATGCCATTGCCTGTCCTCGCTCAATCATATTAGCCCCTGGTTTTGCCAGAGATCGGTACCGCTTTGCAATATCCCCTTTAATGAGTAAATTGGCAGCCCAACCCGCTATTTGGGATTATCCTTCCCGATATTGACGCTGGATCGCTTCCGCTGGAGCGGCCAAACGAAAGACTAACGAACGTGACCACACCGTGGACGAAACTCCTCACACTCGCTTTCTTGTCGGCGGCACTTTGCCTTTCGGGAAAGGAAGCTCAGGCGGAAGACAGCTATCAGCTGGGCCATGGCTACAATCTGGGCGACTTCAATTTCGCCGGCTATGCCAATGTGGTCGCCGATCTGCCCAGCGGGGCCGAGCGGCGGGCTCTGGTCCTTGACGATTTGAGCCTTTTCGTCAGCGGGCGCGTCAACCGCTTCGTCAACCCGTTCTTCGAGACGGAGCTGACATCGGCGACGATCCTGCATTCCAGCGGCATCTCCCAGGATAAAGCCGCGCATATGGTGCTGGAGCGCATCTATGACGACGTGATCGTCTCCGACAGCCTCACTTTCCGGGCGGGCAAGATGCTGACGCCGGTCGGTGAATGGAATCAGATCCATGCGGCGCCGCTGGTTCCGACCAATACGCGGCCGCTCGCCACCGAGCGCGGATTCAGTGAATACACGAGCGGCATCTCCCTGCTTTATGCCGACGCGGATTCCAACCTTCCCGAGATTCAGGCCTATTGGCAGCCCGGCCGCGAAATGCTTTCACGCCCGCGCTCGACGCTGCTGCGCGAATACCGCGAAATCGAAGGGTTGCATGTCAGCTGGCCCTTCGAACTCACGGATAAAGTCGGGATTTCCGTTCAGCGGTCCGAGATTGCCGGCACGGGCGACACCCAGTATCTCGCCGGCGTCAACGGGCGGTATTCCTGGGACCGCTTCGGCGTGGAAGGGGAGCTGATCGGCGCCTCGATCGATCGCCGCCACGGGCTTGCGCAAGACTCCGAATGGGGCGGCTATGTTCTCGGGAGCTATGCGCTCACCCCGGAAATATCCGCTTTTACCTGGTACGAGCATTTCCAGGAACGGAACAACACCCGATCGGCGGACGACATCCTCGCCGGGATGTCCTACAGGCCTCACCCCGCGATCGTCTGGAAGGCCGAATATCTGGCTAATTTCGGGGGCGTCAGCTACTCCGCCTCGGGATTCACCGCCTCTTTCTCGGTCCTGTTCTGACATGATCGTCAAGGGATCCATACTGGCAGTGCTGGGGCTGGGGTTCTGCGCCCTGTTTTCCGAAAGCGCCGATGCCGAAGGCATGCTGATCATCGTCAATCCCTCGGTCGAGGCGGCGGCCCTGTCGCCGCGTGAGATTTCGGCGATCTATCTGTTGAAAACCATGGCTTGGGCGGATGGGAGCCGCATCATTCCGGTAAACCGCGAGGCCACGAGTCCGCTCCGCGAGGAATTCAACGGCGCCATCCTGCATCAGACCAATGAAGCCCTGGCGGCCTATTGGAATGAAATGCATTTCAAGGGGCGCTTGCCCCCCGTGATCCAGGAATCCGACCGGGCGATGCTGGCCTTCATCCGCAAAGTCCCCGGTGCGATCGGCTATATCAGCGAGTCGACGGAGCCTATGGACGTCAAGATCGTGGGGCGGGTGCCGTGATCCAATTTTTCAGCCGATCGATCGCGCGCAAGATCCTGGCCTCCTTCATCGGGATCTACGCCACGACCTATCTGCTGACAGCTTTGTTCGTCTTCACCAGCCTGCGGAACTCGATCGGCGTATCGGAAGTCAAGACGCTCTCCCAACTCGCCGACGTGAAGATGGAACGGCTGGAAAACGCTTTCGGCGATCTTGCCATCGATCTCAGAGCCTGGGCCGAGCTCGACGTCATGACCGATCTGGTATCCGAAGACGTGGATAAGCGGATCGCCCGCATGCTGGAGGGCCTGAAGCGGCAATATGGGCTCAAGGGCGAGGTCTACGCCTTCGATACCGCCGGCAAGCTCGTGGCATCCTCCACCCCTCCGAACCCCGACGCCGCCCCGCCCCCGCTTCCCGCCGCCTGGAAAGTGGACGGCAAAGGGCTGGTCTTCGTCGATAAGCACTGGGATACGCTGGGCTCGAACGAGGCCATGGCCCTGGTCATGCCGGTGATGGCGAGCTTTACCGGAAACCTGCGCATTGGTTCCCTGACCCTTACCTATCCGTGGAGCGCGCTGGAGCACCTCCTCGCCGATGAGGATGCGCTGATCGAGCTGGTCCGGACCGATAGCGACCCCGCCCCCCTCGGCGACAATGGCCGCGTGGCCGGGCTATCGAAGCCCGGAGGTTCGTTCCTCAAAGCCTGGAAAGTCCTGGCGACCCATGAAACGAGCGCCGCCGTCCAGGCCGTCCGCCAGGTGGCCAATCAATTGCTGCTGCTCGGGCTGTTCCTCAGCATCCCGATACTGGCCGCCGTGCTTTGGCTGTCCCGGAAACTGACCAGGCCGGTGGTGGAGCTGACAGGCTTCGTCGGCTTGATCACCGGCACCGACGATCTCGGCAAACGCGTTCCGGTTTCTTCCGTGGACGAGCTTGGCACCCTGGCGCAATCCTTCAACCGGATGGCGGCATCGCTCGAACGGGCCGGCGGCGAGCGCGAGCGCTTCGTGCGTGAACTGGAGGCCCTGAACCAGAGCCTCGAAGCCAAGGTCGCGGCCCGCACATTGGAGCTGAAGGCGTCGCAGGCGGAAAGGGCCCAGTCCGACAAAATGGCGTCGCTCGGTCAGCTCGTGGCCGGCGTCGCGCATGAGCTGAACAATCCCATCGCTTTCATCTACGCCAATTTCCCGCATCTCGAAGAATATACGGGGGAGCTCCTGGCCTTGATCGAAAAGCTCCGGCAAGTCCCGGCCGATGAGGCGGTGCGGCGGCGGTTCGACGAATTGATCGCCGAGGCCGATCTCGATTTCCTGCAAAAGGACATTCTCAAGATCATCCACAGCGGCAAGGACGGCGCCACACGCGTCAAGGACATCGTCCTGTCGCTGCGCAGCTTCTCGCGGCTGGACGAGGCGGAGTTCAAGAAGACGAGCCTCGAATTGGGAATCGACGACACCCTCGCCCTCCTCCACCACCGCATGCGGGGCCGCATCATCCTGGAGAAGGATTACCGGCTGAACCAGCCGGTCTCCTGCTTCCCCGGCCAGATCAACCAAGTGTTCATGAATATCATCTCCAATGCTATCCAGTCTATCAAGGGCACCGGCAGCATCAAGATCGCCACCCGCCGCGAAGGCGCCCTGGCCATCGTGACCGTTGCCGATAGCGGCGGCGGCATTCCGCCCGAGAACCTCGGCAAGATCTTCGATCCGTTCTTCACGACGAAAAAAGTGGGCGAAGGCACCGGCCTCGGCCTCTCCATCTCCTATGGGATCATGGAAAAGCATGGCGGGCGCATCGATGTGCAAAGCCGGTTGGGCGAAGGCACCACCTTCGAATTACGCCTGCCCCTGGAACCGCCGGCGGCGATGCCGCTATCAGGCGTACCAGCGGCAATGCCGCTATCAGGCGTACCAGCGGCATTGCCGCTATCAGGAGTTACGACATGACCGGAGAAGAACGTTTCCGCCTGCTCTTCGTCGATGACGAGCCGGATATGCTCGACACCCTGACCCGGTCGTTCCGGAAGGGTTATGAGATCCTGACCGCGGATTCCGGGACCGCCGGGATCGAGATGCTGCGCCGGCACCCGATCGACCTGATCATCTCCGACCAGCGCATGCCCGACATCACCGGCGATATGGTGCTGAAATTCGCCCGCGAGCATCAGCCCAAAGCCGTCCGCATTCTTCTCACCGGCTATTCCGACCTGGAATCGCTGGTGAAATGCGTCAACGAGGCGGGCATCTACAAATACATCACCAAGCCCTGGGAGCCCGAGATGCTGCGCCTCACCGTGGTGCGCGCGCTCGAAAGCCTGAGCCTCGAACGCAAGCTTGAGGTCGCCGCAGAACAACTTAAGCGGTCGTATCTGAACGCGGTCACGATGCTATCGCTCGCCTGCGACGGCAAGGACGAGGACACGGGATTCCATGTCCGCCGCATTCAGGCCTATACGGAAAAGCTGGCACTGGCCATGGGGCTCGCCCCCGACGAGGCCGAGCATATGGGGGTGATGAGCATCCTCCACGATGTCGGCAAGCTTCGGATCCCCGACGCCATCCTCAAAAAGCCCGGCAAGCTCGATGAAGCCGAATGGGCGGAAATGAAGCGGCATCCGGAATACGGCGTCACGATCCTGGGCTCCGACCCCTTATATGCGATAGCCCGCGATATCGCGGGCTATCATCACGAGAATTTCGACGGCAGCGGCTACCCCTCCGGCTTGGCCGGCGATGCCATCCCGCTTTCCGCCCGCATCGCCAAGGCCGCCGACGTCTTCGACGCCCTGACCTCCCGCCGCCCCTACAAGGAGCCCTGGCCGGTATCGCGCGCGCTCGAAGAAATGCACGCGCATTCCGGGCGCCACTTCGATCCCGCCGTCCTGCTGGCCTTGCAATCTCTGGCCTTGGACGGCACCGTCGCCGCGATTATCGCCCTACATCACGGCGCCCCGGTTCCTGGCCAATAATTACATCTGCCCGGTAAGGCGGATCATGAAGAGGTTGCGGGAGAATTGACCGAAGGCCTGGGCCCCGGTCGAGTCGCGGTTGGTGTAGGTGTAGGCGGCACCGAGATAGATGTTGTTGTTGAGGAGATAACGCGCCCCGGCGGTCAGATCGATCCGGTTGTCGCTGCGGTCGATGCCCTGGTAATCGTCGTTCTCAAAAATGACCGACGCATTCAGGAGGACGTTACGGAGCAGTTCGTGATCCACCTCGGCACTGAGCCCGGAGCGCAGATAGCCGGCTGAATTGGCGACGCCGCCCGCCGCGAAATTGTTGGCATCGACCACCCGGCGGTCGCCGTTGAAGATGACCGAGGTAATTGAATCCGGGTTCCACACCACCCGCGCCCCGGCATCCACGCCACTGATCGCACCGAGCCTGGTATCGCTGTATTCCTGCGACAGATATCCGGCATAGAGTTCCGCATAGGTCACGCCGGTCAGATCGATTCGGCCACCCGCATCGAAGCGGTAACCGTTGGAATCGCGCGAGGGGTTGAGCGCGGAATTGCCGGCGGTCGAATTGTCGTAGGCGACGAATATGCCGGTCGCGCGCACGAACGCCTCGTAATTCGGCACGATCTCATAGTTGAGCCGCACCGACGGGGTGAAGCTGGTGAGATTGCGGACCTGCAGATCGAGGGCGCCGCCGCCGATCGCGGTACCGTTCTCGTAATCCTCGCGATGAATGACGAACGACGCTTCGTAGCCGATGCGAAGCCCCTTCTGCGCAAGCCCCACCGTCCCGGTATAGGCATCATATTCGACCGGATGCAGCGCCACGCCCGCCGAGTTCGGATCATCCCGGTCCTCATGCAGATGTTCGAATTTGAGTGCTCCGAAGGCGCTCAGATTGTGGTCGATGTCATAGCGGCCGTCCGTGGAAATGAGGTAGTCGGCGAAATTTTCCGAGGAATGCGATGCAAAGGTGCCGATGCTCGCCCCAACCCGGAAATTCAGTTCATGCTGGCCCCAATTCGACAGGAGCGCCGCCTCCGGCCTGACCACGGTGATGAAATCGTCGGTACCCTTTTTGGTCGCGAAGATGTTGTCGTTGTAGGTTTCCTCCAACTCCGCGCGGGGATAAAGGAAGAAACCGCCGACACGCACGCCGATCGGATCGTATTCCGGACGCGGCCGGTCGAAGACGCTCTCACCGCGAACCAGCGGGCGTCCGCCCTCCTCCTGATGGAGGTTGGGCACCGTCGGCGCCAGCGGCGGCACCGGCGGCGGAGCCGTTGCGGGAAGACCGGGCTCCGGGGCGGCAGCTTGGGCCAGCGCCGCTGTTCCGGAAAAAGGAAGTGAGAGAGGAGCGGCCAGCAAAACCGCCAACAAACCCAAATTTTTCGCCCTAGAATTGCGCCGCATAACTGCCCCGTTCCGTTTAATTGTCACCGAAACAAACGGTATCGATCCAATTCCGTTCCGGCAAGCAACCCTAAAGAGTAATGAGACCAGCCGTCCACCGTTAAATTTGCGCGTTTAATCCGTGAGTTCGCTCCGCGAATGGATGTCGCCATGGCGGCGGAATTCGCCGGCAGGCGCCGTCAAGCGTAGCGGCCTCCTCCTCCCCGCGCACTGCATTACCCGAAAAAGGTGTTGCGTGCGTAGCGCCGATAATGGATATGTGTGCTGCACCCTCATTGCGGGTGTATATCGCGCACCAATATCGTTTTTGGGGAGACATCCATCATGGCTTACGATCTCTATCAGCAGACTTTCGCGCTTTCCTGGCTGGCCAACAGCGCCGCCGGGCTGTCGCTGCCGGCGGCATCCCAGCCGGATCTTCAGGAGATATTGCAGACCAACATCACCAACGCCCTCAACAATACGCAGAACCAGATCTCCATGGGAGGGTGGGCCCTCGTCTGGGGGCCGGTCGTCTTCACGGCGCCCACCGACACGACCGCCATCGCCGACAATGCCATGTATGTGGCCCAGGGCAAGGACGCGAACGGAAATCCGGTCTATGTCGTCGCCGTCGCCGCCACCAACTGGCTGTCCGGCTACGATTGGAGCCAGGAGGATTTTCTCGTCTCAAGCACCGTGCCGTTCAACTATGGCACGGCAGTGGGCACGCCGCTGCTCTCGACGGCGGTGGGCAACGGGCTTGATGCACTCCTCCAAATGTCGGATCCGGTGCACGGCACGCTATTGGCCTTCCTGCAGAAAATCCCGGCAGCCGGCACCACCTCCGTCATCTTCACCGGACACAGCCTCGGCGGCGCCTTGGCTCCGGCACTGGCGCTGGCGCTCTTCAACACCGGCACCAATAATTTCACCACCAATTTCGCCAATGTCTGGGTCTATCCGACGGCGGGGCCGACGCCCGGCAATGACGGCTTCGCGGAGACCTTCCAGGCTTGCTTCAAGGTCGCCACAACAAATTCCAATTCGCACCAGAATTGGAATCAACTGCTATGGAACTCCTTCGATGTCGTCCCTCATGCCTGGGACAAAGCGGATCTATTTCTGATCCCGGCACTCTACACGACCCTACCGCAGCCGGTGCTTGGAGCATTGGTCACGTATTTCGTCGCCGAGACCGCGTTTACCACCTATACGCGCCTCCCCAATGTCAAATTGACGGGGAAGCTGAATCCGGAAATCCCCGTCGTCTACACGGATTTCGGCGCCTATGCGAAGCAAGCCTATTACCAGCATATCCAGGCCTATCTCGATCTTATCGGCATTACGCCGCTCTCGCTTCTGCCCTCGTAAGGAGAACCGGCATCCCCGGCGGCAGCCAAGCCGCCGGGGATGCCCGGAAGCTGATCTAATCCGCGAACGGATCCCGCACCAGGATCGTGTCGTCGCGTTGCGGGCTGGTGGAGAGAAGCGCCACCGGGGCTTCGATCAGCTCTTCCAGGCGGCGGATGTATTTGATCGCGGTCGCCGGGAGATCGGCCCAGGAGCGGGCGCCGCGGGTGCTTTCAGTCCAGCCTTCGAAGCTCTCATAGATCGGCTCGACCTCGGCCTGCGCGGCGGTGCCGGCGGGGAAATGGCGCAGGGTCTCGCCGCGATAGCGGTAGCCGGTGCAGACCTTGATTTCCTTGAAGCCGTCAAGCACGTCGAGCTTGGTCAGCGCGATCCCGGTGATGCCGGCGACCTTCACCGCCTGGCGGACCATCACCGCGTCGAACCAGCCGCAACGGCGCTTCCGTCCTGTGACCACGCCGAATTCATGGCCGATCCGCCCCAGATCCTCGCCGATCTCATCCTTGAGTTCGGTCGGGAAAGGGCCGCTGCCGACACGGGTCGTATAGGCCTTGGTGATGCCGAGCACATAACCCACGGCTCCGGGACCGATGCCGGACCCCGCCGCCGCCTGCCCCGCCACGGTGTTGGAGGAGGTGACGAAAGGATAGGTGCCGTGATCGACATCCAGCATGGTGCCCTGCGCGCCCTCGAACAGGATGCGCTTGCCGGCCCGGCGGAGCTCGTCGAGGCGGCGCCATACGGCATCGGCATAGGGCAAGATCTTCGGCGCGATCTCAAGCAGCAGGGCCAGGAGCGGCGCCTTTTCCGCCTCCGGCGCGCCAAGCCCGCGCAGGAGCGCGTTATGGTGGAAGAGAAGCTGATCGATCTTGTCGCCAAGGCTTTCGGGCTCGGCCAGATCGCAGATGCGAATCGCCCGGCGTCCGACTTTGTCCTCATAGGCGGGACCGATGCCGCGCCCGGTGGTGCCGATCTTGCCCTCGCCCCGCGCCAATTCGCGCGCCCGGTCGATCTCGCCATGTGAAGGCAGGATCATGGCCGCGTTCTCGGCGACTCGCAGGCGGTCCGGGTTGATGGTCACGCCTTTCAGGGCAATCGCCTCGATCTCCCGCAGCAGCGCCCAGGGATCGATGACGACGCCATTGCCGATGAACGACATCGTGTCGGGCCGGACCACGCCCGAAGGCAGGAGGCTGAGCTTGTATTCGATATCGCCGATGACGAGCGTGTGGCCGGCATTGTGGCCGCCCTGAAAGCGCACCACGACATCGGCGCGCTGCGACAGCCAGTCAACGATCTTCCCCTTGCCCTCGTCGCCCCATTGGGCGCCGATCACCGCGACATTCGCCATTCCTGAACCCTTAGAAAAATTACGGCACGCTTGAACCAGGGCTGCCTATGAAAGATCGGTGATCTTGCCATCGATCAGCGCATGGCCGCAACGCAGCCGGCGCCCCTCGGCGGCATCGTCGGCAACCGGGGCGAGCCCCGCCACCGTGACCCAGCCTTCGGCGCGCAGAGACCTCCCGGTCCCAGCCTCCACCCCCGCCGGCAAATAAATCCGCCTCGGCCCCGCCGCCGCCGGCATCGCCGCCGACAGCGTGTCGGTGAAGAGCGAGAACCCCGTCGCCGGCTCCGGCGCTGAAGCGCTACCGGAAATATAGCGCCCGCCCCGGCCAAGTTCGCTCCGGACGTGGCGGGCGAAAAAGGTGAAGCTGATCCCGGTCTGATATTCGAAGGCACGGTTCTCGACCGGATCGATGGTGAGCCCCAGTTCCGGCCTCCGCTCCCGCAAAAGACCGATGACAGCGGCGAGACGGTCGCATTCGTCCTTGGCCTCGGCCGGCAGCGCCAGCGTTTTAAGGACCGCCAGCGCCTTGTCGGCAGGCCCCGCCGCGGCAAGCAGCCTTCCTAGAATCGGAGCCGCCTTGCCGCCAATCTCCGCCAGACGCGCCGCATCCTTGTGGTCGAGTGCCGCGCGGATCGCCTGCGCCGCTTCGCCGTCCACGCCATGCGCCTTGCAAATCGCGGGAACCAGCGCCGGCAGGGTCAGATCGACCGAGACCCCCTCGATCTCCAGCTCGGCCAGCGCCTCGGCGGCCAATGCGATCACCTCGACATCGGCGGCGGCGGCGTCGATGCCGAACAGCTCCGCCCCGACCTGCCCGATCTGGCGCGCCGAGCGGACCGGACCGCCCTTGGCCCGCAACACCTGCCCCGCATAGCAGAGCCGAAGCGGCCTCGGCGCATGGGCAAGACGGGTCGAGGCGATACGCGCGACCTGCGGCGTCATATCGGCGCGAAGCCCGATCACCCGCTCGGAAACCGTGTCCATCAGCCGGAAGCTTTCCCGGACGGTCGCACCGCCGGGACCGGAGAACAGACTCTCCTCGAATTCGAATAAGGGCGGCTTGACCCGCTCGTAACCGTGGCCGGCCAGAACCGCCATCAGGCGGCCAACCAGTTGCGCCTCCGCCGCCGCTTCGGGCGGCAGGAGATCCCGGACTCCGAGCGGCAACAGCGCCGGATGAATTAGCTCGTTCATAACCGCGGGGAATAGCGCGTTTGCACCGCCGCCGCAAACGGAATTCGGCACAAGACGGGCGCACCGCCCGCTATCGTCCAGGACGGCAGCGGGATTTCCTGGACATGGTCAATCCAATATGGTGGATCAGGTTTTCTAAAAAACTACCTGGAGATGTCCAATCATGAAACGCTTCATCATCCTGCTGGCCCTGACGGCTTTTGTCGGTTGCCCTGCGGCGCCCGCTTTCGCACGGGGCGGCGGACATGGCGGCGGCGGTGGCGGCTCATCGCATTCGAGCCGGAGTTCGTCGCATGCCAGGAACAGCTCGTCGAAATATATCATCGCCAAATGCAAGACCGCCAAGTGCTACGCCAAGCATCCGAACGGTCGAGTTGCGATCCCCAAGGGAAAGAAGCGGCACTAGACCGGCACAAGGCCTAAAACAGGAGCGCATTTCATCACTTCGCGCCAATCTTGCCCTGAGGAAATGCCTTCCCGAGGGAATGATTGAGACGAAGTGGTGAAATGCGCTCCGTTATTCCGCCCCTTATTCTAAGGCTCTCGGTGACGGCGGTGATTCGCGCGGTCCTGGATACGGACGGGGCGAAGCGAGCGGGCGATATGCTGAAGGATCGTCTCACGATAGGCGAGACCGGTGATCAGGATGACAGCCACAAGGCTGAGCTGGGATAGGAGAAGCATGGTCCACTACTCCACTAAGGTCTTGAACGGGAACAGCGTAGGACGAAAAACGTTATGAGGTCATTAAAGAAATGTGGCGGGGGGATGCCGGCTTCAACCCCCGCCTAGAATCAACAGGCAAGGAGTGATGTCATGGCATGGAACAAGGCCGCTTTCGCGGCATGGAACAAGGCCGCATTCACGGCGCGGCATAAAGCCGCAATCGCGATCGTCGCACTCATAGCCGCCTTCCCCGGCGGCGTTTCGGCGCGAGGCTTTGTCGGCTTTTCCTTCGGCCTGCCGGTATACGGTCCCCCGGCCTACTATCCGCCGCCGGCCTATTATCCTCCCACCTACTACTACCCGCCGCCGGGCTACTATTATCCGCCGGCGGCAGGCTATGCCTTACCGGCGCCGCCGGCGGGCTATGTCTCACCGGCTCCGTCAAGCGGGCAGCAATGCCGCGAATACCGCTCGACGGTGACGGTCGAGGGCCGGCAGCAGCCGCTCTACGGCACCGCCTGCCTCCAGCCCGATGGAACCTGGCGTATCGTTCAATAGGAGCGAAGTCATGAGCGACAGCAAACGAATATTGCGGAGGACAGCCTGCCTTATGGCCGCCCTCGCCCTTGCCGGATGCGTCTATGTGCCGCCGCCGCCACCGGCCTACCCGGCCTATGGCGGCTACGGAGGCTATGGAGGCCCCGGAGGCTATTACGCGGCCCCCGGATACTACCCCGCCCCCGCCATCTACCCCAGCTTCGGGTTCTACGGGGGCTTCGGCGGGGGTTGGGGTGGCGGGCGGCACTGGCGCTGAGAGATCTACATCAGCCGCCAACTGCCGTCCGGCTGCTTGCAGACCTGTCCTGAAGCTTGGGCGGGTTTGCCATCGACCGTCACGGTCTGGGTAAACTCCCGGCACTCCATCCCCGGAGCCGGCATCCCCGGAGCCGGCGTTCCCGGCGCCTGGGTGGCAATGGGCATCGGGTAGTAGTGATTGTAGGTGCAGCCCGAAAGGGCCGCTCCCGAAAGGATCGAAAACGCCAGGATACCGACTAACCGCCGCATGATTGCCTCCAAACCCCAAAAGAAGATCTCAGGGTTATGAACGGCGGCGCCTCGTAAGCGCTCCCCCCGAACAATCAGCTCCGGTGCAACTCCGCATAGGCCCAGTCGAGCCAGGGCAGCAAGGCCGCCACATCGGCGGCCTCGACCGTGGCGCCGGTCCAGATCCGCAGGCCCGGCGGCGCGTCGCGGTGCCCGGCGATATCGAAGCCGGCGCCCTCGGCGGCGACGAGCCCGGCGAATTTCCGCACCGTCGCCAGCTGCGAATCGCGGTCCAGCGCCTGGAACCAGGGTGCCGTAAAGGCGAGGCAAACCGAGGTTGTGGAGCGAATCGCCGGCTCCTCGACCAAAAACCGGATCCAGGGCGTCCGCTCGACCCAGGCGGCGATCACGGCGAGGCTGGCCTCGCAACGCCGGATAAGCGCCGGCAGGCCCCCGATCGACTCGGCCCAGCCAAGGGCATCAAGCTGATCCTCGACGCAGAGCATCGAGGGGGTATTGATGGTCTCCCCCCGGAAGACCGCCTCGTTGAGCTTGCCGTCATGAGTCAGGCGGAAGATCTTCGGCAGCGGCCAGGGCGGCGTATGGCTCAGAAGCCGCGCCACCGCGTGCGGGCTCAAGACCAGCATGCCGTGAGCCGCCTCCCCGCCCAGCACCTTCTGCCAGGACCAGGTCGTCACATCGAGCCGCTCCCAGGGCAAATTCACGGAAAAGATCGCCGAGGTCGCATCGCAGATGGTGAGCCCCTGGCGATCGGGCTTGATCCAATCCCCATCCGGCACCCGCGCCCCCGTGGTGGTGCCGTTCCAGGTGAAGACGACATCGCGGTCGGTATCGGCCAGACGCAGATCCGGGAGCTTCCCGTAATCGGCCCGGAACACCCGGACATCCGCGAGCTTGAGATGCTCCACCACATCGGTGACCCAGCCCTCGCCGAAGACTTCCCAGGCAAGCATATCGACCCCGCGCGCGCCCAGAAGCGACCACAGCGCCATCTCCACCGCCCCGGTATCCGAGGCCGGAACGATCGCGATCCGGTAATCCGCCGGAATGCCGAGAAGCCGCCGCGACCGCTCGATCACCGCGACCAGCTTCTCCTTGCCCTCCTTCGAGCGATGCGAGCGCCCGAGCAGCGCCCCCTCCAGCCCAGCCAGAGACCAGCCCGGCCGCTTGGCGCAAGGACCGGAGGAAAAATTCGGGTTGCCTGGACGGAGGTCCGGTTTCGGCATGAGAGAAGCGTTCGACATGCCCCCTATTATCGCTTTCCTCGGAAGCTGAACAGCCCTGTCGAAGGGGATGAATTCAGAATCGAGGCGTATTCGTAATACGTGTGTTAGGGAGGCTATGCTTGACTATCCATACCGTGCCGCCGATCCTATGGCATGGCCAAGATCGTTTTCGACACCCACGCCTTCGTCAAACGCCTCGTTTCCGCCGGGATGCCGGAAGCCCAGGCGGAGACCGTCGCCGATGCCCTGCGGGGTACCCGCGAGGCCGACCTGTCGCAGCTCGTGACCAAGGCTGATTTACGAGCGGAACTGGCCGAGACCAAGGCCGACATCATGAAATGGATTATCGGCGCCCTCGGAATTCAAACACTGGCAATCCTCGGCGGAATCGCGGCGCTGTTGAAAATAGCAGGTCACTGAGGGTGGGCATGAGAGATTTGATAGGCTGCAAAACAGATCATCCTAAAAAGGAAACTGTCACCGTAACATACGGTTTACACAGATGCCGTCGCATGTCATAGAGGCTAGAAGGCGGCGCAATGGCGCCCGCAGAGCCCCTGGACCCGCGATGGTATTTCCATGCACGTAAATGTACAACTCAATGGCCTGGAAAGCTTGGTCGCCAAAGGTTATCAGGTCGAGTTCCATAGCCATGCGCAGGCGATTCTCAATATCGATTATCCAACTTTCTTATCCGAGCTCGAGACGGTTCTGTCAAATCTCTCTATTCCAATCGAGTCTTTGATAAAAGGCGGCGGCGGGGAGCACGAAACGACCCAGGGCCTAAGGCATGCTCTTGCCGATTTGGGCTGGGTTAAGCACAATTTCGAAATTAGAAAGCTCATCGACGGCGTCCAAAGGGAATCCATCTCGCACGAGGTTGACCATGTCCGAAGCCAGGACGGGGGCAAGGTCGCCATGGAAATCGAATGGAATAACAAGGATCCTTTTTTCGACCGCGACCTTGAAAATTTCAAACGCTTGCACGCTGAAGCTGCCATCTCTGTCGGCGTGATTTTAACGCGTGGTGTGACCCTGCAAGACAACATGAGGGCGGCGGTGCTACGCTTCGCCACCACGCGAGAGGTGACGTCCTACGATGATATTGCGGATCTCGTTGAGCCGACATCACGTCAGCGTCAGGCGGTCGAGCGCCGGATGAAATCGGCCGACTGCTCTTTTTCAGAAGCGTGGGCATCCGTCTTTTGCGGCGACAAGTTCGGCCAAGCGACCACCCACTGGAGGAAACTCGAGGACCGCGTGCATCGTGGTGTCGGAAACCCTTGCCCGCTTTTGCTAATCGGGATCCCCGATAGTGTTATAGCGTTCTGAACTACTCAGCGGCAGGGCGATCAGAGGCCGAGTTATGGGCGTAAGTCGCCCAACTCGGCTCGTAGGATTCGTCCGCTTGATTGCCCCAGACGGCCCACCCTTTCCTCATTCCTCGAGCGAACATCTCAAGCCGAGGGCCAGGGCTACAGTCTTCGACTAGGGCATACTGTTCATCGGGCTTACGGGAGTGCTCCCGCTTACGGGTGCCGAGGTAGTTCACCTGCGTGCGGCCAGGGTCTAACGTGCGAGCGTTCTTGCCACGGACGCCAAAAAGTATCAACTCGGTGACGTTGCGGAAGTAAAAACCGACCCCTCGGCCATCGCTGCCGCCATCTTTGCGTAGCTTGTGCCAGACGATGTTTGCCTTATAAGTGAAGCCCCATTCCTGCATCACCCGCAAACCGTCCGGTAGCAGGGCGTTGGGCACCCACAGATACAAATGAGCCGTTGGTGCGGCGATTTTGGAAACGGGCAAGCCAGCTATATCTTCGATTGTCATCGTGCCATAGCGCGACAGCCGACGATGTTCGGGAGCCATCTTACCTGTTCGATTTGTGAATCTCCAAGGCGGGTCAGCGAGGATCGTCGCGAACCTCTTGCCTCGGGAGAATGCGAGTAGATCGGCGGCAGCATCGATCTGTCCGTCAATCTCGGCAGTGGTGCGGGGCTTATCGATCAGAGCGTTCATATTGTTCCCACATCCTCACAAAAAGCTCGTTTGGTTCAAGGCCAAGCATAGCGGCTTTCGCCTTAAACCGACGCTTAACGTCCTTGGGGATTCTGACTTGAAGGGGCTCTTTTTCCGCCAGCGTTTGATGCTGGTGATAGGCTCCCCCTGTGTTCGTCGCCGAGCTTTTATCCATCCACGAATGGTGCATGCACGCATGCATGCCGTCAAGTGCATGAATGAAGATCGGTCGATTACGGCGACGATTACGGCGACAGTTTATATTTCTTCCTACCCATGCGAATCTGAAATTACCGTGCCGGTTTATGTTTCTTCCTATGCAGCCTTAACGAAGCCGCGCCAACAGGGAGGAAGTTCTACCAATCCCTATGCAACCTGTAGAATTGGCGGGCGGCTTTGGTCCCGACGCGGCTCCACCGTAATTTTGACATCCTGATCCAGCGCAACGAGAAACCGCATCAGCCGGTCAATAGAGTAGCCGCGAAATTGTCCCCGCAGCATATTTGAAATGTCCGGCTGCTTAACGCCGAGAATTTCCGCGGCTTCCGCCTGTTTCAGATTGCGTGCTCTGATAATTTCATCGATTTTATGAACAAGTTTTGCCTTTACCAAATGTTCTTCGGCATCAGGTAGCCTGATATCCGCGAACACGTTGCCGCTTCCGGTTTCATAGTCGATCGTCATGATTTCTGCCCTCCTCCTTGCCTATCTTCCTCGATTTGCTCGGCGCGTTTGAGGCGTTTTCTTATTAATTCGATTTCCTTTTCCGGTGTCTCTTTGCCGGTCTTCGACTTCTTTTGAAATGCGTGCAACACATAAACGGCGGTTTTGAGGCGAACGGTATAGACAGTCCGGTAGGTATCTCCGTCATAATCGTCCACAATCTCCAATACGCCAGCGCACCCAACCCCTTTCAACGGCTTCGCGTCCGGGTGTTTGCCGCCATCTTGAGCAATGTGGAGCGCATAGCCCATCACGTCCTTAACAGATTCCGGAAAATCGCAAAGGTCTTGCTGGCTGGAACCGATCCATATCAACGGCTTCAACAGCATATTCTCCGGCTATCACACGATTCGTATATAGTGATTTGGCTATATCGTCAAGGATGCTGAATAGGAAATTTACTCATCTCGCCGTCTTGTCGTGATACGGATTCGTGCCCCCGCCGCGCAGCATCACGCGGATGGGCACGCCCGGCAGGTCGAAATCCGTGCGGAGCAGGTTGACGAGGTAGCGGCGGTAGGAATCCGCCAGCTCGCCGGGCTTCGAGGCGAAGAGGGCGAAGGTCGGGGGGCGGGTATTGGCCTGGGTCATATAGCGCAGGCGCAGGCGCCTTCCATTGACCAGCGGCGGCGGGTGGCGTTCCTGGACGGCGGCGAGCCAGCGGTTGAGCTGAGGCGTCGGGATGCGGCGGTTCCAGACCGTATGCGCTTCGAATACCGCCTCCATGAGATGATCGAGCCCGGTGCCCTTCTCGCCCGAAACCGGCACCACCCAGATCCCCTGGACCTGCGGCAGCGAATGCTGCAAGCGGTCGGTAATGCCGGTGAGCGCCGCTTGGCGATCGGGGACGATGTCCCATTTCGTCGCCGCGATCACCATGGCCCGGCCTTCGTCGGCGACCAGCCGGGCGATGGTCAGATCCTGCTTCTCCAGCGGCTGGGTGGCGTCGAGCACCAGCACCACGACCTCGGCAAAGCGAATGGTGCGCAAAGTATCGCCGACGGAAAGCTTTTCGAGCTTTTCCGAGATTCGGGGCCGCCGCCGCAGGCCCGCCGTATCGACGAGCCGCACGCGCCGCTCCCGCCACGCCCAATCGAGCGAGATCGAGTCACGGGTGATCCCGGCCTCCGGGCCGGTAAGCAGCCGGTCCTCGCCGAGGAAGCGGTTGACCAGCGTCGATTTGCCGACATTGGGCCGCCCGACCACCGCAAGCTGCAATGGCTTCTTGCTGGCCGCACTCTCCTCGCCTTCGGAGGCTTCTTCTTCGGAAGCTGCGTCCGCAAGCACATTGGCTTCAAGGATCGCATCTTCAATTTCGTCCGCCTCGGGCTCTCTTCCCGGCGCTTCGATCAGGGGCTGAAGAGCCGCATAGAGATCGGCCAGCCCCTCGCCATGCTCCGCCGAGATCGCGATCGGATCGCCGAGGCCGAGGCTGAACGCCTCATAGAGGCCGGAGCGGGCAGCCGCACCCTCGGCCTTGTTGGCCACGAGCAGGACCGGCGTCTTCTGCCGGCGCAGGAAATTGCCGAAATGCTTGTCGACCGGCGTCACCCCCTCGCGGGCGTCGATCATCAGCAACGCCACATCCGCCCCCGCTACCGCGCGCTCGGTCTGGATGCGCATCCGGGAGGTCAGGCTTTCATCGTGGACATCCTCGAACCCGGCGGTATCGATGACGCGGAAGCTGAGATCGGCCAGCCGCCCCACACCCTCGCGCCGGTCGCGGGTGACGCCGGGGGTATCATCCACCAGCGCCAGGCGCTGCCCGACCAAGCGGTTGAACAGCGTCGATTTTCCGACATTCGGCCGGCCAACGATCGCAACGGTAAAGCTCATGCTGTTTTTTCAATCCAACCCTTAACGCAGGGCCACAAGTTTCGCCGCATCCGTCAGGACATAAAGCGTCTTCTGCGCCACGATCGGCGCCAGGAATACCCCATCCGGCAACTCCATCCGGCCAAGCACCACACCGGTATAAGGCGAGATGGAAATCGCCTCGCCATCGGAGGCCGTCAGGATCAGGCGATCGCCCGCCAGCACCGGACCCGACCAATGCAGCGCGCCCTTTTTCTTTTCGAGATCTTCATAGCGCGGCATTTCCGTCACCCAGCGCACCCGCCCATCGGCCCGCGTCATGCAGAAGAGCTCGCCACGGTTGCTGAGCACATAGACATAGTCGCCGGCAACCCAGGGCATATCGGTGCCACCGACATCCTGTTCCCAGACCCGCTCGCCCGTGCGCAGGTCGATCGAGACCATGCGCCCGCTATGCCCGACCGCGAAGACCCGTCCGCGATCGATCACCGGCCGGCCCCGGATATCGGCCAAAGCCGAAAGCGCATCGGTCCGCCGTGCCGCCGCGAGGCTGTCGACCCACAGCACCCGTCCGTTCTCGACACGGAGCGCCACCAATTCCCCCGAGGAATAGGGGATAATGGCGACATCGCCCTCGACCGCGGGGCTGCCGCCGCCGAGCAGGCCGGCGGGCTCAGTGGTGCCGGCATGGCCCCAGAGGCGCCTGCCGTCATCCGCCGCCAGAACTTCGAGCCGGTTATCCACCGTTACCGCGAAGACCCGGCCATCCGCCACGGTCGGCGGGCTGCGGAAGGGAGCGGATTCCGCCTGACGCCAGATTTCGCGCCCGCTCGAAGCGTCGAGCGCCACGATCTGGGCAAAGCCGGTGGTGATGAAAAGCCGGCCATCGGCATAGGCGATCCCGCCGCCGGCGCCCTTGGCCTCATCCTCCGCCGGGGTCACGTTCACATGCCAGAGCCGCTCACCGGAAGTGGCGTCGAAGGCGGTGACGATCGCGGCAGAATCGAGCGCGTACAAATGCCCGCCGACCACGATCGGCGGCGACAGCAGCGACGCCCGTGAGGTCGAGCCGGAGCCTATGCCCACCGACCATGCCTCTTCGAGTTCATCGGCGAGAGCCAGATGATACATGGCATGATTAGGAAAGCCGCCGGCCTGCGGCCAATCGCCGTTCGCCTGCGGCTTCGGCAAGCGGACATCGACCTCGCTCAGAGCCGGATCGGGCTGGAGTTGACGGTCGAGGCTCAGGATCGAGATCCGCTTACCCGGAAGCTTCTGCTTGTCCGCCCCCCCCTCGAACATGCTGCAGCCGGCGAGCAGCACGGCGGCCAGAAGGCAGGCGCCGATGGGCGCGCGATTGATCATCACTTGTGCTCGGTATTGCCAAGAGCGCTCACGATTTCCGCCGCCCGGTTCCGCGTTTCCTGCGGGGCCGCGGCATCGTCCGCGAGATGCTTGTAGCTTTCAAGCGCCGCCGCCTTGTCGCCGGCCTTGAGCTGCGCCGAGGCGGTCAGCTCCTGCGCCAGCGCGTGCCAGGGGTTGGTGGGCGCCGCAAACGCCGCAAGCTCGGCGGCGACGCCGGCCGCATCCCCGTGATCGATCTCCCAGGAAGCCGCCAGCAGCTTCGCGATATCGCGGTAGACCCCGTCGACCGCGTTGTCCGCGGCGATTTCCTTGAAGGCGGCGATCCCGGCCTTGGCATCCCCGGCGCGGGCGCGCAGCCCAGCCGCCTCGAAGCGCGCCAGCAGCGCATGCCCGCCGCCGCCTTCCTTCGCCAGTGCCGTGAAGGTGTCGGCGGCCTGGGCGAACTCGCCCTTATCGGCCAGTTCGAGTCCGGCGCTGAAGCGGACGCTCTGCGCGCTCACTTTGCTGTCCTGGTACTTCTGCCAGCCGACATAGCCGCCGGTGCCGAGCACCACCGCCACCGCCACCACGATCACATAGTGCCCATACTTGGTCCATAGCTGACCAAGATTATCACGCCGAATCTCTTCGTCGATTTCGCGAAAGATGTCGCTCAAGAAAATCCTCCAACCCTGAATGCGCGGCCACCATAACGAGTCGTCCGCCGGGACGCAAACCGGACAGTTCGCACCGGCCAGAATCCTGAAGAAGACATTGTATCCCGAACGAGACTTTCTGGACGAAACCCCGAAAATGCGCGAAAACGATGGCTTGCTGCGATTGTGACCGCATCCGGCACAATAGATCGAGGAGGTTCCCGCGCCGGGAACGCATGACCGAGCCATCCGAAACCGTCCACCACCTGACCGATCGCCGCCGGAAGCCGAACACGCTCTATTTCACGCGGGCGGAGCTGGGTCAGCTTCTGTCGCTCTATAGCGGCGGCGTGATGAACGGCGAATGGCGGGACTATGCGCTCGACAATGATTGCGGCCGCGCCATGTTCTCGATCTACCGCCACACCCATGAAAGCCCGGTTTTCACGATCGTGAAATGCGCGTCCGATGCCGATCGCACCAGCGAATACCAGATCCTCGCCGGCAAGCGCTGCCTTCAGACCGGCAAATCGCTGATGGAATTGCTTGAGGTCTTTCAGCGGCGGCAAGCCCTGGCGAGCATGACTTTTTGATCGGCTTGCTCAGCTTCCGGTAAAGCGTGGCGGCCGCTTTTCGGCGAAGGCTTGCCGTCCCTCGCGGTAGTCGGCGCTGTCGAGCGCATGGGTCGCCGCTGCCGCGATCGCCTGCCCATCGGTTTCGCCCTCCGCCAATCCGTTCAGAATGAGCTTCGAGCCAGCAATGGAGAGCGGCGCGTTCAAGGCCAGCCGGGCGGCATAGCGGCGCGCTTCATCCAGGACATCCTCCGCGATCCCGCCGATGAAGCCGATCCGGAGCGCTTCTGCCGCGTCGAAGCGTTCGCCGCCGAACAGAATCCGCCGTGCCGCATCCAGCCCAACCAGCGCCATGAGCGTGCGGGTCTCCGGCAGTCCATAGACGATGCCCAGCCTTGCCGCCGGGATGGCGAAGCTCGCCCCCTTCCCCGCGAAACGGAAATCGCAGGCCAGCGCCAGCGCCGCGCCGCCGCCGATGCAGAAACCCTCGATGGCGGCGATAGACGGCTTCGGCAGCCGCTTGATCGCCCGGATGCAGATATCGACTTCCCGGTCATAGAGCGCGCCGGCCTCGGCGTCGCGGCGCTCCTTGCCGAATTCGGCGATATCGGCCCCGGCGCAGAAATTCCCGCCCGCCCCGGTCAGGATCGCCGCGCGTACATCGCCATCCACGGCAAGAAGCTCGAAGCGCTGCCCAAGCTCCCGCCACATTTCCAGGCTGACGGCATTGCGGCGCTCCGGCCGGTCGATGGTGACGGTGGCGATCCCCTCCGTTACCGTGACAATGATCCCGGCCATCAAGACGCCTCCACGGGAAAAGTAAGCTCGATCAGCCCCGCAGCCCCGAAATCCGCCGCAACCGTGGTTCCGGGCCTGGCGAAGACGAGGCCCGTGCAGGAACCGCTCGTCACCACATCGCCGGCATGCAGCCCGCCTCGGCGATGGGCCAGATGATCGGCCAGCGCCGCCAGCAACCGCCGGGGATCGCCGCCGGTATTGCCGGTGGTGCGTGCCGCTTCAACGCCATCGAAACGGATCGTGACCGGCGGGCGGGCGAGATCGAGCGCCTGCCAATCGGGGATCGCGGGTCCGAGGATCAGGGCGCCGTTCGAGCCGTTATCCGCGAGCTTCGCCATGGGATCGGCGCTGTGGAAATCGGCAAAGCGGCTTTCGACCAGTTCGACCGCCGGATGGACGCTGCCGATGGCGGCGACGATCTCCGCCTCCTCATAGGGCTTGTCCCTCGGCGGCAGATCGAGCGCCAGCCGGAAGGCGATCTCAGCCTCGATCCCGAACAGGCGGAGAGAGGACGCCGCAAAAACAGCGGGGCTCGCCGTCACCTCGAAGATCGGCGCGAAACCGGCATCCGCATCGGGGCTCGGCGCCCCGGTCTTCCACCCCGCGACCGCGAGCCCCAGCCCCTCGATCACGGCATCTTGTACCGCATAGGCTTCCGCCTCGTCGCGTGGCCGGAATTCGCCCAGATCGGCAAGCGCCCGGCACGTCCGCCGCGCCTCCAGAAGCAATGCCGCCGCTCCGGCACAACGGGAAGAAATCGTCGTCAAGATGGTGGGGACTCCAGGTTCAGAATCTTAGCCACGCGCGGCGGCGATTTGATTTAGCCGCGCGACGCGAAGATTAAATCTCAGCCGCGTGACGCGGCGATCGAATTTATCAGGCCGAGGAGCATCTTGTCGTCCACCGGCTTTTCGAAAACGGCATGGGCGCCGGCTTCGAGCGCCTGCCGGCGCAAGGCGGCATCGGGGCTGCCAGTCATCACGATCGCCGGTATCCGGGAAGCGCCGGCCTTCAGCCTGCGCAGCAATTCGACCCCGCTCATGCCCGGCATATGCACGTCGAGCAACAGGCACCAACTCGCCCGCTCGCCGCCGCTCGCCAGGAATTCCTGTGCGGAGCCGTAGGTTCCGACCCCAAGCCCGTAAGCCTCAAGCAGAAGCTTCAGCGAGTCGCGTACGGCCTCGTCGTCATCAACGATCGCGATCCTGTCTTCGGCAACCGCATATCGCAAAGCAGATACCCCATCCCCCGCCAGCCACAGGATGCGACCGGTTCGCAACTGTGACATATCGACGCTACCGAAGAAAATACGCCGCCGATATAGGGATTTGTACTTAGGGGTTATAAGGAACGCGGCGGCACGCGCCCGCGCTATGACGCAGGCGCCCGCGCTAAGACGACAGCGCCAGCGCCAGCGTGAAGGCGGATTTCTCCGCCGCATACATTCCCGCGATCTGGGTCGTGGTAAAACCCGCCAGTTGCGGGTGCCCGAGCGCCCCGATCTCACTCGTGGTGAGCCCCCGGACCTGATTGATGCTCAGAGCGCCGATTTCCGACACGGTCAGTCCGGCAAATTGCGCCGTCGTCAGCGCCCCCAGCGCCGTCGATGCGATCAGGCGGATATCCGTCACGCTCAGCGCCCCAAGCTGGGTGGCCGTCAAGGCCATGATATCGGTCGATGTGTTCAGCCCAGCGAACTGTTTCGCGGTCAGCGCCGCCAATGCGCCGGTGCTCAAGCCCTGAAGCTGGGCCGTCGTCAGGGTGTGGAGCTGCGCCGCATTCATCCCCCCGATTTGCGTCGCCGTCAGCATCCCGAGTTCCGTCGTGCTCAGCCCCCCGGTCTGGGCCTTGGACAACGTCCCGAGCTGCGTCGCCGTCAGGCCCCGGAACTGGACCGCCGACAGCGCCCCGACATCCGACGAACTCAGGCTGAGAATAGTTTTGAGGACGACATCGGTTCCGCCCGCGCCATCGTCCGACAACAGCCATAGCGACCGGGAATAATCCTTGCCCTTTGACGAGATGGCCAGATTTACCGTGCCCCCGCCCGCCACCGCCAGGGTAAGGCCGTCCGTTCCATAGGTGGCGCCCGCCGCGCCGACGCCGGCTAGATCGATCGTGTCGCCGTTACCGAACCCGAAGATCGCGGCTGAAAAGCTGGACGCGCTATCCAGGTACAGAAAGCCGCCGCTCCCGGCGAAATTGACCGACTGGCTCGAATCCGCGCTTCCAAGAAACTCGACCATGCCGCCGCCGCTGATCACGGCACCACGTAGGATACCGCCGGAATCCACCTTCACCATGCCGAGGCTGCTGACGGCAATGCCGGAGGCCGACGCGCCGGAAGCAATCTCAAGACCAACGATCGCGCCGTTCTGGATGGTAACGCCGTCAACGACATAGGAACCGCCGCCGGAAACCGAGCCACTCGATAGGACGAGGCCGCTGATATGGCCGCCGCGCCGAACCACGGTCCCGCTGGCGATGCCGCCGGAACGCACCGTCATGGAACCGCCGCTGTCGACCACCGCGCCGCTGGCGACGCCGCCGGAAACCACATATGCATTGCCGCCATTGCTGACGACCGTGCCCTTTGTGACGCCGCCGGAATCCACAGCCTCATAGCCGCCGCTGCTGACGACAAAGCCCGAGGTCGAGGCGCCGGAGGCTACCTCGAGGCCGACGATGGCGCCGCTCCGAATAATGACGCCGTCAATGACGTGAGAACCCCCACCGGAAACGGAACCGCTCGATAGCATGAGGTTGATGTGGCCGCCGCGGTTGACCATCGTCCCACTGGCGTCGCCGCCGGATTGCACATTCACATAGCCGCCATTGCTGACGACGGTACGGTTGGCAACGCCGCCGGAGGCCAGATTCATAAGGCTCCCGCTGCCGATGACCGTCCCGATGGCGATGCCGCCGGATTCGATATTCTCGGTGCCGCCATTGCTGACGATAAAGCCGGAGGTCGATGCGCCGGAGAGAACATCAAGATTTATGATGCCGCCGCTCCGGACGGTAACGCCGTCGATGACATGAGCCCCGCCGCCGGAGACGGCATCGCCACTCGACAGGATGAGGGCGGCATAGCCGCCCCGGCTGACCACCGCCCCGCTCGCGACGCCGCTGGCATCCAGGATCAGTTCGCTGCCGCTTTTGACGACCGCGCCGCTGACGATGCCGTCCACGATCAAAACGCCGCCGCTGACGACCGTACCGCTCGCGACGCCGCCGTAATACACCGTCTCCTGACCGCCATTGACGGCCGTGCCGCTTATCACGGCGCCGGAATCGACGGTAACACTGCTGTTGCCGCTGAGGATGAGGCCGGAGGCCGATGCCCCGGAGCCGATTTCAAGACCCAGGCTGGCGCCGCTCTGGACGGTGACGCCGTCGACGACATAAGGCCCCCCGCCGGAAACCGAACCGCTCGACAGGAAGAGGCTGACATAGCCGCCGCTGCTGACCACACTCCCATCGGCAACGCCGCCGGAAGCCACATTCAGAAAGCCGCCGCTGCTGACGACGGTGCCGCTCGCGATGCCGCCGGAATTCACATACATAGAACCGCCGCCCAAATCCGGTGGACCGCCGCTGACGACCGTGCCGCTGGCGACGCCGCCGGAATCCACCGTCATGGAGCCGCCGCTGAGCACGACCGTTCCGATATCGGTCATCCCTGAAGAAACGGTCCATGTCTGGCCGCTGCTGACGATGGTCATTTCAATGTCCTCGGCTGATCACGGCTGAATTTTTCGTTGGCTCCGGCGGCGTGGTGCCCCGGAAATTTGGGATGCGCTTCAGGACCACCTTCACCTGTTCGGCGGTGACGAGGCGCGTGCATTCGAACTGGCGTGGCGTGTCCTTGTGACGGGGGCACCACAGAAAATCCTTGTGGTCGAAGCGGAGCCGGGGATCGTTCCAGCAGCTATTGCAAGCGTGGTAGTTGATGACCCGGTAGGGCGTCTCGAACTCGTTCACGGGATGGGTGAAGCCGCTGATCATCACCACCTTCGTGCCGGCGCCCCAGGCGAGCCAGGACAGGCCGGAAGACAATCCCACAAAGAACTCGGCATGCTTCAGCCAGCGCGCCCGCTCGGTCAGGGGGCGGTCGCCGGTCTGGTCCTCGGCGCCATGCGGGATGTGGTTCCAGACGAGGCCGTGCCCATGCGTCGCCTGCCGGTCGATGCAGATGACGCGATAGCCCGCCTCCTTCAGGAAACGGGTGATCTCCTGCCAGCCTGTCGGGTTGTTCCAGTATTTGCACTGGGTCGTGCTCTGCACCGCGATGCAGACATAGGGGCCGTCGATCGGCGGGCCATCCTCGACGACGATCCGGGGCGGTTCCTCGGTGGGATCGACTCCCAATATATAGCCGGCGGTGCGGTGCAGCCCGACGAGCCGGAAGTCGCAGGGTTGAAGCACACTATCCGCATCGTCGAAGAAGAGGCCGATATTATAGGTGGCGTAATACCGCTCCGGCGCCGCCGCCTCGGGGGGGACGAAGCGGATGTCCGGATAGGCCTTCTCGAATAGCGGGATCAGCCGCTCGGCCAGGACCACGGAAAGCTTGCAGCCATGCCGTTCCTGGAACTTCACCGCGTAGGGAAGCCAGCCCAGCGAATCCCCGATCGTGCCGACCGGAAGCTGAACCACGACCTCCCGCGCGCAAGCATCGTAATCGTGGCGGAGCACGCTTTCATCGCCTTTCCAGACCTCGATCCGCGCGCGCAGATAATAGCGCTTGGAGCTGTTGATCCGCCCCATTTTGATCAAAGCTTCGAAGAGGATGTTGCCCGTATCGAGATCGGAAAGCCGCACCCGCCAGGGCTGCTCGCTTTCCGGCAGCAACACCCGGACGCCGTCGTTGAAATCGAAGCGGATTCCGGCGGGACCGGTCTGGGTCGGGATCTCGGCGGGAGCGGGGAACGGACGCGTCTGCTCGGACGCCGCCGCGTCTTCGGATGAAGCGGGCGTTTCGGCGGAAGCCGCTTCCGTCAGGGCCGCGGTCGTCGCTGCATTCTCGGCGTCCACACAGCACCACCTTAAAATGAGGAACTATTGATTGATGCTCTAAAATTATTTTCAATCAATAAATGGCGGCCCGCATGCCGTCAAGGCCGCCTCGCTTACGCATGGCTATCGTGTGTCACCGCCTCATTTATTTCGCGTAACGCTACTCTTCGGATGGGGCGGTAAAGCAATGCTCCATCGCCGGGAAGCGGCGGGCGCGGACATCGGCGGCATAGGCGGCGGCGGCGGTGGAGACCGCGCCCGCAAGCTCGGCATAGCGCTTCACGAAACGCGGGCGGAATTCGGTGAAAAGGCCGAGAAGATCGTCCGAGACCAGGACCTGCCCATCGCAAGCGGGCGAGGCGCCGATGCCGATGGTGGGAATCGCCAAAGCTTCGCTGACCGCGCGGGCGACGGGCTCCAGCGTGCCCTCGACCACCAGCGCGAAGGCGCCGCCCGCCTCCACCGCCAGCGCATCGGCCAGGATCCGCTTGGCCTCGTCCTCGCCACGGCCCTGGGCGCGCAGCCCCGTGGCGTTGACGGATTGCGGCTGCAAGCCGATATGGCCACAGACCGGGATGCCGCGCTGGGTGAGGAAAGCAATGGTTTCCGCCATCTCCACCCCGCCTTCGAGCTTCACGGCGGCGCAACCCGTCTCCGCCATCAGCCGCGCCGCGTTGCGGTAGGCCGATTGGGGCGATTCCTGATAGGTCGCGAAGGGCATATCGACGACGACGCAGGCATGCTCCGAGCCGCGCACCACAGCGGCGCCATGCGCGATCATCAGTTCCAGCGTGACCGGGAGGGTGGTCTCGAAGCCATAGATGACGTTGCCCAGCGAATCGCCGACCAGCAGCATATCGACATGGGGATCGAGAAGCCGCGCCATGGGTGCCGTATAGGCGGTCAGGCACACGATGGGTGCTGCACCCTTGCGGAAATCCCCGACCCGCAACCTCCGGCTCTGGAGTTGGACGCTCATGGCTCTATCTCCCTCGGCAAGAATGCGGGAGGTTAGAGCGAGCCTGTTCCGTCCGCAATCGGCATCTCATTCCACATGCTTGGCGTGTTTGTTTGCACTACGATGCCGTCATCGAATTGTCTCAACCGATGCGAGGTTAAATGCGAGGTTATATGAGGGAGGTTCGCGAACCCCGGTTCCATCCGGTCGCCATCGACGATCTGCGGGCCACCCAAATGACGGTGGGCATGCGGGAGGTCGAGGCCAAACGCAAAAGATGGCGATCGAACACCGACGGCGAGAAGGCCGACTTCCTCGGGACTCATATGATCCCGGTCGTGCTGGGGCCGAAGGACCGGCATTTCCTGATCGACCACCATCACCTTGCCCGCGCGCTTCTCGATGAGGGCGTGCAGGAGGTGGCGGTGACCGTGGTCGCCAATCTGCGGAAGCTCGACCGGGATGCCTTCTGGGTCTATCTCGACAATCGCGGCTGGATGCATCCCTTCGACGCCGAGGGGCGCCGGCGCGCGTATGGGGATCTGCCGAAAAAAGTCGCCGATCTATCGGACGATCCCTTCCGGAGCCTTGCCGGCGAGTTGCGCCGGGCCGGCGGCTTCGCCAAGGACACGACCGCCTTCAGCGAATTCCTCTGGGCCGATTTCCTGCGCCGGCGGGTCAAGCGCAGCCTAGTCGAGAATGATTTCTCCTCGGCGCTGGAACAGGCACTCCAGTTCGCCAAGAGCCTGGATTCCGATTATCTGCCCGGCTGGTGCGGTCCCATCCCGGAGGAATGACCGCGTCCCGTCCCCTCTACCCCCTCCTCCGGCTTCGGCGTATCATGGTTTAAGCAGGGTATCTGGCACCCCTGATGTCCCTTGAGGAGACCCCCATGATCCGGCAGGCTTTGGAGCAGGCGAAAGGCGGCGTCGCCGTCCGTGCGCGCTATGATAATTTCATCGGCGGCAAGTTCGTGGCCCCGGTCGAGGGACGGTATTTCACCAACATCACGCCGATCACCGGCGGCGCCATCGGCGATATCGCCCGTTCCTCCGCCGCCGATATCGAACTGGCGCTCGATGCCGCCCATGCGGCCAAAGAAGCCTGGGGCCGGACCTCGCCGACAGAGCGGGCCAATCTCCTGCTCAAGATCGCCGACCGGATGGAAGCCAATCTCGATTTCCTGGCGCTGGTGGAAACGATCGACAACGGCAAGCCGATCCGCGAGACCAAGGCCGCCGATCTGCCGCTCGCCATCGACCATTTCCGCTATTTCGCCGGTTGCATCCGGGCGCAGGAAGGCGGGCTTTCCGAGATCGACCATGAGACCGTCGCCTATCACTTCCATGAGCCGCTCGGCGTCGTCGGCCAGATCATTCCCTGGAACTTCCCGATCCTGATGGCGGTGTGGAAGCTGGCGCCGGCGCTGGCCGCCGGGAATTGCGTCGTGCTGAAGCCGGCGGAACAGACGCCGCTCAGCATCCTCGTCCTGGCCGAGCTGATCGCCGATCTCCTGCCGCCGGGCGTCCTCAACATCGTCAACGGCTTCGGCGTCGAAGCCGGCAAGCCGCTGGCACAGAACCGCCGCATCGCCAAGATCGCCTTTACCGGCGAGACCACGACCGGCCGGCTCATCATGCAATACGCCTCCGAGAACATCATCCCGGTGACGCTGGAGCTGGGCGGGAAATCGCCGAACATCTTCTTCGCCGACGTCATGGAAGAGGATGACAGCTTCCTCGACAAGGCGCTGGAGGGCTTCACCATGTTCGCCCTCAACCAGGGGGAGGTCTGCACCTGTCCGAGCCGCGCGCTCGTGCAGCGCAAGATCTATGACCGCTTCATGGAAAAGGCGCTGAAGCGGGTGGGCGCCATCCGCCAGGGCAATCCGCTCGAAGCCGAGACCATGATCGGCGCCCAGGCATCGAACGACCAGCTTGAAAAGATCCTCTCCTACATCGCCATCGGCGCCGAGGAAGGGGCGAAACTCCTGGCGGGCGGCAAGCGCCGCATCCTCGACGGAGAACTGAAGGACGGCTTCTATGTCGAGCCGACGGTGCTCGAAGGCAACAACCGGATGCGCATCTTCCAGGAGGAGATCTTCGGCCCGGTCCTCGCCGTCACCCCCTTCGAGGACGAGGCCGAAGCCCTGTCGATCGCCAACGACACGCTTTACGGCCTCGGCGCCGGCGTGTGGAGCCGCAACGGCAACCGCGCCTTC
>Ga0265327_10000656_pt1 | contig 55525 bp, 50 predicted proteins | sample 41621metaG_FD_202089 | JGI IMG/M metagenome (GOLD analysis project Ga0265327, IMG submission 202089) | Rhizosphere microbial communities from Carex aquatilis grown in University of Washington, Seatle, WA, United States - 4-16-21 metaG | ecosystem: Host-associated > Plants > Roots > Rhizosphere... | reverse complement strand
TGCCAATGACGGCACCCGACGCGGGAGCCTACCCGCGCCGACGTCCGAAGGTCAGCTACGGAGCGAGTGCGGTGGTGACCGGTGCGGGCAGCGGCATCGGCCGCGCCTTCGCCCAGACGCTCGCCGCCCGCGGCAGCCGCGTGGTCTGCGCTGACATCGACCTGGGCCGGGCACAGGAGACCGTCGAGATGATCGGCGGCAGCCAAGCCCACGCGGTGTCCTGCGACGTCACCTCGTATGAGCAGGTCAGTGAGCTGGCCAGGGTGTCCGAGAGCTGGTTGGGCCGGCCCGCCGACCTGGTGATCAACAACGCCGGGATCGGCACCGGCGGGCTGCCGGTGGGCATGATGTCGATGTCCGATTGGGAGAGCACCCTGGCCATCAACCTGTGGGGTGTCATCTACGGCTGTCAGGTGTTCACTCCACTGCTGCGTGAGCAACGTTTCGGCGGCATCATCAACGTCGCCTCGGCCGCGAGTTTCGCTGCCGCGCCCATGATGGCCGCCTACAACGTGAGCAAGGCAGGTGTGCTGGCGCTATCGGAGACGCTGTCCGCCGAGCTGAGTGGCTCTGGAGTCAAGGTCACGGTGCTGTGTCCGACGTTCGTCAAGACCAACATCGTCAGCGACGGCCGCGTCAGCGCTTCGGTCAGTGGCCTTGCCGCCTCGGTGATGAAGTACACCGGTGTCTCGCCGGAACGGATCGCGCGCGGCACGCTCGATGCGCACGATCGCGGACGGTTCTACGTCGTCCCGCAGCTCGACGCCAAGCTCGTGTGGCACCTCAAACGGTATACCCCAAACCCCTATCGCTGGGGTGCAGGCTTGATCGGTCGGCTGATGCCGTCCCCGGTTGATGCCAAAGAACTGCTCGGAGCGGATGTGCGGTGATGACCATGCATGCAGATGTCGTCATCATCGGAGCGGGATTCACCGGGCTGAGTGTGGCTGCCGGGTTGAAGCGTGCCGGCATCCACAACTTCGTGCTGCTGGATCGTGGCGAGGCGCAGGCCGGCACCTGGCGTGACGACACTATCCGGCTGTTCGACCTGGGCAAGCACGTGCATCCCGGTCAGGAAGTGGCCGCGCTCGCCTACGACGAGGTCGATGGGCGCTGGAATGTTGATATCGCTGGGGGAGAAGACCTGTCGGTGAGATCGGTGGTGCTGGCCATCGGCTCGCGATCAGAAGCAGATCCGACGGTTCCCGGTATGGAGGCCTATACCGGGACGGTCGTGCGAGGCCAGGAGTTCAGGGACGTTGTCCTGGCCGGTAAGCGGGTAGCTGTGGTCGGCAACGGCGCCGCCGCAGCTACCTTGCTTCCCGAGATCGTGCGAGAGGCGCGCTCTGTCAAGCTCTTCCAAAGCTCCCCGGACTGGATACTGCCACGCCGGGAGTCTCGCGCTGCCCGTCTTCTGGAGAAGGTTCCGGCGGTCAGAGATGCGGCGCGGCAGGCGTGGTTCGCGGGACGGCGGCCCCAGCGTGCGGGCATCCTCGAGCTGCTGGCGCGAAACAATCTTCGTCAGCACATCGAAGATCCATGGACGCGCCGACAGCTCACGCCGTTGCCCCTGACCGGGCGTCCCAACGTGGTGGTCGCCGACGAGTTCTACACCGCGCTGCAGGCATCTAATTGCACATTGATCACGTGGCCCATCGCGCGCTTCTGCGCCGCAGGAATCCGGAGTGTCGAAGGCATCGAACATCATTGCGATGTCATCGTGTTCGTCTCGGCGCCCGAGGAGATGCCGGCGTCGAGAATCCCGGTGACGGGAATCGGTGGTCGCGAGATGCCCGAGCTGGACGATATTTCGCTGGCGGGGTTCCCGAACCTCTTTCAGGCAGACCCTCCCCGCCGACAGCCGGGCAGGGATGCTGTGCAGCGGGTCCGCAGCAGGGTGGACAAGGTGACCGCGCGGGTTAAGGGTGCGATACGCCCCGACCTGAGCGCGGGCGTGCAGCCCGCATCCGGGCGCACCCGGGCGACAGCGGCACTGACCGGATTGGCGCTGCGTCCGATGTTCAATCGGGTACGGCTCAACAGGTTTGGGGTCGCTGCGGCACGCAGCGTCGTCGCCGGGACCATGGCAGCCGGTAGTCCGATGCCTGACGATGTCAGGATCTCGCGGGTCAGAGAGCGCGATCTGCGGGGCGAGTGGGTGCACACCGCCAACAGCGATCCCGATGGCCCGATCTTGTTCTACATTCACGGCAGCGGATACGTGGTGTGCTCGCCCCGGACACATCGCAGGCTGGTGGCGCGACTGTCCCGGGCCACCGGACTGCCCGCCTTCAGTCTCGATTACCGGCTGGCTCCGGAGCACCCCTTCCCGGCGGCAGCCGATGATGTACGCGTGGCCTACCAATGGCTTCTTGAGAAGGGGTACGCCGCCAAAGACATTGTGATCGCCGGTGACTCGGCGGGCGGACATCTCGCGGTGGACCTTATCGCGGAGAACCATCGGCTCGGGGTACCGCAACCGGGAGCGATGGTGCTGTTCTCACCGCTGATGGATCTCACGCTGGGGATGTCAGCCGAACGCGAACGTGATGCCCCGGACCCGATCATCTCCGCTGCCGCCGCACGGCGTCTTGTGGACATGTACACGCATGGGCGGGACGAGGGCGATCCCCGGCTGCGGGTCTCTCTGGTACCGGGAACCGCGTTGCCGCCCACACTGATTCAGGTAGGTGGCCGCGAGATGATGGCCGCCGACGCCGAACATCTCGAACTCATGATCACCCGTGTCGGCGGGCAGTGTGAACTGCAGGTATGGCCGGGCCAGATCCACGTGTTTCAGGCGCTCCCGCGGTTCAGTGCCGAGGCCGGAGCGGCCGTGCGTGCGGCGGGGCGATTTGTCACCCAGACCCTCGCTGATCACGTCGAAACCACCACAGCGCAGTCCGCATAAGGAGGAATGGCAATGGCCGTTGTATTGGAAGACATGCTGCAGACCATCAAGGACAAGCAGTGGGCGCTCGCGGACGTCGACTGGGATGCACCCGGCGCCGAGACCATCAGCCCTGAACTGTGGCCCAAGCTCAAGAGCTTCATGGCCGACCTGGTGTGGATCGAGAACATCGGCGCGCGTGGGTTCGCCGCGCTGGCCAAGAAGGCTCCGGACCCCACGCTCGCCGAGATCTACCGGTACTTCCACGCCGAGGAGCAGAAGCATGCGAATGCCGAGCTCGCGCTCATGCGGCGCTGGGGGATGCTCAAGGAGGATGAGATCCCCGAGCCGAACATCAACGTGCGCTTGGCCATCGAATGGTTGGACAAGTACTCGGACGGCCTCTCGCTGACGGTCCTCGGCACGGTCATCCCGCTGCTTGAGGTGGCCCTCGACGGCGCGCTGCTGAAGTTCCTCCTCGAGGAGGTGCAGGACCCGATCTGCCACGATGCGTTCCGGCACATCAACTCCGACGAATCTCGGCACCTCGCAGTCGATTTCCATGTCCTGGACATGATGGGACAGGGACCGATGCGCCGGGCCGTCATCGAGAACGTCGGCACGTTGGTCAGCCCTTCCTTCCTGGTCGCCGGTTTGGTGGGGTTAGGTGCCGGGATTCCGCTCATCAACCGGATTCGCAACAACATCGTGGCGATGGGGCTGAGTGAACAGCGGCTGTACGACGCGATGAACCGCTTCTCCAACGTCGGAGACCGCGGCAAGGGGACCCGACTGTTCATCTACCGGTTCTTGAAGAAGGGCTCCAAGTGGGTCATCAACCCCGATCACCCCTATCACTACTTGGCCAACTCCATGGTCACGGCCTCGGACCACATTCCGCGTAAATGGCTTCCCCCGCAGCCGTCCTGGTCCAAGGAGCTCACCTACGAGGCAACGGCATGAGTGCGCGACGTCGTAAGCCCATGCGGGGGCCCGATCATCAGGTGGTGATCATCGGTGCCGGACTGTCCGGCATCGGGGTGGCCCGGGACTTGCTGCGGGCCGGCGTCACGGATGTCACCATCTTTGAGCGGGCCGCTGGCGTCGGCGGAACCTGGCGCGACAACGTGTATCCCGGTATCGGCGTGGATGTCCCCGCGCAGGCATATCAGTTCCGGGAGGCCTGCAACCCCGACTGGTCCCGGTTCTACGCCAAGGGCCCGGAGGTGCTGGCGTATGTCGAGCGGTTGACCGACGATTTCGGTGTGCGTGAGCTGATTCGCTTCAACAGCGAAGTGGGGGAACGTCATTGGGACGACGACGCGGATCTATGGCGCATGAAGGTCAACGGCAAGGACGTGACCGCGCGGTTCGTCATCGTGGCGGCCGGACCATTCCCGGAACCCAAACCGGCGGAACTACCCGGCCTCGACGACTTCACGGGCACCATCGTGAAATCGGCGTCCTGGGATCAAAGTATTGACCTGGCAGGCAAGCGCGTCGCCATCATCGGCACCGGGGCCAGCGCCGTACAGATCATTCCCGAGATCGCGCCCGAAGTGGGCCACCTCGACGTCTATCAGCGCACGCCGATCTGGATCTTCCCCAAGTTCGACCCCACCACGCCCGGGGCCGTCAAGACCTTCTTCCGTCGGGTGCCCTTCGCCCAGCGGCTGCTGCAGGAAGGGCTGGAACTCGTCTACGCCGGCGTGCTGGTGTACGGCGTCATGTACTACGCGAACGTCAAGGTCATCCCACAGGCGGTGTCGAGCTTCCTGCGTAACGTGACCTATCGGATGGCGGTGCCGGACAAGGAGCTTCGCGCCAAACTCACTCCGGACTACGACTTCGGTTGCAAGCGCCCCGCGGTCTCCAGTTCCTATCTGCAGACCTTCAATCGGGACAATGTCGACCTCATCACCGATCCGATCGAGACCATCACTTCGACCGGGATTCGCACGCGTGACGGGCGTGAACGCCCGGTCGACGTACTGGTGCTCGCGACCGGATTCCGGTTGTTCTACGACCCGCAGATCTACCGGGACACCCCGGTCATCGGGCGCGACGGGTTTGACCTCGGCGACTTCTATGCGCACCAGCTGCCGGAGAGCTATCACGGCATCTCCACTCCGGGATTGCCCAACTACTTCCAGGTATTCGGGCACTACGGATGGACCGGCGGCACGTGGCACAGCGTTGTGGACACGGCGGGCGCGCACATCAGCCGGGTGATCGCCGAGGCGCAGCGCCTGGGCGCTACCGATGTCGAAGTACGCCGGCAGGCGGCCGCCGACTGGACCGAACAGGTCCGTGGCCGCTATGCCACCTCGCTGTTCCAGGTCGGCAACTGCGCCACCGCCAACAGCTACTACTTCGACCACAACGGCGAGTCCGCGTACATCCGGCCCATGTCCACGCAGGCCGCGCGCCGCTCGTCGCGCACGTTTCCGCTCCATGACTATGCGTTTGAGGGGCATGCCGAGCAGGTGCGGGCCGTGGCGGTGGCTGCTGACCAGGCCGTTGTCTAAACCAGCGCCGGGTATCGCTGTATCGAACCGAAGCGTGAGTAGATAAGGTAGCGCTCATGAGCGGCGAGACCTCCAGTCAGTCAAACGGGGCTACCCTGATCCTGCTGCGCCACGGCGAGAGCCAGTGGAACGCCAAGAATCTCTTCACCGGCTGGGTCGATGTCGACCTGACCGAAAAGGGCAGGTCCGAGGCGCAGCGCGGTGGTGAGCTGCTCGCTCAGCAGGGGCTGCTGCCGGACATTCTGTTCACCTCGCTGCTGCGTCGCGCGATCAATACCGCGCACCTGGCCCTCGACACGGCCGACCGGCTGTGGATCCCGGTGGTGCGCGACTGGCGCCTTAATGAGCGCCACTACGGTGCGCTACAAGGGCTGGACAAGGCGGAAACCAAGGCTAAGTATGGCGAGGACCAGTTCATGGCCTGGCGCCGCAGCTACGACACCCCGCCGCCGCCCATCGAGCGCGGCAGCCACTACAGCCAGGACCAGGATCCCCGCTACGCCGATATCGACGGTGGGCCGCTCACCGAATGTCTGGCCGATGTGGTGGCGCGGTTCGTGCCGTACTACGAAGACTCCATTGTGCCGGAGCTGCGCGCGGGTAGGACAGTTCTCATTGCCGCCCACGGTAATTCGCTGCGCGCACTGGTGAAGTACCTCGACGGGATCTCCGACGAGGAGATCGTCGGCTTGAACATTCCCACGGGCATTCCGTTGCGGTACGACCTGGACGAGGACCTCAAACCGATCACTCCCGGTGGGGTTTACCTGGATCCGGAGGCCGCGGCCGCAGGCGCCGCGGCGGTAGCCAACCAGGGCGCGAAATAACCTCACCGAGAGTCTGGCCCCACCAAAAGATCGCCAATTAGCGAATACTCGGTAAACGCACGCCTAACACCTGTGCGGGAATATGTGACTTGCTCGGCATTTAGCCGCACGCTGCTGGGGTGACGTTCACCGAATGCGTACGCTTTTCGCGTGACCGCCGCATCGGGCTCTCTGGTTGTGATCGTGACGATCGCAGCCGTCGCGGCGCTTGCTGCGGGCGCGGCGCTGGGCGTCTGGTACTCACGGCGCTCCCCGACCCTCCGAAAGACCTCCGATGTAGCCCAGACGGGTCTGACGGTCTCGCAGATGCTGGAGCGCATCGTCGCCATCTCGCCGACAGGAATCGTCGTCGTGGACGAGCATCAGGATGTGGTCCTGGTCAACGCCCGCGCCCGCGAACTCGGCCTGGTGCGCGACCGTCAGCTCGACGAGCAGGCATGGAATGCCGCGCAGCGGACCCTGATCACTGGTGAGGCTGTCGAAGTGGACCTGACCACCAAGCCGAAGGCGCCGGGCCGTGCGGGGTTCTCACTGCGCGGTCACGTGCGCAGGCTTTCCGACGCCGATACCCGCTGGGTGGTCATCTACGTCGACGACGACTCCGAGCATGTCCGCATGGAGGCCACCCGTCGCGATTTCGTGGCCAATGTCAGCCACGAGCTCAAGACGCCCGTCGGTGCGATGGGCGTGCTCGCGGAGGCGCTGCTGGAGTCCTCCGATGACCCCGAGACGGTGCGGCATTTCGGCGAACAGGTGCTCGCGGAGTCCCGCCGTCTGGGCAACATGGTCACCGAACTCATCGCGCTCTCACGGCTGCAGGGGGCCGAAAAACTGCCCGACCTGGAGGTCGTCGACGTCGACTTCGTGGTGTCCGAGGCGATGAGCCGGTCCAAGGTGGCGGCAGAGAACGCCGATATCGCGGTCACCACCGACGCACCCAGCGGCTTTGAGGTGCGCGGCGACCCCACCCTGCTCATCACCGCGATCAGCAATCTGGTGGCCAACGCGGTCGCCTACTCGCCGCAGGGATCGCCGGTGTCGATCAGCCGCCGGCGCCGCGGCGACAAAATCGAGATCGCCGTCACCGACCGTGGCATCGGGATCGCCAAGGAACATCAGGAGCGCGTCTTCGAACGGTTCTTCCGGGTCGACAAGGCGCGCTCTCGCGACACCGGCGGCACTGGGCTTGGGCTGGCGATCGTCAAGCACGTGGCGGCCAACCACAATGGCGCCATCAAGTTGTGGAGCCAGCCGGGCACGGGATCGACCTTCACGCTGTCCCTGCCCGTGTACGAGGATCAGGACGACGTCGAGGACACCGAAGCGCACCTGCCGTCCGACCAGAGCACACCTCGCAAAGATGCGAGTAATCACGCCGCACCACAAGTACCTATCAGCCGCTTACGCGAAGAGCACAAAGCGACTACACGAGAGGAACATGTACGTCGATGACCAGTGTCTTGATTGTTGAGGACGAAGACTCGCTGGCCGATCCACTGGCCTTCCTGCTGCGTAAGGAGGGTTTCGAGGCGACCATCGTGAACGATGGTCCCTCCGCGCTCGCCGAATTCGAGCGCGCCGGCGCCGATATCGTGCTGCTGGACCTCATGCTGCCGGGGATGAGCGGCACCGATGTCTGCAAGCAACTGCGTGCCAAGTCCAGCGTTCCGGTGATCATGGTGACCGCACGCGACAGCGAGATCGACAAGGTCGTCGGGCTGGAGCTGGGCGCCGACGATTACGTGACCAAGCCGTACTCGGCGCGTGAGCTCATTGCCCGCATTCGCGCGGTGCTGCGCCGCGGCTCGGACTCCGAAGAGACTGCCTCCGGTGACGGAGTGCTGGAGGCCGGGCCGGTGCGCATGGATGTCGACCGGCACACTGTCTCCGTGAATGGGGAAGCAATCACCTTGCCGCTCAAGGAATTCGACTTGCTGGAATACCTGATCCGCAACAGCGGCCGGGTGCTCACCCGGGGTCAGCTGATTGACCGGGTCTGGGGCGCGGACTATGTGGGCGACACCAAGACCCTCGACGTACACGTCAAGCGGCTACGGTCCAAGATCGAGGCTGATCCGGCCAATCCGGTGCACCTGGTTACGGTGCGCGGCTTGGGCTACAAACTCGAAGGCTGAGTCTGACCCGCGGGCGTTTACACTCGGACGGCAACGAGGCGCTCAGATCTGCGCGCCCTGGTTAGGTCGGACACGTCGATGGAGCAGCTAGTGGCGCAGGAGCCCCCTCGCCGAGGACGGCCCCCGGTGTCCGGACTTGCCGATAAGCGGCGTCAGCAGATCGTGGACGCAGCTTTCGCGGCCTTCACCGAAAACGGCTACGAGCAGACCAGCATGTCCGATATCGCGACCCGCGCGGGTATGGGGCAGGGAACCGTCTATCGGTATGTCGACAGCAAGCGCGAGGTCCTCGACCTGGTTTTCGACTATGGCGTGGAACGGCTCATCGACACCCTGGCACTCGATGATTTCTTCGATGTCGTCGGCGGCACGGCCGGCATCGAGGAACGCAACGACATCATCATGGAGGGCGGCCGGCGCCTCTACGCACTGGTTGACCAGGAACCCGCTTTACTGAAGCTCTTGACGGTGCAGTCGGCTGCGGCCGACAAGGAGCTCAAGCAGCGAGTCGTCGGCATCCAGGGGATGCTCGACTCGTACGTGCAGCGGGGTTTGGAGTCCGGTAGCCGGGCCGGCTGGCTCCCGGGGGATGCCCAGAACCACGCCGTGCTTGCGCGGCTGCTGCCGGCACTGGTCCTGCCGGGTTTTCTACTCGCCCAAAGCAGGCACGACAACCCCAGTACCCGGGAACGTTTCGTGAGCACCGCGTCGCTGATCGCGGAGAAGGGCATCCTCCGCGACGGCGTGAGCCTGGAGCCCGGGGATGGCCACGGGTCGGCGGAAGCCGTTGACTCCGGCCATGTTTCGTTGCCTGTCGCGGCCGACCGGCGCAATGAGCTTCTCGATGCCGCGCTCGAATGCTTTCTGTCAGACGGCTATCACGCCGTCGGGGTGAATGAGATCGTGGAAAGACTCGGGGTCAGCCACGGCACGTTCTACAACTACTACCAAAACAAGCGCGACTTGCTCGATGCGCTGATGGTCCGAGAATTCTCGGCGATGGAACCGGCTCTTTCCCGGACGGTTGCCCGACTGGATGCGCGCCGAGATATCGAACACGCTCTTGCGCAAGGATTTAGGAACGCATTGGAGGCGGTGGCCGGTCGGTTGCCCGCCTTGATCTTCGTGTGTACCGAGGCCGCCGGAGTGGACCCGGAAGCGCTTCAGTCCATTATCCAGTTCTTCCGCTTTGCCTCGGTGCGCAGCGAGCAGTCGGTGTTCTCGATGATCGGTGCGGACCGGATCAACCCGTTGATGGACACCGAATTCCTGGGGCAGGCCTTTGTCTCGCTGTTGGTGGGAGCCGTCACCCTGATTGTCGATGACAACGGTGGGACAGACCACGTCGACGAGTATGCGCAAGCCATCACGCAGTTTTTGCTCTATGGTCTGAACCCAGCGCCATAGGCCGGCGCGGGAACGAAGGAGCACACCCATCGGCGAACCAGTTGACAACGAAGTCAACGAGACTCGAGCTGGCGTGCCGCTGCGCGCGAAGAGGGCGGCGGCGCTAGGGAAGGTCGTTGTCGGCCATGCCGTTCGCTCGGCGATAACGACAGCGATCAAGCCGGTCGCCGCGGACGTGGCCGCCCGGCGCGACGCCGATATCTTGCGGTTCGCCGACGACCTCGTGGCCGTCGCGGGCTCGATGAAGGGTGCTGCACAGAAGCTGGGGCAGCTGCTGTCGGTGGTGGATGTGGGCATCACCTCCGCATCGGCCAGGGATGAGTTCACCGCCCGGCTCGCGCCGCTATTCGACAATGCGCCAAGGGTTCCCGACGCGACGATGCACACGGCGCTGGAGCGTGCGTTGGGCGATCTGCGGGCCAGGATCGTGAGTATCGATGCCGGCGCCATCGCCTCGGCCTCGATTGGGCAGGTGTACCGCGGCCGTCTTGACGACGGGCGGACGGTCGCGATCAAGATCCAGTACCCGGATATCGCGTCCAAGGTCCGCGCGGATATGAAGAATCTGCAACTGGTCACCAAGCTGGCAGCCAAGAAGATGCCGGCGAGCAACACCCAGGCCATTGTGGCGGAGGTGCAGCGGCAGATGATCAAGGAAGTCGACTATCGCACCGAACTGGCGCATCATCAGCGGATTTTCGACGCATTTCGCGGGCACCCTGCATGGCGTATCCCGGAACCGATCGCAGAACTGTGCACCGAACAGGTCCTGGTGACCGAGTACCTCGACGGTGTGCCCTTCGACAGTCTCGGCGGCGAGGATCAGCCGGTGCGGGACCGAGTGGGGGAGGCGATCTACCGCTTCTACTGCGGTGAGATGTACCGGACGGGATTCTTTTGTGCCGACCCGCATCCCGGCAACATCATGCTGCTTCCCGACGGCCGAGTCGGTTTCGTGGACTTCGGGCTGTGCATGGATATGGACCCCGAGGACGCCGAGGTTCAGCGCAAGGTGTTCCGGGCGCTGCTCACCGGAGATGACGATGAGGCGTTCGAACTCGCTGTGGCTGCGGGATTCCTGGCTGACCCGGCGGCCATGGAACGAAGCGCTGCCACCGAGTACATCCGCGCGGTCAGTAGCTGGCATCTCGGGGACGGAAGCCTGCGGATGACCCCTGATATCGCCCGTCGCTCGGTCGCCGATGCGGTGCTGCCCTCGTCCAAGTTCTACGACGGCATCCGCCACCAGCGATTGGTGGAGACGCACGCGATGGCGCGGCGCACGGAGATGTGCGTGGCGGCACTGCTCGGCAAGCTCGGCGCCGAGGCGCCCTGGTCGGCGATTGCGCGCGAGTATCTCGGTCTGGCCGATGTCGCCACACCCATGGGTGAGGGCATCGAAATCTGGTCTCAACAGCAATAACAGCCGCTTCGGTGGTGACGGGAATGCCATCTTGTATTTTTATGAATGGCATGTCAGTCTGTTAAACACCTGTTCGTTTTCGAAACCATCGAGGAGCGCCGATGACGGCCAACGTGGTGCCGCTGCATCCCGAGCGCGTGGAGCTCGTGCGCTCCGAACGGGGCTCGCTGACGGTTCTGTTGCGATTGGGGCGATGGGCCATCCGTGCCGTCGCCTACCCGGTGATTGCGCTGTGGGCGCGTTTCCCCCATCTGCCATGGCCGTACCGAGTCGTTGACCTGGCAGCCGTCGTGCTGAGGCCGGTGCGGGGAGTGCGCCGTACCCAGGTACGGCTTGCCCACTGCGAGGCGGAACTCATGTCGTGCGGCGATGGCCCGTCGTATGGCGCGCTGCTGTACCTGCACGGCGGCGCGTTTGTCGTGGGCGGCCTGAACTCGCACCGCAGGCTGGTCTCGCGCATCGTCACGGGTGCCGGCGTCACGTCCCTTGCCGTCAACTACCGCAAGCTGCCCGAGCACCCTGTCTCCGCAGCCGTCGAGGATGCCCTCGATGGATTTCGGCAGCTCATCGAGATGGGCTATCAGCCCTCGGAGATCGCCATCGCCGGAGATTCCGCCGGCGGCTTCCTCGGCCTGGTCACAAGCCTGATCGCACAGCGGCGCGGCTACGGCTCGCCGGGTGCCCTGGTGTGCATATCTCCACTGGTTCAACGCGACCCGGCGGGCAAGCTGGTCCTGGCCACGCAATCCAACGACCCACTGTTCCCGGAAGCGGCACTGATCGCCATGGAACGCCTCATGTTGTCCGCCGAGACGACCACCGCAGGGCTTGAGGTTCTCGACAGCTTCGTCGAGGGTTGCCTTCCCACGTTGGAGTGCCTGCCGCCGACACTTTTCCAGGTGGGCAGCGACGAGATCCTGCGCCCCGATAGCGAATTCGCCGCCGCTCGGATGGCCGAGGCCGGCGTACCCGTCGAACTGCAGATATGGAGGAATCAGGTGCACGTTTTCCAGATCGCCGCGGATGTGCTCGTCGATGCGAGGGCCGCTGTCGCGGAGATCTCGGCATTCGTCAGGGCTCATGTGGGACGGCAGGCGGCATGAAGTTCACCGAGATTCAGATGGACGGTGCCGTCGCGTTGGTCACGGGTGGAGCCCGCGGTATCGGCCTGGCCATCGCCCACCGATTGGCGGGCATGGGTGCACGAGTGGTCGTCGCCGACCTCGACGGAGCTGCCGCCACCGAGGCGGCACGTGAGGTTGGTTCGGATGCGCGAGGTTTCGCGCTGGACGTGACCGAATTCGACGAGTACCTGCGAGTGGTGGACGAGATCGAGGACTCCATCGGACCCATCGACATCGTGGTGAACAATGCCGGGATCATGCCCGTCGGCCCGCTGCTGGAGGAGTCCCGCGGGGTGGCGGAGGCAACGATGCGCGTCAACTTCTGGAGCCACTACATCTCCTTCCAGGTGCTGGCGCCACGGATGATCGGCCGGGGCAGAGGACATTTCATCAACGTGACGTCGGCGGCCGGCGCCATTCACTCGCCCGGACTGGCGAGCTACGTCGCGTCGAAGCACGCCGCCACCGGATTTGCGCGTAGCGCCCGCGAGGAGCTCGCTGGCACCGGCGTGACCATCTCGACGGTCATGCCATCGGCCGTGCGCACCCAGCTTGTGGACGGGATTCCCTTCACATGGTGGGAGAAGCTGGGGATCATTCCGCCCGGCTGGGTGGCGCGCGACGCGGTCAGAACCGTGCGCAACCGGCCCGCAGTGGTCGGTTCCCCGAGGGGTACGGTCCTGGCGCTTCGGCTGCAGCACCTGGTTCCCGAGTGGTTATGGCTGCTGGGCAGGCGAGTTGTGAACGCCGACAGAACCGTTGGACCGGTGGATCGGCGAGCCCGCAGTGAGTACGACGGCCGCATCAACCGGCAGGCCGGGGCAGCCCTATGAGCAACCCCGAACACGAGATCGTCATTATCGGCGCTGGCATTGGTGGACTTGGCGCCGCCATAGGACTCAAGCGTGCCGGCCTGACCGACTTCGTCATCCTCGAACGCTCCGCGGGAATCGGCGGCACCTGGTACAACAACCACTACCCCGATGTCGCCGTGGATGTTCCCGGGATTGTGTATCAGTTCTCCTTCGCGAAGAACCCCAATTGGTCTCGCACCTTCCCCAAGGGGCGCGAGGTGCAGCAGTACATCGCCGGCCTAGTGGATCAGTACCGGCTGAACGACCACCTCCGGTTGGGTCATGAGGTCATGGAACGGGTGTGGGACGAGGACAACCACCTGTGGCTATTGAGTCTGGCCGATGGTCGCGTGATCACCTCCCGGTTCGTCATCACCGCAGTCGGCGCCTTCGTCGAGCCGAAGGTGCCCGACATTCCAGGCCTGGAATCATTCGGCGGCAAGGTCATTCAGACCCAGAACTGGGATCATGGCTACGATCTGGCGGGCAAGCGGATTGCCGTGATCGGAACGGGTGCGACTTCGGTACAGCTCATTCCCCAAATGGCGCGGGTGGCATCGCGCCTGGACGTCTATCAGCGCCGGGCCATCTGGGTCTTCGCCAAACCCGATTTTCCGATACCGCGCATCGCTCGCTGGGCGCTGAAGTATGTTCCCGGCTTGCAGTCGTTGATCCGGGGGATCGCGGCGGCGGCAGTGGAGGTCGGCCTGGTGGGGATCACCGTGTACGGCAAGCAGATTGCTCCGATCACGCTCATACCGAATTGGGCATGCCGCGCATTCCTTTTCAGCCAGGTCCGCGACCGGGAGCTGCGCAGGAAACTGACACCGGAGTATGGATTCGGGTGCAAGCGCCCGAGCGTCTCGAACATCTACTACCGCACCTTCACCCAACCGCATGTGGATCTGGTGACCGATCCGATCGCCGAGATCACCCCGACGGGCATTGTCACGAAGAATGGCGTGCGTCGTGACATCGACGTGCTGGTGCTCGCGACAGGGTTCGAGATGTCGCAAAGCCCCGAGGTGTATCGCGCCCGCCCCGTCAAGGGACGCAATGGATTCGACCTCGCCGACTACTACGAGAACAATCGTGCCCGGGCCTACGAGGGTGTCACGATGCCCCAGCTACCCAACACCTTCATGGTGTTCGGGCCGTTCGCCTGGAGCGGCAGCTCATGGCACGTCATGGTGGAGAACGCGACGCGTATCGCGGTGCGGATCATCGCCGAGGCACACAGGCGTGGCGCTACTGCCGTCGCGGTGACCGAAGAGGCCAACAACAGGTTCTTCGAATTCATTGCGCCCAAGGCGGAGTCGACGCTCATGCACGGTCGTGCGTGTGTCAACGCCAACTCCTACTACATCGACCGGCATGGCGACTTTTCGTTCTTGCGTCCCACCACGGCGTACCAGTCGACGCGAGCGAGTAAACGCTTCCCGTTGGATGACTTCCGCTTTGATCGGCTACCGGGTCCGGGTGATAGCCCGCGGCTGGCGGAAACCACTGCCGCGCAGTCGAACTAGCTGAACATGCCGAAGAAGAAAGATGGCGATACGTTGAATGGTGGGCCCACTTGTGTCGAAGCGGCGCCCCGCAGCGAGCTGGTTGGCCTCGTGGACGGGCGACCGATCCGCGCCCGGGTTCCCGTAAGGATTCCGTTCGGTCGCCGTTGGCGTACTACCAGTTTCTACCTGCACCGATGGTTGCCGCCATCGCCTGAAGCATCAGCCAGTTGTCCTTCCGATACGTCGAATGAGGAGCTCCCATGACCAGATCAACTCCCGATCACCACGTTGTCGTGATCGGCGCGGGTATCGGCGGTCTGTGCGCCGGTGTGCGTCTGCAGCAGGCGGGTATCGAGGATTTCGTGATCATCGATCGGGCTGCCGATCTGGGTGGCACCTGGCGTGACAATGTGTATCCGGGTATCGCAGTGGACATCCCGTCGGTGATCTACCAGTTCCCGTTCTTGCGCAACCCGCAGTGGTCCCGTGTATTCGCTCCCGGCGCCGAGGTGCAGGCCTACCACCAGCGGGTTGCCGAGAGTTTCCATCTGCGGCCGCACTTCCGGTTCGGTGTCGAGGTGCGCAATGAGGAATGGGATGAGGAAAACCATTGCTGGCGCCTGAATCTCGCGGATGGTGCGGTGATTACCGCGCGGTTCGTGATTTCGGCGATCGGCCCCTTCTTTGATCCGAAGAAGCCCGCTATCGAGGGGCTGGACAGCTTCGCAGGCACTCGGGTGACGCCGGTGCAGTGGCTCCCGGAGCATGACGTGCGCGGCAAGCGAGTGGCTGTCATCGGCACCGGGGCCACCGGCGTTCAGTTGTGTGGCGCGATAGCGCAGGACACCCAATCGCTGACGGTGTTCCAACGCACGCCCGTATATTGCATCCCCAAACCCGATTTCCGGATCCCCGTGATAGCTCAATGGGCACTGCGCATCCCGGGATTGTTCTCGGTGATCGAGTGGGGTGCGTTGGTGGGCGGGAGCCTGGGCTTGTGGTTCATGATCCACACCCCCGGCGCCGTCATGCGACCGTTGATGCGGGCCTTCGACAGAGCGGGCCGTGCACTGTACGGCGCATATTTGCGTGCGGTGGTGCACGATCCGGCGGTGGCCCGCGAACTGCTCCCGTCTTTCGGGCCGTTCGGCAATCGGCCGACCCTCAACTCCGACTTTCCGCGGGTGTTCAACAAGCCGCACTGCTCCCTGGTTACCACGCCCATCGACGAAGTAGTGCCGGAGGGAGTGCGTACCGCCGATGGCACGGTCCACGAGGCAGATTTCCTCATTACTGCCACGGGTTTCGAGCTGTTCTCAGAGCCAGCCTCCTACAAGCGAGGGCGGGTCACCGGAGCCAGCGGACGTGACCTCGGGGACTTCTTCAACACCCACGGCATGCAGGCCTACGAAAGTGTCTCGATCACGGGGTTCCCGAATCGCTGGATCATCGTCGGGCCATACTCGTGGACCGGCAATGGCGGATGGCACGGGCTCGCCGACACTGCGGTCACGCACATCGTGCGCGCTATCTCGTTGGCGGATGAACGGCGTGCCACGCGCATGGAAGTACGGCAAGAAGCACTGGACCGCTTCCATCAGCGCATGTTGCGCAACGGCAGGAACTTGAAGTACTACTTCACCGAGCTCAACCGGGGAGTGCGTTCTTACTGGAAGAACGCCGATGACGACGCTCCATTGTTGCGTCCGACGACAACCCTGCAGGCACGCCGGGCGGCGAGACACTTCCCTGCCGAGGACTATGCATACGGACAGCGTCGCGTGGATGCCGACTGTGGTGCGGCCGTGGATCATTCGCAGGCCACGGTCTGACGGTGAGCTGGCCGATACTCGCGCCCCAGTGCCGGGTTCTGATGGCGGACGATTCCGCCTTCGAGTCGGCAGCCATCGTGTTGCGAACATCCCACACCTTCTCCGTACCCATCGGCCAGGTGTGGGCCGCACTGGACAGTGACCGTGCTTGGTCCTGGCTCCCGTTCGGTTGCGGTGTGCGATACGACGAACCGGGCCGCCGCGTTGGCATGGAGCGAGAGATGGGCACGGTCTCGGCTCCCTGGCGGTTTCTGTGGATCCAGCGGGAGAGATTCTGGCGTTACGAACCCCCGCATCGCATCACCTACGCCGCGGTGGCGGGCACCTGGCCGCTGCTGAAACTGTGGGCAGAGGACTACGTGCTCACCGGCGTACCCGGCGGCTGCACGCTGGCCTGGACCGTCGCGATAACCCCGCGGTTTGTCTCGTGGCTGCCGCTGCGGTGGCTGCAACCCCTGCTGTGTATGGTCTTCACCTGGGGATTGCGCCCAGGCCTGCGATCCCTGATCGAACTTCTCGACGACGCGAGCCGCCTACCGGAAGTGCGTTAGCGACCCTGCACGCGGCGGTTGGTCTCCACCCGCTCGGCATCCGGCCATATCGCCTTGGCCGCGGGGGAGTCGCAGAACGCCGGCGAGTCCTGCCAGTCCATATCGATGGCCCCCAGGCCGGACTGCTTGTGCACCATGCAGCTCGCGGTGAGGACCTTGCGGGTATTGGGGTCGACCTCTTCGGTGGTCATCGTCAGGGTGACGATCTGGGTGTAGCCGGCCGCGGTGGGTAGGTAGAAATCAAGATCGCGACTGGAGAAGGCACCACTGTTCACCACCACATAGCCGTCCCCGCTCGGGTAAACGGCCTGCCCGAACATTTGAACCCGCTCGAAGTGCGTGGTCTGCTTCTCGGCCCGCCACACCGAAAAACGGCTGTTCACAGCACCATTCATGACGCGGGTCGCTATCGGAATGATCATCTCGTCCCGGCCATCCCCGTCGATGTCCTGCAGGCCGACCGGTGCGGGGCTGGATGCCTCCAGCAGCTCGTTGACCTCTTGCAGTTTGTTGCCGGCAGCATCCTTGATGGTGACCCGCACCGACAACGGCGGATAGTCCGGGGCGTCGTTGTTGTCGGGGAGCGGTCGCCAGTACACGACATCGAAGGTGATCCCGGTGCCGTCCGTTGCGGTAAGACGGCAATCCGTGTGCGCCATGGGAGATTCCGGGACGATCATGGTGGTTCGGCTGGCGCAGGGGGCCAGCGCCGCCCGCGCCACCGCCACCGGGTGGATCGTCTGCGCCGAAACCACAAGGGCAGCCGCGGCCACACCCGCACTCAAGCTACGCATGCTGCAGGGCATGGCCTACTTCTGACCGGGAAGCACGGGCAGCGGCGGGAGGCTTGGCGCGGGCGCCTTACCGGGGGCGGCCGGAGGTGCGTCAGGACCTTCGGGGATCAACTTCTGGTCGCCGGGATGCATGATGGTTCCGGTGGAGCTGGCGTTCTTGGGGCCGATGTCCATGACCTGCCATCCGTCGCCGTCCTTCTTGACGGTGATCTGCAGAACCAGGGTGGTCGCCCGCGGCTCCGGGTTCTGTACGTTCCGGGTGGTCTGCCGGGTGGTGACGACGACCTGGTAAATGCCGTTCTGCTGTGCGACCGCGTCCGAGGCGATGATCTCTCCCTTGGAGGTCACCTGTGCCTGCAGCATGATGGCCTTGAGTAGCTTCTCGGCGTCGCTGTACTTGTTCTTCAGCGGCTCGGCGGCATTCTCTTTGACGTTCTTGAAGAATCCGTCAGGGTCTTCGTAGGTGTACGTCAAGGACTTCATCGCGTACGTGGAAGCCGCGTCGGTAGCGGCAAGGCGTTCGGCATCGCCGGCGCGAGTGGCGGCAACGGCATTGGACAACTTCTGGTATTGCCAGCCCCCAAGCGCCGTGGCCACGATTCCCAGCGTCAGCAGCCCGAAGGCTATCCACTTCCAGATGTTGGGCCCGCTGTCGGCCGCGGTGGTATCCACCTCTTGCTCAACAGCTTTGGCTCGTTTCAGAGGTTTTGGTTTCGTGGGGGTTGTGGCCGCCGTCGAGTCGGGGCTCGACTCCTCGGCCATTTCCGCGAGTTCTTCGGGATCTGCGTCATCCAGGGTGAGCGTGCGCTCGGAGATGTCGGTCATGATCCAGGCCTTCCTGCTGTTGCCGTTTGTGGTGCCGGTGTCGGTTTGGGTGCGGACGGTTTGGCCGTCGGTTGCGACGGTTGGGTACCCGGTGCGGGCTGGGATGATTCGGGCGCAGGCCATTCGGGCACGCCGAGATGGATTCGGACGCCGCCCTGGTTGTTGAATGTCGAGTCCCAAAAGTCCAGCCAGTGGCCGGCGTCCAATTTAAGATCGCGCAACGGCGCGACGACAGGCTCGAGGACGGTCACAAACTGAGAGAGCGGCTCGGATAGCGCGTTGATGTAGTCGACGAGCTTGTCCACGAGATCGGTCAGTGGTTTTCCGTCACCCATACCGGATTCGACAAGGGGCTCGAGCTTCTCGATCACCTTCACCAGGGACGAGAGGCCCTCGAGGCTGCTCGGAATGGTCTTGGCGGATTGCTTCAGGATCTCGCCGGCCCGGATTTCGCCGAGACCGTTGGTCAAGGTGGACATGTTGCCGATCACCTCGGCCAGATAGTGCTTGTCGTCGCGCACCATCTGTGCGAATAGCCTTGCGGTGGTGGCCAACTGATCAATGTTCTTGGTGTTGTCCATGAATCCGGCCGCCACGTTGTCGAGCGTGGTCTGCAGGTCGTCGGCGTTCATGGCCTGCATGAGCGCATTGCCCTTCTGCAGCAGATCACTCACGGTGTAGACCGGTGCGGCCTTCGATGCCGGGATCACGGCTCCGTCGCTGTAGTACGGGGGTTCGATACGCGCGGGTTTGAATTCCACGTACTGCTCGCCCGCGGCAGAGAGGTTCTGGACACTCACTTGGCTGTCGACGGGAATGGGGTAGCTGCTGTCCAGAGCCATGGAGATTGCCAAACCCGATGCGGTGGCCTGAATATCGGTGACCCGTCCCACCTTGATTCCGCGCAGGGTGACCTGGGAGGTGGACATCAGTCCACCCGAGCTGTTCAGCATGAGGGTCATGTGATTGGTCTTGCTGGTGGAGGCGATGTCAAGGACGCCGAAGGCCATGTAGACGGCTCCTACCAGCGAGATGATCGAGAGCACCGCGAGGGTGAGCAGGACGTTGATCCTCATCGAACCAGCCCCATCGTCTGCATGTTCCGGATGACCGAGTCGGCGCGCTCCCCGGGGCTGACGCCCAGTGTGCTATCGGGGGTTTGGATATCGGTGACGGTGTATTTGGGACCGCCATCCTTGAAGAAGGGGATGATTCTATCGCGGATGGTCCGGACCATTTTGTCGCCGAGAACGGGGATGGTGGTGTCGGCGGTCGATGCGCTGTGGATGAAGGGCGTCAGGTAGGACAGGACCTGCATGAGATTGGGGTAGTCCAGCAGCTGCCCGATCTGCCGCCCGAGCTCGGCGCCGTTGATGATCAAGTCGCTCAGGCTCAGAACCACTTTGGCCAGCGAGGGCAACTTGGTGGGACCCTCGGTGAGGAGCCGTAGGTACGTGCCCTTGTTGGCGCGGAAGGTCTCGCTGACGTTTTGCATATTGTTTAGGATCTTGTTGAGGGTGTCCTGATTGTTGGACAGGTCGTTGATGATTCCGGCCAGCGATCGATGGATGCGGTCGAGTTCTTCCGGTGGGGGGAAGGCGCTGTTCATGTTGGCCACCGTGGTCTGCATGGTGTTGAGGCTGCCGCCACCAATCAGATTGGACATGGACCGCATGAGGTCTTCCACGTTCGCCGCCGGGACGGTGTCGGCCAGGGCGATGGTGTCGCCGTCCTTGAGCTGAGTGGACGCGGGATCCTTGGGCGAGATCATCGCGATATAGATGTCGCCGAGCACGGTGGCCTGCCGGAGCTCAGCCCTGACGTTCTGCGGGAACTTGGCACTGCCATCGACATCGACGTACACGATGGGGGTGGTGCCCTTGAGCTCCACCCGGTCCAACAGACCTACCTGCACGCCACCAGCGTCAACCTTCGCCCGTCCCGGCAGATTCAGCACGCTGGAGAACTCAATCTTGATGCGATAGGTGTTCTTTGGAATGTAGGCCCCGGGCATGGGCATCTTGGTGGGGTCGAGAGCCTCCGATGAACACGCCGGGACCACCGCGAATGCCGCGGCGAACAGGACTGTCAGGATGCGTCTGATCATGACAGCGCGGCTCCCATGATCAGGTTGGTCAGGCCGAGGGTGACCGGGTCCGAGGCGGTTCCGGGTGCGCACGCTGCCTGAGATCCGGGGGTGTTCCGGTTGCGCAGGTTCTGGCAGATGGCGCTGGCCTGCTCCGGTGAGATGGCAACGCGCGGAGGAACATAGGTGACGTTGTGGGTCTTGGTGTTCGGCAGGTAGATGTCATCGGCCAGCCAATTGATCATGGGCGGCAGGGTATTGAAGAAGGTGAGGATATGCGGGGTGTAGGCGTTGAGGATGTCGCGTATCCAGGGCACCACCTTGTCGAAGACGTTCTTGTACAGCCGACCGGCGGCACGTTGGACCATGCCGTTTAGTGTCGGAAGCAGTGTCCTCAAGTAGTCCAGGCCAACCGAAAAGTTTTCCGATATACCCGCGATCAGACGGGCGGTATCGGGCAGCGAGGAGACCACGCCCGCGAACTCGTTCCAGTACTGCAGCCAGTTCGACGTGACGATCGCGCTGTTCTCGAACAGCTGGCGGTAGTCGGCGTCGGCCTTGTAGGGATCGCCCACCATCGTGGTGAGGTTGTTGAGCATCTCCTTGAAGCCCGGGCCCACACCGTCGAGCGATCTGGCCGCGCCCTTGAGGGTCTTGTTGAGCGCCTGCACGCCCGGCGAGTTCGCGGGATCCTGCCCGGGTGCCGCCTGCATCAGGGTGTCGGCAAGCTCGCCTATCGCGGAGAACGACTCGGTAACGGTCACCGGGGTTCTGGTGTTCTCTAACGAGATGCATTGGTTTCCGGTGAATTTGGCGCCCTCACTCCATGACCTGGTGAGTTCGATACTGCGATTGGTGATCACCGATTGCGAGTAGCTCGCGGCGCCCACGTCGGCAGGCAGGTCCATGTCGTTTGGAATTTCGAAGTCGACCTCGACGTGATCGGGTTTGTTGGTAACCGCTGTCACCGTCCCGATCTCTACGCCGAGCAGCAGGACCTTGTTGCCCTTGTAGAGCCCGGACCCGTCGCGAAAGTCCGCACAGAGTGCTTTTGTGTTGTCCAGCAACGGGACATGCGCATTCCCCAGGTATGGCATGACCAGGTTCTTGACGGCCGGAAAGACCGTGCGAGCGCTGAAGATTCCGGCAACAGCCACCACTGCGACAAGCACCAGCGCAACGGCGCTCACCGCCGCCGCCCGCGCGGCGGGCCGCATGCCCGCAAAGCGGGTCAGGATGTTCCGGACAAAAATGGGCTGTGTCATCAAGGGCCTCAACAGAACCTGAAGAAGTGTGGCAGGCAGACGTCTTGTCCGGGGATCACTCGGTCGTTCTCATTGACGGTGATGCCGTTGCCGCTGAGCATGGGCAAGACAATTCCGACAAGTTGGCCCCACTGTTCGGAGGCCTTGCCGAGCTTCTCGGGGTACTTGGTCAGGGTGTCTACGATGTCGTCGAGGCCGTTGAGCATGGGCTCGTAGTCGCGCGCATACGCCGTGAAGAATCGATTGAAAAGTCGGAAAAGGTCCTTCAATAGCACGAAGACCTCGATCAGGTCGGTCGTGGACTTGCTGTATTTGGCACCGAGTTTGGACAGCATGGTGACGATCTTGGCGAGTTGCTCCTTACCCGTCTTGAAGGCGCGGAGGTATTCGTTCGCGTAGTTCAGGGTGGCGTGGAAGTCCTCGGTGCTGGGCTCAAGCGCGCTGATGAGCGATTGAGATGACTTAAAGAAGTCGCGTAAACCGTTGGGGTACTTCTCGACTGCGTTCGCGACCTCCATCAGGCTGTCGTGGATGACCTTGGCGTCCACCTTCTTGACCACGGGGGTGAACTTCTGGAACAGCTCGTTGATCTCGAAAGGGACACTGGTGCGCTCGGGTGGGATGGGTGTGCTTCCCAGCGGGATCGAGCCTTCCGGATACAGGGCCACATAGTGCCCGCCCAACGGGGTGAGCATGCGGATATCGGCTCGCGACTCTGATCCGACGGGCACCGTGTGATCCACCGTAAAGGTGGCCTCCACCAAGGACTTATCGATGCGCACGCTGGACACCTTGCCCACCGAGATGCCGGCGATCCGGACATCGTCACCTGCGCGCAGCCCTCCCGAGGCCCGCAGGTGTAACGCGTAGGTCTTCATGCCGCTCGTGTTGACGAAAGCCACTCCGGTTGCGGCCAGCACCGAGGCGATGATGAGGACGCCGATGAGACCGTTGCGTCGATTGCGTTTGGCTGCCTCATGTTCGTCGAGTATCGGGCGGTTTCTTGCGAAAAACCGTGTGAGGGCGTTCACTTGCACACCACCAGATCTTGATTGGCAAAGGAAACCTCGCCGATTCCTGGCATCTTCACCACTCCGTTCTTGCATTCGAAGGAGGTGGGGGGTGCCGTCTTGTCCTCGATGAGGGAGTCGCGCATGCCTTGGATCAGATCGGGGAGCAGCGATAGACCCGCGATGATGGTCGGCGCGCTCGGGTTGGTGCGACTCGCCAGGTCGTACATGGGCAGCTGGGCTCCGTCGACCGTGTTCTCGATGTACCGCAACATGCTGACCGATCTACGCAACACTGGGAGCGCATCCGCGCCGGCTCTATTGAACTCGTCGGCCTGTTTCTCGAACGGCGCCAACACATCGTTGAGGTCGTTGATCAGAAAGAACAGCTGATCTGAGGTGCCGCCCAGATCCTTCGAGATATCACCCAGATTCGTGATGATGGTCTGCAGGGCGGCCTGGCGGTCAACCGAGAGTTTGAGCACGGCATCGATATCTCGCAGGATTGGCCCGATTCCGCGCTGATCGCCCTGTATGAGCTGCAGAATATTCTCGGTCAACCTGTTGAACTGGGCGGGGTCGAGTGTTTCGAAGATGGGTCGAAAACCATTGAACAACTTGGCAATATCGAATGAGGGAATGGTCTGCCCGAGCGGGATGGTCGCGCCGGCGGCAAGGGGCGCGCTGGGTGTAGGCGCTTGCGCTATCTCGACGTACCGCTGACCGACTAGCGACTGATACCGGATGGCGATGGTGGTGTTCTGGTACAGCGGATGATCGGTGAGTACGTTGAACGTCACCCGAGCGTTGTTGCCGTCCAGATGAATCTTTTCGACCTTGCCGACCTGTACGCCGGAGATGCGCACGTCGTTGCCGATGATCAACCCTGAGGCGTCGGTGAACAGCGCGTCGAAGCGCCGGACAGGGCCATTGACCGGTGTGCGTAGCGCGTTCACGATGATCAGGGTCAGCACCACCGCCACCGCGACAACCGCGGTGAGGCCGGCCATCAGAAGTGCAATCCGCTTCATCGCTGCCCTCCAGCGGTCGGGCCGGGAGCAGGTCTGCCGGGGGCGGTCGCGGCTACGGGAGCGGCTTGACCATCAGGCGCCGTCGGCAGTGCCGCACCAAGCCCGGGCGCGGTGTCCATGATCAGTTGAACGTTCATGCGCACCTTGCCGTTGTCAACGGGGAAGGCGGCGGTGGTGCGGTCGAGTAGACCGTTCAGCCTGTCGTACGCCGGCGCGAGGCTGCCCAGGAAGTACGTGAGGGGAACGGCGAGATCCATGATCGACCGAATCAGCGGAACCAACCAGTCGTTGTTCGCGCCGAGCCCGCTACCCAGCGACTTCAGCAGATCCGACAATGAACCCAGTGCGGCTGAGGCTCTTTCGGTGTTGCCCGGCCCGACCATGAAGGTGAGGCTGTCCAGCAGCTTGTTGGTAGAGCCGATGACGGGGACAAACTCGTTGGTGCCCTCGATCAACGAGGCCATCACATCCAAGGTCTTGGAGAAGGGCACCTTCTGCGAATCGGCGATCATCGCGAACAAGTCCCAGAAGGACTTCACGACCGGGCCGGTCAGGTCGGCGTGGCGCTCGAATGTCGCGATGATCGCATTGAATTCGCGGCTGTCCAGGACCGCGCCCAGCCGCTGACCCATCCGAAGAAAGCCGGTGATGGATGCGGCCTGGACATCACTGCTCATCTCAAGCACGCCACCGGATTTCAGTCGCTCGCCGACACCACTGCTGACAAGCTCGACCGCGGCGGTGCCGAAGATGTTCGACGAGGTGAATTGCGCCTTGGTGTCGGAGGTGAGTGCCTTGGCCTGCCGGCCGTCGAGGATCACCGTCATCCGCTGCTTGTTGTATCCGGTGGTCTGCAGGGACTTGACCTGCCCGATGTTGTAGCCGCGGTACTTGACCTCACCACCCGGACCCATGCCCTCACCGATGGTGTTGGTGATGAGGGTGAGCTCGAAGGGGTCACCGTAGCTGCCGATACCGGACTGATAGAGCGAGTAGCCGCCGGCCGCGACGAGCAGCGCCAGCGCAAGCCCGCGGATTTTGAGAGCGGTCGGGCCTGCGGATCGTCCACTCGGATCTTTGTAAATGGCCACCCGTTACCCCGATATCTGAATTCCAGGATTGTTGCCCCAGAAGAGCAACGTGAGGAGCATGTCGAAGAGCACGACCGCAACGAGGGACGCCCGAATGGCACGACCCGAGGCCATGCCCACGCCCTCGGGTCCTCCGCCCGCGTAGTAGCCCTGATAGCACTGGATGGCGATGATGATGACGACGAACACCACGGCCTTGATCACCGAATAGAGCACGTCCACCGGATGGACGAACGAGTCGAAATAGTGCTTGTACACACCCTGCGACTGGTTGTGCACGAAGAACACCATGAAGGCGCACGAGCCGTAGGCCAGCAGCAGAGTCAGCACATACAGCGGAACGATGATGATGATTCCGGCGATCACTCGGGTGGTGACGACGAAGGGGATGGAACGGATGCCCTGCGCCTCCAGCGCATCGATCTCCTCCGAAATGCGCATGGCTCCGATCTCGGCGGTCATGCGGCATCCGGCCTGAGCCGCGAACCCGATGGCAGCGATCATCGGCGCCATTTCCCGGGTATTCACATAGGCGGAGATGAATCCGGTGAGGGACCCCATACCCACCATGTCCAGGGTCGAGAAGCCGACGATGCCCACCGACGCACCGACCGCGATCCCCATGAAGACCAGCACGCCGATGACCCCGCCGCCCACGATGATCGAGCCGTTGCCCCACGTCATATCGACAAGGAGCACCCCGGTTTGGCGGCGATAACGCTTGAGCGTCTGGGGTATGGCGGCCAGCACCAGGCCGACGAAAGTGATTTGGTGGCCTAGATATTCGGCGGAACCGCCCGCGCCCTTGGTGAAATTCCACATGGACCGCGCGGCCGCGGGAAGTTCATCCGGGAAGTACCGGGACGGCCGGGAGGTGGCCATTCTCAGCCCACCTTCGAGGGCATGAACATCGCGACGATTTGGGTGATCACGGTGTTGAGCACCATGACGGTGACCACGCCGATCACCACGGTGGCGTTGACCGCATCGGCCACACCGCGCGCACCGCCCTTGGCTTCCAGGCCGCGCTGACAGGCCACCAGGATGACCACCACACCGAATAGCCAGGTCTTGAGAACCGCGACGGTGACGTCACTGACATTGGCGAAGGCCGCGAACGAGGACAGGTAGCTGCCCGGGGTGCCACCCTGAAAACCCACGTTGACCAGGTACCCGGCAAAGATGCCGACGAAGATGATGAAGATGCACAACAGCGGCGACACGAAAAGGATTGCCGCCAGACGGGGTGTCACCAGCCGCTGGACCGGGTTGACTCCCATCACGCGCATGGCGTCCACCTCTTCGCGGATGCTCCTGGCGCCGAGGTCGGTGGCGACTGCCGAACCCGCGGCTCCACCGAGAAGCAGGGCAGCGACGATGGGCGCACCTTGCTGGATGACGCCCAGGCCGCCGGCCGCCCCGGAAATGGACGATGCGCCGACCTGCGAGATGATGCTGCCGGCCTGCACGGCCACGATCACCCCGAACGGGATCGATACCAGAATGGCCGGGACGACGGTGACCGTCAGGATGAACCAAGACTGGATGACGGTGTCCTGCCAGGGGTGGCGAAGGCGGACGATATCGCTCACCAGAAACGCGAACGACTGCACGACCAGATCGACATAGCGCCCGAGCGTCTTCAGCATCGAATCGGTTTGAGATACCACGTATTCGACGGGGCGTTTGACGAGCCGGGGGACACGATCGAGTAGCTGGGCGGAACCGCCCGGAGCCGGATCACTCGTGTCGTCGTCATGGTATTTGCTGCCGGATTCAGTCTCCGGAGATTCGGCCCACTCGTCTGCGGCGGGTCCCATGTGCGCATCAGCCGCTACATGACTCATTGCTGAGCTCAACAGCGGCTCCTCTGGCTTCAAATGTCCGGGCTGAACTGGCTTGACGGGCCCAGTGTTTCCATTTACGTAACAACGAGTAACAGGTACCCTGCATCACATATGGTCGCCTAGTGTGGTGTAGGTCATGGTCTGTGTCAAGCATGGGGTTGCCACGCTTGATGGTTGGCAATGTGTGCCCGCGTTCGTGGGTGTATCAGCTGGCCCCGGTCGGGGCGTTGTCGTGACGAGACCGTCGGAGGTCCCCCGACCCTGGTCTCAGCAATTCACTGACTCGGTAGTCAGGTTATTGGCTAGGGCTGAGGCTAGCGGAGGTTTGTGATCTTTGGAAGCGAATTGTCAAGAATTCGCGACGGGTGCAGAACCTGTCGTCGCCGCCCGCACGAGCTGGATGAATGAGTCGATGTAGGCCTCGCGGGCGTCACCCGCCAACTCGCTCCTGATGGCTTTGAGGGTCGCCGCCATGGACAACCCCGTGATGGCGTGGGCGAGGAAGGGGGCATCGACAGCGGCGCTGATGGCGCCGTCGGTGACCGCCCGCTCGATGATGGTGATGTTGATGGCCTCGATAAGGTCGAGAATGCCGAACATTCGCTTCGTCATCGCGGTGTCGAGCAGGCCTTCACGCAGGATGACCTGCATGATCTCCGGGCTGTTGTCCAACATGTCGAACAGTCGGGTAAATACCGTGCGCAGGTGTAACTCAAAATCGCCGGCATTTCCGAGCAGATCGCTGGTGTCGTTCACCGCCGCGACCGTTCTCTGGAAGTAGCTGTCGATCACCGCGTCCAGGGCGTCCCGTTTGGTGTCGAAATACAGATAGAACGTGCCCCGGCCGACTCCCGCGCGCTGGGTGATGTCGGTGATGCTCGCCTTGTGGTAGCCCTTCTCGGCGAACTCCAGTGCGGCAGCCTCGGTGAGTGCGCGCTGACGTTCGCGCGCACGCGCCGGATTGGGTGGGCGGCCCGGCCCTCGCCGGCCGCTGTCGGTGCTGGCCACGCGATCACATTAACCACTGCTGGCAAATATGTTGGAAAATGCACGAACATGCCGCGACATCATTCGGGTGCGGTCACAACCCGGCTCATTAGCTGAACCATAGGTCGAGTAAATATTACGAGGTCGGGCGGGGGCGATGCATACCTCTATCTGTAGGGGCCGGCGTGGTCGGCCTCGAGTCATATGTTTGCTGACGGCCTCGCGAGGTTTGCCTGTGGGGGGTGGCCTATTTGATTCTTGATGCCTGTACCTGGTGCTATGCGCGTCGGAGAGTCGGAGAGTCGGTCTACGATGTGGGCGTGTCAACGCAGGTGTACCCGGAGCGCGGCCTTCCTGAGCTGACCGGTGACGCCCGCGTTGACCGGTGGCGAGAGCATCGCGCGAAAGTCCGCGCGGAATTGGTCGAAGCCACTCTGAATGCGATCGATGAGCTTGGTCCGGATCTGTCGATCGATGACGTCCTGAAGTCCGCGGGTATCTCTCGGCCCAAGCTGTACCGCTTCTTCACCGACAAGGAAGCCCTCTTCGCCGCGGTGGCGATGCGGGTTCAGGAGTTGGTCGTCGAGCGGGTGGTCTCAAATATCGACCTGTCCGTTTCGCTGCTCGAACTGTTCCGCACGGGCATGGCGGGTTACGTCGACCTCGTTGATGAGCGACCGAACTTGGTGCGCTTCCTGCTGAGCGTGCAGTACGCGAATGCGACATCGCTCATCGAGAGTGGGCGGCCGTTGTCCGACGCCATCGCGCAGTTGGTGGGATCGGTCTTCAGCTCCCGCGGTGGCAACGCCGACCACATCGAGTACGTCATCGACGCGATGCTGGCCTCCACGGGTATCGCGGTGTTGCGTTGGTTCGATGAGCCCGTGATCAGCAAGGAAGCTCTCGTCGACGAGCTGGTGGTCTACGTGTGGGGCGGGCTGGCGGCTTCGGCCAAGGCGCGGGGTGTCGAGCTCAATCCCGACGATCCCGTCCTCGTGCCTGCCGACTGACTTCTCGCACCGTCCGTCCTTCTCGCCCCGTTCGATGGGCGCTTCTTTCCTTGTCGCACGGGGTCGAACGCTGGCTGCCTCAGTGATTTCTTGAGTTGATTTCACCTATCGCGGTGTATTGCGCCCCGCGCCGCCGCGGTCTTATCCTGTACTCCAGGTAGTACTTCGAGTACTAGTAACTTCTCGTCACAAGGGAGTGATGAAAATGGCAAGCCCAGCTGCGGTGTACCCCAAGACCCGGCGGATCCGATTCCACTTCGGCGACGATGGCAAGGCCCACAAGTACTTCGTGGAAGACGACATCGTCTACAGCCATTTCGTCGCGGGGCTGTCCGGCGGTTTCCCGCCCGGGGAAGAGGGATTCATCCGTTCGGTGCGCAAATTCTCCGACCAGATCACCGATCCGGTACTCAAGAAGCGCGTCGCCGGATTCATCGGGCAGGAGTCGGTGCACGGCCAAGAGCACCGTCGGGTCAACGAAAAACTCGTCGAGATGGGTTACCCCATCGCATGGTGGGATTCGAAGAAGCAGGTTGAGCGCCTGATCCGGTTCGAGAACATGCTTCCCCCCCGCGCGCACCTCGCGTTCACCGCGATGGCCGAACACATGACCGCGATACTCGCCGAGCGGACGCTCGGCAGTGAGGAAGTGCAGGCCATTCCGGGTGACCCCGAGGTATGGCATCTCCTCAACTGGCACGCCTTGGAGGAGCTGGAACACAAGTCGGTGGCCTTCGACGTGTACCGCGCTGTTGGCGGAACCGAGCCGATGCGGATCGGCCTCATGCTGGTGGCGATGACCATCGTCCCGCCGCTGACGCTTGGCATCCTCGCCGGCTCGCTGCTGTCCGATCCGGTGGCGAGGCGTCAGCCCCGCCGGCTGCTCAGGGAAGCGCGGGGGCTCTTCGGTGGCCCGCTGTTCAAGGGAATCTTGAGTGACGTCCGCCAGTACTTGCGGCCCGGTTTCCATCCCGACGACATCAACACCGGAGAACTGCTGGACCGTTGGCAGCAGGAGCTTTTCGGTAGCCGGGGCATTCTCGTCGATCACCTCAAGTAGCCCGCGACACGTCAAAGGAGACGCGAACCGTGAGCAGTGCCGTACGGCGTTCAATGACGGCTGAGTTGGACCAACCCGATCACGAGGTAGCGGTGATCGGGGCCGGATTCGGCGGAATTGGGACCGGTATCTCTCTGCAACGCAAAGGGATCCATGCTTTCATCATCATCGACAAATGGGATCAGGTGGGTGGCACGTGGCATGCGAACACCTATCCTGGGGTGGCGGTGGATATTCCGTCGGTGGTGTACAGCTTCTCCTATGAGCAGCGTGGTGATTGGTCGCGTCTGTTCGCGCCAGGGGACGAGCTGCAGCACTACGCCGATTCCATGGTGGACAAGTACGGGCTACGCGACAAGCTGCGGTTGGGGACGAGTATCACCCGTGCGGAATTCGACGATCGAAACAGCCTGTGGCGATTGACCACCGATGGTGGCAAGGAGATCACCGCTCGGTACTGCGTGATGGCGGTCGGTGGCCTGGAGCGCCCGAAGATGCCCGACATCCCGGGCGTGCACGATTTCGGCGGGGTACTGCTACATACCGCGTTATGGGATCACGATGTGGCGCTCGCGGGTAAGCGTGTCGCTGTGATCGGAACGGGGGCAACCTCGTTGCAGCTTGTTCCCGCCATTGTCGCCCAGACAAGTCATCTCACGGTCTTTCAGCGCACGCCAATCTGGGTGGGTCCAAAATTCGACGTGGAGATAGGGCCACTGGGCCGGATGATTCTGGGAAATAAGCAGATTCGTTCGGCCATCCGATCGGTCGCGACGGTTGGCATTGAATTGGCCATGAGCGGTCAGGTGGCCGGTCCGGCGTGGCTGATCAACGCGGTCAGGCGCGCGGGTGAGGCGCCGATGCGCCGATGGATGCGCAAACAGGTCGACGATCCGGTGATCCGCGAGAAGCTGATTCCGCAGTACGGGTTGGGCTGTAAACGCCCGTCGATGTCGAACGAATACCTCAAGACCTTCAACCGTGACGACGTCAGTTTGATCACCGAATCGATCGAATGCGTCACGTCCGACGGAGTGCGCACGGTTGACGGTGTCGAGCACGAGGTTGATGTGCTGGTCTGTGCGACGGGATTCAAACTGTGGGACAAGGGCTCGGTGCCGCCTTTCCCCGTGCTCGGCCGCGGCGGGCAGGAACTCGGCCAATTCTGGGACAGGCACCGTTTCCAGTCCTACCAAGGAGTTTCGGTACCCGGGTATCCCAACATGTTCTCCATCACCGGGCCGTACGGATTCGTCCTCGGGTCCTATCTGTGGATGATCGAGGCCACCTCGACGCACCTGGCCCGTGCCATCGCCGAGACCAAGCGTCGTGGGGCCACCGTCTGCGAGATCCGCCAGGATGTCCACGACGAGTACTTCCGGAAGTGCTTGAAGCGGCAAGAGAAGAACTTCCTCTTCACCGACGTGTGCGCCGGATCCAACACGTACTACCTGGATCAGAATGGTGATTCACCGTTCCGGCCGACGACGCACGGCGAAATGTATTGGCAGAACCGTCACTACGACCTTGACGTGTATCGCTATTCGGCGGGGTCGTTGGCACCCGAGACCGTGGCATCGACAGCGGGGGAGAGCGCGTGAAAAACAACTTGCTGGAGCCTCGTCTGGTGGTGGTCACCGGGGCGGGCAGTGGCATCGGTCGGGCCACCGCGATCAGATTCGCCAAACGCGGAGCCCACGTGGTCGTTTCCGATATGGATCTTGATTCCGCGCAGGCCACCACCGCGATGATCCGGGCCGACGGAAACGGGGCATCGGCGGCGCAATTGGATGTCACCGATCCGGACCAGTGGGAAACCTTCGCGCGGGATGTTCTTGCCGATCACGGTGTGGCCGATGTGCTGGTCAACAACGCCGGAATCGCGTTGGGGGGACCATTTCTGAAACTCACCCCGGCAGACTGGGACCGACTGCTCTCGGTGAATCTCATGGGGGTGGTGCATGGGTGCCGGGTGTTCGGCGAACAGATGGTGGAACGCGGTAGCGGTCATATCGTCAACATCGCCTCGGCCGCAGCCTTCACGCCGACCCCGGTGATGGCGCCGTATTCGGTGTCGAAGGCCGGCGTCAAGATGCTCACCGAATGCCTGCGGCTGGAGTTGGGGCCGAAAGGGGTTGGAGTCAGTGCCATCTGCCCCGGCTTCATCAACACAAACATCGGACTGAACGGCATCACCGTCGGCGTCGACCAGGAGATGGTCGATCGGGGCAAGGAAATCATGCGCCGGATGCAGGAGTTCGCGGCCAGTCTTCCCTTCTCGCCGATGAGCCCGGATTTGGTAGCGCGTGCCGTCACGCGTGCGGTGCGTTACGACCTTGCGGTGGTACCGGTGCGCACCGAGGCATGGCTCGGGTATGTCCTGGGGCGAGTTGCGCCGGGAATCAATCGTCGTACCACACAAGCATTCTCGATCGAGCGTGCAGAGCGATGGGGTGCCTGGGCGCTCGGCAAGCTTGACGATCTGAATCTGCTTCCGCGTCAAGGCGGCGTCGAGGAGGCTCGAAGGCCCACGACGGTGCGGAGGTAGACGGTGGGCGACTGCTACTGGACATTTGAGAACGGAGATATGGGATGACTCTCACGACCGAGCGTGCGGAGGGTGTGACGAACGATGGTGTCACCGAGCATGTTGTGCGCAACGGAGATATCGACGTCGCGTACTTCATCCAGGGCAATCCCGATGGGGAGACCATCCTGCTGGTGCACGGGTGGCCCGACTCGCACCACCTCTGGGACGGGGTCGCCCCGCTGTTGAGAGATCGCTTCCGGCTGGTCGCGATTGACAATCGCGGTGCGGGAAAAAGTACCAATCCCAAGAGTTTCCGCGACTTTCGGCTCGCCGAGATGGCCAGCGATTACGTCGCTGTTGCCGACGCGGTCAGTCCGGACAAGCCGGTGCACGTCCTCGGTCACGACTGGGGCAGTGTCGCGATGTGGGAAGCCATCTGCAATCCGGACCTGGAACACCGATTTTCCTCGTTCACCTCCGTCTCTGGGCCCTCGGCGCATCACATGAGCCGGTGGGTGCGATCACGGCTTAGCAATCCGACACCGAGGAATGTGGCGCTCGCGCTGGGGCAGATCGGCTCCCTGCTCTACATGTTCGGATCCATGACTCCCGTCATCCCCAACGTCCTTCTCAAGCTCACCATGAATGAGAGACGCTGGCGGGCAGGGCTGTCCATGGCGGAAGGTGCGCCCGCGGCACAGATTCACCTGGGCCCGACATTCATGAGTGATATCACCAAGACATTGCGCGTGTACCGGGCCAACGCGCTACCGGCCATGCTGCATCCGCAGGATCGACACACCAACGTGCCCGTCCAGGTCGTCGTCGGCACCCGCGACCCCGCCGTGCGCCAATCCAATTACGACGACGAGCTCACCTGGAACCGGCAGACGTGGCGGCGGGTGCTCGATGGCGGCCATTGGCTGCCGTTCTCCCACCCACAGGTGCTCGGGGCGGCCGCCGTAGAACTCATCGACGCGGTATCGGGCAAGCAACCCGGCCGTGCGCTACGGAGGGCAGAAATGGGAAAGAACCGCAGGCCGTTCGAGGACCAGCTGGTGGTCATCACCGGAGGGGGCAGCGGTATCGGCCGGGAGACGGCGCTGGAGTTCGCCCGACAGGGCGCCGAGGTGGTGCTCTCCGACGTCAATCTGGACGGTGCCAATGACACCGTCGCACTCATCGAGCAGGCTGGTGGCGTGGCGCACGCCTACCGGCTCAATGTGGCGGACGAGGAAGCCGTCAATGCGCATGCTGAGGAGGTCGTCACGCTGCATGGCGTGCCAGACGTTCTGGTGAACAACGCCGGAGTCGGCGCAGCCGGCGGGTTCTTGGACACGCCCTCCGAAGAGTTCCGTCGCGTCATCGAGATCAACCTGTTCGGAGTGGTCAACGGCAGCCGGGCATTTGGCGCGAAGATGGCCGAGCGAGGGCTCGGCGGTCATATCGTCAATTTGTCCAGCATGGCGGCCTACAGTCCACAAAAGGCTTTCACCGCGTACTCGACGAGCAAGTCGGCGGTGTTCATGTTCTCCGACTGCCTACGGGCCGACCTGGCGGCGCACAACATCGGCGTCACCACCATCTGCCCCGGTGTGGTGCACACCAACATCGTTGCCACCAGCAAGATTTCGGGTGTAGATGCCGCGGAAGAGGCGCGGATGCAACAAGCCGGTGACAGGGCCTACGCCATGCGCCGCTACGGTCCGGAGAAGGTCGCCCGGCAGATCGTCAGCGCGGTGCGTAAGAACAAGCAGGTCGTGCCGGTGACACCCGAGGCGCGGCTGCAGTACCTCAACAACCGGCTGGCACCGGGGTTGACTCGTTACTTCGCCGGCAAGGCGGGCATGACCGACCTCATCAAGCTGGTGCCCAACAAGAAGTAGACGACCGGTCCGCCGCTAGGTCGCCAGCCGGAGAGCGGCCGCGCGGCGTGCCCGGATGAATTGCCCTTGGCCGGTCAGTGTTTGGTCGATCTCGGTCCATCCCTGGACGTGCAGCCAGCCGGTGACCTCGTTGCGCCCGAACGCGCGGAAGCCGCCGACGCGCATCGCCCGGGTGACACCGGGCAGGGACGCCGCGGCGGTCCGCAGGGACGTGAAGATCACGATCTGTCCGTCGGGGCCGGCCACCCGGCACAGTTCGCGCACGGCTTGCTCGGGGTCGCGGATGAGGTACAGCGCGGCCAGACACACCACGGTGTCGAATGCCGCGTCGGCGAACGGCAGTGCATGTGCACTCCCACGTACGTAGTCGACGCGGTCCGCCGAGTTATCGCGTACGGCCCGCCGCAGCATCGGTCCGGACAAATCCAGGCCGATACACACACCCCCGGTTCCGAGCTGTGCCGCGAGCTCGCGCGTGTAGAGGCCGGGGCCGCATGCGACATCGAGGATCTTGCGATCGCCACGACCGGCGATCTCGTCCATCAACGTGGTGTGCGCTTTGAGGGTGCTCTTGCCGCCATAGCTGAATCCACGGGTGAACATCGGCCGCCAGGCACGCTCGTAGATTGCCGCTAACAGCGGGCTTTGCATGAACCGGTTGGCCAGTGACACCGGCTCGTCATTCTCCGGGCCGAGGACATCGAGATAACCGTGATTGCGTCTCGGTAGGTGGGTGATCCGCGTCGGGTCTACCAGAGATTCGGCCAGTCTCGGATCCTGCAGCATGCCCACGGTGCCTCCCGGTCTACGTCGATCGAGCAAGTTTTGTGAAACGGATAGTACTGGATACTTCAAATCACGCCTAGGTCCTGGAGTGTGGGGATTTCCGCAGCGTGAGCGATTGCGGAAGTGTTGATATTTTATGAATGGCGTGTCAGTCTATTAAATATCTGGGGCCCGCCCGGGTCGGTGAGTCCGCGCGCGGAGTGCGTGGCGGCCGGGCCGTCCATCGAGATATGCCCCGAGAAATGGAAGGGAACGCGCGTGAAACGAGCCATGGACGTGGTCATGGGATTGCATGACGAACCCGATTACGAGGTGGCGATCATCGGCGCCGGGCTAGGTGGCATCTGCGCGGCCATCAAGCTGCTCGAGATCGGTATCGAGAACTTCGTGATCATCGACCGCGACGAGGACTTCGGCGGCACGTGGTTACGCAACACCTATCCAGGAGTCGGCGCTGACATCCCAGTCGTCGCCTATCAATTCACCTTCGCCCCCAAGGGGGACTGGCAGCGATTCTTCGCGACGGGATCCGAAATACAGCAGTACGCACTGGATCTGGTTGCCGAGCACGGACTGCGCGCACATGCGAGATTCGGGACATGCGTCGAACGTGAGGTGTTCGACGAAGAGAACCATCTCTGGCAGGTGCATACCGCCGACGGCGACGTCATCTCGTCGAGGTTCCTGATCAGCGCAATCGGCGCCTACATCAATCCGCGCACGGCACCGGATATTCCAGGTCTGGACACCTTCGCGGGGCCGATCCAGGTGCCGTCCAGGTGGCAACACGACATCGACATGCGCGGTAAGCGCGTCGGAATTGTCGGTGTCGGTAGTTCCACCGTGCAGATCGCTCCGGCCATCGCCGGTGAGGTGGAACATCTGGACGTGTATCAGCGGACGCCGCAGTGGTACTTCCCGAAACCTGATTTCCGGCTGCCGAGGCTGCTGCAGCGGCTGTTGTCCGGACGCAGGTTCGCCAACGGCTTGAACGGGATCGCCTTGGCCGGAGTCGAACTCGGCCTGCGTGTGTTGATCTACACACCCAAACCGCTGTTCCGGGTGGGCGGGGCGATATTCGACCGGGTGGCACTGTGGGCATACCGAGGCTGGCTGCGGTACAAGGTGGATAGTGCAGAGGTGCGGGAGCAGCTGCGCCCGCGGTTCGGCGCGGGATGCACGCGGGGCACACTGGGCGCCGACTACCTGCCGACGTTCAACCGGCCGAATGTCACGCTGGTGTCGAACGGTATCGAGCGGATCACCCCGACAGGCATCGTGGACAAGGCGGGCGTCGAACGCCCCATCGACGTCCTCGTACTGGCCACCGGGTACGAGATGTTTTCCGACGCCGAGACCTACCGGGTAGGAACCGTCTTGGGTACCAAGGGATTCGATCTGGCCGAGTTCTATCGCGACAACGGGCTGCAGGCCTACCAGAGCACCTCGGTTCCGGGGCTGCCCAACAGGTTCATGCTCGTCGGCCCGTACTCGTGGACTGGCACCAGCTTCCACTACATCCTGGAGAACTCGATGCGCCACATCGAGGCCGTCATCAAACTCGCCCGGGCCAGGAAGGCCACCTGGGTTGAGGTGACCCAGGGGGCGCTCGACGATTTTCAGGCCAGCATCTCCCGCAGCGGTGCCAACCTGAATCGGTACTTCACGGTGAACTGTGCCGGATCAAACAGCTATTTCATCAACTCGCAGGGCCATACGCCCTATGTGCGGCCATGGACGGTTTTGCAGTCCTACCGGCGCAGCGTCCAATTCCCCTCGACTGCATACGAATTCAAGCGCATAAACAGCCCGGTGAAGGAGATCGAACATGCGGTTTGACGCGGTGCCCATTGCGGCCGACGGGGTCGAGGAATTCTTCGCGACGGCGCCGTTCGTGACCCGAGTCCGTCGCACCTTCGACGCGCCGCCCGAGGAGGTATGGCGGGTGGTGTCGGGTGACCGGATGTGGTCGTGGTTGCCCTCGGTCTGGGGCTGCCGGTACCCGCAGGACATCGCGCCGACGGACGGCACCGTGCGGGACTTTCAGATGTATATCCACTCCTGGATGGTGTTCGCCCAGCACGAGCAGATCATTCATTTCGATGCGCCCCGCGTCATGCGGTACACGGCGCTGGACGCCACCTTGCCGGTGTTCGGCTCCTGGTGTGAGGAGTACCGGGTTGTGCCGGAAGCCGATCCCGGCAAGGCAACCGTCGACTGGACGCTGTCCTGCGCGCCGCGGTACCTGACGAACGTCCCTGGCTCGCGGTTCCTGATCCGCCCGGTTGCCACCATCCTCCAGCCCGTCTTTTGGTTCGGTCTGGGCGGGCTGGCCCGCGAACTGCCGGTACGCGGGCCGCAGCGCACCAGCTGACCCCGGCCGGGAGGTGCACTGCCGGCGCGTTGTGGTCCACTGACACGATGCGGTTGATGGCGGTGCACGCCCACCCCGACGACGAATCGAGCCGCGGCGCGGCGACCCTGGCCAAGTACGTGGCCGAAGGGCATGAGGTTCTTGTCGTGACGGCCACCGGCGGCGAGCGTGGTGACATTCTGAACCCGGCGATGAACCTGCCGGGAATCCGCGAGAACCTGACCTATGTGCGCCGCCAGGAAATGGCGCTCGCCGCGAAAACCCTTGGTGTCGGCCATCATTGGCTGGGCTTCACCGACTCCGGCCTACACCTGGGCCCGGGCCTGTTACCGGCGGATGGTTTCGCGCGGGTGCCGCTCGCCGAGTCGTCGGCACGGCTCGTCGAGGTGATCAAGCAATTCCGGCCGCACGTGATGGTCACCTATAACGAATGCGGCGGTTATCCGCACCCCGATCACATCCGCTGCCATCAGATGGCTGTCGCGGCCTACGAGGATTGCGTCAGTGTGGCCAAGCTCTACTACTTTCACGAAATCGTCCGAGTGACACCGCGGATGGTGCGGATTGCGGGTCGGGCCGAGCGAATCATCAGCGGTATCCCTCGGCGCACATCCAGCGCGGCAGCGCCCACGGATCTGCGGCTGGGTGAGGTGGCGGTACCCGGCTGGGTGCGGGCCTTGAGCGTGCTGACACGAAGAGTGCGTGGCCGTCGCGCGACAACCGAGGTCGCGTGCGCCGACTACTTCTCCGTGCGCGACAGGGCACTGCGGGCTCACGCTTCGCAGGTCGATCCGAACGGCCCCTTCTTCCTGGTGCCGTGGACCTGGCGCCAGCACCTCTGGCCGACGGAGAAGTTCGAGCTCGCGCGGAGTCGTGTCGCAACCGCGCCACCCGAGACCGACCTCTTCGCCGGTCTCTAGCGGCGAGCATGCCCAAATGTGCCTATTTCCGTGGGAAAGCGGAACATTTGAGCATGCTCGCGCGGAGTGGGCAGCACACCCGGGCGCTAGTGGGGCGCCGCGGCGACCGTCGCCGGATGTACCGCGATCAGTCCCAGCCCCTTGCGGCGCTTGCACATCGCGGCCAGCTCCGCGTAAGCCTTCTCGCCCAGCAGCTCCGTCAATTCCGGGGCGTACGACTGCCACACCTGTTTCTTGCCGACGTGCGCAGCGGGATCTCCCGTGCAGTACCAGTGCAGATCGGCGCCGCCCTCGCCCCAGCCGCGCCGGTCGTACTCGGTAATCGTCGTCTTGAGAATCTGCGAACCGTCCGGGCGGTCCACCCAGGCCTGCGTCCGCCGGATCGGGAGCTGCCAGCACACCTCGGGCTTCATCGTCAACGGCTCCACACCGAGCTTGAGCGCCTTGGAATGCAGAGCGCAACCGATCCCGCCGGCGAAGCCGGGACGGTTCAAGAAGATGCACGCGCCCTTGTACTTGCGTGTGCGCCAGTGCTTCTCCCCGTCGAGCTCGTCCTTCTCCAGGTAGCCCTTGTGGCCCAGCCCCTTCTCCCGGAATTGCCAGTCCACATCGGTGAGCTGTTTCACCGCGTCGTCCAAATTCGCCCGGTCGTCAGCATCCGACAGGAAGGCACCATGGGAGCAGCAACCGTCGTCGGGGCGCCCAGCAACGGTGCCCTGGCATGCCGGGGTACCGAACACGCAGGTCCAATGCGACAGCAGCCACGTCATGTCGGCCTTGATCAAATGTGCCGGATTCTCCGGGTCGTAGAACTCCACCCACTCGCGGGCGAAGTCGAGCTCTACCTCTTTGCCGTCGAGGGAGGCGTCACGCCGATATGGCTGTTTTGGCAGCGTCGTCACAGATGTAAACGGTAGACCCACTAACCTGTGCAGCGTGCGATTAGGCGTGCTGGATGTCGGCAGCAACACGGTGCACCTGTTGGTGGTTGATGCCCGACGGGGTGGTCACCCCACACCCATGAGTTCCACCAAGGCTGCGTTGCGTCTGGCGGAGGCCATCGACGAGTCCGGCAAGCTCACCCGCAAGGGGGCCGACAGCCTGGTGCACACCATCCAGGAGTTCTCCAAGATTGCCCGCAGCTCGGGCTGCGCGGAGATCATGGCGTTCGCCACCTCGGCGGTGCGCGATGCCACGAACTCCGATGAGGTGCTGGTCCGCGTCAAGAAGGAAACCGGCGTGGATCTCGCGGTTCTCTCCGGCGTCAACGAGTCGCGGCTGACCTTTCTGGCGGTGCGCCGCTGGTACGGCTGGAGTGCGGGACGCATCATCAACCTCGACATCGGCGGCGGCTCCCTGGAGATGTCCTGCGGAGTCGACGAAGAACCCGACATCGCATTGTCCCTGCCCTTCGGGGCCGGCCGATTGACGCGGGAGTGGTTGGCCGAAGATCCGCCGGGACGTCGCCGCGTCGCTATGCTGCGTGACTGGCTGGAATCGGAACTGGTCGACGCCGCCAAACAGGTGGCGGCGGCCGGGGTGCCCGATCTGGCCGTAGCGTCCTCGAAAACGTTCCGGTCGCTTGCGCGACTCACCGGTGCTGCACCTTCCGGCGCAGGACCACGTGTTAAGAGGACACTTACAGCAAGCGGACTGCGCCAGTTGATCGCGTTCATCTCGCGAATGACGACCGCAGACCGTGCGGAGTTGGAGGGAGTCAGTGTCGACAGGGCGCCTCAGATCGTCGCCGGAGCACTCGTTGCGGAGGCAAGCATGCGTGCTCTGTCGCTAGAGGCGGTCGACATCTGTCCGTGGGCTCTGCGCGAAGGGCTAATTCTGCGCAAGCTGGATAGCGAAGCTGATGGCACCGCACTCGTTGACTGAACCCGTCCTCGGACGGTAGGAGAGGACATGACCGAGTCAGACGACACGCAGCGGCCGGTATCGGTTGCCGAGCTGCTGGCGCGCAATGGCGCCGCCGACGGCAAGATCAGCGGACACCGCCGCCGCATGCGCGGCAATGCTGACGCGATCCCGGTGGCCGAGCTGACCGGCGAGATCCCCGTCATCCGTGACAAGAAGGGCGGCCGGGCGCGCCCGAACCCGGCACCCACACCCGAAACCGCTGCCGCGCCCGAGGCGGCCAAGGCCATGGAAGCGTCGGCGCCGTCCGAGGCCCGTTCCTACCTGCGCTCCAACGAGGATGCGCTATTCGGTGGCGACAGCATGGCCGACGAGGCAGCGCGTCGCGGCCCTAGCACGTCGTCGACACCGGGGCAGCCTTCCGCGATGGCGTCTTCGCTTCGCAGCATCTTCCCGCCGACGCCCACGCCCCTCGCCCGGCCCGGAGAACCGCGGAAGTCGATCGACTTCAACGACGCCACCGGTGTCATCTCCCCGGTCACCGGCGAACCCAAGCCCGAGGCGGCCAAGCCGGCACCCGCACCGGCGGTCGTACCTGTCCCGCCGGCCGTGCCCACCCCTCCGGTGACTCCGCCTTCGCCGGTGTCTCTCCCCGCGCCCGTCGAGCCGGAACCCGAGCCCGCGCCCGAGCCTGAGGCGGTCGCGCATCCGCACGCAGAGCCGGAACCGGAAGTCCATCCGGAAGTCCATGAGCACGAGCACGACGACTACGCGCGGTACGAAGAAGACGACCCGTACGGACGCACCTCGGCTGTCGAGTGGACCTCACACGACGCCGAGCACGATGTCGAGGGCGCGGAGAACGATTACGACGAGAACGACTACCGACTGGAACATGAGCTCGAGGAGCTCGTCGGCCAGCACGGGGCCGACTCCGAGGTCAGTCAGCTTGCCGCGGCCGACACCGACAAGGCGTCCGAATCCGGCACAGCCGCGGCCAAGGCCGACCGCCGGGAGAAGATCAAGACCTACCTGCAGGGCAGCTGGATCGCCGCGCAATACCTGCTGGCCGCCGCCGCGGGTGCGGGCCTCTTCTTCGGATTCCGGGAACTGTGGAGCTGGAATCAGGGCATCGCGTTGGTCCTGGGTGTGTTGTTCATCGCAATTCTGGTCGCCTCACTGTGGGTGATTCGCAAAACGGTCGACCTGGCCAGCATTCTCATTGCGATTGTGGTGGGAGCGCTGATCGCCTTCGGCCCACTTGTACTCATGCTGCAAGCGGTTGATTAGGTAGCGTTACCGAACCGTGCGTCCTGCGATCAAGGTTGGTCTGTCCACGGCTTCGGTGTATCCACTTAAAACCGAAGCGGCCTTCGAGTATGCGGCCCGGCTCGGCTACGACGGTGTCGAGTTGATGGTGTGGGCCGAGGCGGTGAGCCAGGACGTCAGTGCTGTCGCGAAACTCTCCCGCAAGTACGACATGCCGGTGTTATCGGTGCATGCCCCGTGCCTGCTTGTGTCGCAGCGCGTTTGGGGTGCTAATCCGATTCCGAAGCTGGAACGCAGTGTTCGTGCCGCCGAGAAATTGGGGGCGCAAACCGTTGTGGTGCACCCGCCGTTCCGATGGCAGCGCCGGTATGCCGAGGGATTCGCCGACCAGGTTGCCGCGCTAGAGGATTCGAGCGATGTACACGTGGCGGTGGAGAACATGTTCCCGCTGCGGGCTGACCGTCTCTTCGGTGCGGGACAGTCTTCGGTGGAACGCATGAAGCGCCGCGGCGGCAGGCCCGGAATCGGGGTGTCCGCCTTTGCGCCGTCATTCGATCCCACCGACGCCGACCACGCGCATTACACCCTTGACCTGTCGCATACCGCGACCGCCGGTACCGACGCGCTGGACATGATGCGCCGCATGGGATCGGGGCTTACGCACCTGCATCTCACCGACGGCACCGGCGCATCGGTCGATGAACATCTAGTGCCCGGCAAGGGAACCCAGCCCGTCGCACAGGTATGTCGGGAGTTGGCGGCCGGCGACTTCACCGGGCAGGTGGTGCTGGAGGTACACACCTCGACCGCGCGCACCGAAGACCAGCGCGAGGCCATTTTGAGGGAGTCGCTGGAGTTCGCCAGAACTCATCTGGTGCGATAGACGGCGTGGTTGATGCCCCCTTCGCGCACGCAATGTCTCTCACCCCGGCGGGTGACGGACTGTTTGACGCGCACCTGAATGACACCTGGACCATCGGACCCAAGCTGCACGGCGGCGTCATGCTCGCGCTGCTCGCGGGGGCGGCGCGCGAGCAGCTCGGCGAGAGTGAGCCCATCGCCGTCAGCGCGAGCTACCTGTTCGCCCCGTCCCCCGGTGACATGCAGGTGCGCACCTCCGTACGTAAACGCGGCAGGCAGATCTCTCTCGTCGACGCTGAGCTCATCCAGGGCGACCGCACCGCGGTACATGCCGTCGTCACCCTCGGTACGCCCGAACTGCATGTGGGCCCGCTGCTGACGGCACTGCCGCCCGCCCTCACCCAGCTGCCCGCGGAACCGCCGCCCGGAGTGGCCCCGATTGCCGAGGGCCATCCGATGGCGGACATCTTCCATCTGTTCGGCGGCATCGATGTGCGTCCTTCGCTGCGGTCGATGAGCGATCTGAGCGAGCGCGGCAAGCCTGAGATCGTGCTGTGGGCACGCCCGCGCGATATGGCGCCTGACGGGCTGTTCGCCCTGGTATGCGGCGATATCTCGGTGCCGGTGACCTTCCCGCTGGGGCGTTTCGGCTGGGCGCCCACCGTGCAGCTGACCACGTATCTACGTACGCTGCCTGCGGACGGTTGGTTGCGAGTGTTGTGCAGCACCAATCAGATCGGCCAACACTGGTTTGACTCAGAACACACGGTGATCGACTCCGAGGGCGCTCTGGTGGTGCAGTCTCGCCAGCTCGCCATGGTGCCGGTAAACTGATCGGGCTACCTGACGAGGGAGACGGGCATGGGCGACAAGCAGAAGACACCTGACTGGGTCGCCGAGGGCGGCGCCTGGGTACTGGAAAACGGGCACCGGGCGCTGTTGAAGCTGACCGGCGGTCGCTGGCCGCACAAGCTCGGTTTCATGCCCACGCTGGAGTTGCACACCATCGGGCGCAAGTCCGGTGAGCGCCGCTCGTCGTTGTTGAGCTCGCCCATCTTCACGCCGGAGCGCATCGTCGTGATCGCCTCGCTGGGCGGAGCCTCACATAACCCCGCCTGGTATCTGAATCTCGTCGCGAATCCGAATGTTGAGATCACCGTGCGTGGCGAGACCAAGTCGTACATCGCGCGCACCGCTTCGGCCGAGGAGAAGGCCGAACTCTGGCCGGAGATCACGCGCGGTGTCGGCAACCCTTACGCGGGATATCAGCGCAGCACCACCCGAGACATTCCCGTAGTCATCTGTGAACCGGTTTAGGAGATATCTGTGAGCAAGCAACCCGATTGGGCCATCCGAATTGGCGCCTGGTTCCTGGAGAACGGACACCGTGCGGTGCTCGCGCTCACCGGCGGTCGCTATCCCAAGAAGGTGCTGGGCATGCAGCCGGTGGAGCTCTACACCACCGGCAGCAAGACGGGCCAGCGTCGCGGCACACTGCTGACCGCGCCGATCTACGAGCCCAGCAGGGTGGTGCTGGTGGCCTCCTACGGTGGCGGCACGGACAACCCGGCCTGGTACAAGAACCTCGTCAAAAACCCGGCAGTCGAAATCGCCGTGGATGACGTGACGCGTCCCTTCACGGCACACACAGCGACCGCCGAGGAGAAGGCCGCGCTGTGGCCGGCGATCGTCAAGGTCAACCCGGGTTACGCGGGCTACCAGAAGAACACCGACCGGGACATCCCCGTCATCATCTGTGTGCCTGCCTAGCGCTGACCTGAAAATCGGGGTGCTGACACCTCCCGAATGATTCATTGACGAGTTTGACACTTTTTCATATTGTGTCCAACATGGAGGTGGCGACGGCGGACAACCCGCGCGACGATATTCCCGAACCCATCGTGGCGGCAGTCGCGATGACGCTGGTGCGGTCGGGCATGCAACGGTTCAATCTGTCGGCCGCGGCTGAACAGGCCGGGGTGTCCCGTAGCACCCTGTACAACTGGTTTGGCGGCAAGCAGGCCGCCATCGACACCGCATTCGGTTATCTCGCAGACGCATTCATCGAGTTCTTCGCCGCTGCGGTAGGTGCCGAGAGCACGCTTGTCGATCAGGTCTCGGCCGCGGCCGCAGGGATCTGCGAGCATCGCCGCTGGACGGATCACCTGGCCCTGCACACCACCGATCTGCTGGAACTCATCCTTGACGAGCGCGGCGAGGACCTGATGGCGCGCTCCGTGGCATTTTGGACGCCCCACATACGGCAAGCGCAGGAACGCAAGGAGATTCCGGGTCGCATCGTGCCGGAAGAGGCCGCCGAGTGGATCATCCGAACCCTGATGAGCATCGAAGTGCTCCCGCCCATCGTGATCGACCTGTCGAATCCGGTGGCGGTGCGCCGCTACTTCGCCGATTACATCACGCACGGATTGGGTGCCGCCCGTGGATGACAGTTCCCGGCACTGCGTGGTGATCGGCGCAGGGGTGGCGGGGCTCGCCTCGGCGGTGTGGATGGCCGAGGCGGGGTACCGGGTGACGCTGTTGGAACGCCGGGCCACGCTGACAGCGCCGCATTCAGGGCCGAAAGCGCAGAGCCCCAACCGTCCACCGCGCCAGACACATTTTTGCCGGCTCCATCCAAGCCACCGGGTCCACACGAAACGGGGGAGCCATCGGTTCAGCTCCACATCGCGGTATTGGTGGTGGCAGCGTGCGTGTAGTTGGTGTGCGCCACCAAGCCCCCGGCTTGGAAGTACTTCAACGCCTCACGCATCCGCTTAGCACCCTCAGCCCACTTGGCGTGCGCCACAGCATGAGCCGTAGCGGCCTGGCCCGTATAAACGTGGCATGCAGGCTGTCCACTTCGGAATTCATCGCGGAGATAGCGGCTTCCGCGCGCGCCTCCACCTCAGACATGCGCTCGGTGAGTCGTTGGAGTTCGTCGGTATCCACACCGTATTCACCGGACACCCCTCAGCCCCTTTACGCGCCCGCAGCATCGACGTTGGCGGTATTGGCCGCGTCCCGGTTCACGAACGATTCTTTGTTGCCGACCAGCAACCCCGACATCTGGCTTAAGCCCTGGTTGACCAGCTTGGCCCCCTCGCAGAACTTGACCCACTGCTCAGCGAACGCACTAGCGGACCCACCGTGCCAGCCTGACCCCACAAACTCTGACACCTCAGAATCCAAAGCTCCCAGCTCAGCGGACAGACTGGCAGCTGTAGACCCAATCAGCCGCGAGACCCGCGCCAACTCTTCGGGAGCAACCCCCAACACCCCATCGGACATGGGCTGAAGCTAGCTAGACCCACCGAAACCGGCAATGCATCACGGTTGTCCGGAACCAGTGGTGCTCTAGGTCTGCTCGCTGACTCAGGGTTACGGCAACGTTGAATGGGTGTTCGTCTGCTGGTGAGGCCGGGAATGATCTTGGTGACTTCATCGCAGCTGAGGACACCGTGAATATTCTTAGCCATCGTGGCTCGCGCCACCTCTACCCCTGGGCATATGCTGGCTCAATTAGCGTGCCGCAACACATCATATGGTTGCGGGTGTCGGGAAGGTGAACCGCCGGTGAGTCCTGTGGACCGTGATGTGACCGAGGCAACAAGCGTGCTGACATGCCGTGATCTGACTCGTTCCAGCGAACCACAGATAGCGCCCGCAGCGGAGCCTGTGCCTGCTGGTGATGCGGGTCGCCGAGTAGGCGCTGTAGTTGCCGGGCTGGTATTGACGGTGACGGCGGTCGCCGGTCTGCATGGTCTGTACCGGGCCGGTAGCGATGCCGCCGCGTGGGGTGTGTGGAGCGCGGCGCTGCTGGCGGGCATGACCGCGCTCGGTGGCGGAATCAAACTTGCCATGTGGGGACTGAGGCCGGTGATCGCGGCGGTATCTGCTGCCGTTAAGGATCGGGTGTCTGAGCCGGTGCAGGCGGTGGCTGCGTCAGGGGCGGTCATCGCCGGGGCTTTGGGTATGTGGTGGAACTTTCGGGGCGGCTACACCGCGTGGTGGCAGCACCTTTCCGGGGAACCGGGCTGGACACTGCTTTTGGGTATCGGGCAGATGTTGGTGGCCGTGCTCGCCGGGGCGGCGTTATTCGCCGGTGGTAAGTATCTGACCGGGCTGGCCAAAGAAGTGCTGACCGATGCTGGGATGCTCGGTGCCCGCGACCGCTCCACTGCTATCGAAGACGCTGGGGCACATCGTCAACCAGCTCGGACTGAATCCGGCCATGGCGAGAAGCTGTGGCATCCAGGGCTGCTGGCGGCGTTGATCGCGGGCGGGGTCGGGTTGGTGCTGTTGGCCGCTGGGATCACGCCAAAGTTGTATGTATGGATCACCGGGCCCGATGTGTTCCCGGCCACCGCCGCGATCGCGGCCACTTTGGTGTGGGGGATCGGCGCGAACCTGGGCTGGTGGAAAGGCCTGGGCGGTCTGTACACGTGGGCCACCGATGCCTCCCATAAAACTGGCGCGGTCGCGGGCGTGATTGCCCTACTGGCCTTCTCTGCTGGCGGTTTGGGTCTGGGCTGGTTCACCCCGGCCACGGTGCCCCAAGCGCATGCGCAGTGCCCGCCCGATTGTGGGGGCGGCTCCAACGGATCCAACTCGTATGGGCCTGATGCGTCGCAGTTTCAGCCACCCCAGATGCCCAATCAGATGCCCGATTATCAGGGCGGTAACTACGGCTCCAATCAGGCTCCGCTGGACCAAAGCTCAGGAATTAGTATCTACAATTCTGCTGCGCCCCAGCCCGGCCAGGCAGGTGCCCAGCAGGCCGCACAGCAGGGGCCTCAGCAAGGGTGGGATCGGCCCGCGCACGGGACCCAACCCCCGGACTACCAAAACGCCACCCCGTATACCCAAGGCCCTGGTCGCCCCAACCCCGACTACAACCCGGGCACCAATTCGGGTGCTAACTCCGGATCGCAAGGCGCACAAACCAACCAAGGCGCCCAACAACCCCCGGCCAACCAAGGCAACCAGGGCAGCCAACAACCCCCGTCACAGAACAGCGGGCAGCAGCCGCCGCAGAACAACACTGGGCAACAGCCCAACCAGCAGCCGAATCAGTCAGATCAGCAACGTCTCGATGATCTGACGAAACAGTTGCAGGACCAGCAGCAGCAGTCCGGCCAGGACCGTCAACGCATTGACGACTTGACCAAGCAGTTGCAAAACCAGCAGGGGCAGCAGAAGAACGGTAATCAGAAACTGCCCAAGGCCCCGTCCAAAGACAAAAAGAAAGACGACAAAGACCAGCAGCAGGATCAGGACGACCAGTCACAAAACAATGACCTGTCCGCGTTGTTGATGGGTGCGGCCTCCACACGGCGGCGTAAGCAGGACGATCAACAGTCCCAGCCCGACCAACAGCAGCAGCAGGGGCCGGACACCCAGGCACTCGCACAGGACGGGGCGCAGCTGGGCCAGTCCCTACCCGGCGACATCGCAAACACGGTGTCGGACAGCGTGAATCTGGGGCAGTCGGCGGGTTCGGCGGCTCAAAACTTCGGGTCAGCTGCCCAAGCGGGAGCCTCTATCGCCTCGTCGGCGCAGTCGGGTGCCGTGAATCCGATGGATGCTGTTGCCGTGGTGCAGGGAGTGTCTGGGGGTATCAGCGATACCGCCGACGCCGTGGGCTCCGGGGCCTCGATCGCCTCCACCTGGCTGGGCGAAGCCGGTCAGGGTGCGCAGTTGGCCGCCGACGCGACCCCGCAACTCAAACCCCAAGCGCAGCAGGTTCAGCAGCTCACCCAAGCCGGTGGCCAAGTCGCAGACCTGACCGGCAAGGTCGCTGGTGGTGTGTCTCAGGTATCCGGAATGGTCAACACCGCTTCAAGTCTGGGCACATCCGGCATGCCCGACACCTCAGGTGCCACCGACGCACTCTCGGGGACCGCTACTGCCGTGGATGTCCCGAAACCCACGCCTCCCTCACCGACGCAGCCCTCTTCTGCCAGCCAGTTGCTCGGCAACATGGCGGGTGGACCTCAGCAGCCGACGCAACCTGCTGCGCCAGGCAATCTCAATGCTGGGAGCCTGAAAGGAATTCTCCAGCCTGCGCCCTCGGCAGATGCCGTACAGAAGCAACTCGATCTGGTCAACCAGGCACAGGACCGGGTCAAGCAGGCCCAGTCCGTGGTGGATCATTCTGCGGCACAGGTCTATATGTCCCCGCAGGATGCTCCCGGCCCTGACGAGGTGAAACGGCAAGGCCAAGCACTCTTTGATGCCCGCCGTGAGCTGACTGACCAGACTCTTGCGCTCACGGACATGAATCAACGGCTCACCAACAGCGGTCAATCGCCGATTCAGATACCGCAACTGCCAGAGAATGTTTCTCGGCAGGCATACCCGCCTGCACCATCTAAGGCGCAGGAGTTTTCTGGGGCATGGTCTGAGTTCAGTAAGAGTACGTATGGGATCGTCCCTGACATTCCTACCGATATTCGTACTGCGACCAATTTTGACCAAGCATCGGGCGCCGATAAAGCCTCCCTTGCACTGGACGGCCTCAGCGTCGTGCCTGGCCTCGGCGCGATAGGACGGGGACTTAAAGGCGTCGAAGGCATTAGAGGTGGCGAGGCCGCTATCCGCGCCGCAGACGACATACCTCTACCGTCAAAGCCGGTTGGCACTTCGGTCGTCGCCGATGCCACTAAACAGGGTGGGCAAGCCATCTACCAGGGGGTTGATAACCTCGGGCGACCCACCGGCATCACCGCCCGAATCACACCCGACATGATCCGTACTGGCACCAAGGCCGCTGAGTCCATTCGGCCACCAGGTTTCTTGGGCGGTGCTGCTGGTCAGGCCCGTGGGCATCTCCTGGCCAAGGTTCTTGGAGGCTCAGGAACCGAAGGCCGAAACATTGTCGCGCTGATCCAGAATCCCGTGAACGCCCCGGCTATGCGGGGATTTGAGTCTGCTGTCCAAACCGCTGTTGAAAGTGGACGGACGGTCGACTATGTAGTGACGCCTTTGTATAAGGGAGACGAGCTTATGCCAGCTGCCGTGCAGATCGTTGCGACGAGTTCAGAGGGCCTGGAGATCGCAGGCACAGTGCTGAACAAGGTACCCTGATAAATCACCAGTATCGGAAGGGCGAACGGATATGTCCTCAATAAACGACTTGTTGGCTATTGTGGCGCCTCCGGCCACGGCCACGGCCAGTGGCTCTTCCGAGAGGTGGATTAGCGTACACTCTGCTATTGGCTTCACTACCCCGACGGACTATCGGGAAATTGTTGATGCTTACGGCGCAGGGGCGTTTGGCAATTTTCTGTGGGTCTACCAACCTCAGTTAGACAACAAATTCTTGGATCTCCAGACACAGATACCAGCACAAGCCGATGTGCTACGGGAATTGAAGGAGATGGGCGACGAGCCCCCTCATCAGATTTCGTCGCTAAAGGCTTGCGGCGTCACCGACAACGGCGATGTTATCTATTGGGTCACTGGGCAATCTCAAGACCCCGATGACTGGACAATAGCAATTAACGCTCCCCGCGATGATGAGTGGAGCGAATATAATGGCTCGCTCGTTGATTTCCTGGTAGCCGTTTTGAGTAGATCGTACGTGTGCCCAATTTTCCCTGACGATTTTCCTGGACAGGACGGAATCTTCTTCAAACCGGCATAGAGGCAAGTCTTAGTCGATATTTGGCTGAATGAAAATGCGACATCGGTTCCGATTGAGGAAACCTCTATAGCATTGATAAGCGATTTGACCGCCTTAGTCGCACCTCCACACGCTAGCGGTGGGACGACTACTGATTGGGATTCTGTTGATGTTAACTTGGGGTTTGTAACGCCGTGTGACTATCGAGAGATAGTTGAAATATACGGTCCGGGGAGTTTCGACAACTTTCTTATTGTGCTGATGCCGCAACACGACAATATCTATCTCGACCTTGGATCTCAGATTTCGGCATGGCGCGACAATCTTAGAATGTCCTTTGACAGTGAGTGGCTGTTGGGCGTACCTCCTGGTGTGGTGCCTTATTCGATTGAGTCGCTTACTGCTTGTGCGTATACCAATAATGGTGATGTTATCTACTGGTTAACGAACGAATCGGCAGATCCAAATGATTGGCCGGTTGTGATCCAGGCTACGCGAGATAATGAGTGGGATAAATTTGATGGATCGTTGCTTGAATTTCTAGTTTCGGTTTTCAGTAGAACGTATGTCTGCCCTATTTTTCCGGATGATTTCCCAGAACTAGATGCCAGCTATTTCACGCCGTCAGTCTAAGCTCGCGTTCGTATCTGCGATGTCGCTTATGCGGTAGGCCGGTTGGCCTTGTGGGGTGGGGACAGTGTTGCGGTTGTTCGGTCCGCCGCGTCCACGCAGTTGGGTACCCGTTTGGGTGAGCGCGTCGTGGACGTACCCGTACGAGTGGCCGTAGGTGGCGGCTAGGGTGCGGATGCTTGCGCCAGCTTCATAGGCTGCTTTCGGGGCTGTCCGTTCCTCGGCACGTTCGTGCCCACGTGTTTTCATCTAACCCCCCATTCCTTAGGTTTCTGAACTCCACCTGGCGATGATTCTCGCAGACTTGCGCCCCTTCGTCGGTTTCGCTGCCGCCGCATATATGTTGGTCTCACGCGCTGGCGGTGTCGATTTCGTTTTTGAATAGGCGTACCGCTTGCACCGCGTGTGTTTGGGCGCAGCCTAGTTTCATCCGGGCTACCTTGACGGTGACGTTGGTTCCTTGTTCGTGCAGTTCCATGAGCGTCAGTACGTCATCGTCCATATCGCGGCCTGGTTTGGCAGCTGACGGGCCAGCTCCGTCTTGGGTGATGGGTGTAGTGCAGGTCGCCTGTCTCCTCATCGACAGCGAGCGTGAACGTCCCGATGACGGACTTGCTGCCGGTGGGGGTCGGGAGGTGTTCACGGATACCGCCGTGGCGGTCCTTGAACAGTTCCAGGGTGGCCGCTCCTCCATATCCGGGGACGAACGGGCGGATGTTGGTGACGCGCACCGAAGCACCCCCGACCGTACGGTTTTTCGCGTTGGTGCCCGTGGGCCCGAATTGGCGCGCATCTGAGCTTTTGGACAGATGGTCCACCGCGAGCACAGCGATACCGGCCTTGGTCAAAGGTGAGATGACGGCGGTGTGCACTCTGGTGAAGTCATCGGCGCTATTGCTGTTGGCCCCGAACAAGGGCAGCACCTCACCGAGTGAGTCGATGGTGGCCACAGCGGGTCCGAACGCGCGCAGATCGTTGATGACTTGTTTGAGGTCCTCGCTGGTGTCGGGTTCAGCCAGACGGAAGCGTCCCGGGTCGGCCAGCACGTCATCTTCTACCGCGAGCTGTTGCAGCCGGTCGATGATGCTGTGTGCGCCGTTGTGGTCCAAGTCGATGATCGCAGCCTTGCCGCCAGCGGCCAGGGTGGCAGCTACAGCTGTCAGGCACAGCCATGTCTTGCCTGATTCGGGGTCACCGTGAATCAGGTTGAACTCCCCGGAGTAGAACAAGTGCCCGCCAGCGTCCAGGGCGAGTGTGTACTCATAGTCGAACTTCCTTGTCTTACTGGATGATTGGCCGGAAGGCGCGACAAAACAGGACGTGCGGGTGCCTGTTTCATGGCAAGCCGACCGGCAGCAGTCGGCACCGTGCCGCTGCTTTCAAAGGAAGTTGCTGTATGTGTCCACTAAAGCAAACTGGACACCCGGTGAACCAAGCGCCCCGAACCGTCATGGCCCGGTGAGCTGGTCGAGGACCGCCTCCGTAGACGTTCACCATCAACCGCGAATATCCACGATACACGAACATCTGTTCGAATCGAGTGTAGACACGCCGGTGATATGACGGGCTGGCGTCGCTGTGCGGCTCGTCGTGTTGCTCGCCTTGATTGGGTCACCAGAACAACTACTTCCTTGGGTAGATCGTGCGCACCGGCTTAAGCCGAGGAATTCCGTACTGAATGGTTTCACCACACATGGGGGTTCATGTGGGTGAACCGTAGCCCTGTCAATGCGGGCAGGGTGGATTACGTTGTGTGGCAACCCATCACAGCCTGGGGTGTCTTATTGATGTGCGCCGCAGGTCTTGGTTCCACTATCGGCAACCATGCCCGATTTGGTCAAGTTGGAAAAATTGATCCGGAGGCCGGAGGGGTCTCCCTCGGTGCGTGAATAGGGGGCGGGTCCAGATTTTCGCCCATTTTGTGGGCGCGCAAGAGACGTCAACCAACGGTCCCTACCAAGGCGGCGCTGGTCTTCGAACCTACCCCTGCCCATGCCTGCGCAGCGCCAAGGCATACGCAAATCGTACGCACTTTAGCCACCTATACCCGTCATTGCTACACGACTACCGCTCTCGAAATAGGCATCATGAACTGCAATTACAGATGGTTTCCATCAGTATTCATTATTTGCCATTATCCATAGAACGAGTACATGCAGTACTCCGCCGACAAAGGGATGCGCCGATTCGGAACCATCAGCAGCGCTCGCGGCCGGCCGCTGGGGGAGATCGACCTCGACTACTCGCCGCTACAGCTGGAGGACACGTTCGCCGCAGAGGATCGGCAGGCGCTGGCCGCCACGGCCTAGCCCGCACTGCGCACGGTCGCGGCCCACAGCCGGGGGAATGCCACATTGTGCATCGGGTTGGGGAGTATCAGGTAGTTGTGGGCTAGCCCAACAGCGATGTGGCGCTTCGGATCTGCCCATCCGGTGGAACCGCCCGCGCCCATGTGGCCGAAACCGCCCACCAGGCCTGGGGCCGGGAAACAGTGGTAGCCGAGGTCCCAAATATCCCGGGTGACAGGAAGGCCGGGCCTGATCCCGCGCCCACGGGCAAGCTCGGCGGTCTTCTCCGCCGATAACAGCTGCCGCCCGTCGACGCTTCCTCGATTGCTCAGCGCGGCGTAGAGCTTGGCCAGCGCCGGTGCAGTGCAGATGGCATTGCCCGCGCCCATCTGAGTGTCGAACAGCGGTGCGCTGGTGTGCCCGTTGTCGGCGATGATGCGTTCGGCCCCGGGGACGTGGATCGCGCCGGTGGCTCCGCGCGCGGCCGGGATGGCGTCGATGAGGCGCGCTCCGATGGACAGACCACGAGACAGGAACGGCGTCTTCACCGCCTTGTCGAGTTGCGCATAGATTCCGGCGGGAATGGTCGGCGAATCGATCGGCGGGCGCCCCAGGTGGATGCCATCGACACCAAGAGGTTCGGCGATCTCGGCGCGGTACAGCGCGCGCATGTCGTGTCCGGTGATCGCCCGTCCGAGCCCGGCCAGCAGCCAGCCGTAGCTCATCGCGTGGTAAGCGGCCTTCCCGTAGAAACGTCCGACGGGTGCGGCGGCGAGCCGTTCCTCCATGAGCTCGTGGTCGAGCAGTTCCTCGGGCGTGGAGGCCAGCGGGGCGAGCGCGGCCAGTCCCGACTTGTGCGCCAAGACCTCTCGGACCGTGATCGATTCCTTGCCGTTGGCGGCGAACTCCGGCCAGTACCGGGCCACGGGAGCGTCATAGGCCAGCAGCCCGCGGTCGGCCAGCCGATGAATCACGGTGGCAGTCACGCCCTTGGATGCCGAATACACGAGGGGCGCGGTGTCGTGAGTCCAGGACATGCCCGGCCGCGCCTTGCCGGCCCAGATATCGAGCACCTGTTCGCCGTCGACATACACGCAGAGCGCGCCGCCACCGATGCGGCCGACATACATCGACGCGAACTTCCGGACCACCCGATCGAATTCGGGACGGGCCCAGCCGTGCACTCCGTCGGCCAGATCGGTGCGGCCGGGAACAGGCGCGACAACAGGGACCGTCTGCACGCGACGCTGCGGTTGTGACATATGTAACTTGTAGTCCGGATATCCATCTTCGCGCTACTACCGCAGGTCAGGTCTGCGAATAGTCACAAACGGGGGCGAATGTGGATATTGGCGCCCACATACTGCTCACGGCACCCCGCGCATGCCCGGAAAGCCGGTTCCTGACGTGGTAATTGGTCTGCCATGCTGGTCGACATGTCCAGAATCGCGATTATCGGTGGCGGCAATATCGGCGAAGCACTTATCTCCGGGCTGCTGAGGGCCGGACGGCAAGCCAAGGACATCGTCGTCTCGGAGAAGGTTCCGGCCCGGGCCAAGGCCCTCGCGGAGGCGTACTCCATCCGGATCAGCGAAGTGGCCGACGCCGTCGAGGGCGCCGATTTCATCGTGGTGGCGGTCAAGCCGTCCGATGTGGAGAGCGCGACGACGGAGATCGCCGCTGCGCTGGCGAAACTGGATGCCGAGGGCAGTGAACGCGAGACCGACCAGGTGCTGGTGTCGGTCGCCGCCGGAGTATCCACGAGCTTCTTTGAATCCAAGCTGGCCGCCGGAGCGCCGGTGGTGCGCGTGATGCCCAACGCCCCGATGCTGGTCGGCGCCGGGGTCAGCGCCCTGGCCAAGGGACGATTCGCGAATGACGAGCAGCTCAGCGCCGTCGCCGAGCTGCTGGAGTCGGTGGGCTCGGTCATTACGGTGGCCGAATCGCAGATGGACACCGTCACCGCACTGTCCGGATCGGGCCCGGCGTACTTCTTTTTGCTCGTCGAGGCACTGGTCGATGCGGGTGTCGCGTCGGGTCTGCCTCGCCCCGTTGCCACCGATCTGGTCATCCAAACCATGGCCGGATCCGCCGCGATGCTCCTGGAACGGGCCGAATCGGACGGAAATCGTGCCCTCGGGCTCCAGACCCGCACCGAGGTCGATACGACCGCCGCCGAGCTACGCGCGACGATTACCTCGCCGGGTGGTACTACCGCCGCTGCGCTGCGCGAATTGGAACGCGGGGGTTTGCGGGCAAGCGTCTATGCGGCCGTGGATGCCGCAAAAACACGCTCCGAGCAGCTCGGAATCACATCAGAGTAATTTAACCAAATCTTGATCAATTAGCCCACACGGGTATCAGTAACCCCACTGGTCCCGCTATTCTCCTTCTAGCACGTGCGTG
>Ga0265327_10000655_pt1 | contig 55659 bp, 39 predicted proteins | sample 41621metaG_FD_202089 | JGI IMG/M metagenome (GOLD analysis project Ga0265327, IMG submission 202089) | Rhizosphere microbial communities from Carex aquatilis grown in University of Washington, Seatle, WA, United States - 4-16-21 metaG | ecosystem: Host-associated > Plants > Roots > Rhizosphere... | reverse complement strand
ACGGGGACGTGTGGCTGGCGCGCGGGATCACGGGAATATACCGGGCGGTGAAGGTGGTCTGGCGCGACCGCTTCGAGAACGCGGAGCCCTTCGAGCGCGAGTTCCGGGGCCTGCGGGATTTCGCCTCTTTCTCGCTGAAGGCGGAGGGGCAGATGGCGCTGCTGCACATCGGCCGGAACGACGCGATGGGCTTCTTTTACTACGTGATGGAGCTGGCCGACGACGCCGGCCAGCGGCCGGCCTTCGACCCGGCCGCCTACGTGCCGCTCACGCTGAAGGAATGGCGGCAGCGGAAGGGCCGGGTGCCCGCGGCGGAGGTGATTGCCGCCGGGGCGGAGCTGGCCACCGCACTGGCCGCCCTGCACGCGAGCGGGCTGGTGCACCGCGACATCAAGCCGTCGAATGCGATCCTGGTGAACGGCAAGGCGAAGCTGGCGGACATCGGGCTGGTCGCCGCCGCGCACGAGGCCCGCACGTTCATCGGCACGATGGGCTACGTGCCGCCGGAAGGGCCGGGCTCCCCGGCGGCGGACGTCTATGCGCTGGGCCGGGTGCTCTACGAGCTGGCCACGGGACTGGACCGCGAGGATTTTCCGAAGCTGCCGGCCGGCCTCGAGCGGGCGCCGGACCGAACGGAACTGTTCAAGCTCAACGAGGTGTTGCTCCGCGCGTGCGCGCCAGCCTCCGACGCCCGCTATCGCGATGCGAGGGAGATGGCGGCGGACCTGGCGGCCCTTCGGGCGGGACACCGGCCCAAGCGCCGGCGCCTCGCGCTCGCCGGCGCCGCCGTGACGCTGGTGGCCGCCCTGGCGGCCGGGTGGTTCTTCGCCCGTGGGCACCGGCCGGAGAGCCCGCGCACGCCCGCGCCGGCCCGGTCCATCGCGATCCTGCCCTTTGCCAACCTGAGCGACGACCGGGAAAACGGATACTTTGCCGACGGCGTTTACGAGGAGGTCCTCACAAACCTCGCCAATCTCAGCGCGCTTCGGGTGATCGCCCGGACGACCATGCAGCAATACCGGATGACGACGAAGCCCGTCCGGCAGATCGGCGCGGAGTTGAACGTGGCCTATGTGCTTGAGGGCACCGTGCGACGCGCCGGCCAGAAGGTGCGGGTCGCCGGCCAGTTGGTCCGGGTGGCAACCGAGGAGACCGTCTGGTCAAAGGTGTTTGAGCGCGACCTGACGGACGTTTTCTCCCTCCAGGCGGATCTGTCGCGTGAGATTGCCACCGCCCTCCAGGGCGTGCTCAGCCCCGGGGACGAGACTCGCCTGGCGAGCCAACCGACGACCAACGTCGATGCCTACGACCTGGTGCAGCGCGCCCGGGCGCTGCCGCACACCGTTTCCGATCCCGAAAAACTGTACCAAAATCAGAAGGCGCTGCTCGAGCAAGCCGTGCAGATCGATCCCCACTACGCCGAGGCGTGGGCCGACCTCTCCGAGGTGAACTTGGGCAGCCCCGAGCAACTGGCGTTCGTGCACGACGACGCGGCCCTGGTCGCGGCCCGTGTCGCGCTGGCGCAGGCGGAACGGCTCGATCCGGACAACTACCGCGTCCTGATGGCCGGGTCGAATCTGGGCGCGGCCACGGGAGACCGGTCGATGGTCAACCAGCGCCGGAAGCGCGTCGCGGAGCTTTTCCCGAACCGGGCCGAGGCTCAGCTGGTGGCCGGCTTGACCGCGAGTTACGACGGGCGGACGGAGGATGCCTTGGCGGCGTTCCGGCGCGCACACGAGCTCGATCCGCAGAATCCGGAACTGCTTGATCAGCTCCGGAACGAGTTGGGGCCGCTGCGGAGGTACGACGAATACGGCGCCGTCCTGCGCGAACTCCGGCGCCTGCAGCCCGACCGCCTCGAGCTGAAGTTCGACGAGGCCGTGCTGGCACTGCGCCAGCGCGGTTCGCCGGCGGAGTTGCGGGCATTTGTGGATGCGCTGCCCGCCAATCCCGGCGGGGCCGATCCCGCGTTGACGGCGTTCCGCGCGCAGTCGTATTTCGCGCTGGGAGACGCCAAGGGGGCGGCCCGCCTCTGGCACGACGTGGGGTCCCGCTGGACGCTCAACATGGGAAGCGCCCTGAACGAGATGACCGCGGTGATGGCGCTGAAGGCGGCCGGCGAACCGGTCGCACCGGAGGCGCGGGCCGCGCTCGAGCGGGCCCGCGATCGCTCGCGGATGGTTCTCGCCAAGGATCCGACCAACGTCCACCGCTGGAACATGCTCAGCCTGAGCCTGGTTCTCCTCGGGGAAACCGACGAGGCCCGGACCGCGCTCGCGCACACGCGCGAGATCAACCGGGTGACCCCGTCGGGCGAGGGCCGGGACGTGCAATATTACAACGGCATCTGGCGCGCTTGGTTCGGCGAAAAGGCCGAGGCGATTGCGCAGATCGCCCCGTTGCTCCGCGGCCGGCCGCCGACGCTCTACGCGTATGCCAACGAGATGCGCCACTCGATTTTCACGTGGCCGCTCCACGGCGACCCGGCGTTCGAGGCGCTCCTGGACGATCCGGCCAACAATGCGCCCGTGGAGTTGGTCGGTCGGACTCCGGTCCACTAGGAGCCACCCTTCAATATTGATTATTCCTATGAGCGCAGACCTGCCCGGACCGACTCCGCCGGCGATTCCGGACTACGAGCTGTTGCGGCGGATCGGGCAGGGCAGCTACGGAGACGTCTGGCTGGCGCGCGGAATCACGGGCCTGTACCGCGCGGTGAAGGTGGTCTGGCGGGACCGCTTTGAGACGGCGGAGCCCTTTGAGCGGGAGTTTCGGGGCCTTCGGGATTTCGCCGCGATCTCGCTGAAAGCCAAGGGACAGATGGCGCTGCTGCACATCGGCCGGAACGACTCGGCGGGCTTTTTCTATTATGTGATGGAGCTGGCGGACGACGCCAATACCGGCCGGACCTTTGATCCGGCGACCTACGTGCCGCTGACGCTCAAGGAATGGCGGAAGCGCAAGGGACGGGTGCCGGCCGCAGAGGCCCTCTCCGCCGGCGTCGAACTCGCGGCCGCGTTGGCGGCCCTGCACGCAAGCGGACTGCTCCACCGCGACATCAAGCCATCGAATGCGATTCTGGTGAACGGGCAGGCCAAGCTTGCTGACATCGGTCTCGTCGCCGCCGCCCACGAGGCCCGGACGTTCATTGGCACGGTGGGCTATGTGCCCCCGGAAGGGCCCGGGTCCCCGGCGGCGGACGTGTTCGCGCTCGGATGCGTCCTCTACGAACTGGCCACCGGGCTCAACCGGGACGAATTTCCGAAATTGCCGGCGGAACTCGGTCGTTTGCCCGACCAAAAGCTCCTGTTGGCGCTCAATGCGATCATCCTGCGGGCATGCGACGCCGATCCGCGGCGTCGCTACCCGGCCGCCGGGGCGGTCCTCGCCGACCTGCTGGCCCTCCAGGCGGGCGTCGCTCCCCGTCGGCGGACCGCGGCCAGCCTCGCGATGGTCGGGGCCGCGCTTGTCCTGGCGGCGGGCGGATTCGGCTTTTGGTGGAAGGTTCATTCTGCGCCACCCGCGGCGGGCCCGGCCGATCACGGGGTGGCCGCGGAGAAATCCGTCGCCGTGCTGGCTTTCGCCAATCTCAGCGACGACAAGGAGCAGGAGTACTTTTCCGACGGGATCAGCGAGGAGCTGTTGAATGCCCTGTCCCGCGTCCCGGGCTTGAAGGTGTCGGCGCGCACGTCGGCCTTTCATTTCAAGGGCAAGGACACGTCGCTCCCGGAGATCGCGAAACAGCTCGGTGTGGCCTATGTGGTTGAGGGCAGCGTGCGCAAAGCCGGCAACCGCGTGCGGATCGCCGCGCAGTTGATCAAGGCGGCCGACGGCTTTCAGGTCTGGTCCGAGACTTTCGACCGGGAATTGCGCGACATCTTCGCGGTGCAAGACGAGATCACGCAGAACATCCTGGCCGCGGTCAAGGTGCAGTTGCTGAGCGAGCGCAACCGGTCGCGCTCGGTGCCGACAAACCTGGAGGCGTACGACCTTTATCTCCGCGCGCAGGTGCTGCTGGCGGCCCGCACTGAATCCGGCTTGCGCGAGGCCATCCGCCTTTACGAGTCGGCGGTGGCCAGTGCTCCGGACTACGCGCCGGCCTGGCTGGGTTTGGCGTGGGCGCGGGCGTTGTTGCCGAGTTACGCCGCCTTGAGCGGTCGGGAAGAGCAGGAGATTTCCGGCCAAGCCAAGCTGGCGGCCCAGCGCACGCTCGAACTTGAACCCGAAAACGCCAGCGCGCTGGCGTTGCTGGGCTGGGTGCACGCGTGGCTCGACTGGCGAATGGCCGACGGCCTGGCCGAATTGGAGCGGGCGGCGGAGCTGGCCCCCAATTCCGCCGAGGTTTTCAACCTCCAGGGCGACATTCTGCGCATGGCCGGCGAACTCGACCGGGCCCTCGAGGTCAAACAACACGCCTGGCAACTGGATCCGTTGGGGGTGGTGTATAATTTTGACGTCGCCTATGTCCGGCTGATGCGACGCGACTTCGACCAGGCGATCGCCTTGGGCGAGGCGACCGTCCGCGTCTGGCCGCAGAACCTGGATGCCTACGTCCCCGTCATCTTTGCGGCCGGCCGCTCGGGGCGATTCGACCTCATGCGCCGAACCGTGGAGGCGTTGCGGCGAAATGTCCCGGCCAGCGAGGGGCGGCGGCTTCTGGTTGAAGCCTCCGCGGCCATCATGGATCACCGAATCGACGAGGCCAAGCCGCTGCTGGCGCAGGCGGCGGCCCTGGCGGAAAAGGGCAAGGCGTCACCGGCGTACCTGGGTTATTGCTACCTGCTCGTGGGCGACACGAAGCAGGCCGACGCCTGGCTGCAGCGTGCACTGGCGCTGCACGACCCGTACATCAATTGGGACGTATTCATCGACTATGATGTCCTGGCCGCCAACCCAGTGTCGCGGCCGCTCCTGGATGTGCCCGGCATCCGGGAAATGTACGAGCTGCGGCGGCGCAACAACCGGCCGGTTTGGCCGCCGCGATGAGCAGCGCCGCCCGGGGCTGTGGCGTGTGACCGAACAACGCGACGCCCGCCCTCGGACTTGAAGGCGGGCGTCGTTCCGCCCAGGGCAGGCGGAATTTACACAACTGAGCGAACACCGGGAGGCCGAGCGGCCGCCCGAAAGGCGTGTCCGGACGGGTTATTTGCGGTGCGGGGCCTGGGGGGCCGGCTGCTTGCCGTGCGGCAGCAGCGAGCCGGTCACCACAAATTTCTCGAGCTGGATGGCCTCGTCGGCCTTCGGATCGGTCTGGTTCGTCACGATGACCTTGCCCGGGTGGCCGTTGACGTTGCCGCGACCGGTGACCATGGGGCGCTTGGTGTCGACTTGGGCAAAAGCGGCGCCGGCGATGGCCAGCCCCGCGACGATGGCGATGGTTCTTTTCATGGGATTTGTTGGTTGGCGTGCGTGGTGGAAACGGTGATGAAGGGCGGCGAGGGGGCCGGGCTCAGTGAACGCTCACCAGCTTGATGGTGGCGCGGTTCGGGTAGTCGGCGATTTTGGCGTAGGTGCCACTTTGGGCCTCGATGATCCACGGACCCTCGTCGGTGAGGACGAAGGCGACGCAGTGGTCCTCCATCGTCGCGGAGAGCCCGCCGAAGAACTTCTCCTGCTTGACGATCATCGTCGCCGTGGCCGGCGCGTGCGCGTGCGCTTCCATGGCAGACAGGTTGAGCATCAGGCGGCAGACGAGCGCGAAGCCGCTGCAGTTGCCGGCGGAATCCTCCTGGGGGACGCCCCGGTCCCAGAGCGACTTCATCTGGCGCTTGAGCGAGGGGAGGAAAGTGTTCCGCATCCACTTGGCCGAGATCACCTCGTAGGTGGAGCTTTCGAGGGGCGAGACCCAGACATCGGGCGGGAGCGACTGGTCGAATTGCTTCCACAGTTCCTCGGCGGTCACGGTCTTCCCGGTGGGCATGCCGCCGGGCGAGAAGATCCCGAGGCTGGCCGACGCGGTGGCGACGGTGACGGCGAGGACGGCCGCCAGGAGCGCGGCGGACCGCGCCAGACGGTATCCGGCCATGCGGCTGCCGGGGTTCCCGGTGGGCCGGTTGCAGGAGTGGGACTGTCCGAGGGCGGTCATCGTTTGGACCCCGGAGGATTCTCCGGGACCCAAGCCAACGTGAGCCGCCCGCGCGCCAACGGCGAGCAGGCGGACGTCAACGACTCCCCGCAGGCGTGAACGACTCACCCGCGGTGGTGTTGCGGCCAGAGCAGGCGCGACTTCACCTTTTCATAGCGCGAGCGCCCCACGGGCAGGCGCAGCCCGTTCTTCAACTCGGCATAGTACCGACTGCCCTTCAGCACGAGCAGCCGGGAGACCATCGTGAACCGCACGAGGTAGGATTTGTGGATCCGCACGAATGATTGCGGCAGGGTCGCCTCGAGGCTGCCGAGGGCCTTGTCGTGGAAATTCCGCTGTCCGTTGGCCAGCACAAGTTCGGAATATTTGTCGGCACCTTCGACGTACAGAAGGTCGGCCACGGCCACCAGGTCGATCCGTCCCATCCGGCGCACGGCCAGGAAAAGCTCATCGGGCGGTGAGCCGGTCGGACGGACCGCAACGCGCCGCAGCGCTTTTTCCAGGCGGTCGCGGCCCGCCGGCTTGGGAACGAAATCGAGCACGTCGAGATCGAACGCGCGCAACGCGAGGTCGGTGCGGCTCGAGACGATGATGGTCTGGAAGGAATGCACGGTGCGGGCGGCCAGCAGGTCGAGGCCATCACCTTGCGGGAGCTGCGGGTCCAGGAGCACGACATCAAAGGCATTTGCGGAGAGCTGAGCGGTGGCGGCTGCGACGGAGTCGGCCGTTGTGAAGCGCTCGAGCCGGTCCGCCAGGATGAGACGGCAGGACTGTTCGATTTGGGCGGCGGCCCGGGGGTCGCTGTCGACAACGAGGATCTTCATGACGCCCTCCCTTCGCCCGGTGCCGGGGTGCGCACATTGCGCGGGGACTTGGCGGATTTTTCGATGATTGGCATCCCTACGAAACGCCGTTTTTTGGGTCGATCTTTCAAAAATTTCGGGAAGGCCTTCCGGCTGGGCTGCGCTGCAGGCGAGAATGCGGAACTCATGGTGGGACAAGGGTTAGCGGGAGGAGGCAACGAGGGTGGCGGCGGGGGAGACGACCTCGGCGCGGACGCCGTCGACGTGATAGCCGAGCTTGGTGGCGACCAGGGAAACGACCTTGGCGTCGTCGGAGAGGGAGCACTCCGCGAGGCAGGTGCCGTGGAGGGGCTCATAGACCGCGATCTGCCGGCTGTTCGGGCGGAAGAAAGCGACGGGGATGTTCTGTTTCCCGCTGTGCACCCAATAGACCGTCGCGGAAAAGGGAACCATCCGGGCCGCCGCGGTCACGTCCTGGATCTTCTGCTCGTTCGAGAGGTCGGTCGGCGGCGGGTTCAGCGGATTGGCGGTGGAGCCGTGGAGGACGCTCTTCGCATGGCGGTCCAGGGCGACCTGCACCTTCGTCGCAAGCCGGCCGCCGGCGGGCTTTTGGGAGAAAGAGCAGTCGAGGGCGAAGACGCCGAAATATTCGTCCCGGCACCAGGTCTGCCCGCGCCAGCTGAAGACGGCGACCGTGTGGTTCCAGCGGGCGCCGGCGTCGTTGTGCATCGCGATCACCAGGGGCTCGCCGCTCTCCTGCGGGAACTGCGCCAGGAGCTTGGTGAGGAAGGTAAGGGTCGACAGGTGGCAGCCGTTCGGGACGTGGGCGGTGTCCGGGAAGGCCGGCGGGGCCGAGAGGGTGGCGCCCGTGGCATCGGAGTCGGCGGAGGCCAGCTCGAGGGCGCGGGCGGCCGGGGTGGCGAGGGCGAGGGCGAGGACGAGGGCGGCGAGGCGGGTCGGGGAGAGGTGGTCGAGTTGCATCCCGACGAAACGCCGGCTCGAATCCCGATCTTTCAAAAATCTTCAGATATTTGATTTCTCCCTCTGAACACTGCGGCGATCCGGGCCGCAAAGAGGCGCCGGAATGGCCTCTCCGGCGCTTGCTCGGGTGAACGCCGCGCGCCGATTGGCGCTGAGGGCCTCTTCTTTGCCGGCGGGTGTTTAGGGCCTCCTTACGGCCATTCCTTGCGGCGGGTTTTTTGTCGGCTGACCGGAATAATGATTCCGGCCCGGGCATTTTTCTGAAACAAAGTCGGCGCAGCCGGTGCGGCCGAATGCCATGAACCCTTCGAACGACGACCCCGTCTCCTCGCTGCGCACCCGGCCCAGCCTGCTTTTCCGAGTGCGGTCGTGGGAGGACACCACGAGCTGGCAGGAATTTCACCGCCTCTACAAGAAGCTGATTTACGGGTTGTGCCGCCGGTCGGGCCTGCCGCACGCGGATGCGGAGGACGTGACCCAGGAGGTGTTCAAGCGCGTGGCGGAGACGATCCACGAGTTCGAATCGGACCCCAATCGCGGCAAATTCCGTGGCTGGCTGATGAACCTGACCCGGTGGCGGATCGCGGACAAGTTCGGGAGCCGCCCGAAAAACGAGCACCACAGTGCGCCCAAGCACGACGACACCGGGCCACGCACCTCCACGATCGAGCGGGTGCCCGACAACGCCGAGACGGACGGCGAATGGGAGAAGGAATGGCAGCGCCACCTGCTCGACGCCGCCTGCGACCGCATTGCCCGCCGGGTCAAGGCCAAGCACTACCAGGTTTTCGACCTCTACATCCGGCAGCAGTGGCCGGTGCTGAAGGTCGCGCGGGAGCTCAGCATCAATCCCGGCTCGGTCTATCTCATCGGCCACCGGCTCACGAAGCAGCTGAAGGCGGAGGTGGAGATTCTGAAAAAGCAGCTCGGGTAAGCGCGCGCCGCCCGACAGAGGGAACCCGGTCGTTGGACGGGTTGATCATAGACCACGGAAAGGAACGCCCGCCCGGGGGCTGGGCGCCACCCGGTTGGCCTCCGCGCCTCAACCCGGCTGGTGACGGGGCGGAGCGTTCGGATTTCCTTCGCACTTCCGCGGCTGGTCTGGCTGCATCGGATTGTGCCATCGGAATCCCACGTTCCGCCTGAACACAACCCGGCGCCCGGCGACGCCGCGGCCGCGGCGAAGCCGGTTATTCCCGACTTCGAGTTGATCGGGCGAATCGGGCAGGGGAGTTATGGGGATGTCTGGCTGGCGCGGGGCCTGACCGGCGTATACCGGGCGATCAAGGTCGTTTGGCGGGATCGCTTTCCAAGCGCCGAGCCCTTCGAGCGCGAGTTCAAGGGGCTGAAAAAATTCACGACGATGAGCCTGCCGGAGGCCAGCCAGCTGGCGCTCCTGCACGTTGGGCAGAACGAGGCGGCTGGATTTTTCTACTACGTGATGGAACTGGCCGACGACGTGGCGACCGTTCGGGAGATTGTCCCGGCGCGGTATACGCCACTGACACTCCGGGAACTTCGCACCCGGCGCGGGCGGCTGCCCGCGGCGGAATGCGTGACAATCGGCGTCGAGCTGGCCCGTTCGCTCGCGGGGCTGCATGCGCGCGGACTCGTCCATCGCGACATCAAGCCGTCCAATGTCATCCTTGTTGGCGGCGTGCCCAAGCTGGCGGACATCGGCTTGGTGGCCGAGACCTCCGACGCGCTGACCTATGTCGGCACGGAAGGATTTGTCCCGCCGGAGGGTCCCGGCCAGCCGTCGGCCGATGTTTTCGCGCTGGGCAAGTTGCTTTACGAGCTGGCGACCGGGCTGGACCGCGAGGAGTTTCCGCGGCTGCCGCCAGAGCTGGGCAAGGTGTCCGACCGCAAGCGGTTTCTCCGGCTCAATGAGATCATCCTGCGCGCGTGCGAGCCGGATTCCGGCCGGCGGTACGCCGATGCCCAGGCGATTCTGACCGACCTGCTGGCGCTGCAGTCCGCCGGTCGCCGGCGGTTCGGTGAGCGTACGGCGCTCGTGGCGCTCGCGCTCATCGCCGCTGCCACCGGTCTGTTTTTTCTGCACCGGCCGGCGGCTGCACCCGGGCCGCCTTCCACCGCGGTGCCGCCGGTCGCAGCCGGCAAATCGATTGCCGTCCTCCCGTTTGAGAACATGAACGACGACAAGGAGGATGCGTTCTTCGCCGACGGGATCCACGAGGAGATTTTGACCGACCTCGCCAACATCGCCTCGCTGCGGGTGATCTCCCGCACGTCGGTCATGCGGTATCGCGGCACCACCAAGACGTTGGCCAAGGTCGCGCAGGAGCTCGGGGTGCAATTCATCCTCGAAGGCAGCGTCCGGCGGGTCGGACAGAAGGTGCGCGTGACCGGTCAGCTCATCCGGGCCGCGGCCGACGAACATATCTGGGCCAAGGCCTACGACGGCGACCTGAGCGATATCCTGACCCTGCAGACGCAACTGGCGACGGCCATCGCCGAGCAGCTCAAGGCGGTCCTGACCCCCGACGAGGCAAGGCGCTTGAACTCCGTGACCCTGGCCAATCCGAAGGCCTACGAGCTCTATTTGCGCGCGAAGGACCTGCGCCGCCACGACGTCGAGAGTGGCGGCTTTGGAGCCAACCCGGAGGCCGAGGAGCTGCTCCGCCAGGCGACGGAGCTCGATCCCAAATTCGCTTTTCCCTGGGCCGAACTCGCCCGGATTGATATTGAGCGCTATTTCAACGACCGGAGCCAGGCGGCGCTCCGGGATCTCGCCAAGCGGGAAATCGATCAAGCGCTGGCGTTGGCTCCGGACCGGGCCGAAGCGCAGGCCGCCTTGGGTGAATACTACTACTATGGCTTTTTGGACTACGACAACGCAGCGCAATGCCTGCGGAAAGCGTTGCTGCTCGAGCCCAGCAATGCGGACGCCCATCAAATGCTGGGATTGCTCGATCGCCGGCTTTACCGGTGGCGGGACGCCATGGCCGAACTTCGCCGGGCCCATGATCTCGATCCCCTGAATGCCAAGATCTATACCACGCTGAGGAGCACCCTCAGCTGGGCGGGAGCTTATCCGGAGGCCAAGGCGCTAACGCTCGCGCGGTTGCAGGCGGAGCCAGACAGCCTCGAATTCAGATTGGATGCAGCGTTCCTCGACGCCAATATCACGCTCTCGCGACACCCCTTTGAGGAGTGGCTCGCCTCGCTGACGGCGGCCCAGTTGGCGACACCTGATATCAAGGAGGCACAGCTTTGGCTGGCTTTCAGTTCCGGGCAGGCCGACCGCTTCCTCAGCCTGGTGGAGTCGGATCGATTTGCCGCCCCCGAAGAGGTCAAAAAAAAGATGGCCGTTTTCTGGGCCATTTCCCGTCGAGTTCTCGGGCGCGACGCCGGCGAGATTCTGACCCGCAGTCGCACCCGCCTCGAGGCGGTGGTACAGAGCCACCCGGCCCAGCAGGATTGGGAGGATCTTTCGGTGATTTGCGCCATGCAGCAGGACCGCGAACGGGCGGAATTTGCGCTCCGGCAGTGCGCGGACCTTATCCGAGCGGACATGGATCCCCTGAGCGCATATAGTTTGGACTTTGATCGTACGCGGGTGCTGATGTGGCTGGGTGACAAGGCGGCCGCGACCGACCGGCTGGCCACGCTGCTGCGCAAGCCTGGTCCTGGACTCCATCCCTTCCTGTTGAAATTCAGCCTCGATTGGTGGCCGCTGAGAGGTGATCTGAAGTTCGAGGCGCTGCTCGCTGATCCGGCGACGTACCATCCGCAATATTGAGACGGGATCATTCGGTTGCAGGTTGAGAATTGAGGATTGGAAGACGGATCCGCCGGGACTTCCGCGCCGCTTGAACCGGAAATCGCCCCGAGCTTTGTTGGGGGACGGCCGAGGCGAAAGCCCACTCCAGCAGTTCCCATCGGCCGGACGGCATTTACCGTTCAACTGCATGAGTTCGGCTGGGACGGGGCGATGCCGTGAAACCCTGCGAGCCGAACGGAACGCCCGCGGTGGAACGAGAATCCCGGACGACGAGGCGACGAACGGGGTGGTGGAGCGCGGGCGACCCCGCCCGCGAGGGAAGGACAGCGCAGCGAGGTCGCTGCGCATCCCTGTGTTTGCGGGGTGAGGGCACCCCGCCTCCAACGCACGTCGGGGAGGAAAGTTATTTCGCCGCCGGCGCGGCGCCGGGCACCGTGCCGGCCTTGATCAGGACCATCTGGTCGGGCTTCAGGTGCTTTTTGATCGCGGCATTGACCTCCGCCAGGGTCAGCGCGCGGATGACCCCGGGATACTCGTCGAGCCAGTTGATATCCTTGCCGCGCTCGATGGCGAGCAGGAGCGACTGGGAGATCCCATCGGTCGTGCCGAGGCTGACCTTGAATCCGCCGATCAGGTTGTCCTTGCGGCGCTCCAGTTCGTCGGCCGTGACGCCGTCGTTGTACCAGCCCGTCAGTTGGCGTTTGGTGGAGGCGATGCCCTTGTCGAGCAGGGCCGGCGCAAACGTGGCGGTAATGGACCAGTCGCCATCGGCGTAGGAGTCGTGGTTGAGGGAGGAGCCGATGCCGTAGGTGAGGCCCTCCTTGTCGCGCACATTTCCCATCAGGCGGCCGGTGAAGCCGCTGCCGAGGATGGCGGTGGCCGTGCGCAGGGCGAAATAGTCGGGATCGCCGTAGTGGAGACCGGTGGCCTGGCCGTACGTGATGCTCACACTGGTCTTGTCGGCGATAAAGACCGTCTGCTCTCGGGTGGAATCAGTAGGGGCATTGCGCGCGGCCTTCACCGGCGGCGTCCCGCCCGTCCAGCCGGCAAACGACTTGGTCATCGCCTCCTGCAACGCCGGCAGCTCGACGTCGCCGGCGGCGACAATGGTGAGGTGGGCGGGGCCGTAGTGGGTGGCGTGGAATTTCTTCACGGCGTCGAGCTTGGCCGTCTCGATCGCGGAGATTTTCTCGTCCGGGGTGGCCTGGCGGTTCGGGTGGCCGGGTGCATAGACGGCGCGGGTGAACTCGTCGGTGGCGCGGAAGTCGGTGTTTTCCAGCGCGCGTTTCCAGCCGCCGGCCTGCTGTTTCTTGAGCTTCGCAAATTCCTCCTCGCTGAACGCCGGAGAGCGGAGCTGCTCCGCAATCAGGGCGACCACCAGAGGGACGTCCTTGGTCAGGCACTTGGCGTTGAATTGCGCCATGCTGCCGTCGTTCGAGAAGTTGATCGACGCGCCCACCGCCTCGAGCTGGGCGGTGATTTCCGCCTTGGAGTGCAGGGTCGTGCCGCGGTCGAGCATGCCGCACGTGAGATCGGCAATCACCGGGCTGTCGGCCGGGTTCTTGTCGTCGCCCGCGGGCAGGGCGCCCCGCAGGTAGACGACATCCTTCACGCCGGTCTTGTAGCTGATGACATCGATGCCATCGATCCGGGCGCGGAGGACACCGGCCGCGATGTTGCTCGGCCCGGCGCCCGGGGCGCCCGGATTGGCTGCGTCGAGGGACGTGGCGCCGGTCGAGGCCTCATCGTCGCGATAAAAGACCTGGCCGCGGAGGCGCGGCGGCAGTTCGTCGACGCGCTTGGCGGTGCCGGCGGGTTTGGCCGGCGTGGACCCGCCCGGCACGAGTGGAATGAACCAGCCGGTGGTGCTCTGGTCGGTGTTGAAATACTTGTTGGCCGCGCCCTGCACCGTGACCGGCGTCACCTTCCGGAACTTGTCGCCCACCTGGACGAAATTCCGCCAGTCGCCCGTGGCGATGTGCTCGTTGAGCTGGCCGGCGATGGCAAACGAGCCGTCGCGTTGGAACGCCATGTCGGAGATCTGCTTCGCGACGGCGGCCTCCACCTCCGCCTGGGTGACCCCGTCCTTCTTCAGTTTCTCGACCTCCTCGAAGATGATCTTTTCGACCTGTTCATGCGTCGCGCCCGGCGCGAGGGCGCCGAAGATGATGCAGAGGGACGGATCGCGGAAATAGCCGTTGAAGGCGACGACATTGGTGGTGAGGCCCTTGTCGGTGAGCGCGCGGTAGAGGCGGCTGTTTTTTCCATCCGTCAGGATGTTGGCGAGAATCTCGGTGGCGGCCCAGTCGTCGTGGAGACCCGCGGGATTCTTGAAGGCGACGGCGACGACGCCCAACTGGCCGGCGCGCCTGACGTTGACGCGGCGCGGGCCGGTCTGCTCCGGCTCCTGCGTGTACATGTCGGGGTACGGATGCGGGGCCTTCGGGAAGACGCCGTAGAACTTCTTGATGAGGCCCAGCGCCTCCGCGGCCTGGAAATCGCCGATGACGGTGACCGTAGCGTTGTCGGGCCAGTAGAAGGTGTCGTAGAACGCGCGAAGTTTCTCGATCGGCACGCGTTCGATATCGGAGCGCCAGCCGATGGTGGAGTTGTGGTAGGGGTGGGCGACGTACGCGGCCTGGTAGGTTTCCTTGATCAGTGCCTGGAACGGGGAGTTCTCGCCGCGCTCGAATTCGTTGCGGACGACGGTCATCTCGGGCTTGCGGTCGTTGTCGTCGAGCTTGAGGTTTCGCATGCGGTCGGCCTCCATCTCGACCACCATCGCGAGGTGTTCGCTCCCGAGCGTCTCGTAGTAGTTGGTGCGGTCGAGGTAGGTGGTGGCGTTGTATTGCGCCCCGGTGCGCTCGAGGAGCTGGTCGACGTTGTTGCCCTTTTCCCGGTCGCGATTGGTGGTGCCCTTGAACATGAGGTGCTCGAGCAGGTGGGTGGCACCGGTGGTCCCGAGGACCTCATTGCGCGCGCCGACGCGGTAGGTGACCATGAACGTCAGCACCGGGACCGAGTGGTCAGGGAGCAGGAGCACCTGCAGGCCGTTGGAGTCGAGGCGGTACTCGTCGATGCCGCCGAGGGACTGGACATAGGAGAAGCCGTCGACGGCGGGTCGGGCGGCGGGCGTCTTCGCGGGGCCGGCGGCGGCTTGGGCGAGGGCCAGGGTGGGAACAACGACAGAGAGGAGCAGGAAGCGTTTCATGGCGGGGTCGGATTGAAGACCAACGATGCCAAGGTCACAAGCCCGCCGTCGGGCCAATAGGACGAGAGGCCGTTTTCGAAGGATGGGCGGCAGCGAATGACCTCAAGGCGGACGGTTCGACAGATGATTGGCCAAAGGGTCCGCCGGCTGGTAGGTTGTCGGTGCGTCGCGACCGACGAACCGCCATGAACGAACCCAAGAAAACGACCCGCTTTCGAATGGTCACCGCCCTAGTAGAGACCTTCGGGCTCAACCCAACGGTGGCCTCCGGGGTGGCGATCCTAATCGTCCTGGTCGGTATCCTGGCCCTGCTGTGGATCGTGCGCTCCGCCCCGCCGCGCACGCTGGTCCTCTCGAGCGGTCCCCGCGGCAGCAGCTTCCAACAGTACGCGGACCGGTATGCGAAGATCCTGGCGCGGAACGGCGTGACTCTCGAGGTGCTGCCCTCGGACGGCTCCCTCGAGAACCTCCAGCGGCTGACGTCACCGCATCCGGACGCCGACATCGGCTTCGTGCAGGGCGGCCTGGCCCGGTCCACCGACCTGAGCGGGGTGGTTTCCCTGGGCAGCGTTGCCCACGAACCGCTCTGGATCTTCTACCGGAGTCCCCAGAGGATCACCCGGCTGTCAGAACTGGCTGGGCGGCGAATCGCGGTGGGGGCGATGGGCAGCGGAACGCACACGCTCGCGCTGACGCTGCTCAAGGCCAACGAAGTCACCGGCAGCGGCGCGACGCTGCTGGACCTGGAGACGGAGGCGGCCGTGGCCGGTCTCCTGGAGGGCAAGCTGGACGCGATTTTTCTCATGGGAGATTCGGCGTCGACCCGCACGGTGCGGACACTCGTGCGATCACCGAATGTCCAACTGTACGCGTTCACGCAGGCCGACGCCTACGTGCGCCGTTTCGGCAGCCTCAACCGGATCGAGCTCCCGCAGGGTTCGATTGACCTCGGCCGGAATCTGCCCGCCGAGGATGTTGTCCTGGTCGGCCCCACGGTGGACCTCGTGGCTCGCAAGGGGCTGCATCCGGCCTTGTCCGACCTCCTCATCGAGGCGGCGCAGGAAGTTCACGGCCGGGCGGGCCTCCTGCAAAGACGCGGCGAGTTTCCGGCTCCGCTGGAACATGAATTCACCGTCAGCGACGATGCCGTCCGCTACTACAAATCAGGGAAGGGGCTTCTCAACCGCATCGTCGGCTCCTTCTGGATCGCCAGCTTCCTGAACCGGATCCTGGTGGTGTTTGTCCCGGCTGTGCTGATCCTGATTCCCGGCCTTCGCCTCCTCCCGATTGTCTACCGGTGGAGGATCCAGCTGCGGATCTACCGGTGCTACCGCCTGCTCCTGCGCCTCGAATGGGAGGTCGCGGAGACCCTCACTCACGCGCAGGGGGAGGAGTTGCTCGGACGGCTCGACGAGATCGAGCGGGACGTCAATCAACTCAAGGTGCCGGCCTATTTCGCCGACCAGTTCTACGGCCTCCGGGGGCACATCGCCTTCGTGCGCGCCCGCCTGCAGGCCGTGCGGACGGGCTGAGTGGACCGCGGTTGACGGTGCGGGCGGCGGTGACGATGACGCCTTCCTCCCGCTGGCGGCTGAGGAAGGCAAGGCGGGTGGCCGGGGACGCGAGGGAGGAGCCCGGATTTGCGATCTGAGATTTCAGACCAGCAATTTAGGATTTGGGGGCCTGCGTTGTGAAATCTGAGATCCGGGGCGTGAGATCGGGAATTCGAGATCTGAAATCTGCGGCCTGAAATTGGGGATTGGAAGGGCCGTTCGCGGAGCATTGGAGCTTGTCGGCCATTCCCGAATCAGTGAAGGTCCTGACCTTTAAATGGGCCGTTGGCTGCAGCAATTTGTCAGTCCCCTGGACTCGGAGGTCTCCGAGCCGTTGCGCATCCGGCTCTACCGGCTGATCTGCCTGACCACCGGCGTCATTTGCCTGCCGCTCGTCCTGCCGATGAACCTCTTCCAGAATCTGCCGATCTGGGTGAACATCGCGGACACGCTCCTGGGATTGTTCGGGCTCGGCTGTTATTGGGCCTCGCGGCGGGGTCGGAATTTCTTCCTCGGGTACTTTGTCGTGCTCATCCTGTTGTTGAACTCCGTCTGGAATTTCAATGCCGGGTCCGACGGCAGCATCACCTACTATTTTTTCCCGGCGGTGTTGTATCCTGGCGATCCTGCGGGGCCGGACTCGCTGGGTGCTCACCGTCCTGCTCATCTTGAATGTCTGCGGGTTGCTGGTGGTGGAGTATCTTTATCCCGGCCTCACCACGCCGTTTCCGTCCCGGGCCGACCGTTTGAACGATCTGGTCACGGGAGGGATCTGCAGCCTGCTCGCGCTGGTCGTGGTCCTCTGGCTGATCCTGCAGACTTACGAGCGGGAACAGCTGCGGGTTTCCCAGTACGCCCGGGAGCTTTCCGCCAGCGAGCAAAAGTACCGGGGCATTTTCAACTCGACCCGGGACGCGATCCTGATCCGCGACGCCGCGGGGCGGTTGCTCGACGCCAACGACCGGATGCTCGAGATGTTCGGCTACGCCCGGGAGGAAGTGGCCGCGCTCACGGCCAGCGACATCAGCGCGGGGGTCAGTCCCTACTCGGGCAAGGAGGTGGCGGCGGTCATCCAGCAGGCCCAGCAGGGCGGGCCGCAGGTCTTCCGGTGGCTGAACAAGCGCAAGAACGGCGAGGTCTTCTGGTCCGAAATCACGCTGCATTTCGCCGAGATCATGGGGCAGCGGCGCCGCCTGGTGGCCATTCGCGACATCACCGGCCGCGTGCGCACGGAGGAGGCGCTGCGGGCCAACGAGGAGCGGCTGCGGCTGGCGCTGGCCGCTTCGAACCAGGGCTGGTTCGAGCTCAACGTGCAGACGGGTGAAGGCTCCTCGAGCGAGGAATACGTTCGCATCATCGGCCATGATCCCGCGAGTTTCCGCACCACGCTGCAGGGCTGGCTCGACGGCATTCATCCCGACGATCGCGAGGCCGCGAGCCGGGAATTCCGGGCCTGCCTGGCCGCGGGCGACTCGCGCAGCCTGGAATACCGGCGCCTCACCAGGGACGGAAAGTGGAAGTGGATTCGCTCGATTGGCAAGGTCGTGGAATGCGATGCGGCGGGAAAGCCGATTCGGATGGTCGGCACCCACACCGACATCACCGACCGCAAGGAGCTTGAGAGCCAACTGCTGCACAGCCAGCGCCTGGAGGCGGTCGGCACATTGGCCGCCGGCGTGGCCCACGACCTGAACAACATTCTCACGCCCATGCTGATGGCGCCCGCGGTGCTTGGGGAAAAGCTCATCGATCCGAGGGACCGCGAGCTGATGGCCCAAATGGCCAGCGGGGCGAAGCGCGGCGCGGCGATCGTGCGGCAGTTGCTCACCTTCAGTCGCGACATGGCCCAGAGTCGGGTGCCGGTCGACCCGGGCCTGTTGATCGGCGAAATGAAGGAGTTCATCCGCGCGACCTTCCCGCCGGATGTCAAACTGGTCGCGGTTGTGCCGGAGGGAATCTGGTCCGTGCCGGCCGACCCGGTCCAACTCCACCAGGTCCTCCTTAACCTGTGCATCAACGCCCGCGATGCGATGCCGGCGGGCGGCACCCTGACGTTGACGGCGGAAAACGCCGAGATCTTCAGCGAGACCTCGTCGAGCGACCCGTGGGCCAAATCCGGTCGCAAGGTGGTGCTGACCGTGGCCGACACCGGAAGCGGGATACCGCCCGAGATTCGCGAACGGATCTTCGATCCATTTTTCACCACGAAGGAAGTGGGCAAGGGCACGGGTCTCGGGCTCTCGACCGTTTACGGCATCGTGCGCGGCCATGGCGGGTCGATCACCGTGGACAGCGCACCGGGCCGGGGGGCGGTCTTCAAGGTCACCCTGCCCGCGGATTCGAGCCCGCGGGCGGCCGGACGGGCCGCCCGCGCTTCGGGCCCGGCCTGAGCCTGATCGGATGAACGCCCGCCGGCGCGCACCGGCTATCGGCCGCGGACGCGGCGGGCGCCGGGACCGGACTCAAAAAATCCGGCGTGGGGTCCGAAGACACCCACGCCGACTCGTTGCGCTCACCAGCCGCCTGGGGCATCCGACCATTCCGTGACGTCCATTCGGAGTAAGGATGGACCGCCGGGTCTTTGCTCCAGGCAGCGGGCTCGGACTGGAGAGGATCAATGCCTTTGCGATGCGCACCCCTTTTCCGGCGGAAGCGTGATCTTCACGACCTGGCCCAGCCCAACCGGCGGCGGACCGAACCCGACGTTGGAGACATAGAGGTTGCCGTCGGGTCCGAACGTCATGCCGGTCGGCAGGAACAGTCCGGTGGCGATCTCCTCAACCTGGCCGTTGTGATCGAGCCGCACGACCTTCCCGGTACCCGGCGTCGGGAAGGGATTGCCGGTTGTGTTCTCCAGGATGTACAGGCGATGCTGGCGGTCGAAGGCCAGACCCAGCACGGTCGTGAAGCCGGTGGCAAACACGGAGACATGTCCGCTGGGCGTGATCTTCAGGATCTTGCTCGAGCCGTCCACGATCGGAAACGTATTGAGGTTGCCGACGTAGAAGTCGCCGTCGTAGGCGACGGCGGTCGGCACGATGTGGCCCTGGGTCGCGGAAATGTCGGCGATCCGCCGGACGCGGCCATCGCACGGGCTTATCCGATCCAGTTCACCGTGGTTCGGCTCGACGGCATACAGGTCACCGCCGACTTCAATCATGCTGTACCAGGTGCCGTCCGGCTCAAAATCGTCGGGCTCGGGATTCACCACCGGGTGGGACGCCTGGTAGGACGACAGGTCCGCGACGACGGCCACGCTGCCGCTCTTGCCGATTCGCAGCACGGCGTTGAACGTGTTGGCGAGCCCGTGGGAGGGGCCGGCCCCGGAGAGGACCGCGTACAGGTCGCGGCCGACAAAGGCGACGTCGCCCACGCCGCTGGTCAGGCTGCCCTGATCGGGCGAGGTGGCGCTCGACGGCAGGCCGTCGACGACCGTGACGCGGGTGCCGTCCGGCTTGATTTTCGAGATGCGGGCGGTGAAGCCGCCCGTGTAGGGGCCAACGGGAGCCGGCACCTGCACGACGCTGGGATCGGACAAGGTCGACAAGGTGCCGCCGGCGCCGCCTTCGGCGACGTAGAGGCAACCGTCGGGACCGAACTTCAAGCCGCGCGGGTTGTTCAACCCGGTGGCGTAGACCGAGACGTTGGCGGATTGGGCCAGGGCCGAGACCGTCGAGCAGACGGCCATGGCCAGGAGCAGCAGGCGAATCTTCGTCGGCCGCCGTGTGGCGGTTTCCTGCAAGGCGCCGGGAACCGCCGGCGCACCGAACTGACGGAGGCGGTCGAGGCCGCTCCATGTGCGTGAGTTAATCATGGTACTATGCGTTGCGTCTTCCGGGAGTTTGAGGCCGGACGAACGATGCCGCCGGAAGACAAATTACCGTCCTGCGAGTACTAACAAAAACGTTTCCAAAGGTTACGGCGGGCCGTCCGTGGGCGGGCGCCGCCGGCATCAATGCGCGCCCGGGGGTGGCGGTCCCAGCGGCAGGGCGACGTAGAGCCAGAATTGGTCGCCCTTGGGGTGATTGCGGACGTCGTATTCCTTGTAATATTTCGCGATCAGCATCGCGTGATTCGGCAGGATATACCGGATGCAGGGTCCGAGGCCGTCCACCCGAACGCGGTTGCCGCCCGGGCCGACGACCTGGCCGGCCTGCCGGTCGTCAGTGAGCTGCCGGAGAAAATATCCGCTGAGGCCGAGCGTCAGCGGCGGCATCGGTTTCCAACCCGCCGCCCAGTTCAAATAGAGGGTCTGGCCGGAATGGTAGTCGGTGTCGGGATTGTTGAAGTTATAGTCCCAGTGCAGTCGATACGACACCTCCCATTGTGGAGCGGGTTGCCACGTGCCCATGTGGTTCAGGCGGACCACCCAGCGATTCTGGCCAGGGTTGACGGGATCGGAGGCGCTGTAGGCTCCCACGGGCGCGACCACGTCGAAGGCATTGACCATGTCGAAGAGGGGGAAGGTCCAGTGCAGGCCGTTGCCGAGCGTGATGTCACCCAGCCCGCGCTTTGATCCCGTCACCGACACTCCCGGGACTGGGCTCAGCGCCAGGTCGAGATCGATGACCGGCACAAAGAGAAGCGTGCCCCAGCGGTCGGCGCCGAATACCCTGACGGGCTTGACCCAATCGAGGCGCAGCGCGCCGACGTTGACCAAGAGGTCGAAGCTCTGGAGCGGCATCTGTCCCGCGCCGTCGGCCAGGCTGTCCGCGTGGTAGTGGTTGTAGTAAACCATCGCGTACCAGCCCGGCGGTGGCATGGCGGCGACCAGGAAGTCCTCTCCGCCGTTGGGGAACGCGGTGGTGCCGTTTTCAGTGGCCAGCAACGCGAGTGGCAGGCAACCCACGAAGGCGAGCCGGGCGAGAAGGGAGCGAAGCGGGCGCCAGTCCGCCAGGCGGCGGGCGGCGCCCAGGTCGGCGGAGGTTGACGCCGGGAGGGCGATGGCGCCGGCGACTGAGCGCGCCGGCGCCGGCTTGGGCGTGGAAGCGGACATGAGCATCAGCGTTTGCGGGCCGCTCAGCCAACCATCGTGTGGAACGTCGCCATCGAGGCGAACTCGACGCCGGCGTCCGGGCGGCCGATCCGCCTGGCGTTGCGGACGGGCGCGGGAGCGGCGTCCAGGATGATCCGGGACGGACCGGTGTAGTCGCGGACAAACAGGCCGGCGATACCGGCGGCAAAGGCGATGGTGACAACGACGGCGGCGTCGATCTCAAAGCCGCTGGCGGAGATGGCGATCGAGAGGGCGGCGGCGGTGGCGAGGGAGGCAACGATGGTCTTCATGGCGTGGGGGATTGATTTTTGAAGAGGAGAGACCTCAGGTCGCGAAGGGCGGCGTTTGGTCTCACCGCATACTAAAGGAACGCCCGCGAAAGGTTACGCCGACCGGCGGCTGGTTGTTCGGAGGTCGCGCGGTCGCGCCCGTGTCCTGCGAGGCGGACGGGGCCGGGATCGAAACCTCCGCGGTCGGCGACCTCGGCTACCGCCTGTCCTCAATGGGTGGCGGGGCACCCGCCGCGGTCCGGCCGCGCGTGAATGGTCGGGCTGGCCCGCCCGAAGGTGATCCAACCCGGGCCGGCCACCTCGGCCCCCGGTCGGGATTCGGCGCCGACGGGAAACTTGTCACTTAATAGGTGACAAGTTCCGGTGGACGCGTCTGTCGGAACGGCGCAGTGGGTGGAACGCATTGTCCCCCGTGCGCCGCCGGCGGCGCGTAGCGAAAGCCAGGCGCGTTGGGGACTCTGCTGGCCGGGAGAGCGCTCCGCCAGCCGGTTCGTCCCCACGTCTGCGGGAAGCCTCGGCCAACTGGAGAGATCCGGCTCAGCGACCCTCGGTCCATGGGGCATGCTGGACGACCCAGGCGCCCACCGACCGCCCCTGGGTCAGGCCGGTGACGCAGGCCAGCCGGAAATGGATGCCGGCGAACACCCGCGACCAGGCGTTTTCGACGGCGGCGTCGGAGATGCGGTGGAAGGTGCGGGGATGGAGACCCGGCACGACCGCGGCCATCGAGCTGGCGATCGTGAAGGTGTGTTCGTCGCCGTGGAAGAACCAGATCAGGACGACCGATGCCGCCGCGCCCTGGGCCGAGTGGGTCGAGAGGTAATCCGGCATCGGCGGGGTCGGCATCAGCGGCTCCCAGGTCGGGTCCGGCGCGGTCAGGTTGTTGTTGTCGCGCGCGGCCTCGTGGATGGCGGTGATCGGCCGCCAGAAATTGTGGGTGTATTTTGAGTCGAAGCCGGCGATGAGGGCGTCGGCCATGGCCGCGTTGAGCGTCGCGAACAGCCGGGCGTGTTCGAGCAGGCTGTCGGGTTGCTGCGCCGCCAGGGTGCGGGCGATCCGGTTCCAGGCGAAATGCGACATCTCGTACCAGAATTGCGCCATCTCGGTTTGGTCGGGCGAGCGCGCCGAACTCGTCTTAGACCCGAACGTCCGGACTTCGCTATATTCGAAGACGTATTCGGGATCCTCCACGGTATAGGGGGGGGCGGCGCGGAACTGGTCGCTGCTTTTCAGGACGAACGGCGTGACCTTGGACAGGTTGGGGAACGTCGCATAGCCGTTGAACGGAGGCCCGTCGAAAGGCGGGGTGAATTGATAGTCGCCCGGCTTCTTGCCCGGCTGGTAGGGTCCCTCGCTCGCGGCGGCGCCGTCGTTGGCGCGGGCCGCCAGCTCGGCGGCGGCCGCCCGGGCGCCGATCTGCAGCCCGATGACCTTCGCCGAGCCGTCGGGAATCGCCGCCAGCTGCTTGGCCAGCAGGGCGTCGAAATCCGCCGCCCCGCCCGGCAACACCTTCACCAGCACGCCGTGCGCGGCTTGCGCGCCGGCGGCTTCGGCGCTCGCCTGGCTCTTCGTCGCCTCGACGACCGCGTTGAACATGGCAAGGTGGGCCATGGCGTAAGCCCGCAGTTCCAGAGGCGGCGCCCCCGGGGGCGGCTGCGATTCATTGTAGTGGGTCATCGCGGAATTCCAGTCGATGACGACGTCGGCGCGCGCGGTCGCGACGGCGGCGCCCAGGAGAAAAAGGCGGGGGATGGAGCGGCGGACGAGCGATCGGATGGGGTGCATGGGAACGTGAGGTTGGAGGAAAAAACCTAGAGAGCGGGAGCGGGCGGTCGCGCTGCCGGCGTGTCCGTCTCGCTGAACGGCGCCGCCCGGAAGAAGCGCACGGTGCCGTCGCCGAGACCGGCGGCGAGGATGTTGCCGTTGGGCGAGAAGCGCAGCAATCGCACCTCCTGCTCGAAGCCCTTGGGCGTGCCGACGTACAGCGGGAGACTCGCCACGTGACGGCGCAAAGGAACGCTGCAGAGGATGATTTCCTTGTCGCAGCTGCCGGCCGCCAGCGTCTGCCCGTCCGGGGAAAAGGCGAGCGCCCAAACCGGCCGGTTGTGTGCGTAGAATGTCGCGAGGTGCCGTCCGCTGGCTGCATCCCAGAGCTGCGTGGAGTTGTCGAGGCTGCCGGTGGCGAGGTAGCGACCGTCGCCGGACACCGCGATCGAGCTGACCGGTAGCTTGTGAGCCTGAAAGGCCAGCCGGCGGGCGCGCGTCGCCACGTCCCAGGCCTCCACGCGGCCCTCGGGAAGGCCGACGTACATGGTGCGGCCGTCGCCGGACACCGCGATCGTGGGCGTGGTCATCACCGCGCCGGCGTTGACCCCGTCGCGGGCGCTGGAAATTTCGCAGGTATGGCAAATGGCGCGGCTCTCGGGCTGGTCGGCCACGAGGGCGACACGCTCCTTGGGAGTCAGCGGATCCACCTGCCAGTTGGCGAAACGGACGGTGGGGGCGCTGATCTGCTCGGGAAGCGCGCCGTCAAGGGCCCAGCGACGGACGATGCCGTTGAAGCCTTCACCCAGCACCGATTTGCCGTCGGGCGAGAACGCCACGGTGCGGGCTTCCATCGGGTAGGTCGCAACGGCCTCGATGGTGTCGGTCCGCCAAACCTTGATCGTGCCGTCGGCGGCCGTGCCGGCGAACAACCGGCTGTCCGGGGAGAACGCGATTCCGGGTGTGCGGTCGATCCACTCCGGACCACGCAATAAGTGCGGCATTTCCTCCGGCAGGTGATTGGCGTGAGCCGGCCAGACGAGGGCCATTTCGTCCTCCGCGCCACTCACCAGCCGATTTCCGTCAGGGGAGAAACCGATGCAGCGCACGGTGGTGGCGTGGCCGGCCAGGACCTCCTTGTCCGCCCAAGTGGTGGAGTCCAGGATCTTCACGTTGCGATTGTTGCCGCCGGCGGCGAACGACCGGCCGTCCGCCGACCAGGCCAGGCCCCAAATCGGGTCGAGGAACGCCTTCACCGCCCGCTCCTGTTCGCCGCGGGCGACGCTCCACACTTTCAGGACACCATCAAAGCCGGATGAAACGAGGCGGCTGCCGTCCGGCGAGAGCGCGAGCGCCAGCACCGGGCGCGGGTCGACGATGGCGGCAACCTGCTTGTGCGCAGGCAGGTCGAAAACGAGAATGGCCGGGTAGGGATGGCCCGGAGCACTGGCCACAGCGGCAAATCGCCCGTCGGCCGAGACCGTTGTGCAGACCCCGGCCGGAATGGCGGGAACGGCCGGTGGCGGCGGCGCGGCCCCGAGGTCCAGTACGACCGGCCGCAGGTCGGCACCGAACATGACCAGGTGCCGGCCGTCCGGCAGAGCGGAGATCAGGTGGCCGCCGGCCGCCAAAAGTTGCGTCAACCGGGCGTCGTCCGGCTCGGTCCGCCACACCGAGCCATCGCCTCGGCCGAAGATGAACTGACTGCGGTCGGCGGTGAAACCCCCGGCGACATCGACCCCATCCAGCGACCGCAGCTCGCGCATGGTGCGGGCGTCCCAGATCTTCAGGGTGCCGTCCAGGCTCCGCGTGGCCAGGCGCGTGCCGTCGGGCGAAAACAGCGTGTCGACCACGACGTGGTGATGTCCCTTGAGGGTGGCCAGCGCGTCACTGCCGGTCTTGTACCAGAAGTAGCGCCACTCGAAACCGCGGTTGTCCCGCTCGCCCGCCTTGGGGCGGGACTGGTTGACGCCCTGCAGCAGGTCGCGCGGGTCGCCCCCGGTGACGGTGGTGAAAATGCGCGACATGGACTGCATGTTGGCGGCGTAGAGGCTGTCCTCGGACTCTGCATGGGCAGCCTCCTCCAGGGCCCGGGCGCGCTCGATCCGCCGCGCCGAGGAATAGAAGATCGCCGAGGTGGTGGTCAGCGCCACGACGATGGTGGCGGCGAGCGAGGCGATCGCCGGGTGGCGGCGGCACCACCGCCAGCCGCGCTCGGTTGAGGTAATGGCGCGGGCGTGGATCGGCTCTCCCTTGAGGAACCGATTCAGCTCGTCGTGGAGTTCCTGCGCGCTGGCGTAGCGGCGGGGCGGACTCTTCTCGAGGCACTTCAGGCAAATGGTATCGAGGTCCGGCGGGACGTCGGGGTTGAGGGCCCGGGGCGAGATCGGGTCAGTCTCGTGCACGAGCCGCAGCGTTTCCTGCACGGTGCTCGCGAGAAACGGCGGCCGGCCCGTGAGGAGGTTGTAGAGCAGCCCGCCGAGCGAATAGACGTCGCTGGCCGCGCTGACATCCTTGCCCGCCGCCTGCTCGGGAGGCGCATAATTGGGCGAACCCAGCATCTGGCCGGCGACCGTGACGTCGGACTGCCCGTGCAACTGCTTGGCCAGCCCGAAGTCGGTGATGCGGGGCCGGTCGTTCAAGTCGATCAGGACGTTGGACGGCTTGAGGTCGCGGTGCAGGATGCCGCGAGAGTGGGCGTATTGCACCGCCTCGGCGATGGCCCGGAGGTAGCTGGCCGCGCGGGTGGGCGCGAGCGGCCGGCCGCCGGAGACCTCGGACAGGTTCCGGCCCTCGACATACTCCATCGCGTAGAACGGCTGGTTGTCGTTCTCGCCGAACTCGTAGATCGCCACGATGCCGGGGTGCTGGAGGCTGGCGGCCGATTCGGCCTCGATCTGGAAGCGGCGCAGCAGCGACTCGCTGGAGTAGGCGCCGGAGACGAGGAGCTTGATGGCGACCGTCCGCTTGAGGCTCCGCTGGCGCGCCTTGTAGACGACGCCCATGCCGCCGCGCCCGATCTCCTCGATCAGTTCATAGGAGCCAAAAACCGGGGGCGGGGCCGGCACGGCAGGCTGCGGAGGCTGCGTGCCGATGGACGAGAGGAGACCCTGGCGCAGGAAGCAGGCGGGGCAATAGCTGTCGTCGTTGCCTTCGTCCGCGAGCGTGGCGCCGCAACTGCGGCACGTGTGCGTGGTTTTCATGGTGCGTGGGGCCCGCTTTCGATTAACGAAAATCCGGCGAAAGGTTACGTCCCCAGCGCCGAAAGCAAATGCCGCAGCTCGTCATCGACTTCGCCCGGTGTGGCTACGGTCTGGGCGACCTCCTGGCGCAGGCACTCCTTGTAACGGGAGCGCATTCGATGAACAGCCACCTTGAAGGCGCCCTCGGTCAGGCCCACCTGGCCGGCCAGGGCCTCATAGCCGCCGTCTTGGCGGCCACCCCAGATGACGGTTCGCAGGACGTCGAACAGCAGCCCTTTGCCGAGGGTCGAGTACTCAGTCCGCAGCGTCTGCATCACCTGTTCAAGGAGACTGGCGGCCCATTTCTGCTCATAGAGTTTTTCCGGCGAAAGGTCGTTCTGGGGCTCGTGCTGGTAGCGGGATTCCGCCTGCATTTCGTCAAACGAAATGATGGACCGGCCGCCGCCGCGCTTGGTGGCGGCCAGGCGCGCCCGATCGTTGGCGTGAAAATTCTTGAAGGCGCCCAGCAGGAAGCTGCGGAAGCGGCCGCGCTCGCGATCGGCCCGGGCGATCACATCCTTCTCGAGCAAGTGCGCAAAGAACGACTGGGTCAGGTCCTCCGCATCGTGCGGTGGGACGCCGCTGCGCCGGGCGAAGGAGTACAGCGGGTACCAGTAGGTGCGGCAAAGCTGCTCGAGAGCCCAAGCGCTGCCTTCCGAGGTCGGACCGCCGGCCTGAAGGACGACGGTCCACCGGGTCGTGGCGAAGACTCGAGCACCCTGGCCGACAACGATCTTCGGTTCAAGGGAGGGCATGCGTGGCTGCGGGTCAGATGAAGCAGAATTCATACTAGAAGTCACTTGTTACCGCAAAAGCCGCCCCGTGGGGCGGCCCAGCGGCGTTCGGCGGGGAGGGTAGGCCGCCGGCTCAACCGACCATGGTGTTGAAGGTGGCCAGGGTCGCGAATTCGACGCCGGCGTCGCTGCGACGGACTCGGCGGGAGGGCTGGACCTCCGGAGCCGTGGCCGAGGCCAGGTTGCAGCGGGCGGCGCGGGAGTAGTCACTGACGGCCAGGCCGGCGATGCCGGAGGCGAAGGCGATGGATACGACGACCATCAGGTCGAAGTCGAAGCCGCTGGCGGCGATTGCGAGGGTGAGGGCGGCGGCGGTGGCGAGGATGGTGGCGATCGTTTTCATGGCGCGGGAGGAGGGAGGCTGGAGGTTTGAAGGGAGGGCCGGCGGGTCGCGGCGGGCGACGTTGGGCTTCACCGGATACTAACGCTTACTGCGGGAAAGGTTACGAACCCGGCATTCTCCCGGGGTGTCAGACCGGACACGGCGCGGACCGGCAGGTCCCGCCTCGGCGCGACTCGGCTCCCGCCGACGGCACGGACAACGGGCCGCCACGGGGCCCGCCAACGGGGAAGCGCTCGGCACCCGTCGTGGCGTGCGCGGGAGTGTCTTCAACCCCCAAACACCCGCGTGCTGTCATTCTGGGAAAAGCGAAGAATCCACCGGTTCGCTCGTAGCTCCAGCCTCAGCATCGCGGATTCTTCTCCCGCCACTGCGGGATCAGGATGACCAGGCAGTTTGAAGACACTCCCTAGCTCGCGGGCGCCAGGATCTTCTCGCGCAGATGGGTGCAGCGCAGCTTCGACTCCGCGTTGCGCACGGCCATGGCATACGCGGCGGGCTCGCCGACGAGGAAGACCTTCTTCCGGCCGCGGGTGATGGCGGTGTAGATGAGATTCCGCTGCAGCATCATGAAGTGCGCCTTCAGCAGCGGAATGATCACCACCGGGTATTCCGATCCCTGGGACTTATGAATGCTGATGGCGTAGGCGAGGGCGACGTCGCCAAACTCGCCGCGCTCAAACACGTGTTTCTCTCCGTCGAAATCGGCGACGAGCGTGCCCTTTGAGAGGTCCGTGCTCAGCACGACGCCAATGTCGCCGTTGAACAGGTTCTTGTCGTAGTTGTTGCGGAGCTGGATGAGCTTGTCGCCCGGCCGGTACTCGCCGCTGACCGCCTTCAGGCCGTGCCGGTTGGGGTTGAGCGCGGCCTGCAGCTGCGTGTTGAGGTTGCTGACGCCGACGATTCCCTTGTGCATCGGGGCGAGCACCTGCACGTCGGCCACGCGGTCGAGCCAGTGAAAATGCCGCGGGATGAACTGCGTGCAGAGCTCGACGACCTTCGCCAGGCAATCCTCCGTGCTGTGGGCGGCGATGAAGTTCAGGTCGCTCCACGCCTGGGCCTTGGCGACCTCGCTGACTACTGGCGGCGGGCTGCCCTCGCCGCCGTTGATGGCGTGAGCCGTGGTGACGATAAGGCTCTCCTCCTTCTGGCGGTAGATGAAGGAAAGGCGGGTGACAGGAGGAAAGATTCGAGATTTGAAATCAGAGATTTGAGATGCCGGCGCGGCGCCGGCAATCGCGATCAGGTCCTTGAGAACGTTACCCGCGCCGACGCTGGGTAGCTGATCGATGTCGCCCACGAGCAGGAGGTGGGCGCGAACCGGCACAGCCTGGAAAAGGGCGGCGGCGAGCCGGGTGTCGAGCATCGAGGCCTCGTCCACGATCAGGAAATCGGTGGCGAGGGGCTTGCTCTCGTTGTGCTCGAAGCCGCCGTGCACGACGTCGTAGGCCAGCAAACGATGGATGGTGGAGGCGAAGCCCCCGGTCGTCGAGGACAGGCGCTGGGCGGCCCGGCCGGTCGGCGCGGCCAGGGTCACGCGGACCTTCTTGGCCTTCAGGATCTCGACGAGCGCGCGCAAAATGGTCGTCTTGCCGGTTCCCGGGCCGCCGGTCAGGATGCTGAACTTGTGGGTCAGCGCGTTCTGCAGCGCAGCGCGCTGCAACGGGTGGAACTCGAAGCCAGCCTTGTCCTGGGCCCACGCGATGGCGGCGTCGACCTTGATGGCCGGGAGGCCGGACGGCACGGAACCGAGACGGTGCACCGTCTCGGCAATCTTTCGCTCAGCGCGGTCGTTCGGGGGAAGTTGGATGAGCGGGCTGCGGGCGAGTTGAGAGTTGAGTGTTGAAGGTTGCGAGTTGGGAATGTCGTTTCGGATCAGGTCGTGCTGCTTGACCAGCGCCTCGATGCGGGCCCGCACACGGTCGGTCGACGTCTCCAGCATGGCGGCGGCGTGATCGATGAGTTCCTCCTGCGGAAAGGCGGTGTGGCCCTCCTCCTGCAGCACCTCGAGGGCGTAGATGAGGCCGGCGTCGAGCCGGGGCGCCGCATCGTTGGCGAACCCCAGGTTGATGGCGATCCGGTCGGCGGTCTTGAAGCCGATCCCGTCGATTTCCCGCGCGAGCTGATAGGGCTCGCGGCGGATGATGGGCTGGGCCTGCGCGCCCCATTTTTTCACGATGCGGACGCACTGGGACGTGGTCACGCCGTAGGTCTGGAGGAAGATGTGCACCTCCCGCAGGGTCTTCTGCTCCTCCCAGGCCTCCTTGATGGAGGCGGCGCGGACCTTGCCGATGCCGGGCACCTTGCGCAGTTTGCCCGACTCCTCGCTGAGGATGCGAAAGGTGTCGGTGCCGAACACGTCGACGATCTTGTTTGCGTAGACCTGGCCGATTCCGGGCACGAGGCCGCTGCCGAGGTACTTGCGGATTCCGTAGACCGACGACGGCAGCTCGCTCTTGAACGACTGGACCTTGAACTGCGCGCCGTGCTGCGCGTGGCGGGTCCACTCGCCGGCGAGTTGCAGCGTCTCGCCGCATTGCACTCCCGGCAGAGGCCCGACGACCGTCACGGTTTCGGCCCCCTGGGCGGGCTTGAGCTCCGCGATCGTGTAGTGGTTCTCCTCGTTGAAGAAAATGATGCGTTCGAGGACGCCGGTCAGGGTTTCGGGGGAGGGGGACGCCACGGTTAATCCTGCTACGCGGAAAGTCCGGCAGGACAAGCACCGATAGCCACGGCGACCGGAAAGGGAAGCGCGGAACGTACGGCGAATGCGGGTGGGGGTCGGTCCGAAACTGCCGGGGAAATCGATTCAATCGCCTCCACTAAGCTGCGGTCCTGGAACAAGCGCGCTTGGGGGCAATCGCCCCTACCGGCGGATTCCCTTTGGGCCACACGAAACAAGGCTAGCCCGGCAGCAAATGCCGGCCCGTCTCAGCGAGCGACTTGCAGACGATTTTGGCGCCCGCGGCGCGCAATTCGGCGGCCGTGTGGGTGCCGGTGGTGACGCCCACAAACCCGAGGCCGGCGTTTTGGGCGGTCTCGAAGTCGTAGGTTGAGTCGCCGACCAGGCAGGTTGTCGCCGGGGTGGCCGCGAGCAGTTCGAGCACCCGCCGGACAAAACGGGGATCGGGTTTGAGCCAGGGAGTGTCGGTGGCGCCGAAGATGCCGGACAAATACGGGGTCAGGCCGAGGTGATCGCACACGATTCGCGAGGAAGCCCCCCGCTTGTTGGTAAGGACGGCGCAGGCAAGGTCCGCGGCCCGCAGTCGCTTGAGCAGCGCGCGCGCGCCGGGCATGGGCGCGACGTCGGCAAGCATGGTGGCGTCCCAATGGGCCGAGTAGAGGGGCAGGGCTTCGGCCACGCGCTTTGGGCCGGCGAGCCGGGCCAGGGCGACCTCCAGGCCGGCGCCCACGGCGGCGCGCACCTGGGCCATGGTGGGGCGCGGCAACCCGAGCTGTTTCAGCGTGTAGGCGTGGCAACGGTGGATGGCCTTGAAATGGTCGATTAGCGTGCCATCGAGGTCGAAAAGGACGGTGCGGTAGGGCATCGGAACGGAGCGAAACCACGACGCAAGCGGCGGAAAGGCCGGAAAACAAGGCTGCAAAAAATCCTCGTGCCCGCCGGTCAGGTTGCTGAAAGTAGCCGGGATGAGCCAGACCGCTTCCCAGGCCCGGGTCGAGGCGACCCTCGAGGGCGACCTCCTGCAGGTGCGCGTGGGCGGGGACTGGCAGATCATGGAGGACCGTCCGTTGTGGAGCGAGGCGCTCGGCGGCGGGCAACCCGTCCGCGCCCGGATCGTGGCCGACGGCTTGGGCGCCTGGGACAGCTCACTCGCGATGTACATCCAGGAGGCGCGGGTCTGGGCGTCGGCGCACGGGAGCGAGCTGGCGATCGACGGCATGCCGGATGGGGTCTTGAAACTGGTGGACCTGCTGGCCCAGAAGCCCGGGCGCCCGACCGGGCGCGCCGCCGGCCTGCCGGATCCGTTCACCCCGGTCGGCCTGGCGACGGTCACCTTGTGGCGGGAGATCAAGGACATCGCCCAACTGGTGGGGGAAAGCGCGTACAGCATGGGGCGTTTCTTCCGCGGGCAGGCGCAGTTTCGCTGGCGCGACTGCCTTTCCGAGATGCAGCAGTGCGGCGCGATGGGGCTGCCGATCGTCGGGCTGATCAGCTTTCTGGTGGGCGTGACGATGGCCTACACCGGGTCGCTGGTGGTGCGCCAGTATGGTGGCGACATCTGGCTCGCCGACATGGTCGGCCTGGCGGTCGTGCGCGAGATGGGCCCGATGATGGCGGCGGTGGTGCTGGCCGGGCGCACGGGCGCGGCCTTTGCGGCCACCCTGGGCAACATGAAGGCCAACGAGGAGATCGACGCGTTGCAGACGCTGGGGGTGTCCCCGGTCGACTTTCTGGTGATGCCGAGGATGACCGCCCTGTTTTTCATGATGCCGCTGCTGGCGCTGTACTCGGACTGCATGGGCATGCTGGGCGGCATGGCGATCGCGGCGGCGCCGCCGATGAACATCCCGCCGAGCCTTTACTGGGCGGAGACCAAGACCATCGTCGACCTCTCGGACATCAACACGGGCTTGCTGAAGGCGGCGACCTTTGGCCTGTTGATCGGGCTCGCCGGCTGCCTGCGCGGCCTGCAGGCCGACCGGAGTGCCGCCGGGGTGGGTGAGGCGGCCACGCGGGCGGTGGTGACGTCGATTCTGCTCATCGTCATCACCGACGCCGTTTACGCGGTGATCTTCAACGTGCTCGGCTGGTGAACATGACCTTCGAAGCCGCAGGCGGGTTCAACTTCCGGGCGGAAACCCCGCCCGACACCCGAGCATCATGAGCGCACCAGGAAAGACCAACCCGCCGGCGTCCGGCTTCGCGATCGAGGTCGAGGGCATCGAGTGTCGCTACGGCGATCGCGTGGTGCTTGAGGGCGTGTCGTTTGCGGTCAAGCGCGGGGAGATCTTTTTCATCATCGGCGGCAGCGGTTGTGGGAAAAGCACCCTGCTGCGCAACATCGTGGGCCTGAACCAGCCGCCCAAGGGGGCAGTGCGGTATTTCGGGCGCGACTTCACCCATGCCGGCACGGCGGAACGCAAGGCCCTGCTGCGCACCTTCGGCGTGCTCTACCAGAGCGGGGCATTGTGGAGCTCGATGACGGTCCGCGAAAATGTCGCCCTGCCGCTGGAGCTCTACACCGGATTGTCCCGCCGGGAACGCGACGAGCTGGTTGGACTGAAGCTCGCCCAGGTCGGGCTGTCCGGCTACGAGGACTATTATCCCGCCGAGATCAGCGGGGGCATGAAGAAGCGCGCCGGGCTCGCCCGCGCGCTCGCCCTCGATCCCGCCGTCGTCTTTTTCGACGAGCCCTCGGCCGGGTTGGATCCAATCACCTCGCTCAAGCTGGATGACCTGATCCGGCAGGTCCGCGACACCCTCGGAACCACGATCGTCGTCGTGTCCCACGAGCTGGCGAGCATCTTCGGCATCGCCGACCGCGTGATCATGCTCGACCGCGACGTCCGCGGGATCATCGCGGAGGGCGACCCACGCACCCTCGAGCAAAAGACCGGCGACGTGCGCGTCCGGGAGTTTTTGAATAGACGTCTGGAGCCAGTTGGGCAAGAGAAGGGGGCGCCCGCGTGAAAACCAAGATCAGCCCAGCCATCGTCGGTATGTTCGTCCTGGGGGCGCTTGTGCTCGCGGTGGTCGGCTTCCTGTCCTTCGGCGGGTCCAATATTTTCTCGAAGCCGGCGCGTTTCCTCGTGTATTTCGACGAGCCGGTCAGCGGCCTGGACCCAGGAGCGGCGGTCAAGATCAGCGGCGTGCGCGTCGGTCGTGTGGCGGCAATCAATGTCCGCTATGACGCCGCCTCGAAGCGGTCGGTGGTCCAGACAATCTGCGAGCTGGATCGCAACGTGCTCAGCGACTCCCAGGGGCGAATGATCGACCTCACCAATCCGGCGGAGCTGCAGGATCTCATCGACCATGGGTTGAGGGCGCGACTCACGATCACGGGCATCACCTTCCTGATGTTCGTGGAGCTGGATTTCGAGGATCCGCGGCAGTACCCGGCGAACCCGCACCATATGAGCGAAGCCTACCCCGTGATGCCGGCCATCCCGTCGCCCATTGCCGAGGTGCAGGCCAGCGTCGTCGAGATTGTCGCCAACCTCAAGAAAGTGGACTTCGCCGATCTCTCGAAGCAGCTCCGGGCCCTGCTCGCCACCGCAAACCGGAAGGCGGAGGACCTCGACTTGAAGGACCTGACCGGTCGGATTGGCCGGGCGGCGGACGGAGTGCAGGCGCTGGTGAGCTCGCCGGAGGCGAAACAGACCTTTGCCAAGCTGAATGCCGCGATCGACGATGCCCGCGCGACGATGGACAAGCTGTCGGCGCAGATCGGCCCGTCCGGCGAGGACTTCCGGCAGACCCTCGCGCAGGCGCAGACGGCGATCAAGTCGCTCGACGCGGCCGCGGCCGTCACCCGGCGATTCGTCGAGTCGCAGGGTCAGCTTGGCGATGAAACGACCCGGGCGCTGCGGCAGTTTGCGGATGCGGCGGAATCGCTGCAGCGGCTGGCCGACGCCCTCGACCGGGACCCGAGCTCGCTGATTGTGGGCAAGAGAAAACCCCAGCCCCAAAAGCCATGAAGACCATTTTTCGCGCAATCTCCGTCGCGGCGCTCCTTGCGGTCGCCGGGTGCAACCTGCCCCAGCCGCAGGCCGACACCGTCCGCAATTTCACGCTGGGCGGCCCGGCGGGGACCGTGCTGGTGCCCAACGCGACCCAGGTGCGGTTTGTCCAGGTGGCCGGCCATCTGCACGGTCGGTCGATGGCGGTTCGCATCGCGCCGAACGAGGTGACCTACCTTGAGGATGTCCGCTGGGCCGAGTCGCTCGATGGCGCGATCACCCAACTGCTGCGGACGCGGCTCGGGGCGGTGCCGGGTGGAGCCACGGTCAATGTTCGGGTGCAACGTTGCGAGCTGGTCCGGTCCGAGGGCAATAGCGTTCAGTTGGCCGCGACCTATTCGATCCAGCCGGCGGGGGGCGACCATTCGGCGGTTCGGCAGGGAGTTTTCACCTCTTCGCCGCGGACCTGGGATGGCAAGGATTACGGCACGCTGGTCGGCCAGTTGCAGGAGGCGGTCGGCGAGCTGGGCGAGGCAATCGCCGCGGCAGCGGCAGAGAAGAAGTAGCCGCGGTTGGCGGACCGGTGGCCGGCGACGGTCAAAAGGTAGGGCGGGGTCTCCGAACCCCGCCAACAATCCGACAGGATGCCGCGGGCCGGCGGGTTCGGCGACCCCGCCGTGCAGCCCAACGGCTCCCGCCTTCCTATTTCAACACGGCGGCGATGCGGGCGAGCGCGGTCTCGGTGTTTTCGCGGGAATTGAAGGCGCTGATGCGCACATGACCCTCGCCGCAGCGGCCAAAGCCGGCGCCCGGAGTGCAGACGACCTGGGCTTGGTTCAAGAGCAGGTCGAAAAACTCCCAAGAATCGCGGCCGGTGTTGATCCAGATGTACGGGGCGTTGTCGCCGCCGATGCAGGCGAAGCCGAGCTTGGTCATCGCGCTGCGGATGAGCTTGGCGTTGCCGAGGTAGAAATCCGTCAGCTGACGAGTCTCCCGGTGCCCGGCCTCGCTGTAGATGGCGGCAGCGGCTTTCTGGACCGGATAGGCGACGCCGTTGAATTTCGTCGTGTGGCGCCGGTTCCAGAGCGCGTGCAGCGGGTGGGGCCGGCCGGCGGCGTCGGAGGCGAGCAGGCTCTTCGGCACGACGGTGTAGGCGCAGCGCATTCCGGTGAACCCCGCGGTCTTCGAGAAGCTGCGGAACTCGATGGCCACGTCGCGGGCGCCCTCGATCTCGTAGATGGAGTGGGGGATGCCGGGGTCCCGGATATAGGCCTCGTATGCGGAATCGAAGAGAATCACGGCTCTGTTTGCCTTCGCATAGGCGACCCAGGCGGCGAGCTGCTCCCGGGAGGCCACCGCGCCGGTCGGGTTGTTCGGAAAGCAAAGGTAGATCAGGTCGGTGGCGACTGGCGGGACGGCGGGCACGTAGCCGTTGGCGGGCGTGCAATCGAGGTAGGTGATGCCTTCGTAGCGGTCGTTGACATTCGTACCGGTGCGGCCGGCCATGACGTTGGTGTCGACATAGACCGGGTAAACCGGATCGGGAATCGCGAGCCGAACGTCCGTGGAGAAGATTTCCTGGATGTTGCCGCAGTCGCACTTGGACCCGTCGGAAATGAAGATCTCGTCGGGCGCCACTTGGCAGCCGCGGGCCGCGTAGTCATGCTGGGCGATCGCCTCGCGAAGAAACGCGTAGCCCTGCTCGGGGCCGTAGCCCTTGAACGTGGACCGCTGGCCCATCTCGTCGGTGGCGGCGTGCAGCGCATCGAGGCAGACCCGCGGCAAGGGCTCGGTGACGTCGCCAATCCCGAGGCGGATGACGGGCTTCGACGGGTTCGCGGCGACGAAGGCATTGACGCGGCGCGCGATGTCCGCGAACAGGTAGGAGGCCTTGAGCTTGGTGTAGTTCTCGTTGATGCGGATCATGGGAAGGAGTGAGAGTGAAAGTGAGGTTTACGACCGGGGCGGGAGTGTGCGCCACGGGGACCATGATGCAAGGGCGGGAAGAGAATGCCGGGGCGAGGCGCCTGTCTCCGCTCACTTTCACGCTCTCTTTCACTTTCATTCAGAGGCGAGGCTTGATAAAGGGCCCGGCGTCTGGTTATTCAAGCCAGTTCCGGGTATGCAAAAAATCGAGACTGTTCAGGACATGCGCGACGCGGCGGAGGCGTTGCGTGCCGGGGGTCGGCGCTTGGCGCTGCTCCCGACGATGGGCGCATTGCACGCAGGCCATGTCAGCCTTATCCAGTTGGCGAAGTCGCGCGGCCTGACGGTCGTCCTGTCAGCGTTTGTGAATCCGCTGCAGTTCGGTCCCAGCGAGGATTTTGCGAAATACCCGCGCAACGCGGCCGCCGATGCCTCCCTGGCTGAGCGGGAAGGGGTGGACGTGCTGTTTGTTCCGACGGCGGAGGAAATGTATCCCAAGGGGTTTTCCACCTATGTTTCCGAGGACCACGTCGGCAAGCCCTTGTGCGGGGTTTCGCGGCCCGCATTGTACCGCGGGGTGCTGACCTGTTGGCTGAAGTTCCTCAACATCGTCCAGCCGGCCGTCTTGGTGATGGGCGAGCGGGACGCCCAGCAGGTTGCGGTGGTGCGCAAGGCACTGCGCGACCTGATGGTCCCGGTGGAAATTCTGACCGGCCCGGCGGTGCGCGACCCCGACGGCTTCGTGATCAGTGCGCGAAATGCTTATGTCAGTCCAACGCACCGCGCCGACGCGCTCGTGGTTTATCAATCCCTGTGCAAGGCCAAGGAGATGGTCGACTCGGGCGTGAAAAGTGCCGACCGAATCGTGGCCGAGGTGACCCACATCCTTGCTGCAAAGCGAAGGCTACGAATCATCTACATTTCCGTCGTCAATCGGGAGACCATGGAGGCCATGCGGGAGGTCGTTTCCGACCAAAGCCTGCTCGCAATCGCGTACTGGGTGGATGAAGTGAGGCTCACGGACAATCTGCCTCTCTAATATCCTGTCGGGAGGCTGTGAATAACTTGTTGGCAAAGGAAGGGGTGATCACGCACGCCCGTTGGCGGGCGTAGAGGGGAAAACCGGTCGGAGCGGTATTTTGGACGCGAAAGCGCCGGGGTCGCTAAGGCTCACTCGTCTTTTCCCGAGTCAGCGACCTGCGGGATTGGGCAGCCACGGGAAAGCCGGGCATATAAGTTATTGGCTAACAGATTATAAAGTGAGCCACTGAATTTGGGAGTGATTGAGACAGATATACTTATCCTACGCAGGCCGAGGTGGGTGCGCCTCAGGCCGCTGTTGTCTGGTTCAGCCAATAGCCTTAGAAGCGAAAATATTGGTGTGACGAATTGGCGAATTCCCTCTGTGAAGAATTCCCGGTTTTAGGTGAGGACCGCGCCGAGCGAATGGTTGAGTTTTTGCCGGTATCTTGCGACGAATGTCGTGCCGTGAACGCCATTTTTCCGCAAAAACCACGCATAGCGATTGTTGGAGCAGGCGCGCTCGGTTGCTATTATGGAGCGAGGCTGGCGAAGGCGGGCGAAGACGTCCATTTTCTGGTGCGCAGCGGTCGGGCGGCGGTGATGGCCCATGGGATCAAGGTCAAGATGCCGACCGGACGCATTCACATCAGGAAAGCGCAGGTGTATGGCTCCGCGGATGAAATTGGACCGTGCGATCTGGTGGTCCTGGCCACGAAGGCGACGGCGAACGACCAACTCCGGAAGTTGCTGCCGCCGTTGCTAGGTCCGAAGACGGTCGTGCTTACCCTGCAGAACGGCCTTGGGGTCGAGGAACCGGTCGCCGAGGTGGTCGGTCCCGAGCGCACGGTGGGGGCGATCTGCTTTGTTGGATGCATTCGCCAGGGACCGGGCATCGTCGACTGTTCATTTCCGGGCCTGATCATGGTCGGCGAGTTCGGACGGCCGGCCAACGACCGCACCCATGCCATCGCTGCGCTTTTCCAACGGGCCGGCGTGAAATGCGGGGCGCAGAACAATTTGGAGGAGATGCGCTGGAAGAAGCTGGTCTGGAACGTCCCGTTCAACGGCCTGGCGATCACCGCCGGCGGCATCACGACCGATTTGATCCTCGCGGACGACGGCCTGAAGATGCTCGCGCGGCGGTTGATGGAGGAAGTGGTGGATGCGGCGACCAAGTTCGGCCACACGATCCCGCGATCATTCATTGAGCTGCAGTTCGAACGCACGGCCCAAATGCAGCGTTACCGGCCCTCGAGCCTGATCGACTTCGAGGAAGGCCGCGAGGTCGAGCTCGAGGAAATCTGGGGTGAACCGGTTCGGCGCGCGAAATCGGTCGGCGTGCCGGTGCCGCGACTCGAGATGCTCTACTGGCTGCTGAAACGCCTGCTCGCCGCCCGCAAGTCAAAGGCCCGCGGCCGGTGAGCCGGGCGCACTCGCGGATCGTTTCAAGGGTTGCGCCGTCCTGAGCGCCGCCGATACCGTCGCCGCCTCGCTATTCCAATGCCGAAAGAATCCACGCCCAAGTTCGAGCCATTCATCCCGTCTGAAGCCAGTCTCCCCGAGTTCACCCTGCGCGCCGTCATCACGGGCGTCATCCTCGGCACGATTTTCGGGGCGTCGTCCCTCTATCTGGTGCTCAAGGTTGGGCTGACGGTCAGCGCGTCCATTCCGGTGGCGGTCATCTCGCTCGCCTTGTTCCGCGGGCTGTCCAAGGCCGGCCTGCGGGACGCGTCCATCCTGGAGCACAACATCACGCAGACGGCGGGTTCCGCCGGCGAGTCGATCGCGTTTGGCATCGGAGTGACCATGCCGGCCATCCTCATCCTCGGTTTTGACCTGGAACTCACCCACGTGATGCTCGTGGCGGTCTTGGGCGGCCTGCTGGGCATCCTGATGATGATACCGCTGCGGCGGGCGTTGATCGTGAAGGAGCACGGGGTGTTGAAGTATCCCGAGGGCACGGCCTGCGCGGCGGTCCTGAAAACGGGCGCCAACGATAGCGACCGGGCGGCGGCGTCCCCGTCGGCCCGGGCCGAAATGCGGGCCGCCGAGGCGGCCGGTCTGGGCAAGGCTCCGGGGGCCACGGCGATTTTCAGCGGATTCGGAATCGGCCTGGCCTATACGACGCTCAACATCGCCCTCAAGGGCTGGAAGGACATTTCGGAAAAGGTCTTCGGCCCGCCCTTCAAGTCGGGTTCGGTCAGCATCGAGGTCTCGCCGGCATTGCTGGGCGTCGGCTACATCATCGGTCCGTATATCGGCGGCCTGATGGCGGGCGGCGGGGCGCTTTCCTACCTGCTGCTGATCCCGATGATCAAGTTCTTCGGGGAAGGACTGCCGGGGCCGCTGGCGCCCGGCACCATCCCGATCTCGGCCATGGGTCCCGACGAGATCCGCAGCGCCTACGTGCTCTACATCGGCGCCGGCGCGGTGGCCGCGGGCGGCATCATCAGCCTCATCCAGGCCGTGCCGACGATCTGGCACGGACTCCGGGGCGGCCTGCACGATGTCGGCCTGACCCGCGGGGGCAACCCGCGGGTGGTCGGGCGGACGGATCGTGATCTCTCGATGAAATTTGTCGGCATCGGTTCGATTGTGCTGATCGCGGCGATCACCTTCGCGCCGTCGCTTCACATGAACCTCCTCGGTGCGCTGCTGATCCTCGCGTTCGGGTTCCTCTTCGTGACCGTGTCGTCCCGCCTGACCGGCGAGATCGGCTCATCCTCCAATCCGATCTCGGGCATGACGGTGGCGACGCTGCTGTTCACGTGCCTGATCTTCCTCCTCGTGCGCTGGACGGGCCCGGCCTATTACGTCACCGCCCTTTCGATCGGCGCGATCGTGTGCATCGCGTCCTCCAACGGCGGCACGACCTCGCAGGACCTCAAGACCGGCTTTATCCTCGGCGCCACGCCCAAGTACCAGCAGCTCGCCATTCTCGCGGGTTCGCTGCTGTCGGCAATCATGCTCGGGCCGATCCTGATGATGCTCAACGAGGTCAACACCGTCTATGTGCCGATCGCGCAGGTGGCGCCCGCCGGACTGCACACCGATGCCGCCAAGCTCACGAAGAGGGAGTCGCTGCACGGGCCGCAACTGCGCGGCGATGCCAACAGCTACCTCGTCTGGCAGAAGACGGACGAGCAGAATGGTCCGGCCGGCCGTTACCTTGTCAACCAGGCCGGCGACGCGGTCTGGCTGGTCGATCCGGGCGTCAACGGCACGCACGACACGCGGCCGGATGGCTCCAAGGTGCAGAAATTCCAGCCGCCGAAGGCGACGTTGATCTCGTACATCATCCGCGGGATTCTCGACCAGAAGCTCCCCTGGGCGCTCGTGCTGCTCGGGGTGATGATTGCGGTGACGCTGCAGATGTCGTTCGTGCCGGCGCTGGCCTTCGCGGTGGGTGTCTATCTCCCGTTGTCGTCGTCGACCCCGATTTTCGTCGGCGGCATGATCCGCTGGATGGTGGATCGCAAGCTCCGGCAGAATCCGGCCCATGCCCGGCTGTCGACCGAGGAATTCAACGCCGAGAGCGACAAGAGCCCGGGTGTCCTGCTCGCGTCCGGCTACATTGCGGGTGGCGCCATTGCGGGCATCATCATCGCCCTCGTGCAGGGCGGATTCGACACGATCAACGAGAGCATCAACAGTTGGGCCACGGCCCACAACCCGTTCTACGACGGACCGTATTCCGACCTGCTGACCCTGGTTCCTTTTGCGGCGCTCTGCGTGTTCCTTTACCTTGTCGCCCGGGAGAAAATGCTCGCCCCGAAGCGGCGCGATGCGGGTCCGCCAGGCTGAGTTGGCCGGGGAAGCGAGAGGTTGAACGTTGAAAGGGTCCGTTGCCGCTGCCGGCGACACGCTCCAACCAAAACCAAAAACTGCGCTATTCCTCGCCGTCGAAATAGTCGACCTCGGCCGGCCGGAAGATCTTCCGCGGCTCGCGCACGCCCCATTTGCCGGTGTCCGGGTAGTGCCAGTAATCGACCGGCGGGTTGTCCGCGACGACCAGCAAAGTCACGTCGGAGTCGCCGGTGTTGAGCAACTGGTGCGGATCAAAGGGGGGGTGTAACACGACCTCGCCGGGACCCGCGGCAAACGATCCCTGAGCGGTGCGGGCCGTCGCGGTCCCTTCGAGGATGATGTACATCTCCCACTGCGCGGAGTGCCAGTGGAACGGGCAGATCACCCCGCCGGGAGAGACCCGGGTGATGGCCAGGTCGAACGGATGACCGCCCAGCCCGGCGGGTTGTCCGGGCTTCGCACCGAGAGCCACGGAAAGTTCCTTGCTGTGGTCGCCGAACTTCCCCTTGGGCGAGGACCAGGCCGTCCACGGAAGGGCGTCGACGTCGAGCAGGCGCTGTGACCATGGCGGCAGGGCCGGCGTGGGGGGTGCGGCCGAAAGGACGGGACCAGGTGCACCCGGCACGGGTGATTCCTCGCCATCCAAATAGTCGGCGGGTACCATGCGGAATATTTTTCCGGGCGGACGCAGGAACCATTTGTCCGAGTCGGGATAGTAGCATGCGTCCAGGGCCGGATTGTCAGCGAAGATGAAGACCTCGAGGTCGGTCGGCCCGGAATTGATCAGTTGGTGGGGTTCGCCGGGCGGATGAACGAAGACGTGGCCCGGTTCAACCGGATGGGAGCCACCGGGAATGCGCACGGTGCCGGAGCCGCGGCGGATCAGGAACAGCTCCCACTGGGCGAGGTGCGAGTGAAACGGGCAGACGGCGGCCCCGGGAGGAAGGCGCCGCACCTGGAAGTCGAAGGGGTGGCCGCCACCCGAGGCGCCGACATTGCGCTGGCCGCCGAGCGCGAGGGAGACATTGCGGAAGAAGGAGTGAAACCTGCCCCCGGGCGAGCGGATCTCCTCCTCGGGCACAGCGCTCAAATGGACACGATTCATGGCGTGGACTGCGGGCAGGATTGAATGAAATTTCTCCGTGTCGACGCGAATGTCCGGGCGGGCTGTCCTGGCGCAGGCGCCCCGGGGCCGCCCGCCTGGCGCGGTCCTCGGGCCGGGGCGACCAGATTGGCGGGGACCTCAGGCTTGCGCGACGGGAGCCGCATAGGACTCCATGCCAGCACAGGAACAAACGAGGTTGCGGTCGCCATAGACGTTGTCCACCCGGCCGACCGACGGCCAGAACTTCGACGCGCGCGTCCATTTGTCCGGGAAGGCCGCGCACTCGCGCGTGTAGGGATGCGCCCACTCGGTGGCGGTGACGGCCGCGGCGGTGTGCGGTGAGTGCTTGAGCGGGTTGTTGGCCTTGTCGCTCTCACCCGAGGCCACGGCCGCCATTTCGCCATGGATGGAGATGAGCGCCTCGCAGAAACGGTCGAGCTCGGTCTTCGTCTCGCTCTCCGTCGGCTCGATCATCAGCGTGCCCGGGACGGGAAATGACATTGTGGGGGCGTGGTAGCCATAGTCCATGAGCCGCTTGGCGACGTCCTCCACCTCGAGGCCGTGCTTCTTCCAGGGACGGAACTCGAGGATGCACTCGTGAGCGACCAGTCCGTTCGCGCCCCGGTAGAGCACCGGGAAGAACGACTCCAGTCGCTTGGCGACGTAGTTGGCGTTGAGGATGGCGAACTGCGTGGCGCGGGTGAGCCCGTCGCCGCCCATCATGCGGATGAACATCCAGGAAATGACGAGGATGCTGGCGCTGCCCCAGGGGGCCGCGGAGACGGCGCCGATCGGACGAAGTTGAGAGTTGCGAGTTGAGGGTCGAGAGTGCGGAGAAACGACCGGGTGGCCGGGCAGGAATGGCGCGAGGTGCTTGGCGACGCCGATTGGCCCCATGCCCGGGCCGCCGCCCCCGTGCGGGATGCAGAAGGTCTTGTGGAGGTTGAGGTGGCTGACGTCGGCGCCGATGCGGCCGGGCGACGTGAGCCCGACCTGCGCGTTCATGTTGGCGCCGTCCAGGTAAACCTGCCCGCCGTGGGCGTGCACAACCCGGCAGATGTCGCGGATGGAGGTCTCGAAAACGCCGTGCGTGGACGGGTAGGTGACCATCAGCGCCGCGAGCTCGGAGGCGTGCGCCTGGGCCTTGGCCTTGAGGTCGGCGACATCGATGTTGCCGTTGGCGTCGCAGGCGACCGTGACGACCCGCATCCCGCACATGGCCGCGCTGGCCGGATTGGTGCCGTGGGCGCTGGTCGGGATCAGGCAGACGTTGCGGAAGCCCTCGCCGCGCGACTCGTGGTAGGCGCGGATCACCAGCAGGCCCGCGTATTCGCCCTGCGAGCCGGCGTTGGGCTGGAGCGACACCGCGGCATAGCCGGTGATCTCCACCAGCCACTTCTCGAGGTCCTGGAAGAGCTTGGCGTAGCCCTTGGTCTGGCTGGCCGGAGCAAACGGGTGCAGGCGGCTGAATTCGGGCCAGGTGACGGGAAACATCTCGCTCGTGGCGTTCAGCTTCATCGTGCACGAGCCGAGCGAAATCATCGAGTGGCAGAGCGAGAGATCCTTCGCTTCCAGCCGCCGGACGTAGCGCAACATCTCGTGCTCGGTGTGATACTGGTTGAAGACCGGCGCGGTGAGATAGGGCGAGGTGCGCTGATGGGGTTCCGAGTAGTCGAGAATTGTAGCCGGGGTCGCTGACCCCGGTCCGGGCTCACCGAGCCCGGCCACAGCGGGAACAGTCGCGTTGCCAAAGCACTTCAGTAGTGTCTCCACCTCCGCCACCGTGGTGGTCTCGTCGAGGGACAGGGCGACGGACTGCGCATCGATCGGCCGCAGGTTCATCTTCTTCGCGGCGGCGGCGGCGTGAATCTTGGCTGCATCCACGCCCGAGATGGTGAGCGTGTCGAACACCGGTTCGAGGTTGACCTTCAAGCCAAGCCGTTTGAGGCCGTCCGCGAGCAGACTGGTCAGCAAGCGGACCCGTTGGGCAATCCTCCTCAGGCCTTCGGGACCATGATAAACGGCGTACATCGAGGCCATCACGGCGAGGAGAACCTGGGCGGTGCAGATGTTCGAGGTGGCCTTGTCGCGCCGGATGTGCTGCTCGCGGGTGCCGAGCGCCAAACGCATGGCCGGGTTGCCGTGCACGTCCTTCGAGACGCCGACCAGCCGGCCGGGCATCTGCCGCTTGAATTCGTCTTTCGTGGCGAGGAAGCCCGCGTGCGGTCCGCCGAAGCCGAGCGGGACGCCGAAGCGCTGCGCCGAGCCGACCGCCACGTCGGCGCCGAACTCGCCGGGCGCGCGGAGGAGCGTCAGCGCCAGCAGGTCGGTGGCCACGATGCAGAGCGCGCCGGCGGCGTGCGCCTGGGCGAAGAAGGCCGTGAAATCGTGGATGCTGCCGGTGGTGTCGGGGTATTGCACCAGCGCGCCGAACGCCCGGCCGGCGAAGGTGTGCGTGCGGTGATCGCCGACCACCACCGTGATGTTGAGCGGTTTGGCGCGCGTGCGGACGATGTCGATGGTCTGCGGGTGGCAGCGCTCGGACACGAAAAACACGGACGATTCCTGGCTTTCGCCCAGCCGGACGCGGTGGGCCATCATCATGGCCTCGGCCGCGGCGGTGCCCTCGTCGAGCATGGAGGCGTTGGCGATCTGCAGTCCGGTGAGGTCGCCGATCATCGTCTGGAAGTTGAGGAGGGCCTCGAGGCGTCCCTGCGAGATCTCCGCCTGGTACGGCGTGTAGGCGGTGTACCAGCCGGGATTCTCAAAGATGTTGCGCTGGATGACGCCCGGCGTGGCGGTGTCGTAGTATCCCTGGCCAATGAAGCTGCGGAAGATCTTGTTTTTCGCGGCGATGGCCCGGAGCTCGGCCAGCGCGGCGCGTTCGCCCGCGGCGGCGGGCAGGCGCAGCGGGCGCTTCAGCCGGATGTCCGCCGGCACGGCGGCGTCGCTGAGCGCGTCGAGCGTGGGAAAGCCGACCGTGTTGAGCATGGCGGCGATTTCGGCGGCGGGCGAGCCGTTGTGGCGGCGTTCAAAGGTGTCGAGTGGGGCGAGCAGATCGCGGGGCGAAGCCATGGGCGGACGGTAGGCGGGGGCCGGGGCCGCGCAACTGCGATTTCAGCGCGGCGGGCAGCCATTATCTGCGGTTCAGCCTGCTGAAAGCGTCGCTGTTTTGGCGGCCTCGCCCCGCGGCGGCGCCGCCGCGGATTCTCGACAAACCGCGAATACCGCGCCATCCTGTCGGAGGCAGAGGAGAGTCCCGTCGCAATCATACCCCAAGTTCCGGTGACCGCCTTCGTCTCACGATGGTCGGTTCTATTTGGCGCCGCGCTAGCGCTGGTCGGCAGCCTTGCGGGGCCTGCGCGGGCCGCCTACCAGTTGCCCGCCCCGACCGGCGTGCGCACGAGTTTCACCGACGATCTCGACTTCCTCGACTACGTCCAGCGCAACACGTTCAACTATTTCTGGGCCACCCAGAATCCCACCACCGGCCTGATGCTTGATCGCGCGTCTAACCCTGGACTTTGCAGCATCGCCTCGCTCGGGTTTGGTTTGAGCAGCATCAATGTCGCGGTCGACCGGGGTTGGATCACCCGCGCGCAGGCCCGGGCCCGGGTGCGGACGACCTTGCAGTTCCTGTGGGGCCTGCCGCAGGGCGCGGGCACAACCGGTGTCGCCGGCTACCACGGCTGGTTCTACCACTTTCTCGACACCACGACGGGGTTGCGGGTCGGCACCAGCGAGCTCTCCACCATCGACACGACCTTGCTTATGCTCGGCGTGCTGGATTGCGGGCTGTACTACGACGACCCGGTCGATCCGGATGAGGCCGCCATCCGCCAGGCCTCGGCAAACCTGATCGGCCGCCTCGACTGGAACTTCGTGAAACTGGCCGACAATCGCATCGCCATGGCGTGGGATCCGTCGGCGGGATATCAATACGGCGGATGGTCGGGTTACAGCGAGGCGATGGCGCTCTACCTGCTCGGGATCGGCGCCGCCACGAATCCCCTGCCGGGTGCGAGTTGGACGGCGTGGACGAGCACCTATCTCTGGAAGACGCATTTTGGCTACAGTTATGTGTGGACCCCGACCGGGTCGCTCTTCACGCACTGTTACTCCCACTGCTGGGTCGATTTCCGCGGGATCAACGACCCGTATTTGCGCACCACCACGGGAGGCGTCGACTACTTCGAGAATTCCCGGCGAGCCCTGCTCGCCCAGCAGGCCTACGCCGCCACCCAGCCCTTTCCCAACTACAGTTCCTCTGAATTCGGCGTGACGGCCTGTGACGGTCCCAACGCCACCGTCGGTGGCGTCTACTATGCCGGCTATGAAGGTCGCGGCGCCCCGCCCGGACCGCCCACGACGATCGACGACGGCACGCTCGCCCCCACAGGCTCCCTCGGTTGCCTTCCGTTCGATCCCGAGGTTGGCATCGCGGTGGCCCGGCACCTCTACGACACGTATCAGCCCCGCATCTGGTCCGGCTACGGTTTCTGCGATTCGTTCAACCTCAAGGCGGGCGAGTGGTTCGATCCCGATGTCGTGGGCATCGATGCCGGTCCAATCATCCTCATGATCGAGAACTATCGCAGCGGCTCGGTCTGGCGCCGGGTGCTGCACAGCCCTGTCATTCAACGCGGACTGCAACGAGCGGGTTTCACCGCGCCACCGCCGGAATCGGTTGCGGCCGGCGCGACCCTGGGTTCGCAACTCGAGGTGACCTGGGTGCCTTGCTCGAGCTTCGAGACCGGCTTCCAAGTCGAGATCTCCACGGACAACCAGAATTTCACCACGGCGGCGACAACCCCGGCCGGTAGCGCGCACGCCTCGCTGTCGGTCAGCCCCGGCACCACGTACTACGTCCGTGTCCGCACGACCAGCAGTGCCGGGCTCTCCGGCGTGCGGGGAGTGGCCGTGGCGACCACGCCGATCCCCGCCGCAATCACGGCCCAACCGGCGAGTCGGACGGTGCGGGCGGGCCAGGCCGCCTCGTTCACGGTGGCCGCCGATGGATCCCCGACGCCGGCGCTGGCCTGGCAGCGAAAACCTCTGGGCGGATCCTTCGTCAATCTGGGAGACGGTGGCGCCTATGCCGGCACGACCACGGCCACGCTGACCATCGCCGGCACCACCACGGCGATGAGCGGCGACCAGTTCCGCTGCCTCGCCACCAATTCCGCCGGCTCGGCCACGAGCGCCGCCGCCACACTGACCGTGCAAGTCGCGGCCGGTGATTTCAACGGCGACGGCCGCGCCGATCTGCTCTGGCAGAACACCGCCACGGGCGAGCACCTCGTCTGGCTGATGAACGGCACGACCTACCAGGCCGACCTCGAATTGGGCGCAGCCCCCGTCGACTGGGCCATCTTTGCGACCGCCGACTTCAATGCCGACGGCCAGCCCGACCTGCTCTGGCGAAACACCGTCACCGGCGAGTGCCTGATCTGGTTGCTGAACGGGTCCGCTTACGCCTCGACCGTCTCCCTTGGCGTCATTCCCGTATCGTGGCAAATCGCCGGCACCGGTGACTTCAACGCTGACGGCCAGCCGGACATCGTCTGGCAGAATTCGCTCACCGGCGAGCGAGTCGTCTGGCTGATGAACGGCCCGACTTTCCAGTCAGGGGTCTCCCTTGGCATCGTCCCACCGGTTTGGGCGATCGCGGGCGTGGCCGACTTCAACGCCGACGGCGACCCCGACCTCCTCTGGACCAACACCCGCACGGGCGAACTGAGCATCTGGCTGATGAGCGGCAGCACGTATCTGTCCAGTGCTTCGCCGGGCGTCGCCCCGGTTGACTGGCAGGTGGCCGGGGTCGGCGATTACAATGGCGACGGCCAACCCGATATCCTCTGGACAAATACATTCACAGGCCAGCGCGCGGTTTGGCTGCTGAACGGGACTGCCTACGCCGGCCGCATTTCCCTGGGGACGGTGCCGGCGGAGTGGGTGCTGGGCCGGCCGCTCCTCCGGCGGGTGCCAGCCGACCTCAACGGCGACGGCAACTCGGACCTGGTCTGGCAGAACACCGCCACGGGCGAGCGAGTCGTCTGGCTGATGAACGGCACCACCTACCTGTCCAGTGTCTCGCTCGGTGCGATTCCGACCGACTGGTCGATCGTGGGCCTCGGTGACTTCAATGCCGACGGCCACCCCGATATCGTCTGGCAGAATGCCGCCACGGGCGAATGTGTCCTGTGGTTCATGGACGGGGCCACCTACCTGTCCAGCGCCTCGCTGGGGGTGGTTCCGATCGCCTGGTCGGTCGCCGGCGTCGGGGACTTCAACGGCGACGGCTCCCCCGATATTCTCTGGCAGAATACCGCCACGGGCGAACGCGCCCTCTGGTTCATGGACGGTGCCGCCGTCGCGTCCAGTGGTTCGTTCGGGGTGGTTTCGTCGGATTGGTCGATCGCCACGGTGGCCGACTTCAACGGCGACGGCTGGCCGGACATCCTCTGGCAAAACACTGTCACGGGCGAACGCGTCATCTGGTTGCTGCAGGGTCCGGTCTACGTCGCAAGCGTTTCCCTCGGGGTGATCCCGATGGAATGGGTGGTCGCGGGGACCGGTGAATTCGGCGCCGACGGCTCCGCGGACATCGTCTGGCAAAACACCGCCACCGGCGAACGAGTCATTTGGCTGATGGACGGCACCACGTTCCTGTCCGGGGTCTCCCTGGGCGTGGTTCCGGTGCAATGGGCGATTCGGAATTGAGCGGGACAGACCCCGCCTCCCCAATGCCCAAGGCAAATGGTGGTCGGTCGACGGGCTGACATTTCGTTCGGTGTTTTATTGTCTTCGCCGGGCGATGCCTGAATTGTTCAGGCTGGCTTTGCCGGACCGACAGGCCAGCAGATTTCATGAAGCAGAACTTCCGCAGCAGACAGTCCCGCGCCGACTACGTCGCGCGGCGCCTAGCCCGCCTCTATCACGAGACGCCGATCCCGCTGGATCATTGGGACCCGTACACGCTGCTGGTCGCGGTGTTGCTTTCGGCACAATGCACCGACAAGCGGGTGAACACGGTCACACCGTCCCTGTGGGCTCTGGCGGCCACTCCCCAGGCCATGGCGGAAGTGCCCGTGGAGAAGATCCAGCAGGTCATCCGGCCCTGTGGGCTGTCGCCCCAAAAGGCGCGGGCGATCCGGGAACTTTCGCGCTTGCTCGTCGAACGCCACGGCGGTGTCGTGCCGCGGACTTTTCCCGAATTGGAAGCTTTGCCCGGGGTGGGCCACAAGACGGCGTCGGTGGTGATGAGCCAGGCGTTCGGCGAACCGGCCTTTCCGGTCGACACCCATATTCACCGGCTGGCGCAGCGCTGGAAGCTCACCGCCGGGCGCAATGTCGTCCAGACGGAGCGCGACCTGAAGCGGCTTTTCCCCTCCGCAGAGTGGAATTCGCTGCACCTTCGGATGATCTTCTACGGACGCGAGCAGTGCACTGCGCGCGGCTGTGACGGAACGGTTTGCGAAATCTGCGCCACCCTCTTCCCGGGGAGAAAGCGCGCGGTGAAAACGAGGAAATAAAACAAGGTTGATTCGCGCGGGGCGACCGTTAACGGTCCCACCTCCGTTTTGGACGCTTAGCTCAGTTGGTTAGAGCACCTGCTTCACACGCAGGGGGTCACTGGTTCGAGTCCAGTAGCGTCCACCATCCTTCGCCAACACTACGGATGGCTAGCTCATCCCACGCTTGGAAAAGGCGTCACCGAAAGCCTCAACCCACGAAATATATGCCAAAGTATGTGATTGAACGTGAACTCGCCGGAGCTGGAAAGCTCACCTCGGACCAGTTGCAAGGCATCTCGCAAAAATCCTGTGCGGTCCTGACGGAGCTCGGACCGAAGATCCAGTGGCTCGAGAGCTTCGTGACCGACGACAAGATCTACTGCGTCTATATCGCCCCCGACGAAGCCACCGTGCGCGAGCACGCGAAGAAGGGCGGGTTTCCGGCCAATCGGGTTTCCAAGGTGCGGCGGATGATCGATCCGACCACGGCGGACGCCTGACCGGTCGGCCCGATCGACCGGAGAGGCCCGAATTACCGGCGGCGCCTCCACTCGGCGCAGCCGGGTGGCTGGCTGCTTGACGCCAGGCGCGATGGCATCAGGCCGAGGCCGGCGCTGCGCGGTCGGCCACCACCCGCGTGAACGTGGCCAAGGCCGCTCCCAGTATTTCCGCGGCCACGCACGCGAAAAGCAGGCCGGACGCGACGCGCATCGCCGTGGTGCCGTGGCCCAAATAGGCGAGGGCCGGAGCGAGCAGCACCAAGGCCAGGAGAAACGAGAGGACCGCCCAGACTCCCAGCAGGCCGACGGACACGCGCGCATGCCGGGTATACCACAGGGCCGCCCCGGCCAGCAGTGCCGCGGCGAACAAGTTCACATAGGCAACCATCCGGAGCGCTTCCGAGGCTTGATGAGGGGAGGCCATCGGGGAAATGTCGGACTTGACGGGCGGAATCACCCCGGCGGCGAGGACCAGCGCAACGCCAAGAACGACGGCGGCGCCGATCCAGAGGTTGCGGGAAGCGCGTCCCCAGCGGGCGAGCTTATCGCCCGCGCCGGGCCCGGCGTCTGCTCGCGTGGCCATCCTTCCCACCAGCAGCGCGCCGACGACACTGCCAAGGACACCACCAGCTGCGATTGGCAGGCCCGGGAACAGGACAGCCGGGCGATCAAGGAAGCCCAGGCAGCAAATCCACGGGATCGGCAGGATGAGCACGGTTGACCATTTCCCGGCGAGCCCGCCGCGACCCCGTGGGGCAACCCAGAACTGACAGTAGGCAAGATACAAGGCGGCGGCAACGGAGCCGGCGAGGATTTCCCGGAACGAATTCTCACCCTGAACCTCGAAAATCGAGCCACCGAGGAATGCGACGAGGGGCGCGATTGCGCCCAGAACGATTGAGCAGGCGACTCGAAGAACCCTTGGCCAAGCAAACTTTTTCATGGGCGCAGTCTACACCGCATTTCCGAGGCCTGCTGCGCATGGGTTGCACGGAAGGGGAGCCTCGAGGCGGTCCGGTTCCCGTCGCGGAGATGCTTGGAGCCGGACTGAATGGACGCTTGCCTTTCGCCAGGGCTCCTCTCCGTCGCACGTCGCGAAGTGTGTTTCAGAAATCAAAATCTGGAGTCGTCTACGGCTTCATAGTGCACACTGCGTCCGTCGGCAATTCCGCCGACGACCAACCCAGGAGTTCAACCATGAAAAAAATCACCAAGGACCAGTTCTCGGCGCTGCTGGATCAGGCCGGCGTGTCGCGCGACCAGAAGCACCGCCTGCATGCGCTGTTCGAGCAACAGTATCCCGAGGCGCACCAGGGCTTCCTCGAGTATCTGGCCGTGCCGGCCGGTGAAATTGGCGAGATTCGGAAAAAGTCCCGCGCTGCTTGAGCCGGCCGGGACAACGGGCAGGCGCCCCGGCGTTGCGACCACTTCGACCGGGGCGCCTTCCCGCCTTTTGTTTCGCGGCAACTTGTGGCAACCTCAAGAGACATGCTCTCGATCGGCAAGATCGGTCAACGGTTCGGGCTGGCCCGCAGCACCTTGCTTTACTACGACCGCCTCAATCTCGTGCGGCCGACCTATCGGACGGCCGCCGGCTACCGGATGTATTCCCCGGAGGACGAGGCGAAGTTGAAGCGGATTTGTCGCTATCGTGCGGCGGGACTGCCGCTGGCTGAGATCGGGCGGCTGCTGGAAGAGGGTGAGCACCCGCGCTCGGCGATTCGCCAGGCATTGCATCGGCGGCTGACGGAGTTGAACCACGAAATTGCCGGCCTGCGCCGCCAGCAACAGGTCGTCCTCCGCCTGCTTCCGTCCAAGGGCGACGACCGGCGGGCGCGGGCGATGACCAAGGAGAAGTGGGTCGCCCTGCTTCGCTCCATCGGCCTGAGCCGGGAGGAAATAGGCCAATGGCACGCCGCCTTTGAGCGGCAGTCCCCGCTGGCCCATCAGGACTTTCTCGAGTCGCTGGGGATTCCCGAAACGGAAATCCGGCGCATCCGCGGCGCGGCGTCCCGCGCCTGAGGGAGGAACGGTGCTGTTGAGATTTGAGCGATGGGGGTTGAAAGGAAAAAATAATCCGCGGACGCGTTGTTCTTCTATGCGGGAATGGCGATCGGCTCGCCGAGGCACGGTGTCCATTGGGTCTGGCTCATCGAGCCTGGCTGTCGACCAGTTGGCTTCATATCATCTCAGGCAAGGCACTTCAGTTTGCCACCGATGAGCCCCGGTTGACCCAGATCGAACAATTCTGCGACGATTCGCTCGATTTGCCGAGTGGTGCACGCAAAACCTTCATGTCCGACCGTCGCCCCAGTCTCCAACGCTTCGCGTGCATCCGGGTCTGCCCGTGGTTTGATAGTGGGTCAGTCTGGTGGAACGCGGCCTCTGGACGCGTGGTGTCCAAGCCGAGCGCGTCCGGAGGCCGCGCTCCACCACCACAAGGTCAGAAAAACTGACCCGCCACCGGTGGCTCCAACTGCTTGAATCCGGCAAAGTCTGCGCCGTTGCTGTTTGGTTGCGTCCGCTCCCTGCCTCGCCTCTAGGATACCGGACATGGCTAAAATCGAATCCAAGCTGGCGGCGATGGGACTGGTCCTGCCGCCGCAACTGACGCCGCTGGCGGGAATGCGCCTGCCCTTCGAGTTTGTCCGAGTGGTCGGAAATCGCGCCATCATCTCCGGCCATGGTCCGCAAAATCCCGACGGCTCGCTGGCGCGGCCGCTGGGCAAGGTCGGAGCCGACCTCACGTTGGAGCAGGGCTATCACGCCGCCCGGCTGACGGCCCTGGCGATCCTCGGCAGCCTCCGGCGGGGGATTGGCGATCTCGACCGCGTGCGCGCGTGGACGCGGGTCTTCGGCATGGTCAACTCGGCGCCTGGGTTCAACCGTCAGCCGGCCGTGATCAACGGATTCTCGGACCTGATCCTCGAGCTCTACGGTCCGGAGCGTGGCGCCCACGCGCGCAGCGCCGTCGGCATGGCCGGGCTGCCCTTCGACATCCCGGTGGAGATCGAGGGAGAGGTGGAGTTATCCGACGGGTGAGTCGGAACCGCTCAGCCGGGACTGGAGCGCCGGCCCGGGTTTGTGACAGCGTAGAGACGGGCGGGCATGGCGGCGAACCGGCTTTTCCGGGGCGGTCCTAGTTCGCTTGCCCCTCGCGGCCGGGGAGCCTATTCCCTTGTCCACATGTTCAACGAACAACTCGATGACCTGATTGCGACGCTGCAACGATTCCGCCCGTTGCTCCCGGCCGTCGACGCGTCAGGGGACGAAATCCGCAAGTGCATAAAGAGCGGACACAAGCTGCTCACGGCGGGCAATGGTGGCAGCGCGGCCGATGCACTCCATCTGGCCGAGGAGCTTGTCGGTCGGTTTAGCAAGGATCGCCGGTCCTTGCCGGCGGTTGCCCTCTGCGCCGATCCCACCCTGCTGACGTGCATCGCCAATGACTACGGCTTCGAGCAGGTTTTCGCACGACAGGTCGAGGGCCTCGGCCAGCCGGGCGATGTCCTCGTAGTTTTCACGACGAGCGGCAATTCGCCCAACTTGATCCGCGCCTTGCACGCGGCCAAGGCGCGGGGCCTCCGGACGATCGCGGTCCTGGGCAAGGAAGGTGGCGCGGCCAAGGGTCTGGCTGATTGCGAGTTGATCGTTCCCAGCGGCGTGACCGCGCGCATCCAGGAAGTTCACACCTTTGTCCTCCACTGCTGGCTGGCTCTTCTGGAAATGGATTTTTGAGAACGAGTCAGGTGGGGTTCGGGTGGGCTGGCCCGTGGTCACGTGTCCCGGCTGCAAACCCCCTCAGCCCAATCCGGGGTTCGCAAAGCGCGCCAGCTTGATCTGGCTCCGGGCAAGATGGTGTTTGAACGCCGGTCCTTTGATTCCTAGAGCAGCATTCGCAGATCCCCAACCCCACGTTTCCCATGAATGCTCGTCTGGTCGCTCTTTGTCTCGCTCTCCTGTTGCCGGCGGTCTTGCCGGCGCAAACTCCCCCGCAGGTCATCCACCTCTGGCCGAATGGTGCGCCGGGATTTGAAGACCGGAAGGACGAGCCGGAGACGGCAAAGGATTGGTGGGTGCGAAATGTGCACAACCCGTCGGTCACGGTATTTCTGCCGCCCAAGGACAAGGCCAACGGCTGCGCGGTCGTGGTCGCGCCGGGTGGCGGATTCCACGAGCTGGTTTTCAACGCCGAAGGCAAACAGGCGGCGGAGTATCTCAACACGCTTGGCGTGACCGTTTTTGCCCTGAAATACCGGCTGCCGAACGACGAGCACTCGCCGTACAACCTCGGTCACGTGCGCACCGACGCCTACCGGGCCCTGCGGCTGGTTCGCAGCCGTGCGGGCGAATTCAACATCGACCCCAACCGGATCGGCATCCTGGGATTTTCCGCCGGCGGCGCGGTGGTTATGATGGTCGCGTTCAACTCGGGCAATGGTGACCCGAAGGCCGCGGACCCGATCGACCGGGTCAACGGCCGCCCGAATTTCGAGATGCTGGTTTACCCCGGCGGTGAAACGCCGGTCCGGATTCCCGCCGACGCACCGCCCGCATTCATGGTTTGTGCGAACGACGACGAGTATGGCTGCGACAAGGTGACAATTGATCTCCTGCAGAAATTCCGCGCGGCGAAGGTGCCGGTGGAATTGCACCTCCTGGCGCGCGGCAAGCACGCCTTCAACATGGGAGACCGTTCAAATCTCGCCGCCGTGCGCGGTTGGCCGCAGCGAATGGCCGACTGGCTCGGTGACAGCGGCTATCTCAAGCCAAACAATCCGGCAATTCGTCCCTGATCCCCCGCCGTTCACCCCAGATTCGTTTACCGGGCGCCAGTGTGGACGTAATGTTTCCCCAGTCATTTAAAAGGGGTCTAGCCCCGGAGAGTGTTGTAGCTCTCCGGGGCTGGGTTTTTCTGGGGGCCAAGGCGGCGGGGCTCGTTGCGGGGACGGCCGGAGGTGTGAAAAACAGCCCCTTGCTCCGTTCGAACCCGGTGTAGGTGGCGATATTCGGAAATAATTAATGAGTAATGCGTTGCGATTTCTACGATCGATTGCCTCGGGCATACCGGCCTTGAACCATTCCGGAATTTCCGCCCGAATGGCGGCGTTGAAGACCAAGGCAACGCTGTTGTTGTTGTGCCTGCCGCTCGCCGGAATGGCCTCCGAGCCGGTCGATCTGCTGTTGATCAACGGGAATGTGTATACCGGCGAAGGGACCAATCCGCACGGCGAAGTTGTCGCCGTGCGTGCTGGCCGGATTGTTTTTGTCGGCGCGAGTGGAGATGCCCGGCAAAGGGATTTCCGCGCGGCCGAGACAATCGACCTGGCGGGAA
>Ga0265327_10000653_pt1 | contig 55957 bp, 37 predicted proteins | sample 41621metaG_FD_202089 | JGI IMG/M metagenome (GOLD analysis project Ga0265327, IMG submission 202089) | Rhizosphere microbial communities from Carex aquatilis grown in University of Washington, Seatle, WA, United States - 4-16-21 metaG | ecosystem: Host-associated > Plants > Roots > Rhizosphere... | reverse complement strand
CGTGAAGGTGCACAAAACATGCTCAACCTGAGGGTAGCAGGCAAAAATGGACAATGGGATAAAATAGTTGCTCTTTCAAAAAGGGAATTTAAAAATGCTGCCTAAAGCGAAAATTTGAAATACACCCTTTATCCGTAGCTGGTTGCAATTGCTTGCTTGAGTCTATCTTTAGAGTTAATAAAGCACACCAATATTTTTTATAAAGATCAGCCCCTGGGCTGCATTAATTGCAAATAAATATATTGTATTTTTAATGACTGTAAGAAACTTATAATAAAATTATAGCATCAACAACAAACCATACCCAACCAACAATGACTGAAAGTACATTTAAACTAACCATACACATGGTTTCAAGCCTTGATGGTATTATTGCTAAAAAAGATAATAGTGTATCGTGGTTTGAAACAGTTGACCATTACGAGAAAGGCATAGAGATTACTCAACAGGATGCAGCAGCATTTATTAAAACGATAGACTGCTATGTAATGGGCGCACATACCTACGAACATGCGCTGGAGTTATCAAAAAATTATGGCTGGGTGTATGGCGATGTACCCACTATTGTATTATCGCGCAGAAACCTGCCAATTGAAAGGCCCAACGTTCAGCTTTACTCCGGCAACCTGGAAAAACTGGTAAACGAACACCTAAAACCTAACTACAAAAGTGTGTGGCTGGTTGGCGGTGCAATACTTGCCAAAAACTTTATTCTCGCAAAACTGGCGGATGAAATAAGGCTTACCGTTCTGCCTGTTATTTTAGGCGACGGGTTATTGTTTTTTGACCAAATAGGGCAGGAGCAGGCATTGCATTTAAAAGACGTTCGCCCGTATAAAAATGGTATGGTGGAGTTGTGTTATGAAGTAAAGAAGTGATAAATATTCTGGAGAGCTTTTTTAAAATGGTTCTTCCGCAGTTAAAAAATCAGATTTGAATGCAGGTAGAAACAGAGCATTATGTTTATAATGAAAATGGTAAGCTTATAAACTCTTTTGCAAATTCCAGATGGTATGATACAGCTAACCGGCACAATGGTGCATAAAAAGTTTGACAGAACTTAAGAACATATTACTAAGCGGGGAAAAATTGAAAATAAAAAGCAAGGATAAATTATTCAATATTGTAACCTTAGAGGATTATAGGGATTGGTTAAAATATGAATTTAAAGGTTACTTTGAAAAATTGATTGGCATCGAATAACTAACTAACAAAATATTGCACACCAGGGTTATCCCTTGTGACCGACATCAAGAAAATTGTGTTATCCAAATTGACTGCGCACTACATATTATTATTTGTGCCGGTTGCGCTGCTTAGTTCTCCAGTTATTTATCCGTTTTGTACATCTTAAGTAATTGCTTTTCTTTGTATGGATAATACACCAACAAAAAAGTTACCGGCAATGACAGATGCAGCAACCTCACAAGCAAAACGTATTTTATTTATTGACCGTGATGGTACGCTTATAAAAGAGGCACCGCCAACTTACCAGATAGATGACTGGAGCAAACTGGAGTTTTACCCACAGGTATTTCAATATATGAGCAGGATAGCAGCCGAGTTTGACTACGAACTGGTAATGGTTAGCAACCAGGATGGGTTGGGCACGGCATCTTTTCCGGAAAATACGTTTTGGCCTGTTCAAAATTTTATTGCCAAAAGCTTTGAAGATGAGGGCGTGCATTTTTCGGCCAGTTTTTTTGATAAAACTTTTCCTAAAGACAATGCACCGACACGCAAGCCTAACACGGGCATGCTTACACAGTATTTAAATAACCCGCAATACGATATTGCAAACAGCTATGTAATAGGCGACCGTATTACCGATGTACAACTGGCTAAAAACCTTGGCTGTAAAGCAGTTTGGCTTAATAACGACGCCAGTCTTGGCGCTGCTGAAATAAACGATACAGTTGAGGCGCTTAAAGCAACTATTGCGCTGGAAACAACCAATTGGAAAAGTATTTATGAATTTTTTAAACTGGGCATGCGCAGTGTTATACACAACCGTAACACCAGCGAAACAAAAATACACGTTGAACTAAACGTTGATGGCAGCGGCAAAGCCAGCATACATACCGGGCTTGGCTTTTTTGATCATATGCTCGACCAAATTGCACGCCATGGTAAAATGGACCTTGTAATTGAAACCCAAGGCGACCTGCATATTGATGAACATCATACTATTGAAGATACGGGGATTGCATTGGGCGAAGCTTTTGGCAAAGCCCTTGCTGATAAAAGGGGTATGGAGCGATATGGTTTTGCGTTGCCAATGGATGAAGCCGAAGCGAAAGTACTGATTGATTTTGGAGGCCGTAACTGGATTGTTTGGAACGCTGAATTTAGACGGGAGAAAATAGGAGAGATGCCTACGGAAATGTTCTTTCATTTCTTTAAATCATTTAGCGACGCGGCAAAATGCAATTTGAATATTGAATGCCGCGGGGAAAATGAACATCATAAAATTGAAGCGATATTTAAGGCCTTTGCCAAAGCTATTAAAATGGCTGTTAAACGCGACCCATTAAGCAATTATTTGCCAAGTACAAAAGGTGTGCTGTAGATATTGCATTTGGCTGAGAATGAAAAGAATATAAACAAGCCTTGAAGATTGTGCGAAACCTTTAAGGCTTGTTTATGTTAGTGTTTTGAGACCTACAAACTCCCAATCTTACCATACATCGCTTTAAAACATGCCCAGGGGGTTTCATCGCCGCCTTTGCTGTCTTTTTTGTCAGCATAAAAGCCGTTTAAAAATTCACCCGCACCGCTCCATACAGTTTGCATCATACCTTTAAATCTTGCCTGCATTTCGGGGGTAGATTGTTTTTTGAAATTTACCATGTCGTCGGTCTGTTGCAATGCCAAAGCCGGTACACGCCAGGGGCAAGTAATTACGTTAATGCCTTTAATAGCAAAATACGCGGGGGTTTTATCAGCGCGTTCGTAATGCCAGTCGCAAACCATTATATCCTTCGGCACCATATCAATAGCGCGGTACGTATAGTTATAACTTGCTTCCCATTCGCCAATACCTGTTGTTTTACCATCAATAAAACGGTCACCCCAAATCCACAACTGCCTGTTTTTTTCGGCAAGATGATTGCGCAGGATGGTCACTTCACCTGCAAATAATTCTGCCTTATCCCTGCCGGCACAACGTGGGCATTTGTCATTACCCAGGTAAAATACCTCATCCATACCCGCGTGAAAAGCATCTGTTTCAAACGCATCGCATATTTCATCAATCACATCAAAAAGTACTTTGTGAAGATCCGGGTGCAGCGGGCAGTAACTTTTGCAATAAAGGTTATCAGCATTGGGCCACTCATATTTAGCGGGCATTTTCACTTCAGGCGTTTCATCAAACTGTGGGTAGGCAGCCAGTAATTTGCCCAGCCTGCCAGCCCAGCTTTGGTGCCCCAGCATATTTACCTGCGGTATAATACGTATACCAGCCTTTTTACTGGCTGCCACTAACTTTTTTACATCAGCTTCTGTAAGTGGGTTGTTATCTACAAGTTCAGGGTGCTTTTTATACTGGTAACCATAATCAACACGCAGTATAAGCGTGTTTACTTTGCGTGGCGCAAGTTCTTCGGTAATAAATTTTACAAATCTGTCCACATCTTTTGGTGCCGGCGCGCCAATGCAAAACCCTCTTACCGGCAACAAACTGTCTAACCTTGTTTGTGCAAACGGTTTGCTGCACAGCAATAAAACGAACGTGAAAAAAAACAGTTTCTTCATACAGCAGTTATTAGCTTAATATAATGTTTGCGCGTGTCAAGTATCAATACTCCGCACTAATACCTGTATAATTGTGCGGTGTTATAGCTTTCAATTCCTTCTTTACAGCCGCGCTTACTTTTAATGTACCAATAAAATCATGCATTGTTTTTTTATCAATCTTGTTCTTGCCCCGCGTTAGGTCTTTCAATGCTTCATAAGGGTTGGGATAATTTTCCCTTCTTAAAATAGTTTGTATAGCTTCTGCCACTACCGGCCAATTATTTTCCAGGTCGTCTGTTAGCTTTTGCTCATTTAGCACAAGTTTGCTTAATCCTTTCTCTAATGATTTTATTGCAATAAGCGTATGTGCCACCGGTACACCGATATTGCGCAACACGGTAGAATCAGTTAAATCCCTCTGCAGCCTCGATATTGGCAGTTTTGCGGCAAAATGCTCCAGCAAAGCATTGGCAACACCAAGGTTGCCTTCAGCATTTTCAAAATCAATAGGGTTTACTTTATGTGGCATAGCACTGCTGCCAACCTCGCCTTTTTTAGTTTTTTGCTTAAAGTAATCCATGCTTATATAGGTCCATATATCGCGGCACAGATCAATCAGGATTGTGTTTATGCGTTTTATTGCGTCAAAATGCGCAGCAATATTGTCGTAGTGCTCAATCTGCGTGGTAAATTGCATGCGTTGCAGGGTCAGTACCTTCTCAACAAACTCGTTACCCAATTTAACCCAGTCTTTTGCGGGGAAGGCTATATAGTGCGCATTAAAGTTGCCCGTAGCGCCGCCGAATTTAGCGGAATAAGGTATTTGCGAGAACAGGCTAACCTGGTTTTTAAGCCTTTCAACAAACACCATAATTTCCTTGCCCAGTTTAGTGGGCGATGCGGGCTGCCCATGTGTACGTGCCAGCATCGATATGTTGCGCCACTCGCCGGCAAACTGTTGCAGGGCTTTTTGCAGGTTCATCAGGGCAGGCAGGTATTCATGCTCCATGCAATGCTTCCAGCTAAGCGGGATAGACGTGTTGTTCACATCCTGTGAGGTAAGCCCGAAGTGTATCCATTCCTTAGCTTCGCCAGCGCTGGCTTTATCTAACTGCTCTTTCAAAAAGTATTCAACTGCCTTTACATCATGGTTGGTAGTGGCTTCAATATGCTTTATTTGCTGTGCGTCGTCCAAATTAAAGTTTTCGGCAGCTTTGCGCAGGTCGGCTTTTGCTTTCGCACTTAATTTAAAAAACTTCTTGTCGGCCAAAAACAAAAAATATTCCACTTCAACAATTACCCGGTACTTCATTAACGCGTATTCTGAAAAATACTGTGCAAGTTGTGTAACCTGTTTACGGTAGCGGCCGTCAACCGGCGAAATAGCAGTAAGGTTGTTTAATTCCATATTTATTATAAAATTCCAAATTATATGTCGGTAATTATAAAACACCAAATAAAGAAAAGTTCCAAAGCCCAAAAAAGCAGCAAGTATTATCCTCATCTACTTCTTCTCTTATACCTCTACCTTAAACCTTACCTCTTTCTTTACTCAAAAACTCCTTTCTTTGCACGCAAATTTAGATGAATTGGAGAAGATTAAAGTTGGGGCCGTGAGTTATTTGAATACAAAACCGCTGTTATATGGCATAAAACGCAGTGAAAAATTAATGCAGCAACTGGAACTGATGGAAGAATACCCTTCAAAAATTGCTGATATGCTGGTTGAAGGAACAATTGATGTAGGGCTTGTGCCAGTTGCCATTATTCCTAAATTAAAAGAATGGTACATTTTACCAGGATATTGCATTGGTGCGGAAGGCGATGTGGCTTCAGTTTGCCTTTTTAGCGAAGTGCCGGTTGAGAAAGTGGATAAGATATTGCTTGATTATCAAAGCCGTACATCAGTTAATTTATGCAAAGTTTTGCTGAAGCATTATTGGAAGAAAGAGGTTGTTTTGGAGGATGCCGGCAAAGACTTTCGCGAAAACATAAAAGGTACTACCGCAGGGGTAATAATAGGCGATAGGGCGCTGGAACAGCGAAAAATATCAACCTATATTTATGATCTGGCAGGTGCCTGGAAAGCTATGACGGGATTACCCTTTGTTTTTGCAGCATGGATAGCCAACAAAAAGCTGCCTGATGAATTTGTTGCCCTTTTCAATAAAGCTAATGCCGTTGGGCTGAACGATATTGACGCAGTAATTGCCGAAAACCCCTACAGCATTTATAACCTTAAAACATACTACACCGAGAACATAAGTTATACACTGACAGATGAAAAACAGGAGGGTTTGCAGGAGTTTTTGCGATTGCTTAAAAAGTAGTTAAATTATTACTGCACTATTCCTATTTTGGCTTATTTTTATTTGCCTATTTAGTTTAGCCAATAAATTTTAACAGATAACCTAAACTCAGCTACTTAATGAGGATATTTTTTTGTTTAGTATTTACCTGTTTATGTAGCATTTTCAAATTATATGCACAAGTAAATTTGAACAACGGCCTGATGGCCTATTACCCTTTTGATGGCAACCCAAATGACGTAAGCGGCAACAATAATAATCCTGTTTTTAATAATGCAACCTTAACAACAGACAGAAATGGACAGGCAAATAAAGCTTACTATTTTAACGGGGTTAACAATTACATGCAAATACCTAATGCGCCAACTATAAATGGGGGTACCCAAATATCGTTATGCGCCTGGGTTAAACCTATGGGGTTTTACCAGGGGCCTTGCCATGGCAACTCTATATTAATGAAGGGGGACGGGGATTTTTTGCCAGGTAACTATGATTTACGTTTTGATGATGCCCAATATACAGCGGCGAACTGCTCTTCAAACATCGTTGATGAAGCGCACGAGAATTTTTATAGTTCTCTCGAAAGTGTTGCCGGGGGATATTCGCCTTACATTCAAAAAAACACATGGTATTCCGTTATTGCCACATACGATGGCAACAGGGCTAAGCTATACGTAAACTGTAACCTGGTAGCAGACCAAAGCCTGAATGGCCAAACATTTACAAACGACTTTGACCTGTTTTTTGGCAGGTTGAACAACGATCAATACCCATATTGGTTTAATGGCGCCCTTGATGACATTCGCATTTATAACAGGGCAATAACACAGGATGAAGTAAATGTAATAGCCGGCTGCCAGCAAACACAGGTTGTTACGCCATCATTCACTGTGCCCGATACCGTTTGTGTAAACAGCCCGGTGAATATTACGAATACCACAACTGGGGCAAGCAGATATTACTGGAATTTTTGTACTGCGGATATAAATTCTACTAAACCTTCAGCCGTAGATCTGGGTAATCCCGGCAATAAGGTAAACAGGCCAGTTTTTATTGATGTTGCTTATCAAAATGGCAAATACTATGGATTTCTTATAAACAATGGCGTAATAAACTCTGAGGCAAAATTGATACGACTCGACTTTGGTACCAGTATGCTTAATACGCCTTCTGCTATAGACATGGGGACCTTTAACGGTGCAATTCCAAATTCTGCCGAGGGTATACAGATGGTACAAAACAATAATAAATGGTATGCTATTATTGTAGGGGGCGCAATACCTGTTGGCAGTACACCTTCAATATTGAAAATAGATTTTGGCAGCGACGTAACAAATCTTTCACCTGTTGCAACAAACTGGGGTAACATTGGAAATTTAAGCCAACCCATTGATCTATTTGTTTTTCAACAGGGCACTAACTGGTATGGCCTTACTGTAAACGCTAATAACAATACCATAACAAGGTTTAATTTTGGCAGTAGTTTTGACAATACGCCAACTGCTGATAATCTTGGTAATATTGGCGGCTTAAACTACCCCACCGGCGTTTACGCCATAAACGATAATGGTTTTTGGCGTGTATTTATCACAAATGGGGCAGATTATTTTGACGGTACAGGCGCTTCTCTTACCAGACTGGATTTCGGCAGTTCTCTTTTAAACACACCAACAGGAGTTAACCTGGGGAACCCGGGTGGTCTCTTACATGAACCGAGAGATATCACCATATTAAAACTCTGTGGCGAAACTGTAGCTCTAGTGGTAAATGGTTATTCAAACGACATTGTAAAATTAGACTTTAGTGCGGGTCTCACTACACCCCCTTCGGCAGTTTCATTTAATACGCTTGGAAACCTTAATTTTCCCCATTCTCTTTCAAAAATATTTAGGGTTGGTGCAGACCTTTACAGCCTCATACCAAATGTTAACAGCAGCGTTTTAACACGAATTCAATTTACGGGTTGTACAAATGTAAATATTCTGAACTCGACAGATAAAACGCCTGCTAATGTAACTTATAATAAACCTGGTGTATATAATATAAACCTTAGCGTTGACGACGGCCTGGCTACCCAAAGCTCAATTTGTAAGCAGGTTGTTGTGCTGGGCCCGCCAAACGTTACTTTAAGTGGTGATTCAACTGCATGCCTTGGCGATTCTGCACATATTACTGCTTCCGGCGGTGTAAGTTACAGCTGGCTGCCAACAACAGGAGTGTCTAATCCTAACAATGCATCGGTTTCTATAAAACCCACTGCAACAACCAAATATTATGTTACAGCTAAAAACAGCACAGGGTGTGCTGCTAAAGACTCTGTTACCATTACTGCAGCCACATGCGCTGTTTGCAATACATGGCTTAATATTCCGGACATAGGCTCTTCAGTACGTATTGGCGACCTTGACGTTACCGGCAACCAAATTACAGTTGAGGCTAATTTTACACGTACCCAGCCTTACAATGGTAACAGGCTATATGCGGGTGATATTGTATCAAAACACAGGGACCCAAGCGATGCTAACTATTTGCTAAGGCCAAACAGTGCCGAAATAACTACAACAAGCGGTTATTATGTAACTCCCGAAATTTGTGAGATTGAACTAAATAAAATGTACCATGTTGCCCTTGTATATGATGGCAAAACACTTAAGTTCTACCGCAATGGCTTTTTAATGAGCGAAACAGCTGCGGCGGGAAACCTAGTTCAAAATAACTGGATTACAACAATCGGCAACTATGCTTATGATCCTACCGGCAATACTTTTGTTACTGCTTTATTAGGGTATATTGACAACGTTCGTATCTGGAAAGTAGCGCGTACCCAGGACGAGATAAAGCAGTATATGAACACTACTTTACCTAATCCTGCAACTCAAGCCGGCCTGGTGGCATCGTATACATTTGATAATCTCTCCAATAAACAAGGCAATACTCAGTGGAATGGAAGCTTTACGGGCAATGCAAAAATATTGGCTGATAACCCTACATGCCCATTATATGTTGCAGATTCCTGCGGACAGCAAGTTGTAACTTGTAACGTTTCTGCTGATTTTAGCTTTATACAAGATGTTTGTAACCCTAAGCAATTGCAGTTTACCAACGAAACACAAAATGTAAGCTCCGTCGCATGGGATTTTGGCAATGGTCAAACAGCGGGTAATGTAAATACAACTGCCGTTATCTATAATATCTATAATAGCTACAATGTAAAGCTTGCAGTAAAAACTGCAAATGGCTGTGTTGATACAGTAACAAAAAATATCGCAGTAAATGTTGAAAATGCAGACATAATAACCACGGCTGACACTTTATTGTGCAATGGCACGAGCCTGCAGCTGAATGCGGTTCCGGGGCTAAATTATTGCTGGACGCCTGCTGCGGGTTTATCAGCAACTAACATTGCTAATCCTGTTGCCAATGTTACAGGTAATATAACTTATCGCGTTACATCCCAAACGCTGGGAAAGAACCTGATAGTAAACGGCGATTTTTCGCAGGGTAACACAGGCTTTACATCTGGCTACACTTATGCTAATCCCAATGTAACAGAAGGACAGTATTTTGTCGGGACAAACCCAACTGCATGGAACCCCGGGACATCGGGCTGTAGCGATCATACCGGTAATAATGGAAATATGATGCTGGTGAATGGCAATCCCCAGGATGATTTGCAGGTGTGGTCAGAAACAATAGCAGTTCAGCCAAATACCAATTATGCGTTCTCTGCATGGTTAACCCCTATTTACGGTGTAAACCCTGCAGAACTGCAATTTTATATAAATGGTAAAACTATCGGCAATGTATTCACTGCGCAATTGCCTATGTGCAGTTGGCAGCAGTTCTATCAAAATTGGAATTCGGGAGATACAAGCAAAGTAACCATTTCCATCATCAATAAAAACACAATAGTTCTGGGTAACGATTTTGCACTTGATGATATATCATTTGCCCAAAGCTTTATAAAAACAGATTCAGTTAATATTAAATTGGGTTCCGCCTCAGTGCAGGTTTCACCAGATACTTCAATTTGTGCAGGTGGGTCAGCAAAAATAACAGCAAACTTACCCCCAAATTCAACTTATAGCTGGTCGCCTTCAACAGGCTTAAGCAGTACATCTTCAGCATCGCCGGTTGCATCTCCGGGTAGTACAACCACTTATTTAATTAATGTGCTTAGCAGCAGCGGGTGTAAGCTGAAAGATTCTGTTACTGTTAATGTGTTGCCACAACCTTCGGTAACAACTATTGCAGACACCGCCATTTGCAGTGGAAGCCCGTTACAGTTGTCAGCAACAGCGGTAAACGGTGCTACATACAGCTGGTCGCCTGCTGCCGGGTTATCTGATCCGTCTCAGCAAGATCCTGTTGCAACACCAACGGGAACTACACAATATATTGTAACGGTAAACCCCGGCGCTACCTGCTTTGCTAAAGACACCGTTAATGTGTCAGTTAAGCCATTGCCGCAACTGAGCGTGTCAAATGACACATCGCTTTGTTCTGGAACCGCTGTGCAGTTAGCCGCCTCATCGCCGGATAATGTAACCTATAGTTGGGCGCCGTCTGCAACGCTTAATGATAATTCAATAAGCAATCCTGTTGCTTCACCAGCCATAAATACAAAATATTATGTACAAGCCGGTGGCGCCAATGGTTGTAACAACACGGATTCAGTTGTCGTGAATGTTATACCGCAACCAACTGTTGCCACTATTGCAGATACTGCCATTTGCGGTGGGTCTCCAATACAGCTTACGACCAATACTGTCAATGGCAATGCCTATAGCTGGTCGCCGGCAGCAGGCTTGTCAGATGCTTCTTCGCAAAACCCATTAGCAAGCCCGGTAACAAACACGCAGTATATAATTACTGTTAACCCTGGCAGCCTGTGTATTGCAAACGACACTGTAAATATTGTTGTTAACCAACTGCCTGTCGTACAGGCGTCAGGCGATACTACATTGTGCATCGGCGCATCAAGCCAGGTTATTGCATCGTCACAAGCGAATGTTATTTATAGTTGGTCACCTGTTGCAGGCCTTAGTGATCCCGCTATTAGTAATCCTGTTGCGTCACCTTCTGCCACCACAATTTATACAGTGCAGGTTACCGATGTTAACAAATGCAATGGCAGTGCCTCTGTTATAATTAATGTTATACCACAACCTGTGTTTGGTATAACCCCTCTGGGAAAAACGATATGTATAGGCGATGAATTAACGTTAACAGCATCTGGTGGTGATGCGTACCAGTGGTCACCCGTTGAAACGGTTCAAAACCCATCTGCTGCATCAACAGTAGTGAAACCATTGCGCAATACAACATACCAGGTAATAATTACCAGCAACACCTGTAAAATAAATGACACGGCTTTTTCGTCCATAATAGTAAATGATAAACTGGCTACAACCATTAGCAAATCAAACGATGTTGACTGTGTGCAGGGTTCGGCAAATTTAGTGGCAACGGGTGGTAACCAATACGCCTGGACGCCGGCTGATAACATGAACCAGTCAAATATTGCAAACCCTGTTGTAACACCTCTTACTACAACCACCTATTATGTTACTGTTACAAAAAATGGCTGTAAGGCCACCGACAGTATAACGGTTGTTTTATCTGTAGCCAATGCTGACTACGCGTACAAAATGCCATCGGCCTTTACACCCAATGGCGATGGGTTGAATGATTGCTTTGGATTGAAATACTGGGGTGGAATAAAATCACTGTCATTTGAAGTATATAACCGTTGGGGCAACAGGTTGTTTTATACCACAGATCCATCCAAATGTTGGGATGGCAGGTTTAAGGGGCAAGTGCAGCCAGGTGGTACTTATGTTTACCAAATACGTGCAAGCACCATTTGCGGAGAGATATACAAAAAGGGAACGATAGTACTGATAAGGTAACGTGAAGTTAATTTGAGCTATACATTTCCACACCGTTTATAAAGGTTGCTGAAACATATACATCCTCATCTTCAGCAATAGTATCGCCCAGGGCTTTATTCAGTAAAATAAAATCAGCGTTTTTACCAGCCTCAATACTGCCAACTTCTGCCGCATTTCCATTAGCCAAAGCCGCGCCCATGGTATAAGCATATATGGCCTGCTTTAAAGAAATTGTTTCACAGGCGCCTATAATATTACCTGCTATATCCTTCCTGTACAGGGCTGTTTTAACACCTGTTATGGGATTAAAATCCTTTACAACAGGTGCATCGCTTGAAAAAGCAAGGTTAACGCCATATTGCAAAACGCTGCGGTAGGGATAAACATGCTGCAGTCTCTCATCTTCAAGGTACATGGCGAAATTTTTACCAAGCTCTTTTAAAAATATGCTTTGAGATACACAATGTACGCCCATTGCATGCATGTTATGTAAATGGCTGGCCGAAGGCAAGCCTAAATGCTCAACACGTAAACCTGAGCAGCCGGATGAATATATTTTTTTATAGGTATCAATTACAACATCAATAGCTTTATCACCAATGGCATGCGTTGCAATACGAAAGCCTTTATCCGCAGCTTCTTTTGCGATAGGATAGAAGAAACCCTCTGTTAAACGCAGAACGCCAGTTGAAGACGAATTTTTGTAAGGCTTGTTCATGGCAGATGTCATTCCGCTAAGGCCGCCATCAGAAAAGAATTTTACCGTGTTGATGATGAGTTTATCTGAATGATATAACGATGGCAAAGGCAAAACATCTTCGCTTCCTTCAGGCACTCTAACAGGAAAAGCGTTTACGCGGGTGCGTAATTTGTTGTCGCGCTCAAGTTGCCTGTAACAATCCAGCAGGTCTGGCATTACTGCCGGGTCTGTGGCAGAAGTAATGCCATAACGTAACAACTCATCTTCCGCGGCTTTTATCATTAATGCATAGTCATCAAATGAATAAGAGGGAATATTATTGGTAACAAGTCCTAATGCGGTTTCCGTAAAAATGCCATTAGGCTGGCTGTCATCCCCCAAACGAAGTTCACCACCTGCAGGTAAATGCACACCTGCCGTAACGCCAGACATCGCTATGGCTTTTGAGTTGGCAATACCAATATGCGCGCAGGTTCGTATTAGCCACAGCGGCCTTTCTGTGGTTACTTTATCAAGATCGGCTTTCGTTGGCAAACGGCCTTCCCTCATATTGGCTTCGTTAAAGCCGCGTGCCTGTATCCATCCCTTACCGGGGTTTTGCATTATAAAATCGCTTAATTTATCCTGCATTTCTTCAATACTTGCTACACCTCTTAAATCAAGCAAAAATGTTTTAAGGTTGCCAACCTTCCATATATGTATGTGTGCATCTATAAAGCCGGGCAAAACTGTTTTACCGCCTGCATCAATTAATTGCGTGTTGGCCTGTTGTAAACGCAATATATCTTCATTGCTGCCGGCTGCGATGAATTTGCCATCATCAACAGCAAAAGCCTGTATCAACGGCTGGCTGGAATTTTGCGTTAATACATTTGCGTTATATATAATTAATTGAGCAGGCACCTTTTTAAAATTTCTTTTGAAAATGGTGGGCACTTATAACAAACCCTTTGTTAAGGTACAGCCTGTGTGCTGTACTACGGTGATGTCCACTGTCTAATGTTACAGCTTCGTAGCCATTCTTTTTTGCTTCAGCCACTACAAAATCAAGCAGAGCACTCGCATAACCCTTGCCCCGGCCCGGTTCAAGCGTAATAAGGTCATCAATGTAATAGTGCTTGCCTATGTACAGGTATTGCTGGTAGCGATAACCTGTTGCAGATACAGCTTTACCATCCGCTTCAATAAAAGCCAGTATATAACCTTCATCTATCATCTCCTTTACCGTTGCAACAAATTTATCTTTCTCCAGGTGCGGGCGTAAAACGTTTATCACGTCCCAACATTTTAAAATATCTTTTTCTGTTTTTGCAATTTTTATATCCATATAATAATAGTCATTAGGTCATTGGTCAATAAGTCATTTATCACGCAAAATGTATTGTCTGTTCCCCTTTAGGCGGTAGGGGGTTCTTCTTTCTGTCTTGCCTCAGCCTTCGCTATGGCTAACTCCAATATTGTCAATCCTTCGTGCAGTTGCTCGTCGGTCATTACAACAGGTGGTAGCAGGCGTATGCAATTACTGTATAAACCCGCGCGTATTAAAATAACACCGTGGCTTACGGCATCTTTCAGTACTTCCATCGCGGTTTGCATATCAGGCTCTTTCGTCGCTTTATCTTTTACAAACTCTACCAGTTGCATCGCACCAAGCCCCCGAACATCACCCACAATACTATATTTTTCCCTCCAGACCCGCAATCTTGTTTGTATAAGTTCACCAACCTGTGCAGCCCTTTGCAAAAACCCGGGCGAACTGATTATCTTCAACGTTTCAATAGCCGCAACGGCTGTTACCGGGCTGCCACCATAGGTACCGCCGACGCCGCCAAGATGGGTGCAGTCCATTATCTCTGCTTTACCAACAACCGCACTAACAGGCATGCCAGCGCCCATTGATTTTGCTATAGTAATAATATCAGGCGCTATATTGCTATGCTCAATGGCAAAAAGTTTACCTGTGCGCCCACTGCCGCATTGTATCTCATCGGCAATCATTACAATACCATGTTTATCGCAAATTTCCCTTATTTTTTGAAGAAAGGGTGCTGGAACGGGTACGAAACCACCTTCGCCCAAAACAGGTTCAATAATAATAGCAGCTACAGCTTCAGCGTCTACCTGTGCAATTAATGCGTGATCAAGATTGTTTATACTCCATTGCAGGTATTCATCCGGAGTCATCCCTTCGGGTACACGGTACATATTGGGCACCGGCAAACGATAAATATCGCTGGCAAACGAACCAAAGCCTTTTTTAAACAGGCTGTATTTACTGGTTAACGACAGCGTTAACAGGCTTCTGCCATGGTATGCACCTTCAAAACAGATAACACCGGGCCGTTTGGTATAATAGCGTGCAAGCATCACTGCGTTTTCCACCGCCTCAGTGCCTGTATTGCACAGCAATGTTTTTTTGGGCGAACTGCCGGGCGCCAGTGAATTGATCAGTTCTGCCAACTGAATGTAGGGCTCATAAGTAGTAACCAGTGAGCAGGTATGAATATACTTATCCAGTTGGTCTTTAATGGCATTAACTACTGCCTCAGGGCGGTGGCCCACGTTTATCATACCAATACCGCCTGCAAAATCAAGCAACTGGTTGCCGTCTGCATCCCACACAATACCGCCTTCAGCTTTTTCAACCACAACCTCGGTTGATTTTGCAAGCCCGGCGGGCAAGGCGTTCTTTCTTCTTTCCAGCATGGCCTTACTTTTTGGGCCTGGTATTTCTGTAACTAAATTAATGTAAGACATATAGAGCCAGTTTAAAGTTTATAATTTAAAGTTCAAAGTTTTTATTGGTTGTTTTTTTCAGCTTTTATTTATAACTCTGCCCAATTAATTTCTTATTGCTTTCATTTTCAAACCCTCAAATTACTGCATTCACATCCAGCACTATTACTGCCCCTGCATTGCCGCAGGTTGCGTCGTTTAAGTAATCTTTCATTAGTGCTGTTATTTTAAAACCTATCTTTTCCTGTACAGAAACGGTAGGGTCAAACAGCTCGTGCGCTTTTACTTTTTCAAAATATTCTTCAATGCTCATTTTATCCTGCACATTGCAATAACCGTTTAGCATACCCACCGTCATTTGGCCTTTTAAAGCTAATTGCATGCATATATATTGCCTTGCCTTATATAAAGCCCTTGCTATGCCTTTGCCGCGATAGGCCGGGTGCACGCTTACATCCATGCCATATAGCCACTCGCCGTCAGGTTCGTGCGTAGTAAACCATCCGCCGCCCATTACCTCGTAAAAAGTGTGATGTTCATTGCTGCCGGCATTAAAATGATAGCGGATAGTTGATGTAGCGCCAATTACTTTGTCTCCATCCAGTGCAACAAACTGTCCTTCGGGGAATAGCTCAATATGTTTTTTGTATTGTTCGGCATGCAGCAATTCTTCTTCTGCCAGGCTGGGGAATACAATGCGCTGCAAAGTCTCAAGTTGCTCCGCATGGGTTGCAAGCATTGGGGTTATGATGATGTTTGTTGATAATATTTCTTTATAATCTAACATGTTATTTTTTTGACCCGTTTCTCAGGACACAGAGTTACACTAAGTTTTTATCTTTAGTTAAAGGACAAGTCTCTTAATCCCATTTTTTTAAAGATGCCGTTTTAAAATTCAATAATAAGCCAACTTTAAAAACCTCAAGTTTCATATAATTTAATGTTTGAGCAATATGGGCTTCATTAAATGTTCAACTGTTTTAACCTCAACCACTATGCTGCGTTCAATTAACAGATCTATGCGATAACCAACATCCAATTTTATTTCCTTGTAAAAAAGCGGCATCGGCTTCTCAATTTCCACAAATAAACCTGTATCTTTTATTTCGTACGCAAGACACGCCTTATAAGTCGACTCTAATAATCCCGGTCCTAAATTAGTGTGAACAGCAAACGCACATTTTAAAATTATTTCTGTTATATCATTGTCTGTCATAAAAAACTAAACCCTGTAATATTTAAGATTATTTAAAACTCCGTGTAACTCTGTGCCTAACTTTTTTAACTCTGTGGTTAATGCACTCACACCATATACCCCATCACTACATATGCCACCGCCGACAATGCAAATGCTACAAACGCATATGGCAGTTGCGATAGCCCGTGCTCCATATTATTGCACTCCGTGCTTTGTGCTGTAAGCACCGTTGCATCGCTGTACAGGCAGGCGTTGGCGCCAAATACACCCGCGCTTATAACGGCGCCACAGTTAAGCAATATATTTGAGTGCAGGCTTGCTGCAAGCGGCACCACCAGTGGGATAGCAATAGCATACAAACCCCATGATGACCCTGTTGTTACTGATATAAGGGATAACGATACAAATACTATTACCGGTAACAGTTGCCTGCTTACGTAAGGCGATACCCCATTTAGTACGTATTGTGTAAGCCCCATTTTATCATTTACATCTTTCAGTACGTAGCTCATCATTAAAATGGCCAGCGCGTATATCATACTGTTAAAGCCCCCGAACATAGTTTCTGACAACTGCTGAAACGTGCCGACTTTTATTACCATGTAATAAATAAAAGTAAACGCCACGGCTACCATAACCCCTTTAAGCGCATCAATATCAAAAAGAATGGTAGCTGCCAGCAACACCACTATAGGCAGCAAAAAATAAATAAGCTTGCCGGGTTTGTTTTTATTAAGTTGCGAAACATCCAATGTTGCAGATGCTGAAAACTCCGTTTCTGTTAACCTGCCGGTTTCTTTGGCGCGTATATCAGCCTTTTTCATTTTACCAAACCACGGAAACACTCCGTAAATAAACAGTGGTATAATTAATACCGATATGTACCCATACGATACAAAAGGTATCATTTTAAAATACACGGTCAATCCCTTGCCCATGGGCGCTACATGCGATTTTTCCAGTATGCTGCCTATAAATATCGTCCATGTAGATATAGGTGCTATTACACACCACGGCGGGGCGGTAGTATTAACAATGTAAGCTAACTTTTCACGGGGTATTTTAAAGGCATCCGTTATTTTCCGCATGGAAACACCCACTGTTAACGCGCTTAAGTAATCATCCAAAAATATAAACAGGCCCAGCACCCACGTTGTCATTAATGCACCACGTTGTGTTTTTATCCGTTTTAAAGCCCAGTCGCCAAATCTAAAAGTGCCACCACTGCGCATCATCAACCCTATTAAAGAGCCATATAAACCGCAAACCAATATAACCCATACAGATCCACTTGGGCTTGGGTCGCCAATTACGTTCATCATTGAGTTTACAAAGCCTGTAAAAAAGTTAGTATGGTTGTGCACGCTAATAATAATAAAACCTGCCAGGCAACCAATAAGCAGTGGCTCAAATGATGTGCGCATTTTTATTGCCAGCACAATCACAATTAAAGGTGGTACTAATGACAGCAGGCCGTAATTCATACCCCTGCCCCTAAAGGGGTGTTTTTTAAAAGATTCAGAAATATATTTATCATTAAGTCAGATGGTTTTAGTTTAAGCTTGTTTACTTGTTTAAGCTTCTATGCAAATGTTTCCCCTTTATGGCGCTAGGCTGTCACACCCCAACTAACAAGTTTCTTTTCCATGTATTCATACAACCCCTCGCTACCACTCTCGTGGCCCAGTCCACTTTGCTTCCAGCCGCCAAAGGGCGCTTCCGTTGCGTGCGGCGCCCATTCGTTAATGCCAACCATGCCAAACTCAAGGCTTTCGCTAAAAAAGAACGCATCATTAATGTTGTTGGTCCAAACATAGGCCGCAAGGCCGTAAGGAGTATTGTTCGCCCATTCAACAACTTCATTCCTGTTACTGAATGGTATTACAGGCATTACCGGCCCAAATATTTCTTTATTAACTGCCTCGTTATTTGCATCAATATTGCTCAACAGGGTAGGGGCAACAAACCAACCCTTGTCCGAAGGGATGCTTCCTTTTACTGCCGTTGCTCCGGCTGCTTCAGCGCCTTCAACTACCTGCAACACCTGCTGCTGCTGTTTTTGGTTAATGAGTGGCCCCATTTGTGTGCCAGCTTCCATACCAAAACCTACTTTAATATTTTTTATTGTGTCGCTTGCGATTTCTAAAAACTGATCATATATCTTTTCATGCACAAAAAAACGTTGGGGCGAAATACACACCTGCCCCGCATTACGAAGCTTTGCAATAACAGATGCTTTTGCCAAAGCCTCAACATTTACATCATCATTTATAATAACCGGTGCATTGCCACCAAGCTCAAGTGAGAGCTTGGTATTGGTTTTTGAAGCGCCATCCATCAGCAGCTTGCCTACGCGTGTACTGCCTGTAAAGCTTATTTTTTTTAGCAAAGGGTTGTTCAGCATTTCTTCACCAATGGCAGCAGCATCACCAAGCAAGTTGTTTAATACACCTGCTGGCAAACCCGCATCATTCAATGCTTCCGCCAAGTGGCTGGTTGACAGCGCTGTAAACTCGCTTGCCTTTGCCACTACGGTACAACCCGCTGCCAGCGCAGCGGCCCAGGCGCGGGCAGGGTTATAGGCAGGAAAATTCCATGCAGTTATAACGCCCACAACACCCATTGGTTGCCAAATGGTCATCATGCGTTTATCGTTCCGGTTCGCCGGTATGGTTTTGCCATAAGCTCGTTTTGCTTCCTCTGCGTACCATTCAAACAAGTTAGCCGCAACCATCCATTCGCCTTTTGCTTCTGCAATAGGCTTACCTGTTTCAAGCACGCTGTGTTCTGCATAATCTTCGGCATTCTTTCTAATAATATCCGCCGCCTTTTTTAATATAGCACTGCGCTGGTACACATTGGTTTTGCTCCAGCTTTTTAAGGCCGCGTGTGCGGCATCAATAGCAGTTTTGCATTCTTCTGCGCCGCTCCAGGTAATGGCTGCAATAACTTCTTCTGTTGCAGGGTTTATCATGCTTTGCATTTCACCCGATGCTGCAATTACGTATTCTCCGTTTATATAGTTTAGTAGCATAGAACCACGATTTTTGGATTGTATTTTGATTTTGATGAAAAAATAACTATGATTAAATTAAATCTGTTTAGTTTTTTTCGCTATAAGAATTGTTTTGCCAGAGTTGCCACCTTTATATTTTTTTAGAGGCATTCCTGACGAAGCCGACAGAAATTGCCGCTTTGGTTGTCTAATGATTCCCCATTTGGAGCAAACAACTTGTTTTATCACAGATCATCCCATGCTTGTAACAATTGTAGCATCATTAATTTCTGGCTGTTTTGTTTTTGAAATAATTAATTTTTTCATATAGTCAAAATCCAACTGTACTTTTTCTGTAATTTGCCTATAGGTTTTCCCTTAAAATCTATAGGGAACAGGGATAATAAAATCTAAAGAATTTGATTTTTTTCCTTGAGAAAATTTCCTCCGTTTGTTAAGAGATATATTACTTTTTTTTTAAAATGATTATTTATCCATTTCATCCGAAAAAAATTGAAATCTTGATTTAGTATCTCTAAAAACCGTTAAATCATCCCTAAATTCATTATTGAGTTTTCCAATATATCCAGCCCCTTATTCAGCAACGCCTCCTCAATAACAAGCGGGCTTAGTATGCGTATAACATTACCCTGCACGCCTGCACTTATAACAATCAAACCCTTTTCAGCACAGGTATTTATAATCTGCTGTGTACCTGCTGCATTGTGGTTGTTCCAGTCGCCGTCTTTAATTACGTCAAAGGCAAGCATAGCGCCAAGGCCGCGTATTTCACCCACTACTAAAGGGTATTGCTTTTGAAAATCTTCAAACCTTTTACGAACGGCCTTTCCTACTTTTTCGCCCAATGCATTAATGTTTATTTCTTCCATGTATTGCAGCGTAGCTAATGATGCGGCACAGCATACCGGGTTACCAGCATATGTGCCGCCCAGCGTTGAAGGGGCAGCAGCATCCATAATATGCGCTTTGCCCATAACGGCCGCTATTGGCATGCCGGAACCCATTGATTTTGCCCATGTTGAAATATCTGGTGTTACGTTGTAATGGTGAAACGCAGCCCATTTGCCTGTTCTGCCAAAACCGCTTTGCACTTCATCAAAAATCAGCATAATTCCGGTTTCATCGCACAACTGGCGTAATGCTTTTACGTAAGTTTTAGGCGCTACAAAAAAGCCGCCTTCACCCTGAACCAGTTCTATTACAATGCCCGCTACATCTTCTGCGCGAACATTCGTTTTGAAAAACGTTTTCAGCTTTTGTATTTCTTCTGCTGCAAATTCATCTTCACTCATTTTATGTATGTGCGGGCGATAAACAGGATAATCAATGCGATAAACTTCCGGTGCAAATGGCCCGCAACCTGATTTATATCCAACCTTGCTGGTAAGCGTCATACCCATCATTGTTCTGCCATGAAAACCTCCGCCAAAAGCAATAATGGCAGGTCTTTTAGTTGCCTGCCTGGCAACCTTTACTGCATTTTCAACCGCCTCGGCACCGCTGTTTAAAAACATAACTTTGGTTGCATTACCATGTGGCAGCAGTTCAATCATTTTTTCGGCAAGGTCAAGGTACACTTCGTATAAAGCCACATTAAAGCTGCTGTGTATAAGCTTTTCGGCCTGTTCCTGTATGGCGTGTACAACAGGCGGTGGGCAATGCCCTGCATTTAGTACGCCAATGCCACCCGCAAAATCAATCAGCTTATTGCCGTCTGCATCAATAATGGTTGCGCCATAAGCATGGTGTGCGGTTGATGGGTTAAATATGCCCAGCGCATTTGGCACAAGCTGCTTGCGCCGCTGGTATAACCGTTCTTTTTCTGTAACTGCCTCTAATATCTCGTTCATCGTGTTAGGTTTATATATTCTTGTTTATGTTGGGTACCATTTTATTCATCCTGCTACTAAGGGACTGCCGCTACGGAGCCACCCTGCGAACGAAAAATTAATTAACTACAGAGAAATACAGGAGTTGAAGAAACACCGGGTTTCACGGAATTCTCTTTGCTGTTTTTTGTGTTTTCACCGGCAAAGAACTACTCTTTCCTGGTAAACTTCTGTTTGGGTTCGTGCCGTTTGTTGATGAAAACACCAACAAAGGTGTAACCTTCATTTTCAAATCTTCAATTCACAACATTTTCAAATTATACATTCACATATATCGTCTTCGCATTCATAAATTCATGTATGCCAAAGTGCGACAACTCCCTGCCGTACCCTGATTTTTTTACTCCGCCAAACGGGTAGCGCGGGTCAGACTTCACCATGGCATTAATAAACAATGCACCTGATTCTATCTCCGCTGCAAGCGCTTGTGCTTTCTCAATATCCCTGCTCCATATTGCCCCGCCAAGCCCATAGCGGTGCGCGTTGGTTAACAATATACCTTCCTGTTCATTGGCGGCACTAATTATACTTGCCACGGGCCCGAATACTTCCTCATCAAATGAGGTCATACCTTTGTTTACATCTAATAGCAGGGCGGGGGTGAAGTTGCAGCCACTGCGCACACCGCCCGTTACAAGCCTCGCGCCTTGGTTAACGCTGTCCTGCATTTGTTGTTCAGCTTTTTCAGCCAGGTCTAAGCGTGCTACCGGGCCCATGGTTATGGTTTCGTCAAAAGGGTTACCTTGTTTTATTGCCTCTATTTCTTTTTGTACCGCTTCGCTAAAAGCGCCTGTTGCATTGCCTACTGTTATAAACCTTTTAGCAGCAATACAGCTTTGCCCGGCATTTTGCATGCGGCTTTGCACGGCAACTTTTGCAGCTTTTTCAATATCTGCATCTTCTAATACAAGTACCACATCGCTGCCGCCAAGCTCAAGCACCGTTTTTTTAATAGCCTTGCCTGCAAGTGCGCCCACTTTACTGCCTGCCAGTTCACTGCCTGTAAGCGTTACGCCCTGCACTATATCGTGGTTAATAATAGCTTCTGTTTTATCAACATCAACTATCAATGTTTGAAAAACGCCTTCATCAAAACCTGCTTCTAAAAAGGCCTTTTCAATAGCAAGAGCAGTGCCGCAAACATTGGGCGCATGTTTTAATAAAGCTACATTGCCTGCCATTATATAAGGCGCTGCAAAACGAAACACCTGCCAAAATGGAAAGTTCCAGGGCATAATTGCCAATATAGCACCAATAGGTTGGTATATTACATAGCTGTTAGTGGCGTCAGATGGTTGGGGTACATTTTTTAAAAAACCCTCTGCATGTTCTGCATAGTATTTACAGCAAGCGGCACATTTTTCTATTTCTGCCCGGGCCTCCTTTACAACTTTACCCATTTCGCGTGTAATCAGTTCTGCGTATTCATCCCTGTGCTTTAATAATACATCAGCAAGCTTTAGCATAAGGTCGCTGCGCTTGTTAAATGATGCTCTGCGCCAGTTAGAAAAGGCTATTTCGCTTTTCGTAAGGCTGCGTTCTATCTCACTATCACTCATTACAGGGTACTCTGCAATAACCTCCTGTGTATAGGGGTATATCGATTTAAACGTCGCAATTGCGCTCGTTTTATCTTCGTTGGTACTAATAATTTTCATATGCAATCACTCACAAAAATGTTTCCAATAACTCTTGTCTTAATGCTTTAACATGCGGTTCCTACGGAGCTTAAAAATACCCTATCCAATTATCCCTGCTAACATGCCACCACTACCGGGCTTTCAACCAAAATGCAAATCACTTTTATTCTCCATAATCTCCCTGGGTCTTCTCCCTTTAGGGAGAAGACCCAGGGATGAAAGTTACGTCTTTAATACCCCGGGTTCTGTACCACTACACCATTTGTTGCAGCAATCTCACGCTGCGGTATTGGCATAATAGGCTGCACGCCCTCACCTAAAACATCTGTTACTTTGCCCGTACGTGCAAGGTCAAACAGGCGATGACCTTCAAAATTTAACTCTGCACGGCGTTCATCCAAAACCGCATTTAAAAATTTTGCATCGGTTGAAACGTCTGCTGTTGTTAAATCATTCATACCCCTTGCTTCCCGTAATGTGTTAAGGTCTGCCCGGCCAGCGGTCCGGCCTTTTGCCTCTGCCCTTATTAAATACATTTCAGCCAATCTTATTACGTAAGCCGAATTGTCTTTCGTAGCCTCGCCGCGATACTTTTGTGTGCGGCCATCGGGTTGTATACTTACGTCAACATTCTCGTAATCTGCCAGTTGGGCGCGGCCATCATTTTCACGCCCGCTAAAAAAATCGTTAAGATCAGCGCTGGCCAAAAAGGTAACATCACTGCGTAAAGCATCATCCCTTAAATAGGTTTCTGTATTATAAAAGCTTGGGTGCTGCAGGTCAAATACCAGTTCAAGCACACTTTCAGTTGTAAGCTTTTTGGTATATATCTGTGTAAAGCTGCCGGCATCAAGCAGCGCATAGTCTGCATCATTAATAACATCTGTAGCCATTGCAGAAGCGTTTGTTTTGTCGCCATGGTAAAGGTAAACCCTTGCCAGCAGGGCTTTTGCAGCCGCAGGCGAAACATACTGAGCGCCGTTTTGTGCATTAAGGTCGTTTACGGCTTCCTGCAGGTCACTTATGATCTGCGTATAGCTTTGCTCAACCGTGCTTCTTGCTATGGGTGTCTTTGGCGCCTCAGAACCTGTGGCAATTGATATACCGTACTGTGAGCTTTTATCCCAGTGCTCGCCAAACATTCTTAGCAGATCAAAGCTGGCAAGTGCGCGTACAAAAAATGCCTCTCCTTTAATATTACTTTTTTCACTGGCATCATCATCAGCCACTTTGTCAACATTGTTAATTATCTTATTGGCGGTATAAATAGTGTTGTAAATAGCTATATACATATTCTCAACGTATATGTTTGAGGGCTGCACTGTTCTTGATGCTATATCGTTTAAGTCAATTACATCATAGCCACCAGTGGTACCGTTATCGGTGTAGCATTCAGCTATAAGCGGGTAGTTTGCCCCGTAGTAGTTCTGGTCTTCCAGCGTGGCATACATACCTATGCGTGCATTGCGCAGGCCTTCTGCATTTTTAAATACATCCCCGTCTGCCACATTGTTGGGAGACACGGTGTCCAGTATTTTTTTACACGAGGTAATTGATATAGTAAGCAGTAATATTATAATGGTTATATACCTGTTAGTCATACAAATTCAATTTTAAAAATTAAAGTTTACACCAAAGCTTATTGTACGTGCCTGCGGGTAAGCGGCATAATCAACGCCGGCTGTTTCGGGGTTTGCACCACCGTTACTGCTTACTTCAGGGTCAAAGCCATAATACTTGGTTATTACAAACAGGTTTTGCGCTTGCATGTACAACCGCAGCGAGGTATAGAAGGCTTTGCCTTTTGGTTTAAGCGTATACCCCAGGTTAACAGTCCTCATACGGAAGAAAGATGCATTTTCAATAAACTGAGAAGAGTTCTGCACATAATTTTCAAAATATAAAGATGCCCTTGGTATATCAGTTTTGTCGCCAGGTTTTTCCCAGCGTTTGTTAACAATGGCTGCATTGTTTGCATATACCTGGTAAAGTATATTGTTCGCATCCCAGCCTCCATCACTCCAGCCGAGTGTTTGGTAAGTGGTGCGTATAAGATTGTACACTTTATTGCCAAAGCTAAACTGCGTTGAAAATGAAAAATCCCATTTTTTATAATGAAACTCGTTGCTCCAGCCACCAAAGTAATCTGGCGTTGCTTTACCAAGTACCTGGTCGTCGTTATCATCAATTACACCGTCCTTATTAAGGTCCTGGTACATAGGATCGCCTGTTTGGCTGTTTACGCCTAAGTATTTAATACCCCAAAAAGTGCCCACGGCCTGGCCCACTTTTAAAATATGGGTATGAAAAAGATCGCTGTAGGCGCTCAGCAATTCATTATCGGTATATAAAGACTTGATGGTATTTTTAAGATAGCTTACGTTTATATTGGTGCTCCAGGTAAAATCTTTTGTTTTAACAGGGTAGTAGGTTAACGAAAACTCCAAGCCTTTGTTTTCAATATTGCCAAAGTTGGTTGGGAACGACTGAAAGCCTGATGTAGCTGGTAATACAGCATTCGCCAGCAACTGTGTGCGGTTGCCTTTAAAGAACTCGAGAGAACCGCTTAGCTTACCACGCCATAGTTCAAAATCAGCACCCACGTTAAACATTTTATTACGTTGCCATGTAAGGTTGTTGTTGCCTAAGTTAATAGGTTTAAGGCCTGCATTACCGTCGTATACAGCAGGTGCCCAGTAACTTTGGTAAGGGTAATCGCTGCCTACTTCCTGGTCGCCGGTAAGGCCATAGCTAACACGCAGCTTTAAGCTGGTAAGTGTGTTTGAATGGTCCATAAACTTTTCACGGCTTATAATCCAGCCGGCTGATGCAGCAGGGAAGAACCCCCACCTGCCTGACGGAGCAAACCTTGACGAGCCATCATAACGGCCGCTTAATGCCAGCAGGTATTTACTGTCGTAGTCGTAGTTAATCCTGCCTATGGCAGATACAATGCCCCACTGGTAGTCGGTTACCGGCGCTTTTTTTATTACTGAGGCACTGCCTACATTTTGCAGGCCGCTTCCTTCGGGAAAGCCTATGCCTACGTCATACGTTTTTTGGTATTTGGATGATTGCTCGCTAAAGCCTGCCAGCGCTGTAAGATGGTTTTTGCCAAATTCATTCTGATAGGTAAATGTGTTTTCGTTAAGCCATGTTAAGCCACGGTAAGTACCTTCAATAGCTTTACCGCCGGGTGCAGCCTGGCCATCAGTAGTGATGGGGTCAAAAAACTGGTTATCAATAATGCTGGTGTAGTCGGTATTGAAAGAACTGCGAAACTTAAGATTTTTTAATACATCAATTTCTGTGAACACGGTACCGATAAAACGATAGTTGGTTGTGTAGGCAATAATGTCATTGGCTGATTTTATCGGGTTATCGCTCAGCCAACTTGCCTGGTACGCTGTGTAATCAGCATAAGTGCCATCGGCGTTGTAAACAGGCATTAATGGCGAAGCACCGATAGCATTGGTTACAATACCTGTGTAGGTATCATCATTAAAGCTTCTGCGGTTGCGGCCATAGGTAAATGACATATTTGCTCCAATGCTCACCCTGTCGCTCACCTTATTATCAAGGTTCATGCGGAAGGTGGCACGCTTGTAAAAGTTGTCAATAACAATGCCTGTTTGGTCAAAGTAATTGCCAGACAGGAAGAACTTCGTTTTATCATTACCACCGCGGGCAGATAACTGTATATTGCTGATGGGCGCTGTGCGGAATATCTCATTTTCCCAATTAGTATTAACACCGGTTTTCCAAGAATCGGGCAGAGGGTTGGTTAGCACGGCCGGATCGAAGCTTGGGTCAAACAGTGACGGATCGCTGTTATAAAGCTTTAAGTCCTGTGCGCGGGCATCTTCTTCCAATGCCACAAATCCTTTGCTGTCAAGAAAAGGTATTTTTCTCGAGACATTTTGTACACCGGTAAAGCTGTTAAAAGCAAAGTCAGTTTTACCATTTTTGCCTCGTTTGGTGGTAACCAGTACAACACCATTGGCGGCGCGTGCACCGTACACGGATGCAGCAGCAGCGTCTTTCAAAATTTCTATTGACTCAATATCGTCCGGGTTAATATCAGATATTGAGCTAATGTTTTGCCCCTGTCCAACTTCGTCGCCATCTGTAGTATAAGAGGTGGAAAGTGAAGAATTGCTTTCGCTAAGCATTGGTACGCCATCTACAACGTACAGCGGGTTGCTTGCGCCGCGCACGCTTATTAACAACCCTGCACCCGGCGTACCTGACGGAGTGGTAACCAGTATGCCGGCAACCTTGCCCTGTATGCTTTGGGCCAGGTTACTAACCGGCTGGTCTTTAAAATCTTTGTTTCTTATAGATGCAACCGCACCAGTGATGTCGCTTTTCTTTTGTTTTATATAGCCAGTTAAAACAACATCATTTAAAACACTAACAGATTCCTGTAACTGAATGGAAATGTTTGTGTTGGATGAAGAGAATTGCTGTTCCACTGTTGCATAGCCTACGCTGGAAAACACCAGCGTACCGGTTGCCTGGTGTGCGGTAAGCCGATAGCTGCCATCAACGTTTGAGACGGCGGCTTCATTTTTCCCCTTCACCTGCACGGTTATGTTAGCAAGAGGGGTGCCATCTTTACCTGTTATAGTGCCGGTTAGGGTTAAAGATGTGTTTTGGCTAAATACATTGGTGCACAGTATACAGCCGGCACACAAACACATAAGCCATCGCAGTAGTTTGTAGTTCATAAGCATAATTATTATAGCATTGATATAAGACTGTTGAGTACGTCACTTGCAACAACCCCGGTCGGTCACACGTTAACTTTGTCTCATAAGGCAATGATCGTCAGGTAGTAACAGGCTTCATCCACAATTCTTTCACCAAGTCAAGCTGCGGCTGGGCTATTTTAAGCACCTTTAAATACATATTAGTCTCCGTTTCGTAAACCGCCTCAATTCCCTGTATTTTTTCCATTAGTTCCAGCAAATGGTTATTATCCCTGCATTGAACGTTTAATTCAAGATCATATTTACCCGAAATAAGGGCAAGAAAGCTAACTTCCGGCAAACTGGACAGTTTTTTACCCACTTCCCTAATATGCTTTGCCGGCTTAACAGAAATAAAAATACGTGCGTAGGCATGAAAACCAACCTTATCTGGGTCTATCCTTCCAATTATCTGGATGGTTTTATCGTCCAGCAAACGGGTAACCCTGTTGCGTACTGTACCAATAGAAACACCCAGTTTTTGAGCCATGTCAGTTAACGACATGCTGCCATCTTTCTGTAGCTCCCTGAGTATAAGGTAATCAAGTTCGTCAATCTTTTCATCCACCATGATTACATATTTTTTATTCTATTAGCCTAAAAATACATTTTTTTCATTTATTACAACATTAAAATGATTATTTTTTATAAATAGAACTTATTTCCGGTGTAATGCCTTTAATTATTAAATAATTGCATGAAAATGAGTGTTGTATAAAAGAAATAACCCGCAATGTGCGTTATTATACTTGTTTGGCTTTTATTTTGCATAACCCTGCGCAATAAACAATTTAGCAAAGTACTCATGAAGAACACATTTATAAGCTTATTAATACTTATTACACCATTTATACATACTTATGGGCAGCGGTTGTCAATAGATATTATGCCAGGGTTGATGAACTATTCGGGAGACCTGCAGCCAAGCCCTTTAACGTTTAAAGAGGCCGGACTTGCGATGGAAGCTGGATTACAATATAAACTAACCGATAATTTATATGTTCGTGGCGACTACCTGGCAGGTACTGTACAGGCAGATGATAAGAAAAACCCGCTAAAGTATAGGGGTCGCAACCTTAACTTTAAAAGCGTAATACTGGAAGGCAGCTTTTCGCTGGAATACGATTTTTTCAAATTCCGTGTAGACAGGCAATGGACGCCGTACATATTTGCCGGCGTAGCATATTTTTATTTTAACCCTTACACGCATGATACAGCGGGTACTAAATATTATCTTGAACCTTACGGTACAGAGGGCCAGGGGCTGGCACAGTACCCAAACCGAAAATTTTACAACATATACCAGTTTAATATTCCCGCCGGTTTTGGTTTAAAATATGCCATTAACGATAAATGGAGTGTCGGATTTGAGGTAGGTTTTAGAAAGCTTTTTACCGATTATCTGGATGATGTTAGTACTACTTTTCCTGACCCCAACCTGCTGATGGCTGCACGGGGCCCCACAGCAGTTGAGTTATCTTCACGTACAGGCGAATTGACCACGAGTGTTGTTCCCTTTCCAACCGGGGCTAAGCGGGGCAACCCAAGCTCTAAAGATTATTATTACACAGGGTTACTAAGGTTAACCTACACATTTATTAATTATAATGCAGTACAGGCCGCATCATATAAAAGGTTAGTTGGCTGCCCCAGGTTATAAGCGTTTTACTCCGCCCTACTGTTATCCATCGCAGTAATATTTAGGATATTAAGCATGTGATGCGCTTACCTTTGCGGCATGATATACAGTTCGCTGGAAGAATGCCTGCTTGACCTTGAAAAGCATGGCCACCTGGTAAGAATAAAAGAAGAAGTTGACCCGCACCTGGAAATGGCGGCGGTACACCTGCGTACGTATGAGCAAAAAGGCCCGGCATTGCTTTTTGAGAAAGTAAAAGGTACACCTTACCGCGCTGCCAGCAATATTTTTGGAACGCTGGAAAGAAGCAAGTTTATATTCCGCTCAACCTTACAAAATGTACAAAAACTCATTGCACTAAAAAGCGATCCTTTAAGCGCTTTAAAACATCCTTTTGCAAATATAGGCATCGGCCTGGCCGCTATCAAAGCTCTGCCCCTTAAAAATGCTTCTAATAAGCCTGTACTGGCTAACGAAACAAGCATACTTAACCTGCCGTTAATACAACATTGGCCAAATGACGGCGGCGCATTTATAACCCTGCCGCAAGTGTATACGGAGGATATTACGCGGCCTGGCATTATGAAAAGCAACATTGGCATGTACCGCATACAGCTTACAGGTAATGATTATGTAACAGATAAAGAAGTTGGCCTGCATTACCAGTTGCACCGTGGTATTGGCATACACCAGGCCAAAGCCAATGCAGCTAACCAACCCCTTAAAGTAAGTGTTTTTGTGGGCGGTCCACCATCGCATACACTGGCTGCAGTTATGCCTTTGCCTGAGGATATGAGCGAGGCCACTTTTGCAGGCATACTTGGGGGCAGGCGGTTTAGGTATATATACATTGATGGTTATTGTGTTAGCACGGACGCTGATTTTGTAATAACAGGGGAGGTTTACCCGCACCAAAACAAGCCTGAGGGGCCTTTTGGAGACCATTTGGGTTATTATAGCCTGCAACACCCTTTCCCGGTAATGCAGGTGCACAAAGTGTATGCGCGTAAAAATGCTATATGGCCTTTTACTGTTGTGGGCAGGCCGCCGCAGGAAGATACCAGCTTTGGCGAGCTGATACACCATTTAACAGGTAAGGCCCTGCAGGATGAAGTACCGGGCCTTAAAGAAGTGTATGCTGTTGATGCAGCAGGCGTACACCCGTTGCTGCTGGCAACGGGCAGTGAAAGATATACGCCTTATATGGATGTAAAACAACCTGCGGAGTTACTTACCATTGCCAACCGCATTTTGGGTACCGGGCAGCTAAGCCTCGCCAAGTTTGTTTTTATTACTGCCGATGATGAAAAAAAACTGACACCATATAATGTAGAAGCCTATTTTGATTTTTTATTAAAGCGTATTGACTGGGCAAGAGATGTTCATTTTTATACGAACACCACTATTGATACGCTTGATTACTCAGGTGAAGGATTAAATAGCGGCAGCAAAGTTGTTTTTGCTGCTTACGGCGATGTTAAAAGACGATTGTGTACGGAGGTTCCGCCAATACTTACCAATATAAACTTGTTTAAGAATACCGGATTAGCTTTGCCTGGTGTAGTTTGCGTTCAAACTAAAGCTTTTACAAGTTATAAAGACGCTGCAATAGAAATGGATGAAATAAACGCAGTTTTAAAAAACCTTGCAGGTGATTTGAAGGATGTACCCTTAGTTATATTTTGCGACGATGCAGAATTTGCTGCTGCAAACACCAACAATTTTGTTTGGATGGCTTTTACAAAATGCAATCCGTCCCACGATATATATGGCGTAAACAGTTTTACTGAATTTAAGCATTGGGGTTGCCGCGGGCCACTAATACTTGACGCACGAACAAAACCCCACCATGCACCTGCACTCGAAAAAGACCCGGCTGTTGAGAAAAGGATAGACCGTTTGTTTGCAAAGGGCGGCAGTTTGTATGGGATATAAATATGCTGGTAGATTTTTTTATTTTTTAAAATAGTTAAATGCTGCTGACATAGGGCTGTCACTACGCCGTAGTTTCTTTGAATTCTAAAACAAATTACTATGGCACAATTGATCCCGATGTTTTTAAAAGAAATGCAGGAAGAAGCAGCGACAACACGTAAAATGCTTGAACGCGCACCGATTGATAACTTTAACTGGCAGCCACACCCCAAAAGCATGACCCTGCAAAGGCTTGCAACACATGTGGCCGAATTACCGGGCTGGGTTAGTATGACGCTAAATACAAACGAACTTGACTTTGCAGCGAATGATTACAAACCCAAAGTAGTGAGTGATAAGGCAAGCCTGCTTGAATATTTTGAAACTGGCCTTGCCAACGCAATAGCAGACCTTGAAAAATTTGACGAGGACCGCTTAAATGAATTATGGACTTTGCGCAATGGCGACCAGGTTTACTCAGTGCGTGCAAAGCACCAGGTTATCCGAATGTCATTCTGCCAAACGGTACACCACCGTGCACAACTGGGCGTTTTTCTACGTTTGCTTGATGTGCCTATACCCGGCAGCTATGGCCCCAGCGCCGATGACCACAGTATGTAGTAAACATATTATGTTATAATAATGCCAGGCTGCTTTTACAAAGGCGGCCTTTTTAATGCGAATAACAAAGCATTTTTGCTTTGCGGCACTACGTAATATTGTATATAAATAATACAGAATATTTTATTCTTATATGGTATAACATAAACATGTTATTAATTATCATTCAATATTTGGCTGAGGCAAATTAATCGGTGCATCCCTTTATTTTGTTACCTGCAGCTAACAATCTTACGTAGTGTTTAACAGATGATATAGAAAAAATTTCTCGTTAATGTGTCAACTTTAAATATATATTAAGAAGTTTTTTTTCTGTAAATTTTATAAACAAATATTTGTAGCTTGCTATGGTAAGCGGTCAGCACTACTACTCTTCTCACAAACATAATTGTTAAAGCAACCATGGATGAGGCAATACTATTTTTGCATGATAAGGTAATTTATCTAATAGCCTTTACAGGGCTAATTATACTTGCAAAATTTGCAGCAGGGTTCATTTATTTTAAAGGTAATGTTGTTGATAGTTTTGTAAAATTCTTTAGTTTTTATTCCGCAAGTAATATACAAATGACGGAAAGTAATGGAGGCAGGATACTTAAGCGTGTAAACAACGTTGCCAATGTAATCATCTATTTGCTGGTTATTGCTTTTTTTACGTTTTACTATATATACCCACATATACCGGCATAAAATCCACTGCGCCGGTAAGCAACTATTATTTCTTTCAATGGTTATTAATTAAATGTTTTTCTGCGTAAAATCGCTTGTGTAATATCAGCAGGCGGCTAACTTTGCCAAATAACCCTAATAATATGTTGCGCCCTTGCAAAAAATATTTACTGCTTGCTGTTATCCTGTTTGTTATTGAAATACTTATTGGCGTATACGCTCACGATAAATTTATCAGGCCTTTCGGCGGAGATTTTTTGGTGGTAATTTTAATATATTGTTTTATAAAGGGCTTTTTTAACCTGCCCGTTATAAAAACAGCTATCGGCGTATTGGCATTTGCATACATTGTTGAAACACTGCAGTATTTTAAAATTACTGTTAGGCTGGGCCTGCAACAATCAAAACTTGCTAATATAATTATAGGCAATTCTTTTTCGTGGACAGATATAATTTGCTATACACTGGGTATTGCCCTGGTTATAGTTATTGAAAAATTGAGCGGAAATATTATGTCTGGCAATGTTTGAAAAAGCCTTGAGGCGATCGTAACTAGCTCCTATTGCAAAAATTAACCGGCTTAAATATTGCCTAAATCTTCCAATAATATTTAAAACTCCTTAAACACGCCTTAACATATTGTTTAGCATGAAGCGGCAGATGTAATAATAGTCTAAAACAAAATATCTTCACGGCAACACCCAATATCTAATGAAGAAAACTTTAGCTATTATCCTATGCTTTGCCGGGCTTTATTCAACGGCACAAACTGATACATTATTTCATGGTAAAATACCCATCAATCCAAATCGCTGGTACCAGCTTAATAACGTTAGCAATGGGTTACAACAATTGTTTGATGGCGACCTTTACACACGCCCCAATACCGGCTGGGGAAAGGTACTGGCCAATTACAATTCTTATTATACCGTGCCGGACGGGATGGACATGGAAATAGACAGTATAAAACTGTTTGATTGGGAAGGATCGATGGTTGACTACCCCGCAACATTTTATTTTATTACCAATTCGTCATGGCAGCGCAAAACACTTGCTACTTTTATAGGTGAGCGCTATAATGGCTGGGATGGCCCAGACCCTTTGAGGCCTGACGTATTTGCCCTTGATACACCGGCGCAGCATGTACGTTTTATTGTGCTGAACAGTTGGTATGAATACCCTACAGAGGTTGAATTTTACGGATCGTATAAAGGTGTACCGGTAGTAACCCCGGCCAGCAGGACATTTATGCCTTTAAGGTATTATATAGGCATAAATGCCTTTGAATGGGACTTTGAGAACCCTGCAAACCCAATGGTAATAGATTCAGTGCGTATGAATGCTTTAAAAGGTTTTGGCGCTGTAAGGCACTATATGGACTGGCAAAAACTTGAATCGCAGGAAGGGGAGTACACTTATAACCCGGTGCACAGCGGTGGCTGGAACTACGATACATTGTATGCGCGCTGTAAAGCAGAAGGTATAACTGTAGTTGCAGATTTAAAAACATTGCCCGACTGGATGCTGGCGTCTTACCCCGGTGACCAGAAAGACGGCGAGAATGTGCCTGTTGAATACGGTAAAGATTTTTCAGACCCTGCGTCTTATATTCAGCAGGCGCGAGTAGCTTTTCAGTACGCGGCAAGGTATGGAGGCAGTAAAACCGTTAAACGCTCATTGGTTACTGTTGACTCATCGCAACGCTGGACGAACGATGAGGTAAATGTGGTAAAAATTGGCCTTAACCTGGTAAAATACATTGAGTGTGATAACGAGCGTGATAAATGGTGGAAAGGCCGAAAGGCTTATCAAACTGGCCGTGAATATGCCGCCAACCTTTCAGCGTTTTACGACGGACATAAAAAAACGCTTGGCGACGGAGTGGGCGTAAAAAATGCAGATCCCAACATGCTGGTAGTAATGGGCGGTATAGCCTCTGCCAGCACAGATTATGTGCGTGGTATGATAGACTGGTGTAAAGAGTTTAGGGGGTATAAAGCAGACGGATCAGTAAATTTTTGCTGGGATGTTGTTAATTATCACTTATATGCCAATGATGCCCGCTACGAGGCTAATAACTGGCCCACTGCAGGCGTAGCCCCTGAATTAAGTATAAACGATTCTGTAGCCAATGCCTTTATACAAATGGTGCATGAATATGCTGCTGATATGCCTGTATGGATAACGGAGACTGGTTACGATATTAACCAGGGCAGCCCGCAAAAAGCCATACCTATTGGTAATAAATCTGCCCTGGAAACACAGGCAGACTGGTTAACACGAACAACCTTAGGCTATGCAAAAAGCGGAATACAACGCTTGTTTTTTTACGAGCTTGTTGATGATAACCCCTGGAGCGGCGGGCCTTATGCCAGCAGCGGTTTGGTTAATGACGACAGAAGCCGAAGGCCGGCGGCACACTACCTGTACCAATTATACAAAATGTTTGGTAATTATACTTACCAGCGTACCATGCAAAGCAGCCCTATAGTTGATAAATATACTTCGCCAACCACAGGAAATATGTATGCCGTTTGGGTACCTGGCCAAACTGGCATTACGGTAAGCTGTAGTGTTGATGTTGAAGGAGCAGACACTGCTATTATATATAGTATGCAAAAAGGCAGTACCGCAATGGCCGGCAAAAAAATGATGCCCGTAAATGGCCACATTACTGTTACTGCAAGCGAAACGCCATTGTTTGTAACAACACGTTATGCGGTAGCTAACCTTAGCCTAACTGTAGTTGCAGCACCTGCATCAGCCAACCTACAGTGGCAGGTACTAAATGACTCGGCCACAGCAAACTACATTGTTGAAAAAAGTGCGGATAATAAAACATTCACCCCCATAGGCAACTTGCCGGCTAATAAAGCAGATGTACTTTTTAATGCTTACGCATTCAATGATGAAACACCGATAAACGGAACCAATTATTATAGGCTAAGGCAGATTGGGGGCGATTCGTCTGTGTCTTATTCTGAAACAGTTGCTGTTGATTTTCAAAAAGCGGTTGATATAAAACTTTACCCCAACCCCGCGGTAAATTATGTTATGGTTGAAGGTTTGCCAGGCATAGCAATTACAACTGTATCAGTTATTGATAACCATGGCAAGTTGCTTGATGCCAGAACGACGGCTGCAAATGTTTGCACGTTTAATACCAGCTACTTTGCTGCAGGGTTGTATTATATAACAGTGCAAATAGGGGAGAAGAAGCAACAATTAAAATTTATTAAAGTCAAGTAGAAGAATGGACAATTTACAAAACTCCACACTCAAAACTCTGTGTAGCTTTATGTCCTAAAGCTGGATTTTCGCCTTAATATTTTTACATCAGCTGCCGTTTGTACATCTGCACCGTATTATGGTAGCCTAAATAAATAGCATCGCATACCAATGCATGGCCTATGCTCACTTCGTCAAGCCACGGTATACTTTGCCTGAAATATTTAAGATTATGCAGGTCAAGATCGTGGCCTGCGTTTAAACCAACGCCCAACTGCTCCGCCCTTTGTGCAGCGGCAAGGTAAGGCGCTATGGCTTTAGCCGGGTTAGTTAAATATTCAGTGGCGTATTGTTCTGTATACAATTCTATACGATCTGTACCGGTTTGGGCGGCACCTTCCACCATTTCAATTATTGGGTCAACAAAAATGCTAACGCGTATACCCGCATTTTTAAAAACCTTAACCATGTCAATCAAATAATTTTTATGGGTAATGGTGTCCCACCCATGGTTGCTGGTAATTTGGCCCAATGCATCGGGTACCAAAGTAACCTGGTGTGGCTGGGCTTCCAGTACAAGGTCAACAAACTTTTGCTCGGTGCAATTGCCTTCAATATTAAATTCTGTTGTAATTATCTTTTTTATTTCGCGCACGTCATTGTAACGTATATGCCTCTCATCAGGCCGCGGGTGCACGGTTACGCCATCTGCTCCAAATTTTTGCGCATCAATTGCAGCTTTAACAACATCTGGATTATTGCCACCCCTGCTGTTGCGCAGCGTGGCAAACTTGTTTATATTAACACTAAGCTTTGTCATATTACTGTGTTACTTTTATTAATGTTACGCCATGTGGTGCAACCCTTGTTTTAAATGTAGTGGCACTTGTGCCAAGGTCTTTCTGCCGCCAAAGGTCCCTTAGTTGTACATTATTGCCCAAACCGGCATCCTGCAGGTTTATTGTAATAGTTTTATACGTGTTTGAAAGATTGAAAACGCCCACTGCTTTGCTGCCGTCTTCCAGGTCTTTCACCCAAACCTGGTAGTCACCTGTTTTAAGTTTTTGCTGCGCCTGTTTACCCAACGCGTCCTGGTTTAGTGCAATTACTTCATCGTTGCTTAATAGGCTTACCGTAAAATCATCCATTTTGCTTATGTCGCAGCCAATAAGTAACGGAGAAGATAAAAGGCACCACAAGCTTATGTGCGTATATTGCTCATCTGGCGTAAGGCGTGTATCATGCAACTGGTCGCCCCAGCCCACTTTGCCAACAATAAGCATATCAGGGTCGTTCCAGTGGCCGGGCTGTGCATACTTGTATTGTACTGTTTGGCTAAAGCCAATGCTATAAAGGCTTTCCCATGTATCATTTATATCGCCGGTTGTACGCCATGTGTTGCCATCAACCTGTGCCCCCCATTTCCAAACATCTTTCATTCCATACTGGCAAAGGCTGTAGTGTATGTCGCGCGGTTGCGCTTTTAAGGCTTTTTGCATAACCTGGTAAGGTTTCATATAAGCCGCTAAAGAAGTATCTTTTTCCCTTGCGTATATGTCACCGTAGCTGCACCAGTCATATTTTAAATAATCAATGCCCCAGCCTGCATAACTTGTAGCATCCTGCATTTCATGCTGGTAGCTGGCAAGGTAACCACCGCAGGTAAGTGTGCCTGGCGATGAATAAATGCCAAACTTTAAACCGCGTGCATGCAGCCAGTCGCCAAGGCCTTTCATGTCAGGGAACTTTTCATTTGGTACCATAGTACCATCGGCTGCGCGGTCGGGTTTTACCCAGCCGTCATCAATATTTATGTAATACCAGCCATGGTCGGCGAGGCCTTTATCAATTAATGCCTGTGCGCTGCTTATTACCTTTTGCTGGCTAACGCTGGTACCCCAGCAGTTCCAGCTATTCCAGCCCATAGGTGGCGTAAGTGAAAGCAGGTCGCCTACTTTTATGGTTACACTTTTTTCATTAGCGCCCAGGCTGTTGGCAGCACCCAGCACAACGGTATAGTCGCCCCGCGTTGTTATCACCCCGCTTATTACACCGGTAGATGCATCAAGCGTTAACCCCGCAGGCAAGCCTTTCGCTGTATATTGTATAGGCTTTTGGCCTGTGGCGGCTATTTTAGAAATAAATGGTGAACCTGGCCTTACACCAACCATTTTTGCATTATTTATTTTTGGTGTTGATGCCGGTGCAGGAGTTAATATGTATTTACTGGTAACGCTTATGTTCTTTACCTTTTTTGTTGCTTTGTCAGTAAAAGATGCAAACACACCTGTATGCCTGCCACTTAACAGGCTGATGTTTTTATTGAACGTTTGAAGCGGAGTGAGGCTGATATTTTGTGACGAAGAGGAGAGAACCTTATCGTTCTCCAAGTCCTTTATCTCTATTTTGAACATACCCGGTACATTGCGCTGAAGACTGTTGATAACAGTTACAGTACCTGACGTGTCGCCCGCGTTGGCAGTTATAGTTATGCCGTCAATTATATCCATCATGCTAACAACGGGCGCGCCGCCAAACATGCCACCATTGCCACCCCCATCATATACCCGTACGGCAAGCACGTTATCTTTATCCCATTGCAGGTTTTTATCGTTTGCTGCGATGTGGTATTCCCTAACAGCATCCCACTGGCCCGAGTAACCGCCTGCATCTGTTGGCAGCGAGCCTGTTTGCCCAATTTTAACGCCATTTAAAAATGTTTCATCAACATCATCAACCTTACCTACAATAATGCGCAGAGTATCTTTCCAGAACGAATTTGTTTTTAAAGATGTCGGAAGTTTGAAGTGAAAACGGTACCATGCATACCCGTCGTACCCTGTGTGGCCCTGGCTTTCCCAATCCATATCGGGCTTTATGGCGCCCCAACGCGCATCATCAAAGTTTAGTTGTTTATACTCTGCGTTATCGCCTGTAATAAACTTTGCTGAAGACAAGCTTATATTTTGCTGGGCATGTACTGTAAACGAATATGCTGCAAATAACAATGCGATAACTTTTTTCATGGTGGTTGTATTGGCGCAACAAATGTAACTGAATATAGTGTTTCAGATAAGGCCTGCATTAAAAATGTAGCAGGAACAACAATGGCAGGATAGAAACAAGCTTGTCGCGTATGGCTTTTGAAACAGCCTCTGTATTAGAATGTACGTGTAGTTTGTCGTATATCTTTTTTATATGAAAGCGAATAGTATCAATGCTAAGACCAAGTTCTGCGGCTATCATTTTATAGCTATGGCCATTAACCAGCAATTGTAAGATGCCTGTTTCACGTTTTGAAAGGCCGTTTGTTTCCTGCTCAGCAGTATTAGCCGGCGGCAGCATTTGCAATACTTTGCGGGCAACGCTGCCCGTCATTGGTGCGCCGCCGGAAAGCACGTTGCGAATAGCGGAAGGTATTTCTTCAACCGCATATTGTTTTAATATATAACCCGAAGCTCCGGCGCAGATAGCGTTAAAAATATTGTCGTTATCATCAAACACCGTAAGCATTATAACGGGTAATTGCTTATTGGTTTTGCGTATAAGCTTCACAGCATGCACGCCATTAACACCCGGCATATCAATATCCATTAATATAACATCGGGTTGCAGTTGCACTATATCTGTTGTTACGGTTTCTGCATTGGGCAGCGATGTTATCAGTTCCATACCCGGCTGCTCGCCAATAAGCATTTCCATGCTGTGACGCAGGGCTTCATTGTCATCATATATCAATACTCTTACCGGCATGGGTACAAATTAAATATGTTTTTTCTTGTTACGTGCTACATTTTCATGTAGCAGGTATTTCTGCTTCAAGCCGGGTGCCTTTGCCTGCCTCGGAGAAAATGGAGAAATTACCCCCATGCGATTGCGCCCTTGTAAGCATATTACCCAGGCCGTTGGTACGTTTTATTGCCCTGGTGTCAAAGCCTTTGCCGTTGTCTGATATTTTTAATAACACCTTTCCACGCGCACATGACAGGGAAATATCTACCCGCGTAGCGCCTGAATATTTTACAGCATTATTTATACCTTCTTTAAATATCAGCAACAAGTCACGTCGCTGTTCCATACCGGCTGTTTGGGCAAGCACTTCTTCTTCTGCATCAAAATGCGCTTTAATTCCGCGCGGCTCCAGCGTATGGCTAATATATTCACGCATGCGTACAAGCATATTTTGCAGTGTATCATTCTCTGTTTTTATGGCCCACACAATATCGCTAAGGCCCTGCTGTATTTGGGTAGATTGTTCTGTTATTTTCGCCAGAAGTGTACCTGCCTTTTCTTTATTCTTTAACAGGTTGCTTTGTGATACTTCGGACAATATTTTAATACTGGTAAGGGTTGAACCAACTTCATCATGCAGGTCGCGGGCTATATGGTTACGTATATTCAGCAATGCTTTTTGCTGCTGCATTTTTTTCTTTAACTGGTAGCGGCTGAAAAATACCCAGCCAAGCAACACAAGCAATACTATACCCGCTATCATAAAATTGCGCAATTGCTGCTGGCTTTTAAGCTCACGCTCTTTCAATTCTTTTTCCTGCTGAATATTTTTGGCCAGCAGCGATTGTTTCTCCAGTTCTTCTTTTTGCTGCTGTATATGTACATCACGCAACTGTTGTTGCTGGTTTAATAGCTTAATATCATTTTCACGCTGCTGCGCTTCAATTTTATTACCGGCAATAATGGCAGTTTGCCGGGCAATTTCAAGCTGTTTAATTTGCTGTGTAGTGTTTAGGCGGCTTATCTCATTGTCCTTTTTTTCAGTATCGTATTTTGTTTTTAATTCTGCTATACGTACGGTGGTTTCCTCATTTGTAAGGCTGTCGCGATATGCATAATATTTAATAAGACTTGCATGTGCGTTTTTGTAATCGCCCAGTTTTGTATAGGTGCTGTTTTTGCTTCCGTAAAAGTCCCGCCAAACTTCTTTATTGTTCAATTTTTCACAAAGCAAAAAAGCATCATTAAAATACGCCTGCATTGCTGTGGTGTCTTTAAGGTCGGCGCATAATATGGCGGCCCATGTGTACCTGCGTGCAAGGCTTGTGTTATCATCTGCCTGTTTGCCTAAATCAATAGCCTTTAGCACGTAGCCATAAGCTTCCTGCTTTTTTCGCTGCTTATCCATCAGTATAGACAGGTTATCGTAGCTGCGTGTTATTAGTTGTTGCAAGCCGCTTTTTTCAGCATATTGCATCGCCAGTTGCTGGTATTTGGTAGCAGAGTCCAGCGATGTTGCCCAATACAGCCGGGAGAGATTTTCATAAGCGTTGCAAAGCCCTTGTATATCGCCGCTTTGCTCGCGCAGCGCCGCAGCCTGACGGGCATATTTAAACGCCTGTTGGGTATTGCCCAGGCGAGTATACACATGGGCAAGGTTGCTGTACGTTGTAGCAAGGCCGCTGCTATCCTGTACCTGCTCATATACTCTTACGGCACGCAGGTACCACATGGCTTCTTTTTCAAAATCTTCCTGTTCACCAAACAGGTACCCCATGTCATTATACACCTGTGCCGTGTAAGAAGTTGTTTTTATGTTGAACTGAAGTGCCAGCGCCTTTTGAAACAGTTGTTCAGCAGCAACATATTCATCGTTATACATCCGGTGTTGCCCTTCCTGGTAGCTGGCCAAGGCAAGCATAAAACTGTCTTTAAGACGGGTGCCGATATCCCATGCTTTTTTTATTAGCGGCAACACACCGGTCGTGCTGTCTTTTTGCACGCACACATCCGCTATTTTAAGTGTGGCTAACCCTTCACCGCGTAACATTTTTTTTGAGAGGCTTAACTCAAGTGCACTTTGTGCACATTTTAATGCGCTGTTAAGTGTGCCGGTTAGTGATTCTTTATCAGCACGGTTTAATAATTTGTAAATGTTTATTGAGTCTGCTTTTGTATAAGATTGACTAAATAGTGCAGTTATTTGTAACAGCACGCATAAGGTTAAAATAGTCCGCCGTATGCCCGGTACTAACGGGTGGTGTTTTAGCAGCATGGCCGGAAGAATAAGAAGTAAAAGGTACGGCTTTTTTTATAAACAGCTGTTAAAAGGTGGTTATGATGCCTTTTGCTTTTTTGAAAATAAAAGGCCCTGCCAGCGGCAAGGCCTTTTACTGTTTAAACAGAATTTTTGTTTGCCTTAGTGCTGCATTTTTAGTGTGCCTTCAATAGAATCGTCAAGCGTTTTGCCTAAAACAGCACCTGCAATTTTTTTAGCGAAAGCCACCAGTTGCCCGTGTTTGGTATCCCAATAATATCCATCATTTGGTACAACTTTTATAACAGTTATCCGGGGATCGTCAATGCCGCCGGTAAACCATGTTTTAAGTATCGGCTCGTATAGTTCTTTTATTTTCTCTTTGTCTTTACTAACTGATGCGGTGCCGTGCAGCGTTACAAAATCAGAATAGGCCGATCCCTGGAACAACAGTTGCACTGCAGGATCAGCAACAATCTCCTTATTTTTATAACTATCGTCTGCGCTTAAAAACCAAAGCACGCCATCATCATCAATTTTTTGTACGGACATTGGCCTTGTTGCAAAAGGCTGGCCTGTTGTAATGTTGGTGCAGAAAAAGCAGCTCTTTTCTTCGCATAACTCCCTCATCTTTTCAATGGCATCAATATTCTGCAAATCTTTGCGGTTTTCTTCCGGTTGTTGCTGGTTAATGCTGTCCATATACTTTTTTATTTAAATGGCACAACAACCACGCCACCCGCTTTTGTAGAACCAGGTGTTTGTATGTACGCAAAATTGTTATACAGTACAAGGTGCTATATAATAATATGTGGCAAAAATGTTACAGGTAACAGCAATATTTTAGTCTTGTTAAAAATATTTTCAACTAACGGCTATTGCGCAGCCAGTTGCATATATGTTGAATTATTATGTGTAAAACATGAACCCAATTTTTAATTTTTAAGGCGATTGTTAACAGGTTGAAGTAATAAACACAATAAAAACCCTTTACCTTTACGATACACTTATGAAAGATTTATTGGAAAAACTTAAGCCTACTGAACGCTTTACCGGCAAGGTTGATAACTACGCAAAATACCGGCCCACATACCCTGATGGGGTTATTGACTTTTTAATAAAACAAACAGGATTGCAAAAAGACTGGAATATTGCGGACATAGGTTCGGGCACAGGTATATTTTCAGCTTTGCTTTTAAAACAAGGTTATAAGGTTTGGTGTGTTGAGCCCAATAAGGCCATGCGTGAAGAAGGGGAGAGGCGATTACAAAAATTTACAAAATTTACCAGTGTTGCAGGCAGTGGTGAAAAAACAGGCTTACAGGACAGGAGTATAGACCTTATTACTGTTGCGCAGGCTTTTCACTGGGTGGACCAGGGGCTTGCCAAAGCTGAATTTAAACGCATTTTAAAAACACCCGGCTATATTGCATTAATATGGAACATTCGTTCAACAGCTACTCCGTTTTTACAAAAATTTGAGCAATTAAAAATTGATTTTGGCACAGACTATAAGGCCACAAGGATGTTAAAGGAACCGGATATACAATCTTTTTTTGAACCTGCTTCTTTTGTATATGAATGTGTACCGCACAGCCAGTTGCTTGATTACGATGGGTTGCAGGGACAATTGCTTTCAACATCTTATGTTGTAACCGAAGGCCCTAAATATGAAACGATGCTTGCTGCGCTTAAAGAATTATTTGAGCAGTACCAGGAAAACGGCCTGGTTAAAATTGACTATGATACTAAAGTGTATTTGAGGAAGTAATGCGATTGATGATTTGGTGATTGAGGGATGCTGTGATTTAATTAGTGTAGTAAAGCTTAACGCTTTCTGTTTAATTACAATTGCTATTCTGTACCCGCAAGGCAATTCTTCCTTTTTCCGCCTGTGCTTTGGCGGGTTGGTCTGCATACTGCCTGTCTATGGCCTCCATGTCCTGCTCTGCTTCTATTAACTTGGCTAACTTATCATTCAGACAGGCCCGTTTGCTACCAAGGTTAGGATCGTCCGGGTGTTTTCCCATGTCTGCATTAACGCCGCATATTGCAGTTTTTGTATCGAGTATACCAAGTTGCACACTCAATAAGGGGTCCATCAATGTTAAATAAGCTGTTTGCGCCTGCCTGTCCTGGTAGGTGTTACCACCATTTTTAATTTTGTTAAGCGCTTCCTGTTTTTTTTGCAATAACTGGTTTCTAAAATCCAGGGATGCCATTTTTTCTGCAACGCACTCATGTGAATTTTGAATACTCGCCTGCTCATTGCTTAAGTGTTCCGTTTCTTTAACAAGGTCATTACGCCCTTCCTGCTGAAATTTATCTTCTTTCACACGAAACGGCCTCGGGTCAAACGTTACATCAACATCCTGTATATCTGTTATTTCGCAAGTATACACGCGTGTGGAAAGCTCCATTATAATAAACAACCCCTTGTCAGTGTATTGATAGCCGATGCCAAGGTTGCCAATATATTTATTGCTGCTTGTTTGCAGGTCCGGCGGGTAGGTTTGTCCAAACATATACCGAACGGCATCGCCCTGGTCGTACTTGTAGGCAAAGGCTTTTATTTTTCCGCCACAGTAATATTTTACATCCGCACGCCTGTGCAGCATGGCCACCGTGGTTGTTGATGTTGACGCCTGCTGGTATGGGTTAGTCTGCGTGTTGCCGGTGCCCACCCAGTATTCCAGCACATCATTGTTCCCCTTGCTGGTTTCGTATGTATAAACATTACCTTTTAAGCCAACAACGCCAAAACTAAAACCTGCTTCAGTTGGTGTTATGTTAGTTGTTGCGGCACCTTGTTTGGGCTTGAGATAGCGTATAAAGCCATCGGTAGTGTTTATGTAAAGGCACTGGTAAAAAGTACGCTGGCCAAGTACCGATTTTATTTTTATTTGTTTATCAAAATGCAGCACCCGTTCGTTGGGTACTATGTTTATGGCAGGTGATGCGCCCGTAACAACGGGCGCATTTAGTATACGCTTTAGGTAAGGCTGGTTGGGCCTTACACAGGCTTATTAAAAGGGTAATTAACCGGGCAGTAGGCAACAGGTGCTTTGCGGTTCTGCAATGGCCGGTGTGCAGGCTGGTTAACATACATGGTGTTTTTTATGATAGTTGCAACGGCTATAATTTTATAAATTCAACACGGCGGTTTTTTGCTTTACCATCTGCTGAAGTATTGGGTGCAACAGGCATAGTGGCGCCTTTGCCATCTGTTTGCAACCTGTCGCCGCTTAACAGGTAATGATCCACCAGGTATTTCTTAACGGCGTCAGCACGTTTTTTTGACAGTGCAAGGTTAGCATCGGCAGCGCCATCACTGTCAGTATGGCCTACAATCTTAATGCGCAGCGAAGCATCTTTTTGCAGCGCATCGCCAAACTGGTTTATAACAGGATAGCTTTCCTGGTGAATGATATCTTTATTAACATCAAATAAGATGTCGCTTGTTTCCGCATGGCCCTGTTCAAGCAACTGCTTAACCAGCAGGCTGCGTGCATCCACATCGCTTGAGGCTATGCGTATATTGCTAACCAGCATGCCCAACTCAGACGCAGGAACTACATAATTGTTGTTGAGGAAAAAATTGTTGCGCATGTTTGGCGTTATAGCACGGGGAAGGTCAATTATTTTATTGCCGTTCATATACAGGCGAAACCGTGTTTTGTTAACCAGTATACCCATGTGCACCACTGTATTGGCGTATGATGTGAGCAGCATATCATTCTTATTGCCCACCACGTCATTCTTCAACCCATATTCAAGCGCTTTGCCATCTGTTTCGGTGTAACGGTTTATGTTAACAAAAAAGCGGTCTTTGTAAGCCATGTCTTCCTTCAAAATATCTTTCACCTCAGTTAACCCAAATTGTATAAAAGGTGTTGTGTGCGTTCCGTCAGCGCGTAAGTAAAGGTCAAACTCAATGCTGCAGTTTTCAGGCAGTTGTTTGTCCATCACAGGGTTTATGATGGAGTTATGTGCAACTTCAATCCACTTACCCGGTAAGCCGTCAATGGTTACAATTTTGCCATTGCCGTTGGTGTTCCATTGGGCAGGAAAATCGCCTGCGGCATCTTTATCAAAATGTTCTTCAAAAACTACCTGTTGGCCGGGCACAAAATCGCCCTGGGTATTTACCTGCGCTGCCGGTTGCCCGCCGGGGCGGGAAGCAGTTGCTGTTGAAGTTGCATTAACAACAGTATCTGTCTCCCCGTTTGTTCCGGCCGGTTTTTTCCCCTGTGTAACCTCTTTGGTATTTTTATTTTTGTTTTTCTTTTTAAACAGGTTGCCTATAGCCCTGCCTGTTTTATCAAAAGCGGAGTCTATGCCATTATCAATAGTGTTATTTGTTCTGTTATTTACCTGGTCTTTAGCGTGCTGCCCTGGCTGTTGAGGAATTGTTTGTGCGTGGCTAATGGCCGGTACACAAAAGGCAAGTACCAGGAAGGATATGTATTTCATGGTTATTATTTAGGTAAAAGTACCTGCACTGGTTGTGCAGGGCAACTACATGATGATGTGGTATATGTTTATTTTATGTCTGCGAGCACGAGAATAAGTGTATCAAAATGATACAGTTTTATATCATAAGCGTACATATTATAATTTTATAAATAGTGTAACCGGCTTATAATTAATACAAAATGGTTTGGTATATTTTTTCAGCTACCAAGGGCAACTTGCTGTTATAACAGACAGATACTTAAAACAGCGGAAAGGGTTTGAACCAACGGTAAACCCCGTAAAAAATCTTAAAACAGAACAGGCAATAAGCTTTTTATGATCAAGATGTTGTGGTTGTCTCTCTAACCCCGCGGGTTGCGAAGCCCCGGGGTTTTCTTTTGGCTATAAATGGTATGGAAACTGGTAATTGATTGATTTTCTTAAGGATGATTTAATATATCATGATTAAACAATATGTCATTCTTTCGTACCAAAACCCTACCTTCATTTTATTAGAATTTTATATGAGCCAAAAAAAGCAGTTTGTTTATTCAGGAAATCCTGAGCCGCACAGAGCCCGCACCAAGCAAATACTAAAGAGCCACCCCGATGTTAGGAAACTAATAGGGAAAAATCCTTTAACTTTTGCCGCTATTGTGGGTGTTGTTGGCTTTCAAATTGCGGGTGCATGGTTTTTGGCTGATAAAAGCTGGTGGCTGGTTTTTGGCGCAGCCTACCTGCTGGGCGCTTTTGCTGACCACGCTCTTTTTGTACTGATACACGAGTGTGCGCACAGGCTGCTGTTTAAAAGCCAGGCAGCTAACAGGCTTGCCGGCATGTTAGCCAATATGCCGCTTATTTTTCCAAGCTCGGTTTCATTTGAACGGTATCATATAAAGCACCACTCGTTCCAGGGGGTGCATGAGCTTGACGGCGACCTGCCCAACCATTGGGAAGCAAAGCTTATTGATAACTACTTTATAGGCAAAGTTATATGGCTGTTGTTTTATCCTTTTTTCCAGCTGTTCAGGCTGTCGAGGTTAAGAGAGATAAAACCCTTTGATGGCTGGATAGCGCTTAACTGGCTGGTGCAAATTGCTTTTGTTACCAGTATTGTATTGTTGTGTGGCCCTAAGGGCATAGTGTTTTTAACTGCCAGCTTCTTTTTCTCGGTTGGATTGCACCCGCTTGGCGCACGCTGGATACAGGAGCATTACCTTACCCATGGCGAGCAGGAAACTTATAGTTACTATGGAGTACTTAACTCGGTGGCGTTTAATGTGGGTTATCACAATGAGCACCACGATTTTCCATCAGTGCCATGGAATAAACTGCCCCAAATAAAAAACACGGCTCCTTCTTTCTATAATTCATTAGCCAGCCATAAATCATGGACGCTATTATTCTTCCGCTTTTTGTTTGATAAAGAAATCTCCCTTTTTAGCCGTGTGGTGCGTAAAAACCGCGGCAAGGTTGCGTTGACTGATGAGAGCAAGCCGGATGTGGAGATTGTAGTGGAGAAGGTAAATCTTGTATCTTAATCGCTTTTCCTTCCGATTATATTGGAACAAGTGCCGGAGGCAATAAACGATAAAACTTAGCGCACGAATGATATGTATGCTTATTGCTATTGCATAGCAACTAAATTGTATTTGATTTTGTTACTCCGCAGGAGCAAACGCATAAAGTAACGCACCTACAGAGCGCTGAATACAAGTTACATTTAATTTTCTACAAAGCTTTTGCCCGATGAGGCATACTGAATATAATTTTACTGCTTGGCACCCAAAAAATTATTGCCCCACTATTCTTATATACAATTACTTTTGCAGCCGATTTTTTAATAATTAAACAAGCAGCCCCTTTGGGCAGGACTATATGAAAGTAATGAAGTTTGGCGGCACCAGCGTAGGTAAGCCGGAACGTATGCACCAGGTAGCGCAGTTAATAACAAAAGATGCCGAACCTACCATAGTTGTACTAAGTGCATTAAGCGGTACAACAAATTCACTTGTATCAATAAGTGAAAGCCTTGCCGCGGGTAAGCGTGATGAAGCAAAGCAAAAGATTGATACCCTGCGCCAGCATTACAACAACTTTGTAAACATACTTGTAGAGAAAGAGATTTTTATTGAGAAGGCCGCTGCCATTGTTAGCGAACACTTTGAATTTTTAAATATTATTCTGCGCATATCATTCAGCGAGGCGTTGAATAAAGATATTCTTGCACAGGGTGAACTAATGAGCACTAAGTTGTTCTCTGTTTATCTTGAAGAAAAAGGTATTGACCATTTGCTGTTGCCGGCACTGGAGTTTATGAGCATTGATGCCAATGAAGAGCCGCAGCTAAGCGTTATAAGCCACAAGTTAAAAGCCTTGTTGCAACAGCACAGCGATAAAAGATTATTTATTACGCAGGGCTATATATGCCGTAACGCAAGGGGAGAGGTTGATAACCTTAAACGCGGCGGCAGCGACTATACTGCATCATTAATTGCTGCGGCAGTAAATGCCAGCGTATGTGAAATATGGACCGATATTGACGGCATGCACAATAACGACCCGCGCGTGGTAGACAAAACAGTTCCTATTGAGGTGCTTAGCTTTGATGAAGCTGCAGAGCTTGCATATTTCGGTGCAAAAATTCTGCATCCTACCTGTATTTGGCCTGCACAATTAACCAAAGTGCCTGTTAAGTTGCTTAATACCATGCAGCCCGAAGCGAAAGGAACCACTATTGCAGAAGATGCCAACAGCACCGGCATTAAGGCGGTAGCTGCAAAAGATGGCATTATTGCCATTAACATAAAAAGCAGCCGTATGCTGCTGGCATATGGCTTTTTAAGAAAGGTGTTTGAAGTGTTTGAAAAATACCGCACGCCTATTGATATGATCACCACATCAGAAGTGGCTGTGTCTGTAACCATTGACAATGCTGTGCATGTTGATGAAATAGTAAAGGAACTGGAACCATTTGGTACTGTTGAAGTTGACAGGGACCAGGCCATTGTGTCAATAGTAGGAAACGAAATTGCAGAAACGCCTGACGTGTTGAAAAAGCTGTTTGATGCCATAAGCACTGTGCCTGTGCGGATGGTAAGCTATGGTGGCAGCAAGCACAATATAACATTGTTGGTGCCTGGCGCTAATAAAAAACAAATGCTGCAGTTGATCAATAAGGGCGTGTTTGGGTTGTAGGGGCAGTTGATTGTTTGATTAGTAGGGGAGTAGTTGATTGGTTTATTGGTAAGGGAATAGTTGATTGGTAACAACCAGTTGGTTGATAGGAATACAAAAAGGGATGACATCTTTCCAAAAGATATCATCCCTTTTTGGACTCTGGACTTTTTCTATATTTGGTGCTTAACTTGCAGCATGCTAAAAATAGGTTTGATACGGGAGGGAAAGATACCAGAAGATAACCGCGTGGCGCTTACGCCATCGCAGTGCAAGTGGCTGCAAAAAAATATTCCGGGTTGTGCTGTGGTTGTTCAAAGTTCTGAAAGCCGCTGTTATGCCGATAAAGAATATGAGCAGGCCAGAATTACAGTAAAAGACAACGTTGACGATTGCGATATTCTGTTAGGTATTAAAGAAGTGCCTGCTGATATGCTGGTGCCCGGCAAAACATATCTTTTCTTTTCTCACACTAAAAAGAAGCAGCCTTACAATCAAAAGCTAATGCATGCCATGGTTAACAAAGGCATTACGCTTATTGACTACGAATGCCTTGAGCATGATGACGGCCAGCGCATACTGGGCTTTGGCTTTTTTGCGGGTGTAGTTGGTGCACATAATGGAATAATGGCCTATGGCGAAAGAACCGGGCTGTTTAACCTGGCAAGGGTATACAAACAAAAAGATTACCGCTCACTTATACATACTTATTTTGGCCTGAAGCTGCCCAATATAAAAGTGGTTGTAACGGGCAGCGGCAGGGTTGCCCACGGCATTATAGAAATAATGAACCTGATGGGTATTACCGAAGTGGAACCGGATGAATACCTTGAAAGGAATTTCAGCTATCCGGTATATGTTCAGTTAAAAGGACATAACCTATACACCCACCGTGAACTAAAAACCTACAAGCGCGAACATTTTCACGATAACCCGGGTGAATACCGCAGCAGGTTTTTGCCTTACACACATACTACCGATATTTTAATGAACGGTATTTACTGGGAGCCAAGCATGCCACGTCTGTTTGAAAAAGCCGATATTAACGACACTTTTACCATAACAACCATTGCTGATATAACAGACGACAGCAACGGCTCTGTGCCTATAAACCTGGGCGACCAGGATATAAAACACCCGATTTATGGGGTTGACCGTAAAACCTTTGAAAAAACAACGCCATTTTTATCTACTGGTATTGACGTAATGGCTGTAGGCAACCTGCCTAACGAATTGCCGCGCGATGCAAGCCGCTACTTTGGCGAGCAGCTTATAAAATTTGTGCTGCCCGATATTTTGGGTAATGGAAGTGAGATACTAAACCGGGCGACGATATTAAATAAAGGAAGGCTGACGCAGGCCTTTGATTATTTAAGTGAGTATGCCGCGAACCAGTAATTGAACTGATTTTACTGATTTGCAATGTTGGATTTGGTTTCTCATCAAATAGAAAATCTTAACCGTACAGACGCATAGAGGCATAGGAACACCCGCCACTGCGGGCAGGCATAGAAAAGAAAAGAATAAAGCTGCGGTTTAAAGGCCACATAGTGCGAAGGTTTGAACGAAGTGATAAAATGAAACAACCCCGCAATTATCTGCGGGGCTGTTTTATTATTTTATCAAAATTCGCTTAATGGATAACTGCCTGAACTTTTGAACTGATTGAACATTCAAACATTCAAACCCCTCAAACATTCAAACTTTTCAAGCCTACTTTATATTCTTAAACATCCTTTTCCAGCGTACGCCTTTAAACCAGCTAAACATGATGAATGATGCGCGGCCCACAATATGTGTTTCAGGTACAAAGCCCCAGTAGCGGCTATCCTGGCTGCCGTGCCTGTTGTCGCCCATCATCCAGTAATAATTGTATTTAAATGTATATTGGGTGGTTGGTTTGCCATCAATTACAAACTGGCCGGTACTTTCATCAAGCGTATGGCCTTCATAGTTTGTTATAAGGCGCCTGTACTCGCTAATGTTATCTTTTGTAAGTGTTACGGTGGCACCTTTTTTAGGTATGTATAAAGGTCCGTAGTTATCTATGCTCCAAACTTTTGTTATGTCATATGGAAAAATCTCTGTAGCGCTATATTGCGGTGTAGTACCTGCTATAACTGGCGTAATAGAAACTACATTGGAGAACTTTTTAAGTACAGCCACATCGTTCTCCGTTAAGTCCATTGTATAGCTGCTATCTTTGTTGTTGGTAAAATCGTCCTGCAATTTTTGCTGATCTGCATCCCGGTTTTCACCACTGCCATCACTTCTTATTTCAACACCATAGTTTTTTTCAAGGTCCTCAAAATCAAGCCCTACTCCATTTGTTTTTACAATATAGGTACGCTGTGAGTTTGGCGGTATTGCGGCTACCTGGTTGTTAACATATAAAATGCCATCTTTCACCTGTATTATATCGCCACCTTCAGCTACGCAGCGTTTAATGTAGTTGTCTGTTTTATCAGGCGGGTGTACTATTATATTAGGCCCAAACTGATTCCATGTAGCATCCCGCCCAGTTTCTCGTACTACCTGGTAATATGTTGTAAGCGAGCCGTAATTGGGCAGGTTAATAATCGTATCACCCTGCGGAAAGTTAAATACTACCACCTGGTTACGGTGTACATCAGTAAAGCCGGGTAAGCGTTTATAGGGTAGCTGGATGATTTTTGAGTAAGACACCTGTGTTTCAGACATGGGCATTATGTTATGCACAAACGGAAAGCTGACTGGTGTTATAGGCAAACGCGGGCCGTAAGCCATTTTATTTACAAAAAGGTAATCGTTAACCAGCAAGGTTTTTTCCATGCTGCCGGACGGTATAGCGTAAGCTTCAAAAATAAAGGTGCGTATAAGCGTGGCTGCCACCACGGCGAAAACTGCCGCATCTACCCACTCGCGTGCAACAGATTTTTTGTATAGTTTAAGTACTTTCTCACCTTTAAAGTAATCTTCTTTATTTTTTGAGAAGCCCAGGTAAGGCAGGTATATAAAAGGTACAACAACAACCAGCGTATGTGTAATAAGGCCAAACTTGCCGAAGTTCATTACGAAAATAATGGTTATCCAAATGGTAATAAACTGGCCCATGATAGGGATGAACTGCAGCCAGAACCATATTTTTTTAATGTTGCATTTTTCTACAATAAACCATGTGCTGTAGAAGGGTATTAGCGCTTTCCAGGGTGTAATGCCGGCTTTTTTAAACAGTCCATACATACCAATATGCCAGCCAACAATATATAAAACCAAAAATATCCAGCCCATACTGTGTTATTATTTTGCGCCTAAACTACCACATATAAGCTTATTGCAAGCATTAAGAGGGTAAAATTTTTCATAAAACAAGTCAACCACAGAGGTAAGGGAGGTTTGAACAGAGTTTGACGAAGTTTTTGGCGATTGGAATTTAGACCTTTTATATCCAGGGGCATCGCCGTTCAATAAACATGTTGTTAGTATACACAATAGCTGGTTTCCCAATGAGCTGAATATATTTTATTCAAGTCACTACCTTTCATCCTTATCATCTGCTAAATCTCCAAAAGAGTCCTACGCACCTGCAAAAACTTGTCCGCCGTGGCGGATCTACGTTCAGACAATCACCTATTTTTCTTAACTATGCGCTATGAGAAAAACCATTGCTTCCATCTTATTGCTCTTTTTTGCCGGTAATTTATTCGCTCAAATTGAACTGCAGCAATTTCCTGCGCGGCACGATGATGTGCTGAAAAATGCCGCAGCAGATTGGCTGGTAAAACCTGTTATTGCAAAAGCAGGTGTATATAAAAGCGCCAACAGTAAAGATGTGGTTTTATATAACGGGCTTGTAAAAAGGGTCTTTCGTATACAGCCCAATGTTGCGTGTACTGATTATACCAACCTTAGCAACGGCCAGCAGTTGTTGCGCGCTGTAAAGCCTGAAGCGCAGGTTATAGTTGATAGTCATACTTATAACGTGGGCGGCTTGCATGGCCAAAAGGAAAATGCCTACCTGCTGCCTGAATGGGTTGATGATTTTAAGGCTAACGACAGTGATTTTATATGTACAGGATTTACACAGGCGCCCATAAAACCATTCATTAATTGGAAACCCACTACATGGGCAAGCAACACAAAACAGGGTACTGGTGTAATGCTTTCGTTTACCTATAAGTCAAATCTTGAAGTCTTGAAAGGCCTTGAAATAACTGTGCATTATGAATTGTATGATGGCCTGCCATTAGTTATAAAATGGTTAAGCATGGAAAATAAAGGAAGCCAAACCTATAAGCTTAACCGTGTGGTTAATGAAGTATTGGGCCTGGTAGAAGAAGAGAGCGCCGTTGTTGGCACACCTGCTGAAATGAAGAAACAGCATGGTATTTATGTGGAAACTAACTACGCCTTTAACAACGCTATGCGTTACGACATTAGCGACCAGACAACGCATTGGGAAACAGACACCGTTTATACCAGCCAGGTTAATTATAATTATCAAACACCTTGTTTGCTCGAAATATATCCGGCCAAAGCGCCGGGTGTTGAATTGCAGCCGGGCGAAACATTTAACAGCGTGCGCACCTGCGAGTTATTGATGGACAGTTACGACCGTGAACGCCGCGGTATGGAAATTAGGAAAATGTACCGCACCATTGCGCCGTGGACAACTGAGAATCCCATATTTATGCACCTGGTAAGCAAGAACGACCAGGAAGTTAAAGACGCGGTTGACCAATGCGCGGCAACGGGTTACGAGGCTTTGATATTAAGTTTTGGCAGCCATTGTAATATGGAAGATAGCACCGCCGCCAATGTTGCAAAATGGAAAGCTCTTGCGGCTTATGCACACAGCAAAGGCATTAAAATAGGGGGCTACTCGCTGTTTAGCTCGAGAAAAATAAGTGATGAGGATGATGTAATAGACCCGGCTACCGGTAAGCCCGATGCCGCAGCGTTTTTTGGCAATGCACCCTGCATGGGCAGCAAATGGGGGCTTGCCTATTTGGCTACGCTAAAATCTTTTATCAGCAATACGGGCTTTGATATTTTTGAGAATGATGGCCCATACCCCGGCGATGTATGTGCATCAACCACGCACCCGGGCCATAAAGGCCTGGATGACAGCCAGTGGAAACAGATGGAACTGCAAAAAGGGTTATACCATTGGTGTAACGAACATGGAGTGTATGTTAATGCGCCCGACTGGTATTTTTTGGACGGAACCAATAAAATAGCATTGGGTTACAGGGAAGTAAATTTTTCCTTATCGCGTGAGCAGCAAATGATATTGAACAGGCAGAACATTTATGATGGCCTGTGGGAAAAAACGCCGGGAATGAGCTGGGGTTTTGTGCCGCTAACCCGCTACCAGGGCGGTGGCCCCGAAGCGGTGCTGGAACCTTTGGCCGAACACCTGAAAGATTACGAACAGCTTATGATGCAATACTATGGAAGCGGCGTACAGGCCTGTTACCGCGGGCCAAGATTGTATGATGCCGACATAACCAGGCAAACTGTTACAAAAACCATACAGTGGTATAAGCAGTACCGCGACATTTTAAACGAAGACATTATTCATCTGCGCCGTGCAGATGGCAGGGATTGGGACGGTATTATGCACGTTGCCCCGCAATTAGCCGTAAAAGGTTTAGTTATGCTGTATAACCCGTTAAAAACCAGCATAACACGCGCCATACAGTTGCCATTGTATTATACAGGGCTTACCACAGTTGCGCATGTGAGTGAGAAAGGTGGCGCGGTGCATGACTACAACATTGATGCACACACCAACAGCATAACGCTAACTTTTACCCTGCCGCCGCAAGGGTATACGTGGTTTACCGTTAAATAATAACAGGTTTAAAGTTTGCTGTAAAGTGGCAGGCCGGAACAGTTTTAAGCCTTTAGTTATTTAAGAATGGAAAATTTAACCGGGTGTGATAAACTTTCGAAAAAAAACTTGCTAAAACATGATGACGAAATGCGGTTTTTTATATTTATAGGAGAGGTCCGGAAGTCCGTGAAGACAGAAGTAGGGAAGAACGAAAGTGGTAAGTTTGGGTGCCATAGCGTTGGTTGAGTTTTAAAATGGAAATTAGATTTTAGTCGGCTGTAAAATTTATAATATATTAAAAATCAATTATTTAATATTTAAATAGCATTCATCCAAAATCCTCCTTTTTCCTCCTATTTTGCCGGATTATGCATGATCTTTTTAAACCAGGGTGGGTAGGTCCAGTTAATGTTAGTAAGCTATTATTAAATTGTTTACCAAATGTTGTTAGGGTGCATTTAAAATTGTCGCTTCAAAAAAAGATTAAATTTGGTAAACCAACCAATTAAACTATGACGGAAGCAAATTTCATTGCCTTAGCGCAAAAGCGGTATGCAGAATTACAGGCTTTAAATA